>Ga0209157_1003085_pt1 | contig 12985 bp, 15 predicted proteins | sample GraSoiAngelo_135_FD_185892 | JGI IMG/M metagenome (GOLD analysis project Ga0209157, IMG submission 185892) | Grasslands soil microbial communities from the Angelo Coastal Reserve, California, USA - 14_0929_05_40cm (SPAdes) (version 2) | ecosystem: Environmental > Terrestrial > Soil > Grasslands ... | reverse complement strand
GGGACGTGGGAGCCAGGTGACCTTCGGTCCATTCTGCCAAACATCGCGACGCCGACGTTCGTCCTTCGAGGGGCCGAGAGCATAGTGACCTCAGCAGAAGGAACTGCGGATCTCTCGAACGGATTGCCCAACCGCGAAGTGCAAGAGATCAAGGGCGGCAGCCACATGCTCCCGCTGGAGCACCCGAAGGAGGTCGCTGCGGCGGTACGCGATTTCATCAGACGTCACATTGTTAGCAGCGCATAAAGTGTGAGGGCAATCGATTCTCTGACGATGTTGACCTCAATGCTGTCGCTGTCCGCGAATGTCCTCTTGAGCGACGCGTACAGTTCTTAGCGAACCAAGCGAGCTCGCCGTCAAGGATTCGTTCGGCCGCATACCCATGCGGGTATACGGCGCCTGGGACTCATGCTGGCCCGTAGAAACAAGGGGATTTGGCCGGGCTTCTTGCAGAGCATGGACAGACCGGTCGTTTTGGGCGACGCCGCCGCGAGACCGCGCGAGACCGTGCTCTTTCTTGGACGTGGACAACTGTGGAAATGTGGACATGAGGCGTGAGCACTTAGGCCTTGACAAGACACAAGGGGAGCAGCACTATGCGCGCACCCTGGGAGTTAGGCCTAGGGGAGAGAGGGCGTTCACGGAGTACGCAGCGGACCTTGATGATCGATCGCGGGGGAGGTTGCGTTAACTGTGGCTAATCTACCGAGACTACCTAGCTAGCGAAGCGGTAGAGACAAAAGACCCACTCTCGAGAAAGCGGCGGGCCCGCGGATCCGCCGCTTTCTTTTTTTTTGCGAGCCGTAGCGAGTGCACTGCGGAATTGTTGTGGGCTGCTCGATGGCAAGGTCGCACTCAGGCCACACCAAGGCGAGCCCGCACCGGCAGAGCGTCGCGTAGCGTGGCGGTTTCTTGGTGAGCCGTCAGGGATTCGAACCCTGGACCCCCTGATTAAAAGTCCGTTCGAGCGCTATTTCGCCGGTCGCGCTCCGGATCACTCATTCGCGCTACATCTCCAATATCTGCCCGAGATTCCGGAAGAATTGCCAACCCCCGCTCCTACATGGTCGGTGACTCACTGCGCCCAGCGATGACGACCGAGTTGCACCGGGAGTGACACCGGGATTAGCACCGACTACTACCTCCTAAACCGTCGTCAGCTCAAACGTACGGCCGGCACGGCCGTTATGTCGGTGTGGCCACCGCAATGGGCGTCCGCCTACGCACCCGGCGACTATTTCGCTACTGGTGAGGAGGGCGTCTTGCAATCCGTCAGGCGCATAGAGAATCGCTTGAGTCTCACGATGTGGTGGTCGGGGCGGGAACATTTCGGTGTTCTCGAATGGACTCCTCCGCCTACATTGGAGGCCGTCGAGAACCTGCTCACGGCGCATATAGGTGAGCCAGTTCAGACTATCGGCGATCTGGACGTTTAGAAGTCTCGAATGGCATGATCGCCCAGACACCCACCCGGCTACGGCATCGGCTTGGGGGCGGGCTCGGTAGCCCGCGCTCGTAATGCTTTGTAGAGACGTTATTGCCGGGAGCGGTCTTATGTCAATGGTGTGGCCGAGGGAAAGAGCCGTGCGAGCCAGTACTCGCGGTCTCCGAAATTGCGAACGGTCGCAACCTCGTTGAGCGCCTTTCGGATGGCTCGGCGCATCAGTTCCTCCACAGCATCCCTGAACACGCTGATCGAGACTGCTCCCTGGCGCGGCAGTTGGACTTCTTTCCCCCCCAGCCTTCCGCCATGAACGATGGTGTTTCGAAGCCGATAAGCGGTCGTAACTAAATCGAAGATCTCGCGGCGGGAATACTCGGACCAATCAACGAACAACGCGGCTCGCTGCGCAAGTCTGAAGCCGAGTTCTCCACGATCTGCCGGCGCGGCTGCGTCGCTGAGGAATAGCGATTCACTCGCTATCATCAGATCGACTAGCGAATCCTCGATCGAGTACCGGTCAGACGCCATGTTGAAGCGGCGCGCGCTTGCCGCAACGAACCTCTTCGCCTGGCGAGGGGAGCTCGTAAGTGCCGTCCAGACGGCCCGCAGTTCGTGAATATCGCTGGCCGCCAGGGCAAACTCCCCGCGATCGGACGAACGCGTGGCCCGATGGTAGAAGTTGATATTCCCTTCGAGCAACCATGAGTCGATATACTGGATTACACCCGGCGACCGAAGTCTTCCTGCCCTTAGAAGCCTGAATACTAAGAGAACGTCGTCGGCCAAGAGGTAAGTCGACAGGAGCGGCCGTTGACCGAAGGTGCCTTCGTCGATGCTCAGATCAAGTGTTGCGTTGATCTCCTTTGGCAAGCGCCGTGTGTGACGAACGGCGCCGGCTTCGCTGTCCCGTATGAGCGGTGTCAGCCACGGAACGAGTAGGCCGCTATCTACGGAACGAGTGACTTCTGAGTCAGTCAGCGTCGTAATCTCGAAACTAGGAGCGAGGTCGACTGGAAGCCCGCCGGGAACGGTGAGGCCGGGAAGCAGGACGACCGTGACACCGTTCAGAGTGTCCGCGTATAGATCGCGGGCGATCGCCTCCCAGCGGGACTTAAATCGGTCTTCGCGGAACTCAAGAGCGGCGCGGTCGGTGTCGATGAGTGCCCGAAGCATCACGAGAACAAGTCGGTCGACATCGAAGCGCGTGGCACCACCCCCGGCACCGATCATCGCTTCCAACTGTGGGTTCAATATTGGATCAGCGCGGATGGCCTCCACGAGCGGCGCGAATGTTGGAAGATGGTCTGAGCGATCTTTGTACCGAAACCACTCCAGGTTCGGATGGCGGGGCTTCTCCGGTCGGAAAATGCCGTCGCTGCTCCGCACCCAGCGGTCGCGGTCTCCTTCAAGCATGTCGACGCCGGAGCCCCGCTCCCGAATGAGCAGGTCACCGACGGCCCGCATGTGATCACGAAGCACGGTCTCGACCGGTAGGCTGCTCAGTTGAACCACCCCGCGCGCTGAATCCTGCCCCTCAGCGCGAGCGCCTTCTTGAACTCGGCCTTGACCTGCGGCCGGGCCTCCGCGCTCCAGCGCTCGTGCAGCATCGCGCGCAGGACGCGATTGATGCGGAGCCAGGGCTGCTGCCACGTGCGGTCAGTGTCCTCGCTCACTTCGCCTTCGGCCCGGGTCCACGGTGTCGGGGAGGCAGATGGTATGACCACCTGGTATCGGCTCCAATTTTTTCGTGTCGGCGTTGTATCTATAATCAGCGTTGGACTCTCTGTTCTTGCAGTCACTGATGGTCTTGAAACTTTCGCGTGGAGCCCAGCCGATCTCCCGTTTATCTATGATTTCTTTTTGCCACAGCACCCACGCAGACTCGGCGTAGGCAGTCCCCGCAGCCGAGATGAACAAGCACAGCGTCGCGAGCAACGCTCTTCTCATTTGTATTTCTTCTCGTCGTCGAGCAAGTCGTCCATCACTTGCCCTTCAACCCGCGCGGCAGTTCACGGTCACCGCGATAGACGCAGCGGCTCGTCATGTAGGTTCTGGCATTTGCGTAGTGCATCTCCACTAGAAGTCGCTGAAGCGACAACAGCGCCGGCTCCGTCATCTCGAGATACTGGGCCGCTGCCTTGCTATACACCGACTCCTCGATGCGGCGCAGGGAGTCCCGCATGATCTCGCATACCTGCCGGGACTCGAACGCTTCAAGCAAATTCCACTCGTTGAGAGGGCGATCGGGCAATACTTGGTATGCGCGGAGGTACGCGGCGGTCTTGTCGTAGTCGCTCCGCGGCGGTCCCATGAGATACCAATCGCCGCGAGTTGCGATATGCTCCCAGCGTGGATTGATCGTGCTGGGATAGCAGTAATGACTGATCCGCTGGATCACCTTTCCGTTATCTTTTCGGACAAAAGTGTCACCCTGGATGGACCAGTCGTTCGGGAATAATTTGCTCATCTGTTCGTAAGGCCGACGTTCCTCTCGGCGCTTTTCTTCGCAGGATGTTTTTGTTGTCAACGATCCCCACTGGGTGCAGAGAACCGCCGGCTCCTGACCCGCGACCGCATAGACGCTCTGGTCCCACAACATCCACGCAACTTCAGCAAACGTCGTCGCGGCCGAGGTGAGCAGGTAGAACGCGACGAGCAGGGAGGCCCTTCGGGTAGCGTGCATCATCGGGTGCCCTCCATTGCCAGCTTCGCGGCGGGGAAGAGAATTACAAGCCCCCACCCGATCATGCTGAGCGCAATCGCCGATACGATGCTGGCGAGAAGGAGGAGAGGCGATCCAGAAGTGGAAAGCAGATCAACGATAGCAATTGGGCTGGTTAGGATCGCTATCAAGAGCACCGTTTCAAACGGCCAGACTGCCCGTCGGGCTGCGGCATAACAAATCGCCGCGCCCCAGATAGCGGGTAGGCACGTTTGACTGAGGGCCACTGCCGACGTTTGGGATACTCCGCTACGTGTGAGGCCGAACAGTCCAAGCAAGAAGCCGATCAGGACGTCGCCTGCAACCCACACCGCTGCAAACACCACTGCGCGCTTCCACCTGAGTTCGCTGGCTACCGGGGCTAGGTGCTCCGACCGAGAAAGCGAGATCGCCCCGATCCCATAGAGCATCACGGGCACAATCCAGGCTACCTGACCAGACTGTACTGCCTTGGCGACCCAATCGAGGAGTCCGTAGGCGAACAAGCCATAGGCTGCCCAAAGGCGACCCTTGAGCAAGGCGAGAGCAAAGCCCATTATGGCGATCACATCGCTCAGACTGTACAGGCCGAAGCCGTAGCCTCCAGTCAGCGCGTTCCCTTCAAAGATCAGAACGACGACAAATGCTGCCGTGATCCCGGCTTGGACGAAGGCCATCCCGGCTGCGATCTTGACGGCCAATCGTAGCTTCTGACCTGTTGCCAGTTGGTCGGACTTGGGCGCTGTGCTCATTTGGCTCTCCTCAACGCCTCCCATGCCGCACCCTGCACCGCTCGCCACGGCGTCCGCTCCCACGCCGTACCCGTCGCGCTCGTCGGCGAATGCTCCATCCCGCTCGTGTAGAACGTGGCCCGCCAGCCCTCCGTCCGTCACCGCCGCCCGGAAGATCCAGGACCGAGACGTCGTACAAAGGCACGTCGCGAAGCAACTCGTGGGCACGAAGGTCCAGGCGCAGATACTCGATGGGTGACGCCCACATGCGGCGTCTCTAGCAGATTTCGGGTTTCGGTTCTGACCTACCTGGGTCTTCGGACCAGTGATTACTGGAGAACGGCGCCCGTTGCAATGCTCCCCATTTTCTCATCGTCCAACGCTGAGACCGGCCTGCCTGAAGCCGCCAAGCCGTGAGACTAGACGCTAGCGGGCAGCGAGGGAGCGCCGGTCGGCTCGAGCAGGAGATTGAGGCGGCGACAGAGATCGATCACGGCGTCGGCGCGGCCGGGGAACCACGCGCGTATCCACTCGGGCCGCTCGAAGAACGCGAGCGGAGCCTGGCCGGTGCGGCGGATGGAGCCGCGGCGGACGAGGCCGCTGGCGTTGATGAAGCTGACCTCATCGAGCACGCGGCCGGGGGCGGCGAAGCCCGGCGTGACGGGACAGAGCGCTTGCAGCGGCGGGAGCGATTCCGCGACGCAGCGCAGGCAGAACGCGTGAGCGCGCGCGCGAACGGCGGGTGGCAGCGCCTGGAGCACCTGACGCATCGTGATGCCGGAGAAGATCGTGTCGTCGACGATCGCCATGGGCGTGGCCATCTCCACCGCGGCGAGCTGTCCAGCCAGTGACACGCCGGTCGGGCTCACGACCGTGTAGCCGCCGCGGGCGTCCTCTTCGCGCGTCAGATCCACCCGCCGGATGGCCGGGAACCAGCCGGCCTGGGCGTGGACCTGACGGGCGACGCGCTCGCCGGCGAGACCGATCCCAATCGTGAGCGCGAACGACGAGTGCGGGCCGCGCGCGATGAGCGCGGCGATCTGCTCCTGAAGCGTGAGCACGCTCACACGGTCGTCGTGCCGGACCATCGCCATCAGCTCCTGCGCCAGCGCGAAGGCCGCCGAGTCGCCGCCGTGCCGCTCGCGGACGTCCTCGATCAGGTCGTCGTGGATGTAGAAGCGCCGGGGCGTGGGGGTGTCTCCCCACGGGCTCACGCGGCGCGCCGCGCTCGCGCGGCGACCGCGCGCGATGTAGGCGCGGCGAGGGCCAGCGCGAAGCGCGCGCCAGCGTCGGTGTGCCCGGCGTCAAGACGGAGCCCGGCCGCGGCCAGCATCGCGCGCGTGGAGGCAAGCGTGAACTTGTACGCCGAGCGGTCGATCGGTGGAGCCGTTGCAGTCTGCGCCGGGGCGATGCCCATTGGGGGCTGGATGATATGCACGCCCCTCGCGTGCCCGCAAGCTGACGCCTTGACCGCCCCGGCGGATTCGCCCATTCTCTGCGGGCAAGGCGGGCAGGCGGCGGCCATCACGGTGGGCCCGCTCATCATGTCGGTGCCGGCGCGCTCCGCGCTGATGGTGGCACTCGGCCTCCACCGGCTGCGCCGCATGCAGGCGCGGAGCGTGTGGACCGCGATGTACTTCCAGCCGGTCGAGGTGTCGCTCGTGGCCGCCGCGCTCATATGGCAGTGGATGTACGACCCGCTCTACGGCTTGGCATTGATGGCGAGCTTGTCACCGGCGTCCGCCAGAAAGGCGTGAAGCGCTGCGACCACTTGGGCGCCCTCCCCGACCGCAGCAGCGACCCGCTTGACCGATCCGGAGCGAACGTCACCGATCGCAAAGACGCCGGGGCGACTCGTCTCGAGCGGTCGGCCGCCACCTCCGAGGTTGGCATCTGTGAGCACGAAGCCCTTGTCATCAAGCGCGACGCCGTACTGCAATAACCACTCGGTGTTTGGCTCCGCACCAATGAACAGAAAGAGGTGGCGAATCGGCTGCCGTACTTCCCGGCCAGATGGGCGCTGGCGCCAGCGAATCGCTTCCAGCACTCCTCCGTGTCCTTCAAGCGCGCTGACCTCGGTCTGCGTCAGGACTTCGACATTGGGCCGGGCAGCAATGCGGTCGATCAGATAGCGCGACATACTCGCCTCCAAGCCAGGTCCGCGCACCAGAAACCACACCTTCGCGACCCGGCTCGCCAAATAGACCGTCGCCTGGCCCGCGGCGTTGCCGGCGCCGACCAGCGCTACCTCCTGCCCGGCGCACAGCCGCGCCTCCACTGGCGAGGCCCAATAGTGGACGCACGAGCCTTCGAATGCCGCGAGATTCTCGACATCAAGGCGTCGGTATCTGGCGCCGCTGGCGACAATCACCGCGCGGCGCTGACGCGTTCACCATTGGCGAGACCCAAAAGGAATCGGCCGCCACCAGAAATCGACTGATCCTGCAGACTTACGACTTCGTCCGGTATCGCCATCTCGGCCCCGAACTTCTCCGCTTGGTTGTGGGCGCGCGCCATCAGAGCCATGCCAGCGATACCGGTCGGAAAGCCCAAATAATTCTCGATCCGGGCGGAGGCGCCCGCCTGGCCACCGAAGGCTCGGCTATCCAGAACGAGCACCGAGAGACCCTCGGACGCCGCGTAGACCGCCGCGGCGAGACCTGCGGGTCCGGCGCCGACGATAGCTGTGTCATAGACTTTGGCGGAATCGATGGGCCTGAGGAGACCAATGCAACGGGCGAGCCCCGTCTCGCTAGGATTGCCCAGCAGCTGTCCGCTTGGACACAGCACGACCGGCAATTCGAGAGGATCTATGCGGAAGCGCTCAAGCAAGGCTTTGGCGCCCGGATCGGTCTCGGGGTCCAAGCCTCGTTCAACGCCGCGTCGCTTTCGGATATGGCTCACAACAGCGCATCTCTCTACCTCGTCCCCCAGGCATGACATGATGCCAGGGCTTGAAACACAATTCGAAGAGACCTTCGGAGGAACCGCCGGCTTTGCCCTTGCGGCGCCCGCGCGACGGACACCTTCCCGGCGCGGCCGATAGTCGCTCTGAGAGTACATGCGACACCCGGACATCGCCGAGGCACTCGGAATCAGCCCGCCTCAAGCCCAACCCGAAAGCGGCCGCGGCTGTCCAGAAGCTCGTGAACAAAATCCGCGAACGCGCCGACAAGGCCCCTCCCGATCCGCTGCCGATCTCCGAGAAGGACAGACCTGAACGGAATGAGGAAGGCCGATTCGCGAAGGGCCGGACCGGCCACAAGACTGAGAAACGTCTACCGGCGCTACGCGATCGTCAGCGAGGCGGACTTGGACGAGGCCGCACGCCGGCTATCGTAAATGGCGGCTTTTCGACAGTGAACATGCGCGACCCCTTGAGGAGACCACGGGTGGGGCTGCGTGGAGAGCACCGGGGCCGCGTCACGTCTTCTGTCACGTTCGGCGGCCCCGGCCCGAAATGCTACTCGACAACCGAGCGATTTCTTTGGTTGCGGGGGCCCCCAGTCACCGATATCGCTAACGATCCCGTCCAATGTCGACTCGCCCTGCTGCGGAAGGGTGTTGCCTGTCCAGTGTCAGGGACGTGCACCACCCGGACCATCGGCAGCCTGGCGCACGAGTTCCACTGAACCCTCTGGCTCCCACCGCAAGCGAGATGTTCCCACCCCCGCCAGGCGGTGCTCGTCCACGTGCGTCAGAATGATCTGCGCGCCGTTGGGCGTCTGAGGGTCCAGAACGAGCGTGAGCCTGCCGTTCGAGTCTCCAAGCCGTCCCTCGAAGTTCACGGAGTGAGCCTCGCCCCGGACCGTGAAGGTCAGGACGCCAGACAGGCCGGACAACCGCTGTCCAAACAGCCGCCACGGGCCGAAATAGACGTCACCAGAGGTGGAGCCCTCCTCTTCTTGCTTGAGGACGAACAGGGTGAGGGGAGTACCGCCCCAAGTCCCCGTCCAGGTTCCCCTGAGATCCAGCACCGGTTTCGCCGGCGTCGTGAGGCGGGGCGTGGCGACACACCCGCCGAGCAGGAGAGTGAGGCCGACTGCGAGAACGCGGTTCAATCTCGGTTTCATCTGTAGAGAGCCATTACAACCGGCCAAGTTACGCGAGCAGCCCCGCGATGATGCCCGTGAGGAAAACCCCGTCGAACGTCCCCGCGCCGCCGATCGAGACGATGGGCGCTCCGAGGTGAGCGACCTCCCGCAGGTTGAGGAGGTCGGCGCCGATCAGGGTGCCCATCGACCCTGCCACATAGGCGATCGGCGGCGCCCCGCGAAAGGAGAGGACCAGGCCGACGGCGGCCGCCACGAGAGGCGGCGCGATCATTGGCACCGCGATGCCTATGCCAGGAACGATGTGCGCGAGGCTGTGCACGACCGCCGCGACCAAGGCCACGCCGATCAGCATGCGCCCGTACATCCGCGTGCGGAGGAGCAGGTAGATCGACACGAGGATCGGGATCAGCGCACCACCCACGTTCAATGCCACCAGGGTCGCCCCCTCCTCGAGGGTCTCTGGAACGATGTATGTCCGACCGAACATGGAGACCTCGTGCGGAGACACGAGGCGCCGGGTCGGGACCGAGTAAAGCGGGATGTTCACGTGGCTCCCCAGGAGAGATACCAGCATCACCGCGAAGGCGTAGCGAGGCCGGACGCCGACCTTGCGATACGCGTAGGTCAGGACGCGCATTTCCACCAGGAGGAAGAACACGGCTAGGAGAAGGAGGAGTAGAAACAGCAGCAGAAGGGTGAAGGGCGCGTAGATCACGACCACACCGGCCCTGGTGTCACAGCCATCGATACTACCTCGAGGTCCGCGGAGTCGCTAGGGTCGCGTGAGTGCCCCGAATCCCCTTGACCTGGGATAGCACCCAGGCTGAGATCCAGGCATCCCGACGATGGACGAGGAAATCCTCTTCGATTTTCGCCGTTCGATGGAGAACCTCGAAGAGGTCTTTCAGCCCCGCGCGGACAAAACACGGACAGAACACGGACAGAAGAATGCGGGTCGGCTTTGATCTTCTCAATCTGCTGGAGGTGGTCCATTACGTGCAGCCAATGGTAGACGATCAAGCCTGTGGTACCCTGCGTCCGCGTCACAAATCGCGACAGAGAGGCCACCCATGACCACGCGCAGAGAGTTCCTCGGGACCACCGCCGGCGCGCTGGCCGGCATCGCGTTTGTCGGGTGTGACCTGCTGGCCGCCGCGCCCGTGCGTGCGCAGCTCCGGCGCCGCGAGGTGGTTGTGAGCGGCCAGCGCACGAAGGTGGTGGACGTGCACGCACACTGCGCGGTGGCCGAGGCGATGGCGCTGATGGGGATGAAGCTGGGGGCGCCGGGGCCGGCGACCCGACCGGACCTGAGCATGGCGACCCACGTGTCCGAGCGGCTGCGCGCGATGGACGAGCAGGGCATCGACGTCGAGGCACTGAGCATCAACCCGTACTGGTACAAGGCCGACCGCGACCTCGCGCGCCAGATCATCAAGATCCAGAACGAGAAGCTCGCTGAGGCATGCGCCGCGCATCCCGACCGTTTCGTCGCCTTCGCCACGGTGGCGTTGCAGTACCCCGATCTTGCTGCCGAGCAGCTCGGAGAAGCCATCAAGAACTACGGGCTGCGCGGCGTTGGCATCAGCGGCAGCGTCAACGGCGAGGAGCTCAGCGACCCAAAGTTCCACCCGTTCTGGGCCAAGGCCGAGCAGCTCGGCGTGCCGGTCTTCATCCATCCCCAAGGCTCGGGCGTCGCCTCCGAGATTTCCAACCGCCTCAAGGGCAACGGCCTGCTCGACAACGTGATCGGCAACCCGCTCGAGACGACCATCGCGCTCTCGCACCTGATCTTCGAGGGCACGCTCGACCGCTTCCCCGGGCTGAAGATCTGCGCAGCGCACGGCGGCGGCTATCTGCCGTCTTACGCAGCCCGCTCCGACCATGGCTGCCTCACCCAACCGCCGCGCTGCGCAGGCGGCACGTACGGGCCGATCAAGAAAACGCCGACCGAGTACCTTGGGCAAATGTACTACGACACGATGGTGTTCACGCCCGAAGGACTGCGTCACCTCGCGGCCGAGGTCGGCGCCAGCCAGCTCGTGATCGGCACCGACTTTCCGTATCCGTGGACGAAAACCGCCGTGGACCACGTGCTCGGCACGCCGGGCCTCAGCGACGAGCAGAAGATCGCGATTCTGGGCGGTACCGCGGCGGCCCTGCTCGGCATCAGGGGGTAGCTGCGCTCGCCGGTCGAGCCACCGGGGCTACCTGCGCGCGCTCGGCCAGCGGCTCGCGCCAACATTGCAAGGCGCCGCTGACGTTGACTTCTGAAAGGAAGGAAACAAGTGCTCTTGTCGTGCTTGTTCCAGGCGCGGAGTCGGGACAATTCCCTGGGGTGCTCTTCCTCCAGCCCGAACCAGAGGAACCGTTCGACGCTGGCAGGAACGAGGGTTGCCCGTCGAATCGCTCACGGGAAGTTGGCCGCGCCAACTGCCTGGCGAGGACAGTCGTCGGACTCGCGGTGTATCGACCAAGCCAGGTTCAGCCACTGTCGAGGTGAGAGAGGAGGAGGCTATGCCAGAGGTCCCTCGCATCAGCGTTAAGGAAGCTCGCGAGAGGGCAACGTCGAGACGTGCGCTCCTCGTGTGCGGCTACGAAGACGAGGAGAAGTGCAACAAGATGAAGCTCGAAGGCGCGATGTCGTTGGCGAGCTTTCAGGCGACGCTGCCGTCCTTGTCCCGAGACCAGGAGGTCATCTTCTATTGCGCCTGACCCGCTGAGGCGACGGCTGCCGGTCAGGCAGCGAAGTACCAGGCGAAGGGCTTCTCGAACGTCAAAGCCCTCAAGGGGGGCGTCGAGGCATGGACCGCGGCGGGGTATCCCATGACGACCGGAGCCGGGGACCGTTGAACCACCACAAAAACAGCGGCCCATCGAAAGGGGCTTTATGCCAACACGGAACGCAGAAGCCGAATGGAAAGGCAATCTGGCCGAAGGCAGCGGCCGGCTGAAAGTCGGCAGCGGTGCCTTTGACGGCCCGTACTCGTTCAAGTCCCGATTTGAAGAAGGCCAATCGGCCACGAACCCCGAAGAGTTGATCGGCGCAGCGCACGCCGGCTGTTTCACGATGGCCCTGACCGCACAACTGTCGCGCGCGGGCATCAGGCCGACGCGCATCCACACCGACGCGAACGTGACGCTGGAAAAAGTCGGCGAAGGGTTTTCAATCACCAGGATCGAACTGGATACCGAGGCCGACATTCCGAGCATTGACGACGCTGCGTTTCAAAAGTATGCCCTCGACGCCAAACAGAACTGCCCGGTGTCAAAGGCGTTGGCCGGAACTGATATTCACCTGAATGCGAAGTTGGTTCAATAACCGAGCAAGGAGGTCTGCGGCTACGATGATTTCATGTTCACGGCATGGTTCGAGGCGGGCAGCTACTCCACGAAGGAGATCGAGGACCAGATGGAGGTCTTTGCCGCCGAGGTGATGCCGGTGCTGCGCCGTGAGTGCGGTGGCGGCCCCAAGCTGCAGGAGTCCACCGTCCAGTGTGTGCCGGATAGAGTGCTTGCGGGAGTTGCCGGATTGCAGGGCGGACCTAAACGGACCGCCTCGGTCTCGGCAAGCTCTACCAAAGCACTGGCGAGCGCCAGCAAGGGGGGAACGCCTCACCACTGCGACGACGATGTACCGTCCGCCGCGGGTGTCCGTCCCATGTCAGGCCCCTTGCCGTGATGGGCCGAGTACCGCAGCTATTACCGTTTCAGGGCGCGCGCTCGAGTTACCGCGCGTCGACCAACGACGATGCGTGCAGGTCGGTACGCGGAGCTTCAACTTTCCGTCATCGAAGCGCTTCATTGACGAGATCGGCCTTGCTGAGTTGCCGGCGCGCACGGTGCGCCGCTGCGGAACGGAGTGGACGTTCGCCAGGATCGGAGAGATCACCAGCGGCGCGGATCACATCTTCCTCAGCGTCGACATGCATGTGCTCGATCCTGCACACGCGCCTGGCGTCGGGTGGCACGAGCCCGGCGGTCTGACGAGTGGTGAACTGCTCGATCTGCTCGTTGCGCTCGCGCCGCGCGTGGGCGGCTTTGCGTTGAACGAAGT
>Ga0209157_1003076_pt1 | contig 13012 bp, 12 predicted proteins | sample GraSoiAngelo_135_FD_185892 | JGI IMG/M metagenome (GOLD analysis project Ga0209157, IMG submission 185892) | Grasslands soil microbial communities from the Angelo Coastal Reserve, California, USA - 14_0929_05_40cm (SPAdes) (version 2) | ecosystem: Environmental > Terrestrial > Soil > Grasslands ... | reverse complement strand
TCTGACCCGTTGATCGAGACGGCTCAGAGACTTGGCGTCAGCACAGAAGGAAAGACTCGACAGGAAATATCGGACGCGATAGTAGACGCTGCACGTGCCAAGTAGCGTGACCTAGCGGGTTGGCGATTACCGGCTTCGAGTGGCTGATAGTCGGCGGCATAATCGTACTGGCCTTCCTATTCAGGCCTAGGATTGTAACAGACTTCGCTAGGTCCATGGGCCAAGTCGTTGCAGAGTTCCGGAGAGGAAGAGAAGACCCGGGAAGTACGAGCGGAGGCGATGAGCTCCTCATCAGGACGGCTCGCAGGCTGGGAATCAGGACCCAGGGCAAGTCTTCCAGTCAAATTAGGGAAGAAATATTGACGAGGGCCGACCGGGGCCAGAACTAGGGCCGACTGTTTGGGTGAGCAAGGCGGAGCGGAAAAGCTCCTCCCCTTATGGGAACATGTAAACGAACTGGCGAAGCTCCTCCGCGCCTGGATCTACACCTTCATAATCGCAACCATCCTGTTCATGGTGCTTCCCGCCGATACTTCGTTCATAGAGAACCCTCTCGCTTTCTACAAGCCTCTCATCTCAGTAATAATTCTCTACATCAAGGCGAGACTACTACCCCCCAACGTCCAACTGATTGCAGGAAGCTTCACGTCTCCGATCGAACTCTACGTTGTCGCCTCGGTCGTTTTCGGCTTCGCAGTCAGCATTCCTGTCCTCGCGTACGAAGTCTACCGATTCATAGACCCCGCACTCAAACCGAGTGAGAGGAGGTCGGTGTATCCTTTTGTAACTGCGTTTTCCCTCCTCTTCGTCGCTGGAGCTGTCTTTGCATTTGTTATCCTGCTTCCATTCATAGTGTATGGAACCCTCATATTCCTCCCTTACACTGGCGCAGCACCATTCGTAAACATAGAAGACTTCTACACGCTGGTCTTCCTCAGTATTCTCACAACCGGCTTCGCCTTCACACTGCCAGTCTTTCTCGTACTACTAGTCAAGTTCGGAATCGTTGGAACACGCAGCATCACTCAGAGAAGACTCTACCTCTGGGTAGGAATCTACATTCTCACGGCTGTAATCACACCCGATGGGGGCCCGATAGCCGATGTTGCACTCTTCGCGCCAATGATACTACTGCTCGAAGGATCGTTATTCATAGCTCGGAGATACGAGAAGGAGGGGCCCCTCATAGAAGAGCAAACAAAGCCGGCGTTCACTTCTTGCAGATTCTGCGGTGCACCGTTCGAGCCAGGCACCGTCTTCTGCTCCCGATGCGGCAAATCCAGGCTCTAGATGCGTTAATAATACTCGAACGAAACCGGTAGGCGGATGATGAGTTTCCGCTAAGAAACAATGCGGAGCGTTCTCAGCCAACGCAATGACGAACGACAGGGCGGGCTGACAAAATACGATGCCCGCCCGGAACATTTCAAGGAACTAACCGAATTAATTCATTATGAAAGACAGGTTGAATGTCACTGCTTGTGGAAGAAGGGACGATCCTTCACGTAGAAGTAGTCGTCGATCTTCAGCAAGAGCGAGGCCACTTCCAATGCTCTCCACAGGGTTGTCTTCATGATCGAAGCAAGCTCAACCACACTCGTTATGCGCATGTCAGCACACCCCTGTTCGCCAACGCCGACAAATTTGTGTCCTTTGGCGTGATTGCTCCTAAGTTCGGTAATTGTATCAATCGGGTCTAGGCCGCGGTTGAAGGCCAACCATCTGGGTATTGTTTCCAAAGCATCTCCGAAGGCTTTGATTGCAAGCTGCTGTCTAGCCGGAAACTGCAGAGCGAAGGCTCGTATCTTCAACGAGAGGGATACGAAAGCGGCCCCTCCTCCAGGAATTACTTTCGGTCGCGCCAGCGAGTGTTTGAGGACTAGAAGTCCTTTTTTCACGATCTTCTCAAGCTCTTGAACAAGCTCGGGAGAGCCACCTCGTAGCAGGATAGTTGCTGCGCTATCGCAGTGTAGGATCGCGATCCTTTCAGGCGGGATCTTGTCAACTTCTAGCGCCTTCGCCGTGCCGATATCATCCTTGGCGAGTAGACCAACGGTTCCCGCGATCTTCGCTCCCGTAACTCTGGATATTTCGTCAAAGTCGTGTTTCGTGAACATTTCTAGTGCAAATATTCCAGCTCTACTAAGCCCATCGGCGACTCTCTCGTCTATATTGTGCCCACAGAAGAGGACGTTCGCTCCCGTCTCTCGGACCTTCTCCACCATACGATATCTAAGAGATCTTTCTTCCGCTTTGTATTGATGTAGCTGTCCAACTTCTGTTACATGCAATCTCGTAGGGAACGGACCCTCATCTATCGCCAGTTGCTCTGGTGGTTTGAGTTCGAGTTTCTTGTAGACTAGAGCGATTCTTGGCCTTTCCACTAGATCGGGCATCGATCGGTGCTTCTTCTCCTTCTTGATCACGATACCCCGAACTAACCGCGATTCATCGATCCCTCCGCCCAGCTTTGTCTCTATCCTGATTCTAGCGAGATCTACACCGTCCTGGTCTTTCACGAGGTGGATGGCTCCGGCGAGCTCCTCCCTAAACCTCTTGCTAAGCAGTCCTCTTCCTGAATCGATAATTTGCAGTAGAGCGTCTTCTAGGTCTTCTGAGAAGGAGAATGCAAGCTCGTCGATTATGTCGATCGACTTTTTCGCTGCTTCCTTGTATCCGTCAAGGATTGCAACAGGGTGTACACCCACCTCAATGAGTCGCTGAGCCTCCTCCAAGAGAGCCGCGACAATGACTAGGAGTGTGGAGACTCCGTCCCCCGCTTCTTCTCGATGTATCTTTGCAGCTTCCGCCAGAGTCTTGATGGCTGGGTGCTGAACACCTAGCTCATCTACTATGTCCACAGCATCTTTGGTCACTTTTGTGACGAGTTCGGGACCTTTGTGATAAGCAACGAGCTTGTAGGCTCCTGTGGGTCCTAGGCAGCTTCCAAGCTTCGATGCTACAAGAGCTGCCAGCTGCAGATTGTTGTTCCAAGCTTCTCGACCCTTTAGTCTAGCGAGGTCCTTGTTGAAAACTGGATAGGCCGCTGAGCCTACTTGTCGATTTGCAAGCATTCTGACCTACACGATCTTGTGATGGCGTCTAGCCATTGCCTCATTGATTTTTCTCACTCTGTCCATCCAGCCAAGTCCCAGGTATAGCTCCGTCTTCAACTTCAACGGGACAACTGGCACCTTGACACCAACCACATAGACGTATTCAGGTTCGAAGTCAAGGGGGTCCCCCCAGTCCCACTCTCCCACTTTGATCCTGAGATCACCGTGCACCTCGAGCCTTTGACCATCGAAGTTGAACCGCGATTCGTAACTCCTGATTTTGACGGGTAGAGGTTTCGGTCCGATTTCGGCATTTCGCCTAATTTGTCTCTCGACAAGTCTTGAGGCTTCAACTTGGAACTCCGCGAGTTTCTTGCCTATTTCGGGGCATCCCTCGGCGGTGGTGAGTATTGCAATGTGGTCTGGCTGTACGTTTACTCCGTTGAGGATCTCTCCTATGTCCCCGCCTAACGCCCACTTGGCCGAACAGTCATTCAGGAGATTGCCTATCTTTATTGTCGCTTCAAGCAGTGGTTTGCTTAGGACTACTAGTTCCTCAGGTTTGGGGACTCTGCTCTCTAGTATCGGAATGTTGAGAGGTTTGGATCTGTTCGGAACGACTGGCGCAGGCACAATGGGTTGCCGCGGTGAAATTCTTTGATCTGGTAGGAGAAATAGGTTATGATGCTAGGTAGTTGATTCCTTGGGTCGCCACATACTGAAGGTATTTCTTTATGCCTTCCGCAGCTCGGTAGGACTGGGGTCCCGCAACGTGCGTTCCTGCGGTAGCATTGTTTCCTGTGGTGTTCGTGATCTCGCCTGCCGCAAAATAGTTCACTCCTGTGGTCGGTGTTAGGTAGAGTTGATTGTAGCCGCTGAGCGCAGCCCAAGCGGTCGGTGTACCGGCGTTCGGATCGGTGCCGATCCTTAGTCCTCCTCTAAGGTGGTGGCCCCACCAGTCGTTGTGAGCTGAATATGGTGCAACTGTACTGCCCACAGTGACGTTCGTCGCGCCCATTTGGTCCAGGATAGTCTTGATTTGGTTAACCAGGTATGCTGCTCCATTGTAGGTGTTTGGCGTCCAGTCGTAGGTCAGTCTACTGACAGGGTCACCATACGCGTCTGTGTAGTGCGGATCAAGATCGACATAGTTCATGAGTGTGGGCAAGTCTGGGGCGAAAGGAGTTGCTCCGACTGTTTGTTTCGTTGGTAAGTACTTCTTTTGCTGCGTCGCTTTGAAAGCGCTTCCCATGCTTCCGTTCGGGTTTGTTGAACTTGGGCCGCTTACGCCTCCTGCAAATGTGATGTTTCCGGGTCCGCTTCCAAGGTAGCCCCCTGCGCTGACAAGCCCCCCGCCGATAAATGGCGGGCTGATATTGGAATGGATGAAGTTGTCGTCCATTAGCTCGTAGACTGCCATTCCTCCTCCGCTACCGTTGCCTGCTGGGTAGGAGTTCCCTCCAATGTTGACGGTTCCTGTCACGTTTGTTCCCCTATAGGGCGTGTATCCGTTTGTGAGCCCTCTTCCAACTGTCCCGGTCCCGGTTCCCAGGCCTGAATTGTAAATGTATGGTGTGCCCAGACCTGATAACAGCATGAGCCGTATCATGTTGTACCCCCACATTCCGTTAAAGAAGACTGTTCCTGGCTGGCGGTGGATGTTTCCATGCGCGTCGTAGTAGTGTGCCGCTATAACTTGATCCCCTGACGTGCTGAGTTCAAGCCGGAATATGTAGGCATTGGTTACCAGCGTGAAATTTCCGGACTTTATTGCTGCAGGTATCGTCCTATAGGCAGCATTTGACTTGGCGCCAGTCTCACAAGCATAGTCGCAAAGCCCTCCACAGTAGCCTTCGTAGACGCATGGGTTCACCGTTACACCGTATCGATTGGTGTAGGGCTGGGAGGCGAGAGCGCTCACTGTTGGAAATGGATGGTAAGGTTGCCCATTTGGAGCCGTCATCCCTTGTACTGTAGACTGGAACAATTGTCCAAGTGGAGTTAGAGGATGAGGAGGCAGTGGATAGTTCGTGCTCATCCATGGATAGTTCATGTCGGAAGGACTGTTGGTGGGGCTGCCATTGTAATTTCCGCAGATTGCATGGGCTTCCTCCCACGCCACATAATACGGCTCATACTGTGCGTACGTCAGCGGCCAATCGTGTGTATCATCTTGAGGATTAATACTACTCAAGAAGCCTGCTCCGTAAGCAGTCGCCGTCAAAGACTCCATTTGGTATCCCCATGGTCCCTGGCGGCCCATTCCGCCGCCATAGTGCTGAGCTGCCCCGCCGACTCCATGCCCTAAAGCATGATACTGGATAGGCATGGTGTATCTGCGAACCGGAAGCGCGAACTGACTGCTGTTGTTTCTGATGGTTGTTGACTGCAGGGGAAGGGGATGATCGTACTTTCGTCCGAGTCCGACTCCCCACTCGTCGTACTTGGTTGTGGAATAGTCGTTTACATAGTCCCAGTATGGACCCTTCGTTATTCCTACAACTTTTTTACCTGCAAGTGCCAGCTCCGTTGCCACTACCCCGCTCATGAATCCCACGCCGAGGCAGACTACGTCTACCGACGGTTCTTGGATTACGGTTGACATGATTAGGCCCCTCCTGCTGCTTGTTGTTGGTATTGTGCCAGACTCGCTGGCTTTAGCTTCGTGGGACTCGATGCGACCATGAGTGTCTTCTGGCTCAATCCCTCGCCATAGGCGTTACCGAAGTTTACGCCGTTGAATCCTACATAGTCCCAGCCGACCATGTTTCGGTTCCCACCATAGATCGGGTCCATCAAGAATCCTGCCCACGTCATGAACGTGAGCTCGTATGCAAAGTCAGACGGCTGGATATTACTAAATCCTGTGAGATCATCAGCGGGAATGGGGGTCTTTGTCTTCGGTGCATTTGTCCAGAGATCCTTCAATGTCTGAAGTTGATTATCAGAACTCAACGTCTGGAAATTCCCCCCATATGCCCTGTTGGAATAAGTTTGTAGTGCAGCTAGACTGACCCTCCAAAATTCTCTCATATTCATCGGATACTGATAATTGATACCCGAGCCCACACGCGGGCTCGCCGTGATTCCGTAGTTGACCGTGAACGGGGTCCCGCCTGCCGTGAACGTCTGGCTTCCTCCCGAGTAGGATATTGGATTAGCCGAACCTCCTCCCCCTGCGGGAGAATATGCGCCACTCGGCAACTTTAGGAACGCCCATGCCAGACTAGGGTTAACCTGCAGCGGATTGCTAGAACTAGCAGGTATGTTGGGTGGAACGTGGGGTGCGTCCATGAACATGTTCCCACTGAGTCCATATTCGCTCGCCAGTTGGCGATCGATGAAGTAAATCACTCCCGCCTCTTTCGCCCCTACGCCGGTGCTGTCCGTTGGAATTATCGTCTCAACTACGGGTTCTAGCAACGCTTGCTCGGTTATGCTCAGGCTAACCAGGCCCGTCATCATGTCGAGTTGTTTCTTGAGGTTCGCCAATTGACTGTTTGAATTGCTAAGCTGGGACTGGAGGGAAGAGTTTTGGCCTGTGAAGAGGGGGATCTCGACCATGGAGGCGGTGAGTGCGCCGCCTGCTGCTGCCATGCCGAGTTTGAGAAATTCTCGCCTAGTTGTCTTTGACAATAAGGCTCACGTGGTGCTCAGTGAGGTCCTATTTTAGATTAAGCCATTGACTAGACCTACGTGTTTTCTGTCCAATCGCTTTGATACTCGGCTGACCATGACGCGCTGCGTTCTTGCAAAATCTTATCTTCTCACCTACCAACCATTCCAGGGTGGTGTGAGTTGGCAACTGCTCCGCCAGATACTGGTTCGAAAGGTTTGATGATCCGAATCGTTGCTCCCGTCTTGATAGTTTTGGCGATCGGTGCAGGCATTGGCCTCGCAGGAGTGGGACTCTCACAGGTTCTCGGTTGGTCTAGCGCCCTCTCGCTGTCAAGCTCGTCTACCAGTGCCCCGCAGACTGCGAGCGTATCCATGCCTAAAGGTGTGGGAACAGTCCAGTCGCTCAACTTTGAACCAGCAACTGTAACAATCACAAAAGGGGGAAAAGTCACCTGGACCAACAATGATCCCCTAGCCCACACCGTGACCTCAACTAGCGTCCCGTCAGGGGCGCAAAGCTTTGATTCTGGAAACATGGCAGGCAACGCAACATACACTGTCACCTTCACTGTCGACGGGACATACTACTACAATTGTGCCTACCATATCTGGATGCACGGGACAGTAATCGTCACCGGCTGACCTGCCTGGAAAACTTAATTTCAGCCGTTAAGAAATTCTCATACTGGTAGCTTGTTGCCTCGATACTTCTACCTGGGACTCATACTCATAGCAGTTGTAGTCGCCTCCGTGGGAGGCTATGTCTACGTTTCACCGATCCTATTTCCGGCCCAGAAAACGACCTCATCCGTGAAGATAATTCACATTCCTGAGTACTCATCGAGACCTCCATCCGACTGGCATAATTTTACAGACTTGTCGTCACCGACATTCCAGTACCCTGTCAACATAACGGTGACAATTGGAGTTAACAATACCATAGAATGGATAAACGACGATAATGTTGCTCATACAGTCACTTCATTCCAAGTTCCGGTGGGGGCCTCCACTTTCAACTCTGACCTGATCTTCCAAGGAAAGACCTTCACTACTACCCTGACCGTTCCGGGGGAATACAGGTACTTCTGCGCCTGGCATAACTGGCTCGCGGGAGAGATAACTGTCAAACCGGCATAACTGCTAAACTCCTAGGACAACGATTTAGAAAAAAAAGAGAGCCTGTTTCCGTCGCTAGTCCGAGTGAGTGTTCACGTTTCTTGCTACAGTCGGGGGATGAGACGTTGCATCCTCTTTGGTGTTCGTCCGCTCTTGCCGGGTCCAGCCACCGGGTTTGCAAAGGGTAGGGTTGATAGGAACTGAGGTTTCTGCCGAGCGTGGGTCACGGCTTCGAAGCCTGAGGCCAGCTTGATCAGGGTGGGCTCGCTGAAGGCTGTGCTGAAGAATGATATCCCTAGGGGGACTCCGAACGACATCCCCGATGGCACGTTGATGATGGGATAGCCTACAATGGCGGCAGGAGAGGAGCTACCGATCACGAAATGGTCGCCATTGATCAAGTCTGTAGGCCAGGCCGGGTTGTCGGTCGGAGCAACTATCGCTTCCAAGTTGTTGTCCGCTAGGAGCATATCGATGCCTTCAGTCGCCCCGATCAGCCGATCATGAGCTAGGGCGTCGTTGTAGGAGAAGCCGAAGGCTTGCGTGACGGTTGGATCCGTGCTGAACGATTCGGCCAATAGGAAGATCTCCTGGCCGAAGAACGGCATCTCCTTTGAGGCATTGTTGTTGTTGAAGTTGATGGCATCTTGGAGGGTTCCTCCTGCTATGGGTACGCCTACGCGTGCGGCCAGATATTTCTGAAGGTCTTGTACGAAGTCGAAGAGCAGGACTGTAAACTCGGCACCCCCGCTGAAGATGTCGGAGAAGTGTGGAAAGAATACATCTACCAATGTTGCTCCCGCCTTCTCCATGGCTGCCAGACTGGCCTCGAAGACAGCGTCGGTGTGAGCGCTGAACCCCTCGAAGTCGCGGGAAACACCGATCCGCGCACCTCGCAGCCCATTGGGATTCAGAAAGGCCGTATAATCAGCAAGAATACTGGGACGTGGCTGGCCAAGCTTGCCCAGCGGGCTGGCGCTAGTGGCTGAATCACGGGGGTCAGGGGTCCTTTGGGCAATTGCTGTGAGGACAGTTGCAGCATCCGCGACTGTTCTGGCGTGGGGACCGACGGTGTCCTGGGTGTGCGATATCGGGACGACGCCTGCTCTGCTTACCAGCCCCACGGTGGGCTTGATGCCGACAACACCATTCATGTTGGCAGGGCAGACGATGCTACCATCGGTCTCGGTGCCAATGGAGACTGTCGTTAGGTTTGCAGAGGGGGCCGCACCGGAGCCTGAACTGGAACCGCATGGGTTGCGGTCGATGGCATAGGGATTGTTGCACTGGCCTCCACGGCCACACCATCCACTACTGGAGAAGAACGATCGGAAGTTAGCCCACTCGCTAAGGTTTGTCTTGCCCAAGACTACCGCCCCCGCTTTCCGCAGGTTCGCCGCGACAGTCGAATCCTTTAGCGCTGGTGTCCCGACGAGAGCCAGAGAGCCTGCTGCTGACTGCATCTTGTCATGAGTGTCGACATTATCCTTCAAGAGAACAGGGATTCCCATGAGGGGGCCTAGGAAGGTGCCGGCCCTCCTTTGCGAATCGAGCTGTGAGGCGATGGATGTCGCGTCCGGGTTGGTCTGGAGTATGGAGTTGAGAAAAGGCCCGCTGGCGTCAATGGCCGTGATCCGGGAAAGGTACATGTTGACGAGACTCAGAGAGTTGAGCGTTCCAGCAATCATCTGGGCCTGCAACTGGGCGATAGTTGCCTCCTCAATGCTGGAAGCCGGCCCGGTTTGGAACAGAGAACTGGGGGTTTGAGTTTGAGTGGCAAGAGAAGGAAGAGTTCCCAGGATTGTTGCTGAACTTGCGGCAACAGCCGCAGCTCCAGCGGTGAATTTCAGGAAGTCTCTCCTAGATACCCCTCTCGAGGTTCGTTCAGTCTCAGGGGCAGTTGATTCTCCCAACGAGACATCTCCCAAGATAGTTAGCGAAAAACACCTATCGTTCCAAGTTGAATTATAACAGTTTCGTATGAGGGATGCCTGCGGATCGCTGTCGGCTAGGCTCTATATCTTTCACTTCTGATAAGAATTGGCCGGGCGGATATTTCTCTCCTAGATCATTCAATAAAATAGTCCCAAAACGCTCGTAGGCTTCCGAATATCATTTCAAAAGTCTTATTCGCTCCGGTTTCAATCCGCGGCGGACAACGATTGCCCTGTACAGTAATCGTCGGGGGTTTCTTCGGGGACGAAGGGAAAGACGAGACTAATCGTCCCCTAGAGGCAAGATAGCTGCCTACCTAGCCCTGAAGGACAAACCCGACATCTGCGTCAGAGGAGGAAACGGACCCAACGCGGGTCATACAGTCTTCCATGAAGGTAGAGAATACCATCTCAGACTTGTTCCAAGCGGCTTCGTCAACCCGACAACACGCCTTCTGATCGGACCAGGAGTACCTATCGAAACGAAAGTTTTGCTGGATGAGATTAAGGAAACAGGATCAGAACGGCGACTCGGAGTCGACTTCCAATGCGCAATGCTGGAGGAGCGACACAAGACCCAGGAATGCGATTCTGAGCATCTTTCGAAAAAAATCGGGTCCACTAAGAGTGGCGTAGGAGCATGCAACGCGGAGCGTGCTCTCCGAATGGTACGGCTTGCCCGGCAAGAATCACAGCTTCGACCCTATGTCGAGGATACCGTCGCAGAAATCCATCATGCCCTCTCAAATGGCCAAAATGTCATTGTCGAAGGAACACAAGGAACATTCCTCAGCCTCTACCACGGAACCTATCCATATGTGACATCAAAGGATGTTACAGCTTCGCAGGCATGCGCTGACGTTGGAATCGGACCGACTGATGTCGACGACGTACTGATCATCTTCAAAGCCTATGTCACGAGAGTTGGTGAAGGTCCCCTCGAAGGCCAATTGGACAGAGAGGAAGTTCTGAGAAGAGGCTGGATGGAACATGGGACCGTAACTGGCCGAGAGAGGAGAGCGGCCCCATTTGACTTCAAGCTCGCACGTCGAGCAGTCGAGCTTAACGGAGGAACACAGATAGCTCTTACAAAACTCGACGTTCTATTCCCCTCGGCCAAAGGCGTTCGGAACCTCACCGAACTTCCCAGGGAAGCCCGCGAGTTTGTGTCAGAGATACAGCAGAAAACGAGGATCCCAGTAACTCTCATCGGCACCGGAGCGGCAGAGACGGATATGATAGACTTGAGGGTTCGGCAAAAGGCGAGATCCACGAGTCCAACACTCATTGTGAAACGCAGAAGTTGACAGCATGACACGACAGAAACAGCGGCAGAAGAAGAGGACGAGTGCGGTGTTCGCGACTACCGTCCGTGTCAGGGACCCTGGCTTGGGCCGAGTCGTCCCAGGAACATTTTGAACCCAGCATTTCCAATGAGAGCAACAGTAAGAAATGCTATGATTATCATTTCTGCCCAAGCTTTCACCAAGACCAATGTGGCAGCCGTTGGTCCCGAGAAGCTCCCTGGAACGAACAATGGCACCAGGTTGACGAAATAGAACCATGTCAGCACAGCCTCCGGAACAAACCCGATCCACACAGCTGCCAATACAAAGGGAACTCGAGACTTTCTGATCGAACCAATCCATTGTGAAATCAGCCCAACGGACAACCCTGTGAGCGCTTTCCCGATGGGAAGGAAGATAGTTATGATTCCGGTGCTTCCGTAAACGTAGCCGAACATTATCATTGGGCCGATTCCAGCAATCAGTCCTGTTAGTGCCCCCAGTCTCCAGCCCGCGAAAATCGCAACTATGACGACTGCTAGGCTAGAGAAGTCTAAAGCGACTTGCGTGACCCCTGGAGTGGGAATCCGTCCGAGGAAGATCGCGACGACTCCAAGAACGTTCCCAACAGCCCCCATTGAGGCGACAAGAGTGAGTGAACTAACAGACTGTGTCCGCTGCAATGCTGGGGGGCGACCTGTTTCTACTCATAAAAGCGTTACTACCCAATATCGAGTAACTTACGTCGTGATAGAACTCACTCTGGTTGGACTTTGCGTCGGCCAGAATTCAGTCAAGGCCTTTGCAGACATCGTTCTCGCGTCTGGATCGCGACGCTTGAGTTCGATCAGATCATTCACCGTGTCTATGTCGAACGAAATACGAGGGTTTGAGATAGAGTAAGCAGCCAAACCACCTAATTGCGCTTGACGGAGATGTTTCGCATAACTCCACCGTCCGTAGTTAGGCCGGATCACTCCTGGCGGCCGAGTCATCATTACATTAGTTCCCCCCTTTAGCGACGGTGCCAGAACGGTTTTAGGATCAACATTTCCTATGTCGAAGAGCTCCCTAAAGTCTCGGGGCTCTGCGAGTGGAATGTCTGCTAGAATGGTCGTCAGTGACTGCACATTCTCTCTGAGGGCAAGCTTGTTTGCCTGTTCTATTGCACGATTGAGACCCAAAGTGGTCTGTCCAAGGAATGACAGCCTACTCCGCCTAACCAGAGCGGAGACGCTGTGGTCCGGCGAAATCACAACAATCTTGTCATAGACTCTAGATAGGAGTATTGAAGATAGAACGTCTTGAAGTAGCGCTTCGACCAGTAGCTTCTTCCGGTCTCCGAGATAATTCGAGAGTCTGGTCTTGCTATCCGTGAGTCCTTTGACCGGTATGACAGCCCAATGCTCGTTCAAGCGAGAGTCTCCGCAAACGTGATCGTCTCTTGAGCAAGTTTGGTCTTTGCTTCCATTGAATCCATCACTGTATTGGTTGCCAGGACCTTCATGCCGAGGCTTGTAACCTTGGGTGCGATCGATTTGTCGAGATGGTCAATCACGTATCCTTTCATCAAGCCCTTGTAGAGCTGGGCGACGCCAAACGGTGAGACTTCCAATCCAAGGTTTTCCATGATTCTGTCGAGGGGACCTTTGACGGCTTTGCCGCCCACGATCGGGCTGACCCCTACTATCTTTGCGCGAGTCTTTGAGATACTGTCGCGGATTCCTGGTATGGCGAGGATCGGCCCGATGCTGAGAATCGGATTGCTGGGGCAGAGGATAATGACATCTGCGTTCTCGATCGCCGGAATAACGCCTGGAGCAGGCGTCGCTAGGCTTGCACCCTCGTAGGTCACGTCTTCCACCGGGTCTTCGGACTTTCTCTTCACGAAGTACTCCTGGAATTCCATGACTCCACTGGGCGTCTTGATCCTCGTAGCGACGATGTGATCGGTCATGGGAAGGACCTTCACTCTCACCTTGAGCGAGGTCCGGATTTTCTC
>Ga0209157_1003073_pt1 | contig 13015 bp, 12 predicted proteins | sample GraSoiAngelo_135_FD_185892 | JGI IMG/M metagenome (GOLD analysis project Ga0209157, IMG submission 185892) | Grasslands soil microbial communities from the Angelo Coastal Reserve, California, USA - 14_0929_05_40cm (SPAdes) (version 2) | ecosystem: Environmental > Terrestrial > Soil > Grasslands ... | reverse complement strand
ACGGCGCGCTCCGTCGCGTCCAGGTGGAAACCGGCATCCGCGACAATCAGCGCGCGGAGGTGCTGAAGGGGGAGCTTCAGGAGGGGGACCCGATCGTCGTCGGCCTGCGGCGCGAGGGCAAGGAGCCCGCCGCCACTCCGCGGCTGAAGGGAGGGTTCCACGGGCTCAAGCATCTCTAGGAGGCTGTCCGAGTAGCCATGGCTCCCGGCACGCGCCCGCTCATCCAGCTCCGCGACCTGTGGAAGGTCTACCACCTGGGCGACGTCGAGGTGCGGGCGCTGCGCGGCGTCTCGCTCGACATCCGGGCGGGCGAGTTCCTGGCGATCGTGGGCGCATCGGGCTCCGGCAAGTCGACGTGCATGAACCTGATCGGCTGCCTCGACCAGCCGACCCGCGGGACCTACCGCCTGGGTAACGTCGACGTCGCGACCCTCTCCGCCAACGAGCGCGCGGCGATCCGCAACCGCCGGATCGGCTTCGTCTTCCAGAACTTCAACCTGCTCGGGCGGACGACGGCCCTCGAGAACGTGGCGCTCCCCATGATCTACGCCAACGTGCCTTTCCGCGAGCAGCGCCGGCGCGCGCGCGAGCTGCTCGCGGCCGTCGGCTTGCGCGGCCGCGAGCGCCACCTGCCGAGCCAGCTCTCCGGCGGGCAGCAGCAGCGCGTCGCGATCGCGCGGGCGCTCGCCAACGCGCCCTCCGTGCTGCTCGCCGACGAGCCGACCGGCAACCTCGACTCGCAGTCGAGTCTCGAGATCATGGAGCTCTTCGTGCGGCTCCGCTGGCAGCAGCACGTCACGATCATCCTGGTCACCCACGAGCCCCACATCGCCGACTACACCGAGCGCGTCGTCACCTTCCGCGACGGGCGGATCGTGTCGGACCTGCCGCAGGCGTCGTCACGGCCCGCACCGGAGGCCGCGCGCGGATGAACCTGCTCTGGATGACGCTCGTCACCGCGCTCCGTGCGCTCCGCCGCAACGTGCTCCGCTCCGTCCTCACCATGCTCGGCGTCATCATCGGCGTGGCCGCGGTGGTGACGATGGTGAGCATCGGGCGCGGCGCGAATGCCGCCGTGCAGCAGGAGATCCAGAGCCTCGGGAACAACCTGGTGATGATCATCCCGGGCGCCACCACGGTCAGTGGCGTGCACACGAGCTCGGGCTCCGCCGCGTCGCTCACGGTGGCGGATGCGACGGCGATCACCAAGGAATGCCCGGCGGTCAGCGAGGTCGCGTGGGCCAAGCGCCAGGTGGTGCAGGTCGTCTACGGCAGCCAGAACTGGGCCACGCCGGCGCAGGGCGTGCCGCCCTCCTACCTGTCGGTGCGCGAGTGGCCCCTCAGCGCGGGGCGGTTCTTCGACCACCGGGACGACGCGGGCGCCAACCCGGTGGCGGTCCTCGGGCAGACAGTCGTCGATCAGCTCTTCACCCCGGGCGAGGATCCGCTCGGCGCGACCATCCGCGTGAAGAACGTGCCCTTCGAGGTGATCGGCGTGCTCGCCCGCAAGGGACAGACGGCGTGGGGCCAGGATCAGGACGACGTGGTCCTGATACCGTTCCTGACCGCCGAGCGGCGCGTCCTCGGCACGCAGATCCTGGGCACGGTCGACATGATCGTCGCCGCGGCGGCGACCGCCGACGTGCTGCCCGAGGTCGAGCCGCAGATCCGCGCGCTCCTCCACGAGCGCCATCGCATCCCGCAGGGCCAGGACGACGACTTCACCGTCCGCGATCTCAACGAGATCGCCGAGGCCTCGAAGAACGCGAGCGCCGTGATGATGAACCTGCTCCTCAGCGTCGCCTCCGTATCGCTCCTCGTGGGTGGCATCGGCATCATGAACATCATGCTGGTGTCGGTGACCGAGCGCACGCGCGAGATCGGCGTCCGGCTCGCGGTGGGGGCGCGGACCGGGCACATCCTGCTCCAGTTCCTGGTCGAGGCGACGGCGCTCAGCCTGGTGGGTGGCGCGGTCGGCATCGTCCTCGGCTTCGCCGCGACGCGGCTGATCGCGTACCTCGCGCAGTGGCCGACACTCCTCTCCGCGCCGGCGGCCGCGGGCGCCTTCCTGGTCGCGGGTGCCATCGGCATCTTCTTCGGCTTCTACCCGGCGCGTCGGGCGGCCCGCCTGGATCCGATCGCCGCGCTCCGCTACGAGTAGCAAGAACGTCGGCTTTTTCGGCAACGCCACCAACGGCGACCTCGCCGATCTGAGCTACCCGCACGATCCCGGCAACTGCTGGCACGGGAACCGCGACGCGAGCCACGAGGTGTCGAGTGCGCCGGACGGTCTCGAGACGACGCACCGGCGGTGCGGCGTCCCGAACGCTGGCGATGATCCGTTGATGAGCCGCCTCTCGAACCAGGTGCTGTGCGCGACGGAGTTGCTCGGGCCCTGCCCGGAGGACCCGGACCACCACTACCCGCGCGCGACCGGGGTCCAGCTAAGGCGCTCCGGCCGCAGCGGGCGATGCGCAACCCGTGCAAGGGGGTGCCGTCGAACCCGTGGTGCGGGAAGAAGTAGCCGCTACGGCGTGCTGCTGCGCGCTGTGACGATCCACGCGGCCGAGCCCATCCGCACGCCCTGCGGCGTGTGGAAGGGCGCGATGGCGGCGCGCACCGCGGCGGCGACCGTCGGCCGTACCGCGGGATCGGCCTCGCGCAGGACGCCGCTCACGGGCCCGACGCCTTCGGTCAGGAAGCGGACAGCCTGGTCGACGGTGCCACCGCCGCCCAGTGTGAGCGTTGTGTGCAGCTCCTCGAGGACGATGTCGCCAAAGCCCGCGCGCGCGAGGATACCCCGGACACGCTCGGGGTCGGCGAACGCGAAAGGCCCGGGCGCGTCCGGCGCGGGCGGCGGCGGGAGCGTGAGGTGCTGCGCTGCGGCCCGCAGGGGCACGAAGAGCCACGGGTTCTCGAGCAGCGCCTGCCAGCAGACGAAAGCCAGCCGTCCGCCGGGGCGCAGCGCCGCGCGCAGGTTCGTGAACGCCGCCACCGGGTCGGTGAAGAACATGACGCCGAAGCGCGAGTAGACGACGTCGAAGGCGCTCGGGGAAAGCCGATGGGTCTGGGCGTCGGCATTCTCGAGGCGGACGTTCGCCACCCCCGCCGCGCGCGCCGTCTCGGCGGCCCGCTCGAGCATCGGGGCGGAGACGTCGATACCGAGGACCCGCCCCGCGGGTCCGACGCGCCGGCCGAGGGCGATCGTCGTGTCGCCGCACCCACAGCCAACGTCGATGACGCGCTCGCCGGGAGCGATGCCCGCCCGATCCATGACCTGCTCGCCGAGTGGACTGATCTGCGCGTCGATGACCTTCTGGAACGCGACCCACTTCGGGCCGGCGGCCTCGTTCCAGTAGCGGATCTGCTCGGCGTTGGAGTCCGGCGCGGGCATGCGCTGCGGATCAGAGTCGACTCGTCACCCCAAAGCAAGTGTCCCGGGCCGTTGACGACGGCGCGCGCGCCGGCGCATGCTCCGGGCCGTGCATGAGGCCGGAGCCCACGCGGTGAAGGCGCTGGTCACGGGAGCGGCACGCGGACTCGGCGCCGCGATCGCCGAGCGCCTCCGCCGCGACGGCATGCAGGTCGTGACGGCCGACGTGGCCGCAGGCTGCGACGTGCGCCTCGACGTCGCGCGCGACCCCTTCCCCCCGCTCGGCGACGTCGACGTGTGCGTCGCCAACGCGGCCATCACCACGACCATCGCGCCGGCGCACCGCATGACGGCCGAGCAGTGGCAGCGCGACGTCGACGTCAACCTGACCGGGGCGTTCCGGACCGTGCAGGCGTGTCTGTCCGGGATGCGCGAGCGGCGCTTCGGGCGGATCATCGTGATCTCCAGCGCCGCGGCGCGCTCCGGCCTGCGGGGGCAGGTCGCCTACACGGCGACGAAGGCGGGTGTGGTGGGGATGGTCCTCACGGTCGCGGCCGAGAACGTCCGCCACGGCATCACCGCCAACGCCGTCCTCCCGGGCCTGGTGGCGACCGAGCAGGTGCGGGCGATGCCGCCCGACGTGATGGCGCGCTGGCTCGCGGTGCTGCCCGCGGGCCGCCTGGTCGAGCCGGAGGAGGTCGCGGCGGTGATCGCGTTCCTCGCCTCGCCGGCGGCGGGCTCGATCACTGGCGAGGCGGTGGGCGTCGACGGCGGCATGCATCTCAGCACCGTCGACTTCGGAAGCCAGCGCCGCGACTGACTACAGCTTCCCCCCGAGGAGCCGCTCCACCAGGTCGATGTACGGCGGCAGCGCCACCAGCGACTGCCCGCCGTCCACGTAGAAGCACTGGCCCGTCACCCACTCGGCCGCCTCGGAGGAGAGGAAGAGGATCGCCTGCGCGATGTCCTCCGCGCGCCCCATCCGCCCGAGCGGGACGTGGCGCAGGAACTCCTCGCGCGCGCCGGGCATGGCGAAGAGCGGCGCGGTCAGGTTCGTGTCCACCGGCCCGGGCGCGATCGCGTTGACCGTCACCCGCTGCGGCGCGAGCTCGAGCGCCGCCACCTGCGTGAAGGCGACCACGCCCGCCTTGGACGCGCAGTAGGGTGAGTGCCCCGCCGTCGGCACGGTCGCGTTCGTGGAGGCTATGTTAATGATGCGCCCCGGCCGCTGCTGCTCGACCATCCACCGGCTGGCCGCGCGCGTGAGGAGGAACGTGCCGCGCAGGTTCACGGCCAGCACGCGGTCCCACACCATCGGGTCGAGGTTCCACACCCGCCCCATCGCCCCCGTGCCCGCCGAGTTGAGGAGGATGTCGAGGCGCCCGAAGCGCGCGACCGTCTCCGCCACCGCCCGCTCGCAGTCGCCGGCGTCGCTCACGTCGCCCGCGATGGTGGCGAGCGCCTCGCGCCCGAGCGCCGCCGCCGTCTCCTCGAGGCGCTCCGGGCTCTGGTCGAAGACGGCGACGCGCGCCCCGGCGGCGACCCACACTGCGGCCGCCGCGCGCCCGATCCCCGACGCGCCGCCGCTCACCAGCGCGACCTTGCCCGCGAAGCTCCAGGTGATGTCCGACATGGCGTGCGTCTACTCCAGTCGCGCCCGCGCTTGCCAGCCGGGGGCGCCGTCCCTACAGTGCCCCGCCATGGTGATCCGCCCCGGCGTCTCGGCCATCATCCTCACCGGCGAGGGGCTCCTGCTGCAGCGCCGCTCCGACAACCGCCTCTGGGGCCTGCCCGGCGGCGGCGTGGAGCCGGGCGAGTCGGTCACCGAGGCGGTGGTGCGCGAGGTGCGCGAGGAGACGGGGCTCGAGGTGGTGCCGCTGCGTCTCATCGGCGTCTACTCCGCGCCCGAGCACGGCCAGATCGTCACCTACCCCGACGGCAACGTGATCCACTACATCAGCTCGAGCTTCGAGTGCCGCGTGGTGTCGGGCGCGCTCGCCTGCAGCCACGAGTCGCTGGAGCTCGGCTGGTTCGACCCCGAGCGGCTGCCGGCGGACATGGTGCCGATGCATCGGGTGCGCATCGCCGATGCGCTGGCGCGGCGGCGGGAGGCGTTCGTGCGGTGAGGTTTTTCGGGGTGGCGGTGCTGGTGCTGCTCCTGGTCGCGTCGGGCGCGTGGGCGGCGCCGTTGCAGCGCTTCTTCGTCATGGGCGACGGGACGCTGGCGGTGGTGAACGCGCACACGGGGGAGCGGGCGGAGGTGCGGTATCGGAAGGCGGACGGGACGTACGATCAGGCGGCGATTGCGCGTATCCGGCGGGCGTTTCGGTCTTCCGGCGATGACGGTGAGGGGAAGGCGTCGCTGCGGCTGATCGAGGTGTTGAGCTGGGTGCAGAAGACGTCGCACGAGCGACCGCTGACGTTGATGTCGGGGTATCGGAGCCCGGAGTACAACGCGGACCTGAGGGCGAAGGGTGCGCGGGCGGCCGGTGGGTCGCTGCACACTGAGGGGCTCGCGGCGGACGTGGCCTTCCCGCGGGCGATGCTGCGTCCGTTGTGGATGAAGGTGCGGGCGCTGGATTGCTGCGGGGCGGGGTACTACGCGAAGGAGGGGTTCCTACATGTTGATGTGGGGCAGCCGCGGTTCTGGGAGCCGAGCACGTCGCGGGTGGAGGAGAATCTGTCGGCGGGGAATGCGAGGTTGTTTGGGCGGACGGAGTTCGATCGGTATGCGACGGGCGCTGCATGCGATGACGGTGCCGCCGGTGAGGGTGGGGCGGGAGGGGAGGCTGGTGGGGGAGAAAGGAGAGGCGGCGAGCGTCGCAGTGGACGGTGGGGAAACGCCGGCCGACGGCTGCGTCGAGATCGGCGCTTCGGGGGCGGCGCTGCGCCTGCGTGGCCTGCCGCACCCCGCGCGGGGAAGGCTCACGCTCGCAACCTGCGAGCCGAGGGCCGAGCGGACGCCGGTGGCCGTCGAGACGAACGCGATCGAAATCAGGTAGCGCGGCTGCGAACGATCGCGCGGCCGTCTGTCTTCACCGCGATATATGCGTGGATCGCAACGGTTTTATGCTTGACGCAGTTCCGACGCCTGGGGTACTTTCCGTCGCGCTCATGCTTCGGTACGTGCTGCTCGCATTGCTGGCGGATGGAACCCCCGCGCATGGCTATGCGCTGATGAAGGCGTACCGGGAACGGTCCGGAGTTCGGCTGAGCATCGGCAATGTCTACCGGGAGCTCTCGCGCCTGGCAGGAGAGGGGCTCATCGTCGCAGCGACTAATCCTCCCGGAGCCGATCCCAGGCGAGTGCCGTACCGGATCACCGACAAGGGCCGCGATGCGCTCGCCACGTGGCTGGCGGCGCCGGTCCACACACTGACGGCCACTTCGGCCGACCCGCTTTCCCACCGTCTCGCGATCCTGGGAGACCTGGACGCCGTCAGAGCCGGCGAATTTCTGAGCGAGCTTCACGCCGAGCTCTGGGAGCAGAGCAAGGCGCTGGAGCGAGAACGGGCGGTCGCGAGCCAGCGAGACAAGCGTGAGGCGCCGGCGCTCCCCACGCGGATGTTCCTGCTCCGTCGGCGCGCCAAGCACCTGGCGACAGACATCGAGATGGTGGATGAGATGCGGGGCGTTCTGGCCGCTGCAGGCAAGCGGTCGGCCGTCAAGGCGACAGGTGCGGTGTCGGAGGGCGCGCCCCTGCGTCGATCGAGACAGAAGCCGGGCGCACGGTGAGCCCCTACCGCAGCCGCTAAGTCGCTGTTCGGAGCCGCTCGGCCACGGATGTGTCTCGTAATGAGGGTCCCGAGCCTTCGGTTGCCATTGTGTCTCCTGCGCGGCTACGTCGGCCGTCTTGCTCTCACCCTCATCGCGCTCGCGTCGGGCGTGGCGCTCGTGTGCGCCATCGATGTCGTGAATCGCGCGGTGCTGTTCGCGTTCGTGGAGGTCGTCGACACGATGGCTGGTCGCGCCGCGCTCGAGATCGCGGCCGGCCAGGGCGCGCTCTTCTCGGAGGACGTCGCGACGCGAGCCGCCGCCGTGCCCGGTGTGGAACTCGCCGTTCCAGTCGTGAGCGCGGCGGCGTTCACGACTGACGGAAGCGGTGAACTCATGACCGTCCACGGGGTGGACATCACCAACGATGCGGCCGTCCGCGTCTACGACGTCCGCGACGAGGGCGGGGTCTCGATCGAGGATCCGCTCGTGTTCCTGAGCCAGCCGGATTCGATCCTTCTGCCACGAAGCTTTGCCGCGCCGCACGGGCTCGACGTGGGCGCGAGACTCGAGCTCGAGACACCGACCGGCCGGCGCCAGTTCACGGTGCGAGGTCTGATCGAACCCGAAGGCATCGGGCGTGTGCACGGTGGGAACCTCGTCGTGATGGATCTCTTCGCTGCGGAGAAGGCGTTCACCCGTCCGGGACTCATCAACCGCGTGGACGTCGTGGTCGCACGCGATCGGGAGGTCGCCACCGTTCGGAAGGCTCTCGCCTCCGCGCTTCCCGAAGGCCTTCGGGTGACCGCTCCCGCGCAGCGGAAGGTCGACCTTCATCGCATCATGCGATCGGTGCAGGTCATGTTGCAGGGAGTGAGCCTGCTCGTCCTCCTGGCGGCGTTTCTCATCGTCTTCAACCGCCTCTCAGCGGTGTTCGAGGCGCGCATCTGGCAGGTCGGGGTGATGCGCGCGATGGGGCTCCGGCCGAGAGACGTTTGGCTCGAGCTCCTGGCGGAGAGCTCGCTCATCGGGGCGGCAGGCGTGGCCGTGGGCCTCGCCTCGGGAGTCGGGCTCGCGCGGCTCATGCTGCCCGTCCTCGCGACCACCACTGCGCTGGCGTCGAAGCTGACCGTGCCCTCTGCGCGCTTCACCGTGGGCTGGGGCTCGCTCGCCACCGCGGCGACCCTGGGTATCGGCGCGACGCTTCTCGCGGCGGCGCTGCCCGCCTGGCGCGCGGCGCGCACGTCCACCGCCGCGGTGCTCGGCGGTCGTGGCGTCGAGCAGCCGGCTCACGCCGCCCGCCTCCTTCACATCGCCCTCGCGGCCAGCCTCGCTGGCGGGTCAGCGGCGATAGTGCTCGAGCGCTGGACGCGCGCCGCTCCATGGGGCTTGGTCGCGACCTTCCTCCTAGCCTTCGGCGCGGCCTTCGCCGCCCGTCCGCTCGCCGAGGTCCTTCGCAGCGCGTGGCTCCGCGAGCAGATTGCGTCCGCGAGCCCGACGCTCCGGCTGGCGGTGGCCGCCCTCGGCCGTAACCCGCGCCGGACCGCGCTCACGGTGGCGACGCTCGGTATTGGGTTCGCCGTCGTCACCTGGCTCTGGGTGTTGGCCAACAGCGTGGAGCAGTCCGTGATCCACGTCATGCCGGGCATCTTCCGAGCGGATCTCGTCGTCGGCTCGGTGCGGATCTCCGGCGGCTACGTGGAGGCGCCGCTGGACGAGAGCGTGATACGGGAGATCGAGCAGACGCCGGGAGTGGCGCTGGTCGTCGGGGAACACTCCATCGACTGGCACTACGCTGACGGACCCATCGCGATAAACGCGGTCGACGCGCGCTTCTTCCTCGATCCGAGGTTCGAGCGCTGGCCGCTCGTCGGCTCCGCCATGCCCGACGTGTGGCGCTCGCTGGCGGCGGGCGAGGCGGCGATCGTGTCGACCAACCTCTCGCACAACCTCGGGATCGAGCTGGGCGACGTCCTCGAACTCGAAACCCCGAGCGGACCGCTCACGCTGCGGGTGGGCGGGATGGTCGACGACTTCCTCTCTCCTCGGGGCACGGTGCTGATGTCCCGGGAGCTCTACGAGCGCCACTGGCACGATACGCAGATCACACACGCGCTCGTCCGCACCGACCCGGGGGCGGATACAGGCGCGGTCCGCGCCGCCATCGCGGCGGGAGCGGGGGCTCGGTTCAGCCTGAGGGTCCTCAGCGTTGGTGAGCTGATCGACTGGTTTGCGGCCCAGGTCCGGCGGGCCTTCGGGGCGGTCTTTGCGCTCGCCGGTATGGTGCTCGTCGTCGTGGGCTTCGGGGTCGCCGATACCATCGCGGCCGGTGTCCTTGAGCGCCGGCGCGAGATCGCTGCCATGGGTGCGCTCGGTGCGCGGCGCTGGCGTCTCGCGCGCATTATCCTCGTCGAGGCGTCTCTCATCGGCGCGTGCGGAGGAATTCTCGCGCTCGCGGTCGGCTTCCCCCTCGGTCTCTTGTGGGTGAAGATGACGTTCCCCGACCTCGTCGGCTGGACGCTCGAGCTGCACGTCCCCGGCTTCTACTTCGCGGTGGTGAGCGCCGTGGCCGTGGCCGTATGCCTGGCGGCGGCGTTGCTCCCCGCCTACCGGTCGGCCCGCATCGAGCTCGGGCCCGCGCTTCGCTACGAGTGACCGCCGTGTGCGAGCCACCCGGCCGAGCGGAGCAGCGCCAGCTCGCACGTCACGCCGGGTCCGAAGGCCATCATGACGCCGAGCGTGCCCGCGCGCGGTGGGGCGGAGCGCTGGAGCTCGCGAAGGATGAAGAAGACCGTGGCGGACGAGAGGTTCCCGAACCGCTCCCAGACGTCCCATGTGGGCCGGAGCGCCCCGTCGGACAGCCCCAGAGCGTCCGCCGCGGCATGGAGTATCTTCGGTCCGCCAGGATGCACGATCCAGAAGCCGATGTCGCGGAGACCGAGGCTGTTTCGCTCGAGGAACCCGATCACGGTCTGCCGGAGACGTGCGCACACGAGGTCCGGGAGTGCCGGCGAGAGCACGAAGCGAAAGCCGGCCCCGGTGAGGTGCATGCCGAGCTGGTCGAGGCTGTCCGGCCAGAGCGCGCTAGCGCTCGAGAGGATCGCGGGTCCGGATGCGCCCTCCGCCGCCGTGAGCACGGCGGCCGCCGCGGCATCCCCGAAGAGGATGCTTCCCATGACGTCGCTCGGCGTCGGCTCGGCCACCTGAAGGCAGAGGGAGCACGGCTCGACGCTCACTATGAGCGCGCAGCCGTCTGCGTTCGGTCGCACGAGCGCGGTTGCGAGACCGATCGCCGCGACGCCACCCGAGCAGCCCAGCTCCGTGATGGGGATGCGGCGCACGGTGGCGTCGAGCTCCAAGTGCGAGACGAGGTACGCATCCAGCGATGGCAGCATGTAGCCCGTGCACGAGATCGAGATGATCGTGTGTACACTCTTCGGATCGATCCCGGCCGTCACCAGCGCGTCACGGGCGGCGGCCTCTCCGAGGGCGACCGCCTGGCGCTCGTAATCCTGGGCACGCTCGCCGAGCGTGTTGCGCCGAAGCAGTTCCCCGACGGGAACCACGAGGTGGCGGCGGCGTATCCGCGAGGCGTCGACGAGCTGTTGCCAGCGTTCCCGGTCGCCCGTGAGCGGCGGGAGGACGGCCTTGGTCTCCTCGGCGCTGAGGACATGCGGGGGCAGCGCCGTGCCGACGCTCTGCAGTTGGGCCACTCGAGCTCGCTTGATGCAGCGCCCTGCGCCTGCACCGTCGGGTGGCACTACCCCTGCGGGATCGGCCACGCTATCGCTTCACGCTATGGATGCGGCACACGCATGCGGGCTAGAGCCCACGCGGACTGCTCGCGCGCTGGAAGGGCGGGCGCTGCCGGGGTAGGGAGGCGAGAGATGAACCTGCGCTCGGCCGTCATGCTCGAGCACGTCAGCAAGCGCTTCGGGACCGGCCCGCAGAGCGTCGCAGCCCTGACGGACGTCTCGTTGCGCATCCCTTCCGGCGAGTACCTCTCGGTCATGGGGCAGAGCGGCTCCGGGAAGTCGACGCTCCTGAACCTGATCGCCGGGCTCGAGGTCCCGACCTCGGGGCGGGTCGTCGTCGATGGGCGCGACCTCTGGGCGCTCTCCGAGAACGCGCGCAGCGACGTTCGGCTGTGGCACATCGGTATCGTGTTCCAGAACTTCAACCTCTTTCCGAACCTCACGGTCGATGAGAACGTGTCATGGCGGCTGGAGTTTCAAGGCGTTGGCGCTCGCCAGGCGAGAGCGAAGGCCTCTCGCGTGCTCGAAGAGGTCGGGATCGAGCCGGGCGCGCACGGGCGGCTCCCGGGCGAGATGTCGGGCGGAGAGCAGCAACGGGCGGCCATTGCGCGGGCCCTGGTGACCGAGCCGCGTCTCCTCCTCGCCGACGAGCCGACCGGCAACCTCGACTCGCGCACGGGAGAGACCATTCTCAACTTGCTGCGACAGCTCAACACGGAGCGTTCGCTGACCGTCGTGATGGTGACCCACAGCGCCTACGCAGCGAGCTACGGTCACCGAACGATCGAGCTGCGCGACGGACGGATCGAACGGGATGTGCAGGCGCGACCGACCGCGGCACAGGAAGTCCGGCCACGGGACCTGCCTCCCGAGACCGCCTGATCCGCGAGAGCGGGAGGATACGGGCACCTCAGTGAGGGCGAGAATCGAAATCGTCACTCGACCGTGTCGCTAACGCATAATCGGCGCGAAACGCCCGCACCACTTTTCCCGGTGCTCGATGCTCGCCGTCCACGGCGTAGTTGAGGTCTGCACCTGCGCGAGTAGCGCGGGTGCCGCCAGCCCACCGGCCGGGCTGAGCCCGGCCCCACGCCCTGAGCGGAGTATCCTGGCCGACGCGCCGCGCCGTTTCCGAGAGCCACTGCCTACGGGCGCGCCTTCCGCTGGATCGTGCTCCCCACGCCTCGCACCTCGGCGACGGTGAAGACCGTGAAGGGCTCCGTACGCCGCACGAAGGCGGCGAGGAGGCTCGACATCACCTCCTGCTGCGTGACGTAGCACTCGACGCGCACGGTGCCGTGCGCCGACAACACGCGCTGGATCAGACCACCCGCGCCGAGCGTCTCGTCGTCCGGGTGGGGCGCGATCACGAGCAGCCGCTCCCCGCGCTCCACGGAAACGGACGGCGCCAGCCGCCGGCAGCCGACCGACAGGGCTGCAACGAGGATCACTGCCAACCGCAGCGCCGCACCAAACGGTCGGCGCCGAACCGGAGGAGATGCGCGGTGCAAATCCACCTGCGTTCAGGCGCGGTGGCTACGACGCCGTATGGAGCTCACGCACGACTTCCCTCGGCGCCCGATGCCTCCCATCCACCTCATAGTTCATCCGCCTCATCCCCTGCACCGAGATCTTCCCCCCCAACCCCTCCAGCGCCGCCGCGAGCTTCGGATACCTCTCCAGCACCACCCGCCTCACCACCGGCGCCGCCTCGTACGGCGGAAAGTACCCCCGATCATCCACCAGCACCTTCAGCTTCAGGCTCTCGATCTGCCCATCCGTCGCGTTCCCCGCCACCACGTCCACCTGCTGATCGACCAGCGCCCGGTACAGCAACCCCAGGTCCATGATCCGTATCTCCGTGAACTCGAGCCCGTACGCGCGCGCCAGCCCCGGGTAGCCGTCCGCCCGCTCCTTGAACTCGTAGCCGAAGCCGGCGCGCCACTCGCCCGGGTGCTTCGCCAGATCGGAGATCGTCCGCACCTCCTCCGCGTCTCTCCGCACCACCAGCGCGAACGTGTTGTCGAAGCCGAGCGGCGCCGTCCACGCGAGGCCGTCCTTCGCGTAGGCCGCGCGCACGCGCGCGAGCACCTGCGCGCGATCCTTCCCCTCGGGCTTCTCCTTCAGGATCGCCGCCAGCGCCGTCCCCGTGTACTCCACGTACATGTCGATC
>Ga0209157_1003070_pt1 | contig 13020 bp, 5 predicted proteins | sample GraSoiAngelo_135_FD_185892 | JGI IMG/M metagenome (GOLD analysis project Ga0209157, IMG submission 185892) | Grasslands soil microbial communities from the Angelo Coastal Reserve, California, USA - 14_0929_05_40cm (SPAdes) (version 2) | ecosystem: Environmental > Terrestrial > Soil > Grasslands ... | reverse complement strand
CTCACGGCAGAGCCGGCGCCGTTTTCGGCGGCATCCGATGATGCGTCGCTTGCTCATAGGCGTAGGCAAGTTTGAGCAGGGTGGGTTCGCTGTAGGCCGGACCCAAGAAGGTGATGCCCACGGGCAGATTGTCGTTGGTGAAGCCCGATGGGACAGTCATCGTAGCGGCAAACACCAGAAACGTGTTCAGCGCGGGAATGCCCTTATTGTTCACGTATGGCGGATTGATTCCGTCCTTTATATAGGTCGGCTGGTGCTCGACGGTTTTGTGGACGATCGCGTCCAGCCGGTTGTCGGCCAACACTTTTGCGATCGCGATCGTGAGTTCCTGGCGCGCGTCGAGATACGCACCCCAGGCGGCCATGTCCGTTTTGACGAGCGGGCTCCTCCACTGGTCTGCTTTGCTGGGAGGAATGCTCTTCGAGAGCTCCGGTGATCTGGCGATGTCCTCACGAGTCTTGAAAGGCGATGTCGGATTCCTCGCCAGGTACAACCGCAAAGATTCATCCGCCATTGTCGGATGCGTTGCGCGCTTCGCCATAAGCGGCTTGAGATTGGGAATCACAACTGGATCGACGACGATGGCGCCAGCCGCTTTCAACTCATCGATGTTTTTCTGAAAGACAGCATCGACTTTTCTGAAGTCCTCCGAGCCCGGTTCGGAATTCAATCCGATGGATTCGCGCAGCACACCTATGCGCGCACTTTTCAGCGCGTTCTTGTCGAGCAGGCGAGTGTAGCTTGCCGGCGCCTTCCCAATGCCTAGAGCAGTCACCGGATCTTCGGGATCATACCCAACCATGGCATCGAGTAATTGCGCGAGATCCTTAACGGTTCGCGCCATCGGCCCCATTTGCGCCGTGGGAGAGGGATACCCATCCCACATACCGCTGCGGCTCACAAGGCCCGGTGTCGGACGCAGGGCGGCGACGCCGTTCCAACCGCCCGGCCGCCGAATCGAAGCCAGCGTTTCTTCCCCGAGCGCGACAGTCGAGAAGTTCGCAGCCAGCGCGCACCCAGAACCTCCGGATGAGCCACCAACTGTGCGTTCCAGATCGTAGGGATTCCGTGAGGCGCCGAACATCGAACCGTACGTGTCGCCGGCGGCGTATTCGCTGAGGGTCGTCTTGCCGAGTACGATCGCACCCGCTTTTCTGAGTCGATCGACGGCGAATGCATCGCGGGCCGGGCGATAGTCCTTGAATACAACCGTCCCCAGCGTCGTCGGCATGCCTGCCGTGTCGATCTCGTCCTTCACGAGCACCGGGATGCCGTGAAGCGGCCCGACCTTCCCCGATCGTTTGAAAGCAGCATCGAGCTTGTCGGCTTCTTCCAGTGCCTGCGGATTTAGATTGATGATGCAGTTGAGCGCCGGCCCCTGTTTGTCGAAGGCAACGATCCTCTCGAAATAGGCCTGAACCAACTGGCGTGCCGTCAGCTTCCCGGAACCCATGGCTGCGTGAATGTCATCGATCGTCGCCTCCAGGACCTGAAACTTCGCGACGGGTTTTTTGGTTTGAGTTTGCGCCAATAGGAAGCCGCCAAGCGAAGCGGCGATTACGGTAATCTGAATGTACTGCCGCATCATTCCCTCACAGCACGGATCTGATAATGGAATCGCCTGGCATTCTACATCATTCAGCCACAGGTTCCGAGGGGGGACCGGTATCGCAGATGCTATCGAGAATGGTTTGAATTTCGGCGCACAAACAGACCCCCTTGCGCCCGTTGCTGTGATGAAGTGTAATGCGGCCGTGCCTATCATCTTGTTGCTCCTGCTGGCCGGCAGCGGCTGCGCGGCTTTGATATACGAAATCGTGTGGTTTCAATTGCTGCAATTGGTGATTGGTTCGTCGGCGGTGTCCCTGGGACTGCTTCTGGCCACATATATGGGAGGGTTGTGTGTGGGCAGCGCGGTTTTGCCTCGGTTGCTTTCTGCACGGGGGAATCCGCTGCGTGTTTACGCATTTCTGGAATTGGGAGTTGGAGCGTTTGGAATTGCCATTCTGTTCGGATTGCCGTTCATCGGACGGGTGTATGCCGGCGCGACATCCGGAATGGCTGCGCTCGTTGCTCGGGGTGCCGTCTCAGCCGTGTGCCTTGTTCCCCCGACGCTCCTGATGGGCGCATCATTTCCGGCGATTGCCCGCTGGGTGCAAGGGACATCGAAGCCGGTTGCCTGGATGGGAGCACTCTACAGTGCGAATGTCGCCGGTGCGGTTGTTGGCTGCGTCATCGCGGGGTTCTACCTCCTCCGCGTCTACGACATGGCTGTGGCAACGGTCGTTGCGGTTGCGCTGAATGTCTCAGTTGCCCTAATCAGCTTCCTCGCCTCTCGCTCGGAGGCTTCGGCCTATCAGGCTCGTGCTCCGCGGCACCACCCTTTCCCAAAGGGAGAGGGTAGATGGCTCATTTACATTGTGATCGCTCTTTCTGGAGCTACGGCTCTTGGTGCGGAAGTCGTGTGGACGCGATTGTTGTCTCTGCTGTTGGGAGCGACTGTCTACACGTTCTCGATCATCCTTGCCGTCTTTCTGATGGGACTGTGGGCAGGGAGTGGCGCCGGCGCGTTATTGGTCCGGCGCACCCGTCAGCCGCGATTGGTGCTGGCTGGCTGCCAGATCGTACTGGCTGCTTCCGTCACGGGCACCGCATACATCATGACGCACGTTCTGCCGTACTGGCCCGTTGATCCGTGGCTGTCGCTGAATCCGTGGTTCAACTTCGACCTGGACGTCTTCCGAACGATCCGGACGATTTTCTTACCGACATTGCTGTGGGGCGCGAGCTTTCCATTGGCAATGGCGAGCGCGGTCACGGAAGGGGAGGATCCGGCGCGCCTCTCCGGCGAGATCTATGCGGCGAATACGGCGGGTTCCATTGGTGGCGCCCTGGCGTTCAGTCTTCTATTGATTCCCGCGATAGGTACAAAGGCGTGCGAGCAACTGTTGATCGGCCTTGCGGCCGCAGCGGCGGTCGTTGCCGTGACATCCTATTTTTGGGCGATGCGCATCCGACGCACGGCGATCGCGTTGGCGGCGACGGTTGCAGGTACCGGCATGGTGGCAGCCGGGCTGATTTCGACTGTTTCGGATATTCCGTGGCAAGTCATTGCTTACGGCCGGCGAGTCGCACCCATTTTGCGCGGTCTCGATTTATCGTCGGAGGCCCAACCTCTGTTCGTCGGTGAGGGGATGAATTCTTCTGTGGTGATTACCGATCGCGCCGGCCAGCGATTCTTCTATGTCAGCGGCAAGTCCGAGGCGTCCTCGGCGCTACTCGACATGCGCTTGCAACGAATGATGGGACATCTGCCCGCGCTCATTCACCGGCAGCCGCGGTCGGTACTGGTCGTTGGATTCGGCGCCGGTGTTACGGCAGGATCTTTCGTCCAATATCCGGACGTGGAGAGCATCATCGTTTGCGAATTGGAACCGATCATACCGCCGGCCTCGGACGAGTTTTTCGGCACCGAGAATTACCACGTCCTCGGTGACCACCGGACACGAATGATCTACGATGACGCCCGCCACTTCATATTGACCACGCCAGAAAAGTTCGATGTCATCACGACCGATCCCATTCATCCTTGGGTGAAAGGCACGTCGGCGCTCTACTCGAAGGAATACTTCACGCTCGTGCGCAGTCATTTGAATCCCGGTGGCGTCGCCGCGCAATGGTTGCCGCTGTACGAAAGCGATGAAGAAACTGTCAAGACACAGTTGGCTACGTTCTTCGACGTGTTTCCGGACGGCACCGTTTGGAGCAATTACCTGAATGGCGATGGCTACGATCTGGTGTTGCTCGGGCGCCTGGAAACGGCTCCGATTAATATTGATGAAATGCAGAAACGCCTAGACGACGCCAGGTACTCCGGGGTATCGACTTCGCTCGGCGAGGCTGAATTCCACTCTGCTTTCGATGTGATGGGGTCGTACGCCGGCAGAGCGTCCGATCTTGCCCCCATGTTGTCTGGCGCTGAGATCAACCGAGATTTAAACATGCGCTTGCAGTACGTCGCCGGCTGGGGATTAAACTCCGTATCCTCTGCGCAAATTTACCGTCGTATTCTGTCGTACCGAAACTTTCCGGATGACCTGCTTACCGGCAGCGGGAACCGGATGGACGAGCTGCGCGAGGTGCTCGGGCGCCGCCATCGGACGTTCTGAAGGAACATGTTGAAAGCAATTCTGTGTGGGCTGTTGCTCTTCGCTGTAGGGGCGCTCGGCGAAGCGCGAGCGCGACAGCGCGCAGCCTCGAAAGATGAGCGCCCAGGGCGGTCCGCGGAGCGCAAGCGCGATAGCGCGCAGCCCCAAGAAAAGACCGCCCCTACAACCGCACGAGTTCTGTGTACCTTAGGATCCACCGCTTCCCCTTACAACGCTTACCTCGATCAACGGCCGACCGGCGATGCCATGGAACTCTCCGGCAAGGTCAATGCCGCCCTGGTTGCGATGTGCCGTCCCAATTGTCCTACTCTTGCCCTGTTCCGAAATTCGACTGCGGCGAATCTGATGCTCATCGTCGATGGCGCACGGACCAAAATTTTGTACAAGCCCGAGTTCTTCACGAGTGTTTACGACAATTATGGAGATGGTGGAATTCTGGCCCTCCTTGCTCACGAAGTGGGCCATGCGATCGATACGGCCGCACCGCCGCCTTGGATGAAGAACGGCTGGACACCAGAACTGCGCGCGGATGCCTTGGCGGGTTGCGCATTCGCGAAGATGAATCTCGGGGCCAGCGCATTAAGGGCGGGGCTTACGACACTCTCGAAATATCCGTCGCCGGCACATCCGAGTTGGGAGATGCGCTTGCCGGCGCTCGAAGCCGGTTACACGCAATGCGGTGGAGATCGAATGACTTTCGCGAAAGCGGGAAACTGAGGCCGGTGGGCGCATTCCCCTCCTCACAGAGGAGGGGAATGACCATCATCAGAACGTCACGCGCGCCACAACCTGGCCGGATCGCGGCTGCGAGCCCGCACCATTAATCCAATTTACATATCCATAGCCGGATGTCAGCCGGCCTTGTTGACTGGTCGGGGGTGCCGCGGGATTGGCGCCCGTTAAGATCCCAGCCGTGCCGCTGAGTTTTATCGGCTCCGGGCTTGTCAAGAACAGCCGGTTAAACACGTTGTAGAATTCGGCCCGGACCTCGAACTTAACGTTGCGTTCGCGGTTCACGGAAAAGCTACGACCCAAGCTCATCGATTCGGCGGGCTGACGCTGCCAGCGGTAGTCGTTGAGGTACGGCGCCGAGTTTCCGAATTGGCCCGGAGGCGCATCGACCCAGGCCTTCGGGTTCAACACCAGATCCTTGGTCGGATCGATGCAATGGCAGTTCGGATCTTTCAAAAACAAAGGCTCACCGGGCACTCGATTGAATAACGTCGTCCCGCCGCTCCACAGAGCGGGATTGTTTTCCGGTCCACGTCCCAACTGTCTTAGCAGGTTATTGTTTGAAGCGGGCGCGCGCAGCACTTCTCCGCTCTGGTAGCGGAGCACGGAACCAATCGTCCAGTCGCGTACTACGGATGACAACACCCTCGACGCCGCTCCATCTCCTAACTGGACTCCGGGAGTGGTGTAGTTGAACGCCACCACCAGCATCAGCGGCCTGCTGAACGGCGAAATCTGCTTGTTCTGCTTGTAATCAAAGACGTCGTTGATGATCACGTTACCCGGCACCTGGTAGGACGTGTCCGTGCCAGTGCCTAGCACTAATTCCTTCTGCCAAGTGAAAGCCACTTGCCCCGACAGTCCTCGCGAAAGCCGCTGAGTGACTTTTGCTTGCAGCGAATCGTACCAGGTGATGCCCAGCGGCGGTCCCAGGAACGGCGGTATTCCTATCCACTGCGGATGCGGCCGCAGCGCCTGAATAAGCGATTGATCCGACGGAAATCCGGGATAGACAGCGCTCGGATTCGCGAGGTGCGGGAATCGAGCAGTGACCTGTGGTGAGCGAATCGGTAGCGTCAGAAGAGCACGGTCGGCGGCATTCGTGATGTCGAGTCCCCAAGTCGCCTTGAGACTCTCGGGCGTGAATGAGTTGTAGTTCTCCTTTGCCAGCAGCGGCGCTGTCCACCACACGCCGCGGTTTCCAACGTATGCGGCCTCGACCATCAGGTTGGGCATAATTTCACGCTGCAGGCCGATGCTCCAGTGGATTTGGCGGGGAGGACGTCCCGCATTCTGGTCAATCGAGATGAACGGCGATTGAGGCGGCCGTAAGCCCGGAGCGATTTCGTAAGGATATTTCTGGCTGAAATCCGGGAAAAAGATTGGCGGGTTACCAAACCGGTTGCCTTCCGCAAATGGATTCCCATCCGACAACGCATATTTGTTCAGGCCATATCCCGGCACACCAAGTGTGTAGAAATCGGCAACGCTTCGCGTGAGGTTCCCGAGATTCGGCGCCGTTCCGTAAATCACTCCGGAACCCAAGCGGAGGACCGTCTTGGCATCCGAACCGATCTGATACGCAAGTGCGAATCGAGGTCCGAACGCGTAGGGATAGTTCCGGTTGAAGCTGCAATTGCACGTGGCTTCGTAGATCACCGATCCGGGCAAGTTATTCACGAGCGGGTTCGGCTTCTTGAAGTCGGCGCTCTGCATCCGGCCGTACTGCTCTTTAAGCAACGTGACGAAGTCGTAACGCAGACCGTATTCGAGCGTCAGCTTCCGCGTCACTTTCCAACTGTCTTGAAGGTATCCCGCCAAGGAATGGTTGCCTAACCGTACATTGCTGACCAATGCAGCGTTTATGGTGTTAGGATAGCCGAGCAAGAAGCTGGCATAGCCGAATCCCGTCGTGCCATTTAAAGGCTGGCCGTCCTCCCAGGGAAGACCGCTCTGCTGGGCATTGAAGTTGTAAACACCGGTCGAACGTGAATAACTCACTGTTGGGAACCCCTCAATGATCAGTTCGCCGCCCATCTTGTAGCTATGGTTCCCCTTGACCCAACTGAGATTGGTGTTGGCAGTGGGCTTGATATCTATAAGGTACTTGTCCAGCAAATTAAAGCCCATGGTCGGCGAAAATCCACCTCGGCCAGGGCTAAAGATGCCGGCGCCCACCGCACCACCGGTAGCCGGAATATTCGGGAACATGTTGACATAATAATTCTTTGCCCAGCCGAGCTTGCTCTGATCAAACTCCTGAAGAACCTGAGGCCAGTTGTATTGGAAATAGCCAAGGCCAACGTGCAGCACGGTCGTTGGCGAAATCGTGCGGTCGTAGTTCACGCGCGTCGTGTAATTCGTTTCGTCCTGTGAAATGGCCTCGGTAAACGGCTGCGTGAAACCGTTCGCATTCGGCGATACGGTGTGCGTCTGGTGGTAGTACCAGGAGAGATGGTTCTTGTTGAAGTTGTGGTCGATCTTGAAGGATGGAATCGTCGTGTGCCGGAAGTTCGTGTAACCAGGTATCACATAATTGTTCACGAGGTTGTTGTTGGTCGGCAACGGAATCAGCGACTGGATTTTCAACGCGACCGGATCCATGAGCTCTGGTGGAATCGTGTTATTCGGAAACGGATCCCGCACAACCGAACCATTCGGTGCGGATCTTGTAGTTCTCGGATCATAGAGTGCGTTTCCAATAACCGGCCGGCCAAGAGGATCGACGGCGGGTATAGGCACACCAGGAGCGAAGTTAGGATTGTTTCCAGGAGTTCCCAGTGCAGGGTTAGGTACTGTCAGTGGCGGTAGGAGCGCGGCGCTAAAATCACCGCGGCGGTAAGCCAGTGTCGGAACTGTCGCAATACCCGTGTTGATGATTTGTGTTTCGCGGAATTGCTCGAAATTGAAAAAGAAAAAAGTCTTGGCGTGGCCGTCGTATAGTTTTCCTAACCAGATCGGCCCACCGATGTTGAAGCCATAGTCGTTCCTGCGTTGCGTGTTGCGGATGTGTTGGCCTGCTCTTCCAATATCCCCGGTGCTGATTCGATCCGTGAACGGTGTACCGGCATTCAAGACCTCATTCACAAAGTAATCGTAGACGCCTCCGTGAAATTGGTTGGTTCCGGATCTCATCGTGTAATTGAAGTAGCCGCCACCGGCCTGTCCAAATTCCGCCGAATAGTTACTGGTCTGAACCGCGACTTCTTGAATCGCTTCAACGCTGGCCTGCACGCCTTGGTTGTACTGACGGTGCCGCCCGTTGGTTGCGTCCTGGCCTTCAATGCGGATGGCTTGCGTGGCCGAAGGCATTCCATTAACCCGAAGCTGGTTGTCATTAGCAAAACTTGCTCCTGGCAATAAATTGAGAACCTGCAGCGGATTCCGGATGTTTCCCAACGTCGACGTTTGACCGACGGAAGGGGAAAGAGTCAGTACGGGTAGATTGTTGACCTGTTCGGTCGTGAGATTGTGGCTGACTTCGCCGCTTTCCGTCTTCAGCAGTGGACTTGCCGATTCTACCGTGACGGATTCTCCCGCGGCGCCGACTTCCAGAGTAACATCGATACGCAACACAGTCGCTACTGAGACAATGATGCCTTCGCGGACAAACTTCTTAAACCCGGGAAGAGTCGCCGACAATTCGTACGTCCCGGCCGGAAGCTGAGCGAGTGTGTAGTTGCCCGTCTCGGAAGAACCCGCCTGATATGTAGCCCCAGTCTGAATATTTTTGGCTTCAATGGACACTCCGGGGATTACGGCACCGCTCGGGTCGGACACCGTTCCGGTGAGTGTGCCGCGATCTGTCTGCGCAAAAGCAGTAAAGGAAAAGGCGGTTAAACAAACAATGAAGAAGAAGGCGCGAATGTTCATGGTGTAGCTCCCCCCGTGGTGAATGAACAGGCAACCATCGGCCAGCAACGTCAAAATTTTCTTCCCTGAGATCGACAGCCGGACTGTATCGCCACCTTTAGCCGGTTGCAATCAAAAACATTTAAGGGGGGCGCACACCTGAACTCCGAAATTTATTTCGGAGTTCAGGTGTGCGCCCCCCTCAGAATGTGAACCGAGCGACGATCTGTCCGGATCGCGGCTGCGCACCACTGTTGAGCGGAGCGCCTGGCGTATTTCCGCCGTTGACCCAATTGACATACCCGTAGCCGGATGTCAGCAGCTTTCCGGACGTGTCGAAAGTTTTAGGCGCGGCGGGATTCGTGCCGGTAAGCGGTACGTTGAACGTACCACTGCTGACGGGAATCGGGCTTGCCAAAAACAGGCGATTAAATATGTTCTGTAAATCGACGCGGACCTGCAGTTTGATCTTTCGCTCACGGTCCACGACAAAGTCCCGGCCCAGGCTCAGAGATTCCGCCGGCCTGCGCTGCCAGCGATAGTCGTTGTAGTAGGCGGCGGAAGTCCCAAATTGCCCAAAGGGCGCGTCGGTCCAGGCTGCAGGATTTAAGACCAGGTCTTTTGTCGGATCGATGCAGTGACAGTTGGGATCTTTCAACAACAGGGGCACGCCGGGAACTCTGTTCTGGAACGTCGTCCCTCCTCCCCACAAGGCCGGGTTGTTTGCCGGACCCCGTCCCAACTGAGTCAGCAGGTTGTTATTCGAAGCAGGAACACGGATAAGTTCTCCGCTCTGATAGCGGAGGAAACTCCCGATCGTCCAGTCGCGCACCACCCACGACAATGCCTTGAAGTTCCCCCATGCAGGCGTTGTGTAGCTGAACGCAATACTCAACACCTGCGGTCTGCTGAAACCGGATAGCTGCTTGTTCTGGGCTCGGTTAAATACGTCGTTGATGAGGGAGGGCGCGGGTGTGACGTAGGAGGTGTCTGCATTCAAACCTAACGCGAGTTCCTTCTGCCAGGTGTAGGTCCCTTGCACGGTCAAGCCGTGGGCCAGCCGCTGGACAACCTTAGCTTGCAGCGAATCGTACCAGGTATTCCCCAATGGCGGACCGAGGAACGGAGGCACGCCATTCCATTGCGGCTGCGGCCGCAGGGCCTGGATCAACGGTTGATTCGCCGGGAATCCAGGATACACGCTGTTCGGATTCTGCAAATTCGGAAAGCGGGCAAGCACGGGAGCCGAGTTAATCGGCAGCGTCAGAAGATTCCGGTCAGCCGCATTGGTGATGTCGAGTCCCCAAGTCCCCTTCAGACCTTCCGGAGTCAACGAGTTGTAGTTTTGGCTGGCCAACAGCGGTGCAGTCCACCAAACCCCGCGGTTTCCAACGTAAGCGGCTTCTACCATCAAGTTCGGCGTGATTTCACGTTGCAAACCAAAGCTCCAGTGAATCTGCCGCGGCGGCCGGCCGGCGTTGCGGTCAATCGAAATGAAGGGCGACTGGGGAGGCCGTATCCCCGGAGCGATTTCCGAGGGATAGTGCGGGCTGAAGTCCGGCCAGAATATCGGCGGATTTCCGAACCGGTTGCCGGCAGCGTATGGGTTTCCGTCGGATAAAGAACTCGTCGCCAGTCCGTATCCGGGAGCGCCAAAAGTATAGAAGTCTGGAACGCTGTACGAAAGGAACGCATTATTGGGCGCGGACCCGTAAATGATGCCGGAACCCGCGCGGAGCACCGTCTTGGGATTGATTTGATAGGCAACTCCTAAGCGCGGTCCGAATGCCCACGGATAATTATTGTTGAAGTGACACTTGCATGTGGCTTCATAGATTACGGTGCCTAATCGCCCTCCTGCTGCCGGATTCGGCAAGTCGAAAGCCGCACTTTGCATGCGGCCATACTGCTCGCGAAGCAAAGTGACGAAGTCGTAACGGAGACCGTAATCCAACGTCAGATTTCGCGTTGCCTTCCAACTATCCTGAAAATAGGCCGCCATCGAATGGTTGCCCAGCCGCGAATTCGTGACTGCGGAGACCGTGAGGCTGTTCGTGGCTCCCATCAAGAAACTTGCGTAGGGGAGACCGGTGGTCCCATTTAATCCTCGACCGTCTTCCCAGGGAAGACCACTCTGCTGTGCCGAGAAACCCAAACCACCGTTTGCACGGGTGTAATTCAATTGCGGAAAACCCTCGACGATCAATTCGCCCCCAGCCTTGAATGTGTGGTTGCCCTTCACCAGACTGACGCTCGCATTCCCCGTTGGCTTGATATCTTTCAGATATTCGACACCGAAACCCGTGCCCATTGAACCAGCCGTCCCGGCAAGGGACACCCCACCGACTGCAAAATTCTGCAGGCCGGTGAAATTCGGGAATTGGTTCACATAGAAGTTCTTGGCCCAGCCCAGTGTGTTTTGGTCAAAGCCAGGCGGAATAGCCGGATGATTCGTGTGCAAAAGACCAACCCCGATATGGAACAACATCGTCGGCGTCAGCGTCTGGTCGTAATTGATGCGCGTCGTGTATGAAACATCATCCTGTGGTTCCGCCGCCGTAAACACTTGCGTGAAGCCGTTGGCTGAAGGCGACACTGTGTGCGTCTCGGAAAAGTACCAGGCCAGATGTTTCTTTGCGCTGAAGTTGTGGTCGATTTTAAAAGATGGAATCGTGGTATGCCTGAAATTGGTGTAGCCCGGGATGCTGTAGTTATTGATCAAGTTGTTGTTCGTCGGAAGTGGAATCAACTCCTGGATCTTTAATGCGACGGGATTCATCAACTCCGGCGGAATAACATTGTTTGGAAATGGGTCGCGGATGCGGGAACCGTCCGCTGCTATTCTTGTTGTTCGCGGATCGTAAATCGCATTTTGCGGCACGAAAATCCCCAGCGGGTCACGCGCCAACACACCTCCAATGGTCAGACCTCTGGTGCCGTTCGGTAAGCATGCCGGATCAGTCTGTGCACAGGGGATGAGGGCTCCGCTGAAGTCCCCACGCCGATACGCGAGCGTGGGAACGGTTGCGACGCCGCTCGTGATGAATTGAGATTCGCGGTATTGCTCGAAGCTGAAGAAGAAGAACGTCTTGTCGTGACCGTTGTAAAATTTCCCGAGCAGAACTGGTCCGCCCACCGTAAAGCCGTAGTCGTTCTTGCGCTGGGTGTTACGAATGTGCTGCCCCGCCTTGGAAGGGTCATTCGTGATAGTGGCTCTATCCGTAAAGGGCGTACCGGCATTCAGAAATTCGTTTACCAGATAATCGTATGCAGCCCCGTGAAATTGGTTCGTTCCCGATTTCATCGTGTAGTTGAAGTACCCGCCTCCAGCCTGTCCATACTCAGCGGCATAGTTGCTCGTTTGGATTGCCACTTCCTGGATCGCGTCAATACCGGCTTGATTGATTTGATTCTGCTGCCGCCACATACCGTTGGTTGCATCTTGCCCTTCGACGCGAATGGATTGTGAACTGTTCGGCATTCCGTTAATCCGAAGCGTGTTGTCGTTGGCAAACGATGCGCCCGGCAGCAGCGTGACCGCCTGAAGTGGATTTCGAATGTTGCCGAGACCTCCAACACCGGGCAGCGTGACGACCGGCAGGTTGTTCAATTGGTCCGTGGCAATGTTATGGCTCAACTCGCCGCTTTCAGTTTTGAGCAGCGGGCTTTCGGCCTCTACGGTGACCGCCTCTGTAGCAGCACCCACCTGGAGTTGGGCGTCGATGCGCGTGATGCGCGCCACCTCCACAACGATGCCTGGCCGTACAAACCTTCGAAATCCCGGCAGGTTCACCGAAAGTTCGTAGGTTCCCGCCGGTAGCTGCGCCAGCGTGTAATTGCCCGTTTCCGTACTACCCGCTTGATACACGGTGCCGGTGGCAACGTTTTTCGCTTCAATCGTGGCGCCCGGTATCACGGCTCCCGTCGCGTCAGAAACGGTGCCGGTTATCGTGCCGCGGTCTGTCTGGGCCGATGCGGCATGACTGAACACGAATAGCCAAACGATGAGCTGTAGTTTTCTCATGGGAATACCTCTCTTACGGTCGTCTAAGGGATGGTATCCAATAAATCACTTCCCGGCTTGGACTGTCAAATTCTCTCTGCCCTGGATAATGACTCAGTTTGAAATTCGGAAGTTTTGGTTTGGGAAGAATATTCCCCTCCTCGCAGAGGAGGGGTGGCTGCGCGGTCAATCAAGAAGCCGCGAAGCGACCTTTTTCCGCGCAGACGGGCGCGAAGCGCGAGCGCGATAGCGCGAAGCCGTAAT
>Ga0209157_1003063_pt1 | contig 13034 bp, 5 predicted proteins | sample GraSoiAngelo_135_FD_185892 | JGI IMG/M metagenome (GOLD analysis project Ga0209157, IMG submission 185892) | Grasslands soil microbial communities from the Angelo Coastal Reserve, California, USA - 14_0929_05_40cm (SPAdes) (version 2) | ecosystem: Environmental > Terrestrial > Soil > Grasslands ... | reverse complement strand
CTGGTGCTCTTCGATGGAGGCGCGCTCCCACTCGGGCACGAATCCCGGCAGCCGGGGAAAATCATACAGGCGCTGCTTCAGCGTGTGAATACGATGAAGCAGCTCCTCGTTGTGCGACAGATGGAGGTACGCACCGTGGAACGCCAGGTTGGCGTCGTAGAAGCGCGCAAAATCGCCCGCGTCGAGCGCCCGGCGCATCTCCTGGTTCATCTCGTCCATGCGCTCGACGACCCTGGGCGTGACGCGCTCGGCCACGCTGCGCAGCGCCGTAGACTCGAGGCCGGCGAGAATCTCATAGATGTCCCGAATGCGTTTCAACGTGAGCGGCGTGACCCGTACCCCGCGCCGGTTTTGAATCTCGACGAAGCCCTCGCACTCGAGCCGCAGCAGCGCGTCGCGCAGCGGCGTGCGGCTGATCCCGATTCCCGCCGCTAGCGCGTTCAGGTCCAGCTCGTCGCCCGGGCGCAGCTGTCCGTGATGCATCAGCGCGCGGAGGTGCTCGTACACCTCCTCGCGCAGGGATCGGATGCGCGTAATCATCAGTCCCGCTTGGTCGTTAAGAGAATCACGCCGTGGGCGCCGCGCGTGCCGTACACGGCCGTGGAGCTGACGTCCTTCAGGACCTCAATGCTCGCGATGTCGCGTGGCCGCAAGGCCCGCAGCGCACGTGTGACGTCCTGCGGCGTGAGTGGCATGCCGTCGAGGATCACGAGCGGCTCGCCGTCCTCGAGCAGTGAGTTCGTGCCGCGGATGCGCAGGGAAATGTCGCCGGTCGGGGCGTGGATCACCTCGAGCCCGGGCACCCGGCCCTGAAGCAGATCTTCGACGCTGCCGACATCGGCGCGGGCGAGTGTCGACTCGGGGAGCGATGCGACCGCGCCCGTGGCCTTGCTCGCGGCTGGCGGATCGGGACGACGAGCGGTCCGCCCGCATGCCGGTAGGGCAAACGCGAACATCGCGGCCGCCGCCGCGCGCCACATCGTCCGCTAGTACCCGGGGTTCTGCTGCAACTTCGAGTTCGTGGTCATCGCGTTCTCCGGAATCGCGAACAGCGTGCGGTATGCCCCGTTCGGCACGTGATTGAACCACGTCTTCGTCGTAAAGATCCCGAAGCGGATCAGGTCCTGCCGGCGGTGGCCCTCGGCGGCGAACTCCCAGCCCAGCTCGTCGAGGAAGCGGCCGTACGTGATGTCGTCCCCGCCGCCCGTGACCGGCGTTCCGGCCGGCCCGGTCTTCACGACGCCGTCGATGTCGGACCAGCCGTAGTCGTAGCGGCTGCCCATCATCAGCTCGGCTCCCGTGACTACGGCGCGCGCGGGATCGGTCGCGGCGAAGGCCCGCTGCCGCACTTGCGTCACGAGCGCGGCCGCGGCGTCGGCCTGGCCGGTCCGCAACAGCGCCTCGGCCCGCATCATCAGGACTTCCGCGTAACGGACGATCGGGTAGTCCACGTCCGATGCGCCGGTCTCACCGGCGTACACCTCGTACTTCCAGACGGGATAGCCGTTGTTGAACTGCGTCGAGTCGATCCGAGGGACGCGCTCGATGAAGTTGTAGCCGCGCCCCTGGGCGTCGAACTGCGGTCCCATGAGCCATGTGTCGTGGAGGCGCGTGTCGAGCGAGTCGTAGGTGTCAATGAACTGCGGGTTCGACGCGCTGCCGCCCCAGGGTTGCGCCTGGAGGTTGAAGACGAAGCGGAGCTCCGGCTTCAGCGTCTTCATGTGGAAGTTGCTCTCGGTGGCGTTGATCGCGTCGTACGGCACGGCCCAGATGATCTCGATGGACTTGTCGTTGTTGCGGGCGAAGGGCGCGCGGTACTTCGCCTCGAGGGTGTAGCCCCCCGAATCCATGATCGCCTGGGTGACGGGAAGCACGAGGTCGTAGTGAGGCGTCCCCGTGTAGACCTCGGCGTTGAGGTACACACGGGCGAGGATGCCGAGCGCGGCCCAGCGATTCATCCGACCATACATGGCCGTGCCCTTGACGGGCGAGAGATCCGGCAGCGTGCTCGTGAGCTCCTGTACGACGAAGTCGTAGACTTGCTGCCGCGTGGACTGGTCGGGGAGGTCCGTGGCCTTGAAGTCGGTGACGATCGGGACGTTCCCGAAGTTGTCGAGCAGCAGCGAGTAGTAGTAGGCGCGCAGCGCCCGCAGCTCCGCGATAAGCCCGGGCTTAGAAGCGTCGGGCACGGGCACGACGCCGGCCTGAATCTGATAAATGATGCGGTTGATGTTGTTGATACCCGCGAACGAGCGGCCCCAGAGGGACGCGGGCTGGCCCTGTGTCGCGTCCCACAGGTGTTTGTGCAAGTTGATGTAGGTGCCGCCGTCGTACCAGCCATTGGGCCGGACCGGCGTCAGGAGCTCGTCAGCCGTCTCTTCCTGGAAGTCCAGGTTGCCGTACCACCCCATCCACACCTGGCGCAGCGGCGTGTAGGCGGGCGCGATGAGCGAGCCGATGGACGGCTTCACGTTCTTCTCCGTGACCTCGCCGTAGGGGACCTCGGTCAGGTCGGTGCACGCCACCAGCGCAAGTGACAGAATAGCGAGCATCTTTTTCATGGCGATCGGTTCCTCCCGAACCCCTAGAATGTCAGACTGAGCCCGGCGCTGAAGACGCGGGTCGTCGGGTACTTGTCACGCAGATCGTTGCCCGGTGACAGGCCGTCGGGGCCGCGCGTCGAGACCTCGGGGTCGAGACCCTTGTAGCCCGTGATCGTGTACAGGTTGCGGCCCGACACGTACACGCGGGCGTTCGTGATCGCGCTCGAAAGGAAGCGCAGCTCGCCGAGCGTGTAGCCCAGTGTGACGTTGTCGATCTTCCAGTAGTCGCCGTCCTCGATGTAGTAGCTGACCAGCGCGAGGCTGTAGTTCACGGTGCGCTTGCCGTAGACGGGGTCGAACGCGGAGCGCAGCATGTTGTACTGCAGAATCGTCGGGTTCTCGTAGAACATCCGCTGGAAGTTCAGGATCTGAAATCCGAACGCGCCCCGCATGTTGACGGTGAGATCTGCCTTCTTCCAGCGGACCGTGTTGCTCCACGCCGCGTAATGCTTGGGCAGGCCGTTGCCGAGGATGCGGCGGTCGGCGAGCGAGACCGACTTGATGGGAATGCGGTTGCCGTTGCGGTCGAGGACGATCCACCCGCCGGCCGAGTCGATATCCACGGACTGGTAGCCATAGAAGTTGCCGATCGGCCCACCGACGTCGATGCGGTGCGTGGGCAGCTGGATCGGCTCACCGGTGTAGCCCGCCGTGAACCAGTCGCTCGTTTGGTAGGCGTCGTTCGACAGGCTGACCAGGCGGTTCGAGTTGGTGGACCAGTTCGCGCTCGTGGTCCAACGCAGTGCGGGCGTGCGAAGCACGTCATAGGTCAGCTGTGCCTCGATCCCCTTGTTCCGCATGTGGCCCACGTTCGCGAGGATGGAGCCGAACAGGTACGGCGGCACGGGGACGGAGTAGCTGTACAGCATGTCCTTCGTGTCGCGCTGGTAGAGATCGAGACTTCCGGCGAGCCGGTAATCGAATAGGGAGAAGTCCGCGCCGAGGTTGATTTCTCCCTTGCGCTCCCAGCGCAGGTCGGGGTTGGGATTGCGCGTCGGCGAGAGGCCCTGGACCCAGTCCCCGTTATAGAGGAAGCGGGAGCCATAGGTGTAGCTCGTGAGCGAGAGATAGGCGTCGTCCGGCGCGATGCCCGTGACGCCATAGCCGAGACGCAGCTTCAGGTCGTTCACGAACGGCGCGCCGCGCATGAAGCCCTCGCGCGAGACGCGCCAGCCGCCCGAGATCGCGGGGAACAGGCCCCACTTGTGGTTCGCGCCGAACTTAGAGTTGCCTTCGTAGCGCAGGCTGCCCATCAGGAGGAAGCGGTTGTCCCAATCGTAGTTCAAGCGCCCGAAGAACCCGATGACCTTGTAGGACGACTTGAAGCTCCGCACCCCGGCCTTGCCCGCCGCCAGCGCGTCGCCGCTTTGCAGGCGGTTCGTACCGAACAGATCGGTGGGGAAGTCGTAGGTACGGAACCAGAACCAGTCGTTCTCGAAGTCCTGGTAGCTGTAGCCGCCGAGCAGGGTGTAGTTGTGGCCCCCGATCCGGTCGCCGTATGTGCCGGTCATCTCGAGAATCTTGGAGGCGTCTTCGCCGCTGTAGCGGTAGGCCGTCCCGTCTTGCCCGTTCTGCGTGGTGTTGACGTGCCGGAACGTCGTGGCGTCGCCCTGCTCCACGGAGCCACGTTCGGTGCCGCCCATGACGGACAAGCGCAGCTTGTTCACTGGCATAAGCGTCAGCGTCCCGTGGAGCCGGAGGTTGCGGCTTTCGGTGCTGCCGTTGTCTTCGTTGATCAGGCCCAGCGGATTCACGTAGAAGTAGGTGCCCCGCTCCTGCCACATCCCCTGGTCGTCCAACACGCGGTCGGTCGGATTGCGGATCAGTGTCTGGCGCCACGCGTAATTGTAATCCGGTCCCCAGAATGAATTCTCGACGCGGGTCAGCATGTTGAGGTCGGCGAGCAGGTGCCCGCCGTACATGGTGTGCGCGACGTGCACGCGCCCGGTGAGCTGATGGTCGTCGGAGCGCCGGAAAATCCCCTGACGGTTGTCGTAAGTGAGGGCCCCGGTGTAGTTCGTCGCCGCGTCGCCGCCCGAGATCGTCAGGTTCTGCGTCGAGCTGGCGGGCGAGCGCAGTACGAGCTTCTGCCAGTCGGTTGAGTACCCGAAGTCCTGAAAGTTGTACTTCTGCGCGATCAGGCGACGGTAGTCGGCGGCCGTGAGAAAGTCGGGCGAGCGATAGAGCGTCTGCTGGCTCGCGTAGGACTCGTAGCGAATCGTCGGCTTGCTGCCCGCGTTGCGCTTCGTGGTGATGAGGATGACGCCGTTGGACGCGCGCGAGCCGTAGATCGCGGCCGCCGAGCCGTCCTTTAGCACGTCAATGGACTCGATGTCCTGCGGGGCGACTGTGGATAGGTTGCCGGGGATGCCGTCCACCAACACGAGCGGACTGCGCGGGCCCTGGATCGTCGGAGTGCCGCGGAGGGTGATCTCCGTACCGGCCGTCGGATTGCCGCTCGGGGTCGTCACGGCGAGCCCGGGGATCTTCCCCGCGATCAGCGACGCGGCGTCGCGGGTGGGGGCTTCGACGAACTGGTCGGACGTGACGCTCGCCACGGCTCCCGTGATCGCGTCACGCCGCTGCGTGCCGTATCCCACCACCACGACGCCCTCGAGCTCGACGGCCTGGGGCTGCAGCTGAAAATCCGCCGTGGCCGCCTCGCCTGTGCCGACCGACATCGACTGCTCGGCCGAGCCGTAGCCGATCGTTCGAGCGCGCAATGCGACCGTCCCGGCTGGCACCGCATCGAGAGAAAAGTGGCCGGCGGCATCGGTGACGACCACGAGGCGCGTCCCCACGACGGTCACCTGCGCACCCGCGAGCGGCGCGCCCGTCGCGCGGTCCGTCACCGTGCCCGCCACTTTGCCGACCTCCTGCGCGTGCGCGCCAAGGGGTGCAAGAAATCCCAGAAACGCCAAAAACGACACCACGTGGAGATGTCTCATGGCAAGCCTCCGGCGGGAGGTGTAGAGCTTGGGCGCGACGGCGAGCGGACCGGGTGGGACATGGTCGCCTAACGTGATATATCAGCCGCAATCCACATGCCGCCCGTTGGGCTCGAGCTTTGCACAGTACGCTGGCGTAAGTCCTTTCTTTGCGCGCTCGACGCCTGACGGTCCGGCTGGCACGGGGGTCGGTCGTGGCGTGAGCGCTGCGGCACGCGCGCCCACTGTGGCGGTCACGCGGCCACAAACGGGCCTTTCTTGACACTCGTTCGGTGAGGTGTAGTCTCGGCGCGATGTCCGGCCTCGATTGGCTCTTCATCGGACTGTATTTCCTGCTCCTGCTCGGGATCACCTGGTGGGTGATCCGGCGCGGTCAGGATACGGCGGCGGATTACTTCCTCGCGAGTCGCAACCTCGGCTGGTTCATCGTCGGGGCGTCCATCTTTGCATCCAACATCGGCTCCGAGCATCTGGTGGGCCTCGCCGGCGCGGGCGCCACCAGCGGCGTGGCGCTCGCGCATTACGAGTTGCACGCGTGGTGCCTGCTCGTGCTGGCCTGGGTGTTCGTGCCCTTCTACATGCGCTCGATGGTGTACACGATGCCCGAGTTCCTCGAGCGGCGGTTCTCGCCGGGGGCGCGCTGGGTCCTGTCGATCATTTCGCTCGTGGCGTACGTCCTCACCAAGTTCGCCGTCGGCATCTTCGCGGGCGGCGTCGTTTTCGCCACGCTGCTGCCTGAGGCTCATCTGCGCCTCTTCGGCGCGACGCTCAGCGCGTTCTGGGTCGGCTCGGTAGCTGTGGTTGCCTTGACGGGGATCTACACCATCGCGGGCGGCATGCGAGGCGTGGCATACACCGACGCGGCGCAAACCATCGTTCTCATCATAGGATCCGTGCTGATCACCGTGTTCGGCCTGGCGCGGCTCGGCGGCTGGCACGAGCTCCGCGCCGCATTGCCTTCGGACATGTTCAATCTCTGGAAGCCACTCATTCCCGCAGGTATGGAAGGCACGTGGGCGCCGGTGCGGGAGACCTCGCGCATCGCCTGGTACTTCAATGACTATTTCCCCTGGCTCGGCATGCTGTTCTGCGCGCCGATCGTCGGTCTCTGGTACTGGACGACCGACCAGTACATCGTGCAGCGCGCGCTCGGCGCCCCGAATGAGCAACAAGCGCGACGAGGGTCCATCTTCGCCGCGTACCTCAAACTCCTTCCGGTCTTCATCTTCATCATCCCTGGGATGCTCGCGCTCGCGCTCGCGCGTACCGGCAAAGCACCAGGGCTCGCCGGGATCGTGGACGCTTCCGGCAACGCCATTCCCGACGCGGCGCAGGCGGCGTTTCCGTTGATGGTGAAGTCGATCCTCCCCGCAGGCATCCGCGGCCTCGTCGTCGCGGGTCTGCTCGCCGCCCTCATGAGCTCGCTCGCCGGCGCCTTCAATGCGTGCTCAACCCTTTTCACGATGGACATCTACCAGAAGCTCCGGCCCGGCGTGACGCAGCATCAACTGGTATGGACCGGCCGCGTGGCGACGGCAGTGATGGTCCTCATCGGGCTCCTCTGGATTCCGGTGATCCAAGGCGGCAGGGGACTCTACTTTTACCTTCAGGGAGTGCAGGCGTATCTCGCGCCGCCGATCTTCACCGTTTTCTTTTTTGGCGTATTTCTAAAGCGCCTCAATGCCCAGGGAGCCTTAGCCGCGCTGGTCGTCGGCTTTCTCCTTGGCGTCTTCCGGCTCATCGTCGACACGCCAGTGAGCCTGCAGCTCGGCACCCTCGGCCACGGCTACGCGCCGGGCTCGTTCTTGTGGATCATCAACAACATCTACTTCCAGTACTACAGTCTCTTCATCTTCATCGTCTCGGCCGCGACGATGGTGATCGTGAGTTATCTGACCCCGGCGCCGGCGGCCGACCGACTAGTCGGCCTGACGTACGCGACGGTGACGCCTGAGCAACAGCAGCAGTCGCGCGCGAGCTGGACGCGCGGCGATGTGGTCGCGTCCGCTGTCGTGCTGGTCTTGATTATCGCGGCTTACCTCTACTTCCGAGGCTAGATCGTGATCGCGCTGCTCCTGCTGCTCTTGGCCCAACGGCAAACGCAGAACTTCGATCACGCCTGGCGCTTTCATCTCGGCGATGTCCCGGGTGCGCAGGAGACGGCATTTGACGACGCCGGTTGGCGCACACTGGACCTGCCGCACGACTGGAGCATCGAAGGCGAGTTCAGCGAGCAGAACCCCGCCGGCGTGGCGGGCGGTGCGCTCCCGGGCGGCATTGGCTGGTATCGCAAGACGTTCACCGTGTCTGCCGCCGACAGCGGCAAGGTTGTCTTCGTCGATTTCGATGGCGTCTATCGCAACAGCGAGGTGTGGATCAACGGGCAGTACCTCGGCAAGCGTCCCTACGGTTACAGCTCCTTCCGCTTCGAGCTGACGCCGCACCTCCGCTACCGCGCGCGCAACGTGATTGCGGTGCGCGTCGACAATTCCCAGCAGCCGAACTCACGCTGGTACTCCGGATCCGGGATTTACCGGCACGTGCGGCTGGTCACGACGGGTCCGATGCACGTCGATCAGTGGGGCACGTACATCACGACGCCGAGCGTGAGCGACGATGCCAGTCGCATCTCGATCCGCACCATGCTCCGCAACGAGCGGCACGTCGAGCAGCCGGTCGTGCTCAACACGGTGGTGTACGATTCCGCCGGAAGGGAAGTGGCCGCCGTATCGACTATGGGCCGGATCCCAGGCGACTCAGTCGCCGAGCTGGTGCAAGATCTGACGATCGCGCGCCCCGTCCCCTGGTCGCTCGAGCGGCCGTATCTCTATCGCGCCGTTACCCTCGTCAGGTGCGGGAACCGCCTGTGTGATTCGTACACCACGTCGTTCGGTGTGCGGGCGTTCGTTTTCCGGGCCGATTCAGGATTCTTCCTGAACGGGCGCCACGTGAAGATCCGCGGCGTATGCCTGCATCACGACCTCGGTGCGTTGGGCGCCGCCGTGAACACGCGCGCGATTGAGCGGCAACTCGAGATCATGCGGGCGATGGGGGTCAACGCGATTCGGACGTCGCACAATCCGCCCGCGCCCGAGCTGCTCGACCTGACCGACCGCATGGGCTTCATCGTGATGGACGAAGCCTTCGACATGTGGAAGAAGGAAAAGACCCCGTACGACTACCATCTCGACTGGGACGCGTGGCACGTGCGCGACCTGTCGGACATGGTGCTGCGCGACCGCAATCATCCCAGCGTCTTCATCTGGAGTATCGGCAATGAAGTGATGGAGCAGTGGAACAACGGCGACAGCACCGCTGCTCCCATCGCGCGCGAGCTCGCCGGAATCGTCCGGGCGCTCGACGCCACACGGCCGATCACCCAGGCCGCGAATAACGGGAGCCCGCAGAATCCGGTCTTTCACGCCGGCGCGCTCGATCTCCTGGGCCACAACTATCACCACGAGGTGTGGGCCGATTTTCCGACGCAATACCCGGGCGCGAAGTTCATCATCACCGAGGCGATGTCGGCCCTGAACTCCCGCGGCGTATATGAACAGCCCTCTCCCTCCGACAGCATCGCCGTCTATTACACGCCGTACGAGAAGGACAAGGCACCGCAGCCACCCAAAAACGGCCGGCTCTCATCGTATGACAACCGGCGCGCGTTCTGGGGCTCGCTGCACGAAGAGTCGCTGCGACTGTTCGAGCGCTATCCGTTCCTCTCGGGGATCTTCGTCTGGCAGGGCATCGACTACCTGGGTGAGCCCACGCCCTACGAGTGGCCGGCGCGCAGCTCGTACTTCGGCGTGGTCGATCTGGCGGGATTTCCCAAGGATCCCTTCTACTTATACCAGAGTGTGTGGACGGAGCAGCCGATGCTCCATCTGCTCCCGCATTGGAACTGGACGCCGGGGGATTCGATCGATGTGTGGGCCTACACCAATGCCGAGGAGGTCGAGTTGTTCTTGAACGGCACATCGCTCGGCACCAAGCGCAAGCCCGAGCCGGTGAGTCATCTGATGTGGCGCGTCGGGTACAGGCCGGGGACCCTGCGGGCCGTCGCGCGCAAGAGCGGCCGAGTCTGGACGACCGCGGAGGTGAGGACTGCCGGCGCGCCCGCGCGGGTCGCGCTGGCGCCGGATCGCGCGCGCATTCGCGCCAATGGCGACGACCTCTCCTTCGTCACGGTCACCGTTCAGGATCGTGCCGGTGCCCTCGTGCCGACCGCGGAGCCGCTCATTCGATTTCGTCTTAGCGGCGGGGACGCGCAAATCGTTGGCGTCGACAACGGCGACTAGACCAGCCATGCATCGTTCAAAGCGAACCAGGTCCGACTCTTCAATGGCAAGGCGCTCGTCATCATCCGCGCCGGTAGAAGACCCGGAACCGTCACGCTAACCGCGGAAGCGGACGGACTCACACCCTCCGCCGTGCCTATTCAACTCAGATAAAGGAAGGGTCATCCATGAGGGCTCTTTTCGCGCTTCTGGTTGCGGCGTCCTCCATTCGCGTCGCCGCTGCACAGCAGGTGGACACGACGCTGTGGACGCGGCTGCATTACCGCTTCGTCGGACCTGAAGGGAACCGCGCCATTGCCATCGTGGGCGAGCCCGGGAACCCCCTCATCGCCTACGTCGGCGCCGCGTCGGGCGGGATCTGGAAGACCGAGGACGGCGGCGTGCACTGGCGCGCGGTGTTCGACAGCGAGCCGGCACAGGCGATCGGCGCGCTCGCCATCGCGCCGTCGGCGCACAATGTGTTGTGGGCGGGGACCGGCGAGACGTTCTTCATCCGCTCGATGACCGCGCTCGGCAACGGTGTCTACCGTTCCACCGACGCCGGGCGGAGCTGGCAGCACATGGGGCTCGATTCGACGGGGCGCATCGCCCGCATCGTCATCCATCCGACAAATCCCGACGTGGTGCTGGTGTGCGCGCTGGGGCGCGCCTACGGGCCCGCACAGCAACGCGGAGTGTACCGTACCGCAGACGGCGGCCGGACGTGGACGCGCGTGCTGTTCGTGGACCCGAACACCGGCTGCTCGGACCTGGCGATCGATCCCGGCGACCCCAACACTCTGTTCGCCGGCATGTGGCAGTTCGAGGTGAAGACCTGGCATTTGCAGAGCGGTGGGCCGGGCAGCGGGCTGTGGGCGTCGTACGACGGCGGGGTCACGTGGAAGCGTGTCGTCGGACATGGACTGCCCGATGCGAAGCACGTCATCGGCAAAGTCGCCGTGGCGGTCGCGCAGTCGAACCCGAATACCGTCTACGCGCTCGTCGAAGACCGCGACCCGACGCTCTACCGTAGCGACGATCGCGGCAACTTCTGGCGCGTCGTGTCGCGCAACCACGACATGGCCGAGCGGGCGCCCTACTACGTGCGGTTCGCCGTGGCGCCCGACGATGAAGAGCGGCTCTACTTCGTGTCGGTGCGGTTCAGCATGTCGCGCGACGGCGGCCAGACGCTTGGGCGCTCCGGCTTCCAGGCCGGCGGCGACAACCACGACATGTGGATCGATCCGTTGAACCCTGACCGCATGATGATCGCCCACGACGGTGGGGCGAGCATCACGCTCACCGGCGGCAAGAGCTGGACCCGCGTCGTGCTCCCGATCGCGCAGATGTATCACGTGCACACCGACACGCGCGTGCCCTACAACCTCTACGGCAATCGCCAGGACGGCTCGTCCTACCGCATGCCGAGCCGCAGCACCGGCGGGGGGCTCAACGAGGGCCAGTGGGGTCACGTGGGTGGGTGTGAAAGTGGCTTTGCGATTCCGGACACCGTGGACAACACCACGGTGTGGTCAGGTTGCTACGACGGCGGGCTCGAGGTCTACGACGTCCGGACCGATCACGCGCGCAACGTGCGCATCTGGCCCGAGGCGGGCTACGGCTGGCGACCCGTGGACATGAAGTACAGATGGAACTGGACGTTCCCCATCGCCATCTCGCCCCACGATCACACGAAGGTCTACGTCGGCAGCCAGGTCGTGCACGTCACGAAGGATGGCGGTTCCAGTTGGCAGGTGATCAGTCCCGATCTCACCCGGAACGACACGACGCACCAGCAGAGCTCGGGCGGCGTTACGACGGACAATCTGTACACGTTCGACGGCGCCACCTTGTTCGCACTCGCGGAGTCGCCGGTGCGGGCGGGTGTCCTGTGGGCCGGGTCGAACGATGGGCGCGTGAACGTGAGCACGGATGGCGGCGCGCGCTGGTCGGATGTGTCGAGCAACATCCCGAAGCTTTCGCCCTGGGCGAAGATCGTGAACATCGAGCCCTCACACTTCGACGCCGGTACGGCGTATCTCGCGGCCGACCTGCACGAGCTCGACGACCTCGATCCCTACATCTTCAAGACCACCGACTTTGGCAAGAGCTGGAGAAAGATTTCGGAGACGTTCCCGCGCTCAACCCTCTCGTTCGTGCACATCGTGCGCGAGGACCCGGTGCGGCATGGCCTGCTGTTCGCCGGGACGGAGAACGGGCTGTACGTGACGCTCGACGACGGCGCGCGCTGGCTCCCACTCCAGACCAATCTGCCTCACGCCCCCGTGTCGTGGCTCACGGTGCAGCCGCGCTTCCACGATCTCGTGGTGTCGACCTATGGGCGTGGCTTGTACATCCTGGATGACATCTCGCCGCTCGAGCAGCTCGACGGGTCGACCTTGGCAGGCAAGGTGGCTGTGTTCGTGCCCCCGCCCGCTTACCGGCTGCGCGACCAGCAGGGGGTTGCGAGCGCGCCGAACAGTGCGGTGCAGGCGGAGAACGCGCCGCCCGGCGTGCCGCTCACCTACTATGTCTCCGCCCCGCTCGCTGACACGACTACCGGTCCTCCTGCCAGTCCTTCGGGCGTTCCCGCCGGACCATCGGCCGCGCCCGGCGACAGCGCGCGCCGTCCCCTCAAGCCCGCGAAGCTTGTGATTCTCGACGCGCAGGGAGACACGGTGCGTGTGCTCCAGGGAGAGCGCAAGCTCGGGTTCAACCGTGTGTGGTGGGACCTCCGCTACACTGTGCCGACCATTCCAAAGCTGCGCACGCCGCCTCCGGGCAAGACATTCGTGCGCGTCGGCGCGGACGGGACGCGGCCGCTCGTGACCTGGGACCTCGATCTGTCGCTCCGAGGGCCCCTCGTCCTGCCCGGGACCTACACGGTCCGGGTCGTGGTGGAGGATTCGGCGGCGCGATCAACGCCCGCGACCGCGACACAGTCCCTCACCGTCCTCAAGGATCCCACCACAACGGGGACGGACGCGGACGTGCAGGCGCAGGGGAAGCTCGCGCGCACGATTCACGCGGAGCAGGACAGCATCGCGCGCATGATCAACCGGCTCGAGTGGGTGCGCAAACAGGTGCGCGATCTCGCCGCACAACTCCGCGACTCCGCCCTCGTCGCCGACTCCGGGGCCAAGCGGATGGCCGCCCTCGCTGATTCACTCGACCGTCGCATCGTCCAGGTCGAAGGCGCGCTGTTC
>Ga0209157_1003057_pt1 | contig 13047 bp, 6 predicted proteins | sample GraSoiAngelo_135_FD_185892 | JGI IMG/M metagenome (GOLD analysis project Ga0209157, IMG submission 185892) | Grasslands soil microbial communities from the Angelo Coastal Reserve, California, USA - 14_0929_05_40cm (SPAdes) (version 2) | ecosystem: Environmental > Terrestrial > Soil > Grasslands ... | reverse complement strand
GAATTCGGGACTCCGGAGTGAGCCGGCCACAGGGGATGGCGTCGGCTGGCTGAGGGACGAGAGCGGCGGCCTGATCGAGGTGATCACGGGCCCGATCACCGGGAACATCCAGCCGCCGGCCGGGGACGTGGTCGGTGTCATCGGATCGTCGGCCGCAGAACAGCTCACGATCCCAGGAACGCAAGGCGTCCTATTGGCCGGCGAAGGAGGCAACGATTCGCTCACCGGCGGTGCCGGCGACGACTGGCTGATTGGCGGTGCGGGCAGCGACAGCCTGTCCGGTGGCCCTGGCGATGATGTGCTCTTCATCGATGACGTCGATCGGCAGACCGACATCGACGGCGGTGACGGCAAGGATATGGTGATCGTGGGCGGTGCGACAGGTGTCACCTTCGATCTCGGCGCGGCCCACGTCGAAATGGCCAAAGGGGGAGAAGGGAATGACACCCTCTTGACCACAGGAGCGGATCCCATCATCGCCAACGGCGGCGCCGGCAACGACGTGCTGGAGGGCGGACCGGGCGACGATCTTCTCGGAGGAGGTCCGGGAGCGGACGTCCTGGTCGGCGGCGCCGGCGACGACATTCTTGTGATCGACGGGCAGGACAGCGTCGATGCCGGTGCGGGGACTGACACGGTGATCATTGACGATCCGGCGGGGGTGACGCTCGACCTCGCGGCTGTCCATGCGGAACTAGCTTTCGGCGGTTCGGGTGACGACGTGCTGCAGACCAGCGGCACGAGCGGGGTGCTCCTCTATGGAGGCGGAGGCGACGACCGTCTCCAGGGGGGCCAGGGGGACGACGGGCTGTACGGCGGTGAAGGCAACGACTTGTTGCTCGGCGGCGCTGGGGACGATGTGCTGGACGGCGGCGCCGGCGATGATCTGGCCGTCTTCACGGGCGAGTTCGCCGGGTACGAACTGTTCCGGTCGGGGACGAGTGCCGCGGTGCGGGACACCAACCCGGCCGATGGCAACGACGGAACCGACTTCGTGATCAACGTCGAGCGGCTCGCGTTCGCCGACCGCATCGTCGAGTTGGACGGGACCAACAACGCGCTGGCTTCAGGAGCAGACGCTGTGCCGGCCGCCTTAGAGGTAGACCCGACCCAGCCGCTGGCGTTGGCGGGGAGCGCCGGTCAGGACACGCTGCGCGGCGGGCCGGGGGATGATCCCTCCCGCGATCTCGGTGTGAGCCTGGACGCGATCGAAGAGACCGCCGCGTCCGGGGCGGCGCCGACGGGTCCTGCCGGGCCGGGCCTCGCGCCCGGAGACCCGATGGGCTCTCTGCTCCTCCGGATCGGCGTGGACGGGGAGGCCCTCCGGACTCCCACGGTCGACCCCCATGACGCCCTCGGACGGTTAGTGACCGAGCCGGTCCAGTCCGCGGATATGTCCACGGTGCCTGATCATTCGGTGATGGACCACGGCGTCGCTCTGACGGGTGCCGCGGGCGCCGACACGCTCAAGGGAACGCAGGCCGGAGACGGCCTGACCGGCCGGGCCGGGCTGGCGGCCGGTATAGGCAGCGACCGGTCTCAGTCCCACGAGCGCGAGGGGCTGGATCCGGGGGCGCCCGTCGCCGGGCTCGGCTCGACTGCGCTTGCCGACGTCAGGGCCTTGAGCTCAATCGAGGGGGCGACGGGGGGCCAGGAGCAGGTGGGGGTCGGGGCCTGGCGCTCCCTGGATCAGATGGTCGCCCGCCTGGCTCAGGCGGCGGGGCTGCCGACCACGCACTTACGGTTGCTGGAGGCGGAGCACCGGGCGATCCTCGCGGGGACCGAGGGCCCACCGGGGACGAGGCCCGAGGACGTGCTCCACGCGGGTACCGGGCACGACACCCTACACGGAGGTGCGGCGGACGATGCACTTTGTGGCGGGGACGGGCACGATGTGCTGGACGGGCACGAGGGGGATGACTTGCTCGTCGGGGGCGCCGGGCACGACACGGTGCACGGGGGCCCGGGAGACGATGCGCTCTACGGGAAGGACGGGCACGATGTGTTGGTGGGGGGCCAGGGCGATGATCTGCTGGACGGCGGTGCCGGCCACGATCGTCTGGAGGGCGGAGAGGGCGCGGATCGGCTCACAGGCGGGGCGGGCCATGATGAACTCGCGGGCGGGGCCGGGGACGACCTGCTGGAGGGGGGCGACGGCCACGATCGTCTGGAGGGCGGGGAGGGCAATGATCGGCTCATAGGCGGCCCGGGGAATGATGAGCTCGCTGGCGGGGCGGGCGATGACCTGCTGGATCCCGGGGCTGGCGCGGACCTTATCCACTTCGGGCGCGGGGACGGGCACGACCGGCTGATCGGTGGGGCCGATACCGCGGAGGATCGGGTCCGGTTCGGGGCGGGGATTGACCTCGAGGATCTCCGGTTCTCGCGCGAGGGGGAGGATCTGCACGTGGACGTACTTAGCCCCGCTGGGACCGTGGAAGGGGGAAAAGCCCCGTCCGATCCCCCCGATCGGCTCACGATCGAGGGCTGGTACAGGGGGCCGGCTGCTCCGGTGCAGGCCTTTGAGACGGCCAAGGGGGACGTCCTCCGGGCGAAGCAGGTGGAGCAGTTGGTCCAGGCGATGGCGGCCTTTGAGCCGCCGCCGCTCAGCGCCCAAGCGACGCTCAAGCCCCCGGCCCCGCAGGCGCAGTTGGGGGACATCCTGGCTGCGGCGTTTGAGCCGCCCACGTCACTGATCAAGTCGATGCGGACCTAATGCGGCTGAGAATGCGAATGAGATGGGCAGGAGTCTGGGCGCAGCGGTGGAGCCACCTGCCAATATGGGACGGGCTGCGGTGTGAGAGGAGTGCGGCGATGACCCCGGAGCAAGAGAGCCAGCCAGGGGCTGCCGAGGTGGATACGGGGTTGCTCTCCCTGCTGCTGCTGGCGCGTTACCACGGCCTGGCTGCGGATCCTGAGCAGCTCCGCCATCAGTTCGGCGGAAACGGCCGGCCGCTGAGCGAGTCGGCGCTCCTGCGCGCCGCGAAGTCCCTCGGGTTCAAAGCCGGCGCCGTCCCCGGCGACTGGGTGCGCCTGGCGGCAACTCCTCTGCCGGCGATCGCGCGTTTGACCGATGGGCGCTATCTGATCCTCGCGAAGGCCGACGCCGAGAAGGTCCTGGCTCAGGCTCCCGACCAAGCGCGCCCGCTCGTGCTGCCTCGCCAGGCATTCGAGGCGCTCTGGAGCGGCCAGCTCTTGCTCGTCTCCCGGCGCTCCACGGTCCGCCCGCAGGATCGGATGTTTGACTTTACCTGGTTCATCCCGGAAATCGTGAAGTACCGCAGGCTCTTCGGGGAGGTGCTACTGGCCTCCTTCTTTCTGCAGCTCTTCGCGCTACTGACCCCGTTGTTCACGCAGGTGGTGATCGATAAGGTCCTGGTCCACAAGGGCCTCACCACGCTACATGTCCTAGGGGTCGGGATGGTCGCGCTCGCCCTGTTCGACGTGACGCTCGGCGGGTTGCGAACCTACCTCTTCTCCCATACGACGAACCGCATTGACGTGGGCCTGGGCGCGCAGTTGTTCCGGCACATCCTGTCCCTCCCGCTCGCGTATTTTGAGACGCGTCGGGTCGGGGACACGGTCGCTCGCGTCCGCGAGCTGGAGACCATCCGCCAGTTCCTCACCAGTTCGACGGTCACCGTGGTCATTGACCTGGTCTTCGCGGTGGTCTTTCTCGCGGTGATGCTGGCCTATAGCCCGATCCTGACCCTGGTGGTCGTGGCCACCTTGCCGGTGTACGCGGGGATTTCCCTCTTCATCACGCCCATCATCCGCGCGCGGCTCAACGAGAAATTCGACCGTGGCGCGGAGAACCAGGCGTTCCTGGTCGAGTCGATCACGGGCATCCAGACCTTGAAGGCCGTGGCGGTGGAGCCGTCATTCCAGCGGCGATGGGAAGAGCAACTGGCCGGGTATGTTCGCGCGAGCTTCCGCGCGACGAACCTGATCAGCCTCACCGGCCAGGCCGCCTCGTTCGTCCATAAGGGGACGACCATCGCGGTGCTGTGGGTCGGGGCGTATCGGGTGATGAATGGGGACCTCACGATCGGGCAGTTGATCGCGTTCAGCATGCTGGCCGGGCTGGTGAGCGGCCCGGTCCTGCGCATCGTGCATCTCTGGCAGGACTTCCAGCAGGCGGGGATTTCGGTCGCGCGGCTGGGCGACGTCCTGAACACGCCGACGGAGCCGGCTTCACAGGCGACCCGCACCACCCTGTCCCGGCTTTCGGGCCATGTGACCTTCGAGAACGTGACCTTTCGCTACCGAACGGACGGGCCGGAGATCCTCCGGCAGGTGGCCTTCGACGTGGCCGCTGGCAAAGTCATTGGGCTCGTCGGCCGGTCCGGCTCGGGCAAGAGCACCATCGCCAAGCTGATCCAGCGCCTCTACGTTCCGGAGCGAGGGCGCGTGCTGATCGACGGCGTGGACCTGGCCCAGGTGAATCCGGTCTGGTTGCGCCGCCAGGTTGGCGTCGTGCTGCAGGAGAATTTCCTGTTCAACCGGTCGGTGCGGGACAACATCGCGCTGGCCGACCAGGGCGTCTCGATGGAGCAGGTCGTGCAGGCTGCCCAACTGGCCGGGGCGCATGAGTTCATCCTAGAACTGCCGCAGGGGTACGACACGCTGGTCGGCGAGCACGGCTGCTCGCTCTCCGGCGGGCAGCGGCAGCGGATCGCTATCGGGCGGGCGCTCATCACCAACCCGCGGATCTTGATCTTCGACGAAGCGACGAGCGCGCTGGATTACGAGTCCGAGGCGATCATCCAGCGGAACCTGGCACAGATCTGCCAAGGCCGCACGGTCTTCCTAGTCGCGCACCGGCTGAGCACGGTGCGGCCCGCGGATCGCATCTACGTGATCGACCGGGGGGAGATCGTCGAGCATGGGACCCACGACGAATTGCTGAAGCAGAACGGGTATTACGCACGCTTGCACAAGCTCCAAGACGGGCGATTTGCGGCGGTGTAGTTCCCACTCAGAGAGCAACGAGTCCCCGGGAGAGGTGAAGGCGGGGGGTGAGGTGAAACTCCGTGCAGGTGCGAGGCGAGGGGCCAGTGGCGCCGGGTGACGTATGACTAATCTCATGACTACTTTGAGGCGACATTGGGAGGTGTGGCTGGAGGCCTGGAAGGAGCAGAGCCGGCAGCCGCCGGCGAACGTGCCGAGAGGACGGGAGGCGGAGTTCCTCCCAGCGGTGCTGGAGGTCCAGGATTCTCCCCCCTCGCCGCTTGGGCGCGCCGTCACCTGGACGATCATCACTGCGCTCGGGAGCGGAATCCTCTGGGCGAGCTTGGGCCGGATCGACATCGTCGCGGTCGCGCCAGGCAAGATCATCCCCAGCGACTACTCCAAGGTGATCCAGCCGCTGGAGAGCGGGGTCATCCGGGCAATCGCTGTCCGAGACGGCCAGGCGGTCAAGAAGGGAAAAATCCTGATCGAGCTGGATGCGACTGGCACGACGGCGGACGAGGGGCGCCTCGCGAACGAGCTGCAGTCGGCCAGGGTGGAGGCGGCACGCCTTCGCGCGCTGCTTGCAGGGCAGGCCGATTTCGACCCGCCACAGGGCGCCGATCCACAATTGGTCGCACTCCAGCGACGAATGCTCCGCGATCAGTCGGCGGAGCAGCTGGCGCGGGTTGACGGCGCGCAGCAACTGATCGAGCAGCGGCGAGCCTCCGCGGAAGCCACCAAGGCCAACATCACGCGCCTGGAGACGACGGTGCCCATGTCGGAGACTCGCGCGAACGCGTACCGGCAGCTCCGTGAGAAGCAGTACGTCTCGGAGGTGGAGTACCTGGCCTTGGAACAGGAGCGCGTGGAGCAGACACAGGAGCTCGCCAAACAGCGAGAGCTCCTCACCCAGGACCAGGCCGCCTTGGCCGAGGCCCGCAACAACTATGAGGCGCTCAGGTCGGAATTTCAGAAGGCCCGCCAGGGCGAGCTGGCAGCGGCCGAGACCAAAGCGGCGTCTCTCGCCCAGGAGGTCGTCAAGGCCGGGCAGCGCACCGGCCAGCAGACGTTGACGGCTCCGATCAACGGCGTCGTCCAGCAGCTGGCGGTGCATACCGTTGGAGGAGTCGTCACCCCCGCGCAGCAATTGATGGTCGTGGTCCCCCACGGGCATCAACTGGAGGCCGAGGCCTGGGTGGAGAACAAGGACATCGGGTTTGTGAAAGCCGGCCAGCCGGTGGAGATCAAGGTGGAAGCCTTCCCGTTTACCCGCTACGGCGTCATTGACGGTAGGCTCGTCAGCGTCTCCAACGACGCGGTTCCGCAGGAAAAAGGCGGGCTGGTCTATGCGGCACGGGTCGAGATGGGCCGCAGGACTGTGCAGGTGGAAGACAAGCTGGTGAATCTGTCGCCCGGCATGGCCATCACGGTGGAAATTAAGACGGAGCAGCGCCGCTTGATCGAGTTCTTTTTGAGCCCACTGTTGCAATCCTTGAAGGAAAGCATGAGGGAACGCTGAAGGCCTTCCCTTATGGCGCGTTCGCGAGCTGCCAGGTCAACGCCAGCACGTATCGGGCCACTGCCTGAAGAATCTCTGGCTGGACTGTCTCCGCGGTATCAGCGGGCTGGTGGAAGTGCGGATGGGCGCCGGCGCTGACGACCGCGATCGTGGCCACCCCCGCTTCCTTGAACGGGACATGGTCCCCGCCTGGAAAGAAGCCGAAGAGGTCCAACTTGTCTGCCAGGCCGGCGAGCTGACCGGCCCCGGTGGCCGTCTCCTTCGGTAGCCCGGCGATCCCCACCGTGAGTCGCCCGTTCCCGACGCCGGCGTGGTCCACGTTGATCATCGCGATGGTCTTGGCGAGGGGCCGCGCCGGGCGGCTCACGTACAGCCGGGAACCGAGCAGGTTCTGCTCTTCGCCGCTGAACGAGGCGAATACAATCGACCGCCTGGGTGTCGTTCCGGAGTGGATCAGTGCCCTGGCGACCTCGAGCAAGACGGCGGTCCCGGAAGCGTTGTCGTCGGCACCCGAAAACAGCAGGCCGGCCTGTCGGCCGAAATGATCGCGGTGCGCACCGACCAGTACCGTTTCGTTTCGATCTGAAGACGCGGTGGATTGTGGTGTCAGGGTACGATTCAGTGTCTCTTGAACATCACGCAGCGAGCGTTGCTGCGCCGAGAGGGTCTTCTCAGCTAGCGCCGGGCTAATCCAACAGCCGGGCAAGGTGTGCTCTCCGTCTACATGGCCGTAGTAGGCCATCGGCCCTGTGCTGAGGCCTCGGCGAGATTCATACGCGCTCAGGATCGGCCCGGTCAGCGTCAGGAAGGCGATGGCACCCTTCTCACGCGCCACCCGGACCTTATCGGCCTGCGAGACCGGCGCGGCGTATCCTTCCGGTTTCCCCCTGAAGAACAGCACAATGCGCTTCTGCACATCCACCCCCGCGTACTCGTCGAACCCCCTCGTGGGGTCCGAGATACCGTATCCCACGAACACCACTGGCGCGGTCACATCGACGGAGGGGGAGTCCAGGATCGGCAGGTAGTCTTCTCCAGGGCGAGCCGAGATCGCTGAGGAGTCCGAGGATAATTCTAACTGCGCGATACCTCCGATCTGAGTGGCCGTCACGGCTGTGGTCGTCGCCCAGGGATGGGAGAGGGGCTTCAGAACCTCTGTTCCCCCCGGCTGCAGACCCAGGGACTGAAAGCGCTCCGCGACAAGGAGGCCGGATCGGAGGTCGTCCGCCGTGCCGGTCTGTCGCCCGTTGAGGTCGGAGCTGCTCAGCTGGGCCACGTCCGCCAGCATCCGGGTCCCCGACACGCCTTCCAGCGCCTTGACCAGCTTGACGTGGACAGGCTCCTCCCCGGACAGCCCGGCCAAGCCCACGCTTGGATCGGTGAGGACGAGGAGCCACCAGAACAGCGCGATGAGCGGTTGGCCCATTGATGTGAGAGGGTGCATGCTGGGCCGCGACCTTAGCATATCCTCCGATGGCCCGTTGCGTTGGCTCGAACCAGCGGGGTATGATGTCAACCCCAGACGGAGCGCATGATCATGAGAGAGGACGATCTCTTTTCAGGCCAGTACGTGGACTTCTTGAAGAATCGAGGTACGCAGAAGGGCTATGACTTCCAACAGGCCCCCTCCGGCAGCGCTGAGACGCCGACGGTCACGTTTTTGCAGAAGCTTCGCTGGTGGTCCTGGGATCGCTGGAAACGTTTGAAAAAGATCCGGGCAGAACGGGACCGCCAACTCCAGAACATTATCCAGCTCAAGCGATCATCTCACCCCTAAGCCTTCCCGAGGCAGCCGCCGCGGCTTAGCCTAGCCTAGTGGCGCTCGAACACCACCACCTGATTTTTGCCGTGCAGCTTGGCGGAATAGAGGGCGATATCGGCTTGCTGGATCAGACCTTCCGGACTTTCGGCATCCTCCGGAAAGCCGGCGACGCCCAGGCTGCCGGTGACCTTCAGCCATCTGTCCGCCTGCTGGACGGGCAGGTCGAGTTTTCGAAATTCTGCGCAGATGCGTTCCGCGATGACGGCCGCGCCCGGCTTTCCGGTTTGGGGCAGGATGATGGCGAACTCTTCACCGCCGTACCGACACGCAACGTCAATCGTCCGGATCGTTTGACGAATGATGCGCGCGGTGATCCGGAGAGCTTCATCCCCTGCCGGATGCCCATATTGGTCGTTGATCTTCTTGAAGTCGTCCAGGTCCAGCATCACCAACGACAGCGGCGACTCGTGCCGTTTCGCGCGCTGCACCTCCTCGAGCAGCCGTTCTTCAAAATACCGGCGGTTCGCGAGCTGGGTCAGCGGGTCCATCGTGGAGAGCTGCTTGAGCTCCTCGGCTTTTCGATAGTAGGTGCCCCGTTCAATCACCACTGACGCATACATCGCAACGGCCGAGAGGCGCTCCAAATCCTCGACGGAGAACACCTCGCCGCTGATCTTGTCCGAGACGTTGAGCACCCCGATCGTGCGATGATTCAGCTTCAGCGGAAGACTGATGAAGGATTTGGTCCGGTACCGGGGTCGTTGTTTTTGAGCGACCCGCTCGTCCGTCTCCAGATCGGACACGAGTAAGGATGCTCCGGTGGCCAGCACCTTGCCGGAGATCCCCTGGTGGGGGGCCACTCGAACCGATTCCAGCAGCTTCATGTTGAGTCCCCTCACGGCCTTGACGGCCAGACTCCCTTCCTGTTCGTCGAGGAGCATGAGCGAGCCTTTTTCCGCATCCACCAGCGAGACCAGCCTCTCCAGAATCAGGTCGAAGAGCTGGTCGGTATCGAGGGACGAGCCAAGCTCCTGCGCGATACGACTCATGGCCGAGTCCCGTTTGGCCGCCTCTTGCAGTCGATGCTGGAGCAGGCGGTTGTGTAACACCAAGCTGGTTTGAGCGCAGAAGGCTCCCAGGATCTGTACATCATCCGGCTTCAGGGTGGAATCCAGAATCAGGATCAACCCTTCGACTCGGGCATCCGGGACGACCAATGGGAACAAGTCTACGGAATGCACCGTCGCAGGCAACCCCATCTTGAGGATCTCCCGGGTTTCCTCGGTCCGAAGGTGCCGGCGCTCAGCCAGGACCTTGTTCAGAAGGCCTTCTCTGGCACTGGCGCGATATCCTTGCAGCAGTTCCTTCTGATACCCAAACGCCTGGCTGAGTCTGAGGGCCTCGTTCGTCCCGTCCACGTCCAGGAACCCCACCGTGTTGACGTCGAACAGGACTCCGATCGAGTTGAGGACGGTCGAGCAGAAGATCTCGTTATCGGATTCCTGCTGGAGGTCTGCGACCAGGCTGAAGAGCGTCAGCAACGAAGAGAGTTTCAATCCGATCGTGGCGCGCGTATGCCGGCTCTCGAACAACAAGCGGGCCGCCTGTTCCACGTACCGGGCGGCAGCCAGAACCCGCGCATTGTCAACCGGCGGTTGGTCCTTGGCCAGCGCGACGAAGGCCTCCTCAGGAAGGTTGGTCCGATCGGTGAGCCGGTCCGTCGGTATCCGCTCCTCTTCGGCGATGAAGCGTTTGCCTCCCTGGAGAATGAGCGTGACCTTGCCGCCCACCATGATGGGGACGGTGAATACATGGAGGTTGGCCTCACACTTGAGAAACGCCGGCTTTGCGGTTTCCACGGCCATCGCCACGGCTTTTCCGCAATGGGCCTGACAGTGCCGCTCGCCCACATCGCTGCACTGAACGGCGGCGCAGATGGAGTTGTCCTGGCTGGGGGCGCACACGAGGGTGCGTTGGGGGTCGAAGCTGAGCAGTGACAGGCCGGACAGCGACGCGAATCCTTCCTGCGTCGCCCTCCAGGCGGCCAGCGTTTCCTGATCCATGGGCATTCGCCTTAGACACGGTTGAGGTCAAAGAAGATGCGCGATGATACCCTCCCGATTCGACGGGGTCAAGCCGCAAAAATACGCACAAGATCAATAGGTTCAAGCAGGGCCGGCGTCGAACAAGGGAAACGATCACGGCTCCCGGGCGTCGCTCTTTGGGCCGGCCTGGTTATGTTAAGATGACCGCCGGAAGAAACCATGACGTCGTTCAGACTGGAATCCGAGTTCTCGCCCCGGGGGGATCAGGCCCAGGCGATTGAAAAACTCACGGCCGGGGTGCGAGCGGGGACCAAGCAGCAGGTCTTGCTGGGGGTGACCGGGTCGGGCAAGACGTTTACGATGGCCAACCTGGTCGCCCGCGTTCAGAAGCCGACGCTGGTGTTGGTCCACAACAAGACATTGGCCGGTCAGCTCTACCAGGAATTCAGACAGTTTTTCCCTCACAACGCCGTCGAATACTTTGTGAGTTATTACGATTACTACCAGCCGGAGGCGTATCTGCCCCAGACCGACACCTATATCGCCAAAGATGCGTCCATCAATGACGCCATCGATCAGATGCGGCACTCAGCGACCCGGTCGCTGTTCGAGCGGAACGACATCGTCATCGTCGCGTCGGTCTCCTGCATTTACGGCCTCGGCTCCCCCGAGGTCTATCACGGCATGCTGTTGTACCTGGAAGAGGGGATGGAGATCAGGCGGGAGCAGATCCTGTCGAAGCTCGTGGAGATTCAATACGCCCGCAACGACACCGACTTTCACCGGGGGACGTTCCGGGCGAGGGGTGACGTGATCGAGATCTTTCCGGCGTCATCCGACGCCGTCTCGGTGCGGATCGAGCTGTTCGGCGATACCGTGGATGCGATCCATGAGATCGATCCGCTGACCGGGAAGTCGCTGGCGCGATTGCCCAAGGTGCCAGTCTACCCCAACACGCACTATCTGATCGCACCGGACCGCTACGAGCGCGCCCTCAGCGGCATCGAGACCGAGCTGGGAGAGCGCCTCGCCTTTTTCAAGCAACACAACCAACTGCTCGAGGCGCAGCGTCTTGAACAACGCACGCGATTCGACCTGGAGATGATCCGGGCGATGGGATACTGCCACGGGATCGAGAACTATTCCCGCCACCTCAGCGGACGGGCCCCGGGTGAACCGCCGCCGACGCTCCTCGATTACTTTCCGAAAGACTATCTCCTCATTGTCGATGAATCCCACGCGACGATCCCGCAGGTCCAGGGGATGCACGAGGGCGACCGGTCCCGCAAGAAGAGCCTGGTGGAGTACGGCTTCCGCTTGCCCTCCGCGTACGATAACCGCCCGCTGACGTTCACGGAGTTCGAGCGGTGCATCAATCACGTCGTCTATGTCTCGGCGACCCCGGGTCACTACGAGCTTGAACGGGCAGGTTCCGCGATCGTGGAGCAGGTCATCCGGCCCACCGGCCTGATGGATCCCGTGATCGAGGTCCGTCCGGCGCGCGGCCAGGTGGACGACCTGCTCGGGCAGGTGCGGGCTGAGGTCGCACAGGGCCGCCGGGTGCTGGTCACGACGCTGACCAAGCGCATGGCGGAGGATCTGACCGAGTACTATCACGATCTCGGCGTGAAAGTCCGGTACCTGCATTCCGACATCAAGACCCTGGAGCGGGCCGAGATCGTCCGGGACTTCCGGCGGGGTGTCTTTGACGTGTTGGTCGGCATCAACCTGTTGCGGGAAGGGTTGGACATCCCGGAGGTGAGCCTGGTCGCCATCCTGGATGCGGATAAGGAGGGGTATCTCAGATCCCACCGTTCCTTGATCCAGACAGCCGGCCGCGCGGCCCGCCACAGCGAGGGGCGGGTGATCCTGTACGGGGATCTGGTGACTGAATCGATGCGGCTGGCGATCGAGGAAACGGCCCGCCGGCGCCGTCTCCAGGCGGACTTCAACCTGGCCCACGGCATTACCCCCGAAAGCATCAAGAAGGGCATTCCGGAATTGGGGTATCGCGTGTCGGAGATGGACTACCTCACAGTTGAGCTGGCGGCGGAAGCCGTGCAGCCCTACGAGAGCACCGACGCGGTGGAGCAGACCATTCAGAAATTAGAGGAGGAGATGAAAGCGGCGGCCAAATCGCTGGAGTTTGAGCGCGCGGCTGAACTACGGGATCGGATTCGCACGCTCAGGCTGAAAGAGCTGGAAGTGCGTCAGTAGCAGTTCACCCTAATCCGAAAATAATCCATGATGGCTGGATCAGCTCCAGCGGGTCCTGTCCTGGCGCGCACCCCCGTCGTCCTCGCTCCACCCATCCCCCCGTGGGGGTCACTTCGACGTTTGGCAGGGCACGGGCGCTGTGTGATGGTGCTTGGTGGTACCCTATTGGCTCTTCGCCCCTTTCCGGGGACCCATTGCTTGGTTTCGTGCAATGGGTGATGGCGACGGGGGACCCGCTCGCCACGCCACCCACTGGAGCAAGACACGAAGAGTAGGTCATTTTTTCGGATTAGGGCTAGACTTGCTTGTAGAGGTACACGCCGAGGAAGATCCCGAGGAAGGTCAAGAGGTTCATCTTCAGGGTGAACCCGATGGTGATTCTGAGCAGGATGAGGTTCACGGTCAGCGGCGGGTTGATGCCGGGAGTGAGCGCCGTCGAAAAAATGCTCTGAATCGCGCCTTCCGGGGCCATGACCCGCAGGATCTCGCCGAGAATTCCGCCCAGCAGCCCTCCGAGAAGGATAAACAAGAGCAGCATCCAGGGGGATTTT
>Ga0209157_1003055_pt1 | contig 13050 bp, 14 predicted proteins | sample GraSoiAngelo_135_FD_185892 | JGI IMG/M metagenome (GOLD analysis project Ga0209157, IMG submission 185892) | Grasslands soil microbial communities from the Angelo Coastal Reserve, California, USA - 14_0929_05_40cm (SPAdes) (version 2) | ecosystem: Environmental > Terrestrial > Soil > Grasslands ... | reverse complement strand
CCTCGCGACGCTGACGATCGACGGACCTGGGCAGGGGGAGAACGCGCCACGCTTCCCGATCCGCGCGGACTGGTCGACCGTCATCACGCCGCTGCTCGATCATCTCGCGTCGGCGGATCTCGGTGTCGACCTCGACCGCGTCGGCCTGATGGGCATCAGCATGGGCGGGATCTACGGCCCGTTCGCGGCCGCCAAGGAGAAGCGGCTTCGCGCGCTGGTCGCGCTCGCGGGCCCCTACGACCTGTCCGAGTGCTGGGCGCAGCTGAACCCACTGACAAAGGGCGGCTACGTCTTCTACACGAAATCACGCAATGAGGCCGAGGCGTTCGAACGCGCGAAAACAATATCCCTTCGTGGCGTACTGAAAGAGGTGCGCTGCCCGCTGCTGGTGATCCACGGCGGCAAGGATCGCTTGTTCCCGCCCGAGCAGGCCGAACGCATCGTGCGTGAAGCGCCGAACGCGACGCTGCTCCTCTACCCCGAGGGCAACCACGTCTGCAACAACATTCCCTACAAGTACCGGCCGGCGATGGCGGATTGGATGCGCGAGCGCCTCGCGTGACCGAGTTCGACGTCGTGGTCGCCGGCGCCGGCCATAACAGTCTCATCACCGCCGCGTATCTCGCCCGAGCAGGCATGCGCGTCCTCGTGCTCGAGCGCGCGGCGCGCATCGGCGGGGACACGTCGACCGAGGAGGTCACGCTGCCCGGGTTCCGGCACGACCTCTGCGCTTCCGCGCACACCATCTTCCAGTCGAGTCCGATCGTGCGGAACGACGAGCTCGAGCTCGGTCGCTACGGACTGCGGTACCTGTTCCCGGATCCCGTAGTTGTCATGCCGTTCCTGGACGGTCCAGGCATCACGATGCATCGCGACCGCGCCGCGACCGTGCGCGATATCGCGCGGCATTCGCCGAACGACGCTCGCGCCTACGAGCGCATGCTCGACGATTGGGACTTGATCAAGGACTCGCAGAATCGCGCGCGCTACAGCCCCGCGGCGGGACCGAGCGACGCGATCGCCGCGCTCGAGGCGACACCGGCCGGCGTGGAGACGGTTCGCTGGCGGTACTCGAGCGCGCTCGACACGGTGCGCGAGCGCTTCGAGAACGAGCGCGTGCGGACCTTCTTCCTCTGGCTCTCGCTGATGACGATGGCGCGCGTCGATCAGCCGGGGACCGGACTCCTTCCGCTGTCGATCGCGGCGGGCCGTCAGGCGTTCTCGTGGACGACGGCCGAGGGCGGGTCCGTCGCCCTACCCGATGCGCTCGCGCGGATCGTGGTCGAACGCGGCGGGGCCGTCCGCACCGGCGCGGAGGTGACGCGAATCCTGATCGAGCACGGCCGTGCGGTGGGAGCCGTCACGTCCGATGGCGCCGAATATCGCGCTCGACGCGCCGTCGTGTCGACGATCCACGTCAAGCACCTGCCGGCCGTCGTGGGCGGGGCGGCGCTCGGCGAGGACTTCGTGCGCGGCCTCGCGCGCTGGCGTACCGGCGTCACCATGTTCGTGACGCACTACGCGCTCGCGGCCGAGCCTCGCTACCGCCTCGACGGCGGTCCGACCTCGTCCGTCGCCGCCGGCATCTGTGGTTCGACTGAGGAGCTCCTCGCTGCGCTGGCCGCGTTCGAACGCGGCGATATCCACCTCGACCGCCCACCACTGCTGTGCATCTCCTCTTCGGTGGTCGACGCAACGCGCGCGCCGGCAGGTCGCCACACCCTCAAGATCGTCGGTTTTCTGCCCTACGAGCTGCGGAGCGGCGGACCGGAGCGCTGGGACACCGTGAAGGACGATGTGTCCGGCGCGCTCCTCGAGCAATACCTACGTCACACCAGCGGGCTGACGGAACGGGACATCCTCGCGCGGCACATCGAGAGCCCTCTCGATCTCGAACGGCGCAATCCGCATAACTACCGCGGCTCATGTCATGGCGGCGAGCAGGACCTCGCGCAGGAGGGTGCGCTGCGACCGATGCCGGGGTGGGCGGGCTACCGCCTACCGGTCGCCGGCCTCTATCAAACCGGCGCGACCACACATCCGGGCGCGTCGGTCACGGGCGCACCTGGCCGCAACTGCGCGCAGGTGCTGCTCGAGGATCTCGGGATCCATTTCGCGGACGCCGTCGCGGGCCGAGCCACGTCGTCACGCAGCTAGCTCCTAGGTCAGCGCCCTTCGCAGGGCGGCACCCATGTCGTCGATAGCGGTCCGGCCGGTGGGAACCAGCATCGCCATGGACGTGAAGCCGTGCACCATCCCCGGGTATTCGACGTACGTCGTCGGCACCCCGGCTTCGAGGAGACGTGCCGCGTAGGCCTTCCCCTCATCACGCAGGGGATCGCACTCCGCCGTGACTACGTGCGCCGGTGGCAGGCCTGAGAGATCCGGCGCGCGAAGCGGGGACGCGTACGGCTCGTCGCGGAGCTTTGGATCCGGCGCGTAGTGATCCCAGAACCACGTCATACCCGCGAGGGTCAGACCGAAGCCGGTGCCGTTCGTCCGATAGGAGGGTGTCCCGAAGTCGTGATCGGTCACCGGCACGTGCAGCAGCTGGAACGCGATCGGCGGCGCCCGGTGCTCACGGGCCATGAGCGTGACCACCGCGGCGAGATTGCCACCGGCGCTCGAACCTCCCACCGCGATGCGCGACGGGTCGACGCCGAGATCGGTGGCGTGCTCGGCGGCCCAGCGTGTCGATGCGTAGGCGTCGTCCGCGGCGGCCGGATAGCGGTCCTCGGGCGCGAGCCGGTACTCGACCGAGAGGACGGCGCAACCACTCGCGTTCGCGAGCGCGCGGCAGAAGGGATCAGAGATCGCGACGCTGCCGACGACCCAGCCGCCGCCGTGGAAGTAGACGAGGAGCGGAAGCATCTTCCCGGAGCGTGGCCGATACAAGCGGACCGGGATCGGCGGGCGTGTGTCCGTGATGACATCGCGGACCTCGGCGACCGGCTCCGGCGCGAGCGCCGGGGCGGCATTCACCGAACCGCCTCGCGCGCGAGCCTCCGCAACGCTCAGCGCTTCCAGCGGACGCGGGTCGATCCTTTCGGCCTCGGCAAGCAGGTCCGCGATCTTCGGGTCGACCGGCATAGCTGCGAGATTATCCGTTCCGGCGTGCGGGCCCGAAGAGCACTCGACCCGGCCGAGCGCCCGTATGCTCACCGTCGCGCAGAACGTGTGCTCCGTTGACGAGCACGTGCGCGACGCCCGTCGCGTACCGATGCGGCTCGGCGTACGTCGCGTGGTCCGAGATGGTCGCGGGGTCGAACGCGACGACGTCGGCGTAGAACCCCTCCCGCAGGAGGCCTCGGCGATCCAGCTTGAGATTCTTGGCGGGGAAGCCCGTCATGCGCCGGACGACGTCCTCCAACGACGCGGCGCGCTCGCCGCGCACGAAGCGGCCGAGCACGCGCGCGAAGGTCCCATAGCTGCGCGGGTGCGGCTGCGATAGGAGGAACACGCCCTCGGGTGCGATCGAGCCGGCGTCCGAGCCAAAGCTCATCCACGGAAGCGCGACCTCGCGTCGGAGATTCTCGGCGGAAGCCATGAAGATGACCATGCCAACGCGGCTCTCATCCTCGAGCACCAGGTCCATCGCGACGTCGCGCGGGTCCGCGCGGCGCTGCCTCGCGACCTCGCCGAGCGTCTGGCCGGTCAGGGGCTTGAGGCGCTCGTTCTTGAAGGACACGAGCACGATGCCCTCGGGCGTGCCCGCGGCCTCGTAGAGGTTCTCCCAATCCGTTCCGGGGCGAGCCATGTCTTCGCGGATGCGCGCGCGCTGCGCCGCCTCGCGCAGGCGCGCGAGGGTCGCGCGCAGCCCGCCCTCGTGGGCCCACGGTGGGAAGCACGAGCTGAGACCGGTCGCGCCCGCCTCGTACGGGTACATGTCGGCGGTGACCGCGAGGCCGCTGGCGCGAGCACGATCGACGTGATCGATCACCGCGTCGAGCTTGTTCCAGTTCGAGCGGCCGGCCTGCTTGAGGTGATAGATCTCCGCCGGCAGCCTCGCGCGACGTGCGATCTCGATGACCTCGTCGACCGCTTCGACGAGCCGGTTGCCCTCGCTCCGCATGTGTGAGATGTACATGCCGCCGTGACGCCCGGCGGTCTCCGCGAGCGCGACGAGCTCGTCCGTATCCGCGTACGTCGCCGGCGAATAGATGAGCGCCGAGCCGAGACCGAGCGCGCCGTCACGCATCGCCGCGTCGACCAGCGCGCGCATCCGTCCGAGCTCCTCGGGCGTTGGCCGCCGATCGTCGTGCCCCAGCTCGTGGATGCGGACGGTGGCTGCCCCGACGAACGACGCGATGTTCGACGAGATCCCGCCCGCGGCGATCGTGTCGAGTGCCTCGGCCAGCGTTGTCCAGGTGATGTCGTACTTGATGTCGCCTTGCTGCTCGGTCTGCTCGCGACGCATGGTCTCGTTCACCGGGCCGAGTGACCATCCCTCGCCGAAGACCTCGAGCGTCACGCCCTGGCGGATGTCGCTCTGCGACCGTCCGTCGGCGATGAGCGACGTGGTCGCCCAGCTCAACATGTTGATGAAGCCCGGCGCGACCGCGAGCCCTCGCGCATCGATCTCGGTGTGACCGCGCGCGCCGACCCTCCCGAGCTCCGCGACGCGGTCGCCATCGATCGCGACGTCACCTGTGAATGGCGCACCCCCGGAGCCGTCGTAGATCGCGCCGCCGCGGATGACGACGTCATGTGCCTCGCGCATCGGCGGAATGCTAGAGACTGGCGTGCGTGTATGGACTCACGCGCTCCGAGGTCGGGCTGCTGCGCCGGCTCTCGACGCCCGACAAGGTGCAGCGCTACCTCGACGATCTGACCTACAACATCGAAAAGCACGGCGACACCGTGCGCTCCCCGCGTCGGGTGATGCGCGACCGCACCGCGCACTGTGCGGAAGGCGCGTTCCTCGCGGCCGCGGCGTTCCGCGTCAACGGACGTCCGCCGCTGCTCGTCGACCTCGAGGCCGACAACGACGACGACCACGTGCTCGCGGTGTATCGCGACCGCGGACTATGGGGCTCGGTCGCGACGTCGAAGTTCTCGGGTTTGCGGTTTCGGGCGCCGGTCTATCGCACGATCCGCGAGCTGGTCATGAGCTACTTCGAGGACTACTTCAACTGGGACGGCGACCGGACCCTTCGCGCGTACTCCCGTCCGCTATCGCTTGCTCGCTTCGACCGTATCAACTGGATGACGGCCGAGGACGACCTCTGGCCCGTTGTGGAGTGGCTGACCGTCGCCCATCACACGCCGCTCATCCGCCGGAGGGTGGCAAGCAGCCTGCCGCGGGTCGATCGCCGGTCGTACCGAGCGGGCGTTTTAGGGGCTCCGAAGCACTGAACCTGTTAGCGTTTTGCCCCGCGGACGCCAGCGCTGAAGGGAGGGGAAGATGCTGCGCACGGTCTCGGCCGTCGAGCAACGTCCCTGGCTGCTGCTTGGCAGTGTCTTCGCCGCCACAGTCTTCTTCGGGTTCATTGTCCAGGCGATCGGTAACGTCTACCTGAACTGGCGGGCGGACCCCATCGTCAGCGAGTACCGCACCACCCTCACCTACACGTCCGCGGTCATAGGCGACGGGCTGCTCATACCGCTCGCCAACGTGTTCATCACCAGTCAGCTCGTGGCGTGGCGCCGCCGGCCTCGCGCGGCGGAGATCGTCGGCGCCATCCTCGGCGCGGGCGTGGTGACCGTGGTGGTCCACCTCTATCAGGCCGTGAACGCGCTGCTCAACTGGACCATGGTGAAGCCGTTCGACTGGTCGCCGCTCGGTTACTACCACGCGCTCTTCATGTGGAGCGAGCTCAGCTTCGTCTTCTTCTTCTGGGGCCAGGTCGCGCTCGTCGGTAAGGAGAATCCGCGCGCGATCCTGTCCCAGCGCGTTGCGTTCGTGATCCTGTGCGGTGCGCTCTTCCTGAGACTCCTCTTCGCCGACTACGGGTATATCCGCTAGTCCATCGCGGGTCCTCGTGTGGTCTGCGCTCGGGGTCGTGTACCTCGTCTGGGGATCCACGTACCTTGCGATCGCGATCGCGGTGCAGACGCTCCCGCCGCTGCTCTCGGCCGGTCTCCGGTTCCTCCTTGCCGGCGCGCTCCTCGGCGCGTGGCTCGTCGCGAGACACGGCCGCGTTGCACTGGGTGTCGAGCGACGTCAGCTGGGAGGCGCTGCGCTCGTCGGAAGCTTGCTGCTCGCCGGTGGGAACGGCCTCGTCGTGCTCGCGGAGCGCACGGTGCCGTCGGGTCTCGCCGCGCTCGTCGTGGCGTCGGTGCCGCTCTGGATCGTCGTCTTTCGCCTTGTCGCGGGCGGCCGCGTTGCCGGGTCGCTGCTGCTGGGCGTGCTCGTGGGCTTCGCCGGCGTCGCGATCCTCGTCGTCCCGCGCGGCGCCAGCGGCGAGGTCGACCCGGTCGGCCTCGTCATCGTCGTGGGCGCGACGTTCTCGTGGGCGCTCGGCACGTTCGGGTCGCCGCGTGTGCCGACCCCGCGCGATCCGCTCGCGTCGACGGCGCTGCAGATGCTCGCAGGCGGCGCACTGCTGCTCCTCGTCGCGGTCGCGATCGGTGAGCCGGCGAGGGCCGATCCGTCGTCGTTCTCGACCGCGTCGCTCGCGGCGATGGCGTACCTCGTCGTCTTCGGCTCGCTCGTGGCGTTCTCGGCCTATACCTGGCTGCTTCAGCACGCGCCCGTGTCGGTCGTCGCCACCTATGCCTACGTGAATCCGGTGGTGGCCGTCCTTCTCGGCGCCGTCGTGCTGAGCGAGGCCCTGACGCCGTCGATGCTCATCGGGGCTGCCATCATCCTGGCCGCAGTGGCATTCATCGTTTCGCGCGGCGCGACGCGGTCGGCGTAGGAGTCGGCGGGTGGTGCGGCGGATCGTGGTGTGTGGTGGTCAGCAGCTCCTCTATCCGGCTCTCACGCGCTACCTTCTCGGCCTTGCACGCCGGGAGCGACCGCGTGTGCTCTTCCTCGCCACGGCCTCAGGTGACGGGCCGGGGTACCTCTTGACCTTCTATCAGGCGCTCGCCGGCGTCGACTGCGAACCGAGCCACCTCGCGCTGTTCGACCGGGTGATCGACGACATCGACCCCTTCGTCCGGTCTCAGGACGTCATCATCGTCGGTGGTGGGAACACCGCGAACATGCTCGCGATCTGGCGGGTGCACGGCGTCGAGGACGCGCTGCGTAACGCCTACGCCGACGGCACGGTGCTCAGTGGCTGGTCAGCCGGTTGCCTGTGCTGGTTCGAGGGCGGCGTCACCGACTCCTTCACCCCGAACCTCAGCGCGCTCCGCGACGGCCTCGGGATCCTGTCGGGCAGCGCATGCCCGCATTACGACTCCCAGGAAGGTCGCCGCCCGGTCTACGCGCGCGAGATCGCCGCGGGCCTGCCCCCCGGCATCGCGCTCGAAGACGGCGTCGCGGCGCGCTACGACGACGAGCAGCTCATCGAGGTCGTGAGCGCCCGACCCGATGGACGCGCGTTCTTTGTCGATGCGAAAGGTGAGCATCCGATTGCCGTTCGCGTGCTTGGCTAGCTGCGGCGAGAGTCGGACTGACGTCGAGCCTTGCCACGCTCGTAGGCGATGCGACCCGCGAGTTGTTTGAAACGAAGTCCGGTGCGAGCGGCAGCTTCTCGATACGTCATACCGCTCGCCACCAATCGCTGGCCTCCGCCAACGCCGCGCGCCGGCTATCGAGCTCGGCCCAATGCTTGAGTAGGGGTTCAAGGCGCGCCTCATGTTTTGCGCTCAATGGGCGAAGTTGCGCGAGCAATGCCTCCGCTCCCTTGCGCTGTTTGACCCTGAGGGTACCGATGTCTCGCTTACCGTCTCCTCGTGGCGGATAGATGTGATAGCCGTATGCGATATCCCACGCGCCCATCGTGTCGACGAGATCGCCCATGACATCTAGATCCGAGGTCGCGATGATGAAAGCTCCCGAGCGTCCCCATGGCTTCGGCTTACCTTCGTAGTGCACGCAGCCTTCGCCATCGAAGTAGCCGCGGACATACTCTGCCGACCGGATCACCGTTCGCATATTCACAAAGTCGTGAGACCGGTGCGATGGGACGCTCGTGTCCCTCGATGGTCCTATTGCACCGGTGACTCAGGCCTGTCGTACAACTTTCCCGGATTCAAGATCCCCTTGGGGTCGAGCGCTGCCTTCACGCGGCGCATGACATCGAGCGCGTCGCCGTGCTCGGCGCGCATGTACGGCTGACGAACCGCGCCGGTACCGTGCTCGCCGGTCACGGTGCCACCGACCTCGATGGCCAGGCGATGCAAGCGGTCCGCGAGCTCGTCCGCGCGACGGACCTCGTCGCCGTCCGAGGGATCGATGAGGATCGCCGAGTGAACGTTCCCATCGCCGAAATGACCGTAGAAGATCACCGCGATATGTAGCTCGGCGCTCATCTCACGAGCACGCCGGATGGTGCGCGGGATCTCCGACAGCGGCACGGCGAGATCCTCGCCCGCGAAGATGCGGTGTTTGTCTGGATGCGCGAGCGCCGCCGCCGCGGCGAGACCGCTGCGCGCCGCCCAGAGCCTCGCGATGTCAGCCTCGGCCTCGGCGAACTTCGTCACGGTCGCGCGACGACGCACGATGCCGTCGACGTATCGCACCGACGAGGCGACGTGGTCCGGCGTGCCCTCCACCTCGATGAAGAGGACCGCCTCTCCGTCGGGAAGGCCGAGCTCCGGCTTCCAGCGCTGCAATGCATCCACCGCGCTCCTATCGAGGAGCTCCGCCGTAGACGGCAGCACGCCGGCCTCGAAGAGATCGTCGAGGGAGGCGACGGTGTCCTCGAGCGCCGCGTAACCGGCGAGCACGACGCCACGCGCGGGCGGTCGCGGCTGCACGCGCAGGCGAAGGCGCGTGATGATGCCGAGCGTGCCCTCCGATCCGACGAAGAGTCTCGTGAGGTCGATCCCGCTCGACGACTTCAGCGCCTTCGAGCGCACGCCGCCCGTCGTGATCACGGATCCATCCGCGAGCACGACCTCCGCACCGAGCACGTAGGCCGACGTCGTTCCCCAGCGGACCGCGTGCGGACCGCTCGCATTGTTCGCCGCCATCCCTCCGAGCGTGCACGCGCGTCCGCTGCCCGGATCGGGCGGGAAGAAGAGACCGTGGGGTCGGAGCGCGTCCTGCAGATCCGCGAAGACGAGTCCGGGCTCCACGACCACCTGCAGGTTGGGGCGGTCGATCTCGAGGATCTCGCGCATGCGCGCGAACGAGATGACGATGCCGCCGCGCGCCGCGATCGCGCCACCGGTCTGTCCGGTCCCCGCGCCGCGCGGGACGACGGGCGTGCCGCTCGCGTCGGCGAAGCGCACGACGCCGGCGACCTCGGTGGTCGTGCGCGGCACGACGACGACGTCGGGGAGGCGCTGCTGGCGGAGCGACCAGAATGAGGCGTCGTAGGCGTAGGGGAGCAGCGTCGCGGGATCGTCGATGACGCGATCCGCGGGGATGATCTCGCGGAGGCGATCCGCGAGCGTGGGCGCCGTCGTCGCCATCGCGACCGTATCCTAGGGTCTATCGCTTCGCTCTCCGCACACGTCCGCTCCGAGGATCTCGCCACATGCATCTCGTGTGGACTGTGCCTCAACGATTGCCCCACGTACCGCGTCCTCGGCGAGGAGGCGGATTCTCCGCGCGGTCGCATCCAGCTCATCCGCGATCTCGTGTCGTCCCCCGCTGCGCCGAGCGCGGCGCTGAGCGGCCATCTCGATGCGTGCCTGGTGTGTCGCGCGTGCGAGACCGCGTGTCCGTCCGGCGTTCCGTTCGGGCGGATCATGGAGGGCGCGCGCGAGGTGCTCGCCGAGCGGAGTGCCGAGGGCCGCGTCAGGCGCGCGATCCGTCGGTTCGGCCTCGAGACCATCGCGCGTCGGCGACGTCTGGCTTTCGCGACGAAGCTGACCGACCTCGCCGTGCGCGCTCGGCTGACTTCACTGGCGCATCGGATCGGGCCGCGCCGACTGGCGTGGCTCAGCGCGCTCGCGCCGCGCGCGGAGGGCGAGCCGTTCGTGCTCACCGAGCGCGCCGACGCCGACGTCGCTCTCTTCGCCGGCTGTGTGATGCGTGAGGCGTTCGGCGAGACCGAACGCGCCACCGTGCGTGTGCTGGAGCGCGATGGGCGCCGCGTGACTTCGCCGGTCGAGCAGCTCTGCTGCGGCGCGCTGCACGCGCACGCCGGCGACGGCGAGCAGGCGCGCGAGCTGGCACGTTTCAACATCGACGCTTTCGCGGGCGGCGGCGACGTTCCGGTCGTCGTCAATGCGGCGGGCTGCGGCGCGCACCTGAAGGCGTACGGCGATGTGCTCCATGAGGACCCCGCGTGGGCGCCGCGCGGTAGGGCATTCGCGGCGCGTGTACGGGATGCGACCGAGGTCGTGCGGCCGCGGCCCGATCGCGTGTCGCGGCCGCTGCGCGTCGTCTATCAGGATGCGTGCCATCTTGCGCACGGCCAGCGAATACGCGCCGAGCCCCGTGCGCTGCTTCGCGCGATCGAAGGCGTGATGCTCGCCGAGATCGCCGATGCCGAACGCTGCTGCGGGAGTGCAGGGATCTACAACCTGACGCAGCCCGCCATCTCGCAGGAGCTCCAGCGGCAGAAGATCCACGCGATCCTCGCGGTGCGGCCGGATGTCGTTGTCAGCGCGAATCCCGGCTGCATCCTCCAGGTCGCGGCGGGGCTGCGCGAGGCCGGTTCGCGCGTCCCGGTGGTGCACCTGATGCGCTTTTTGGATGCTCCGGAGGCGTTCGCCTAGCGCAAGAGCCTGAAAACGGGCCGAACAGGGGGCCGTACGGTCGGTCCGCGCGCGGGCCGTTTTCGTGCGAAAATAGACGTACCAATGAGTGTTTCTCGATCCACCTACCGTCACCGCCTCAGTTCCGAAGATGTCCGCAAAGCCAGGATCCTGATCACCAAGGACGCGTGGAAGCTCTTCCCCAATCCCGGTGAGCGCGTCGCGCTGCGCATCGGCGCGCGGCGCTTCGACGCGGAGATCAAGTCGGAGAACTGTGTCTGCGTTCCACCCGAGCATGAGCACTACCACCTGATCTGCCCGGCCCTGAAGGGACAGGCAGGCTTCAAGAGCGGGGCGCTCGTCGTCATCGCGAAGGACTCCGATGGTGGCTACCGCTTCGTTGAGGAGCGGGGCTAGCCCCTAGACTTCGCCCGTGCCCGGTCCGACCTACATCCTCATTCATGTCTTCGGGACCGTCCGTGACGAGCTGGATCGCGAGGATCCCGGGAAGCGCAAGCACACCTATTCGGCGTGGCTCCGCGAGTACGTCGCCGAGCAGCCCCAGCGGCTGACCCAGATCGCTCGGCTCGTCGACGTCCTCACGGAGAACGGCTGGCGCGTCATCGGGTCGCCCTATGACTGCGACGTGATGCTCGAGCGGGAGATCTCGCGCCAGACGGCCGAGGAAGAGCTTCGGCGCGCCGAGGTCTGGGACATCCTGATGCGCATCGCGTCGCCCGACGACGACGGACACATCATCTGGCGCGAACATCCCGAGGGAAAGCCGGCCGCCCCCCGCCGCCGGCGGAGGGTGCGCCGCCCGCCGACGCGCGAACAGGGAAGCTAAGGACGCCGCACCCACTCGGCGACGAGCTCACCGAGCTCCATGTCCACCTTGGCGGCTCGGTCGACCCCGCGGCGATGTGGGGCATCGCGGCGAAGCAGGGGATCCGTCTTCCGACGAAGGACTACTGGGAGTTCGTCGATCTCATCACCGTCGGCAAGAAGGAGCGGACGTCGTTCGAAGAGTTCCTCGCGCTCTACCGCTGGACGGAGCTGATCCAGTCGAGCCCGCTCGCGGTCGAGGAGTCCGTCTACGAGGTCGTGGGCGGCGCATACCGGAAGGCGAACATCACCACGCTCGAGCTCCGCTACAACCCGATGAAGCGCAACCGCGGCGGCGAACAAGACCTCGACCACATCATCATGGCGTCGATCCGCGGTCTCGATCGCGCGCGGCTCGAGTACCCGGTGCGCGCGGCCCTCATCTTCTGCCTCGATCGCACCTTCTCGTACGCGCTGAACGAGATCATCGTCGAGAAGGCGATCGCGTACCGACACCGTGGCGTGGTCGGCATCGACATCGCAGGCCCGTCACACGCGGACTTCCAATACCGCGACTACGCCGCGCTCTTCAAGAAAGCGCGCCGTGCCGGCTTGGGGCTCACGGTGCACGCCGGCGAGGACGAGGACTGGCACTCGGTGGACGAGGTGCTCCAGCACCTCGAGCCCGAGCGCATCGGACATGGCATCCACGCGGCGGAGAACGCGGCGCTGTGCAAGCGGCTCGCGGAGCGGGGCGTGCTGCTCGAGATCTGTCCCAGCTCGAACCTGCACACGCAGGTCGTGAAAGATGCCGATGAGCTCGGTCGCTACATCGCGACGTTCAAGAAGCACAGGGTGCGTTTCAGCTTCAACACCGACGGCCCCGAGATGCTCCAGACGACGCTGCGCGAAGAGCTTCGCTTCGCGGTGAAGAGCGAGTGGGTCACGAAGGAAGAGCTCGCGCAGTGTGGCGAGTGGGCACAGCAGGCCTCCTTCGTGCAGCGAGCCGCGGTCGTATGACGCGCGGCCAAGCGGGGATCGTGCGGTTCCTGCTCATCTGCGCCGCCTGGGCGGTCGGCCAGACGCTCACGTGGGGGCTTGCCCTCGATCGGATCGGCGTGGTGATCCCGGCCGCGCTGGCGATAGGCGTGTTGGTCCTCACCGCGGATCTCGGGCGCCCGCGCGCGAGCGGCGGCGATCTCAAGTACTGGCGCGGTCGGCGGGTCGATGACGAAGCCCGCCGCGACCGCTGGAACTAGTCGCGCCAAAATTCAGTTTCGCGCCGCTCCGTGAGGAGGACCTTGGCCTCATTCGCACCTGGTTGCTGCGTCCCCACGTGCGGCGGTGGTACGACGACGTTCCGACGCAGGCATATCCGGACGATTCGATCGCGGACGATGTGCGCGCCATACGCGGCGAGGATCCGACCGACCTCTACGTGATCCAGCTGGATGGCCGCCC
>Ga0209157_1003050_pt1 | contig 13068 bp, 17 predicted proteins | sample GraSoiAngelo_135_FD_185892 | JGI IMG/M metagenome (GOLD analysis project Ga0209157, IMG submission 185892) | Grasslands soil microbial communities from the Angelo Coastal Reserve, California, USA - 14_0929_05_40cm (SPAdes) (version 2) | ecosystem: Environmental > Terrestrial > Soil > Grasslands ... | reverse complement strand
GTGTAGCAGCGGCCTTGCTGAGGCCGTCGAAGAACTCGTCGCGCTTCGGGATCGGGATTTCCAAGCCTGAGCGCGTGCGCTGCGAAGGCTCGCCCTTGCGCGTGAGTGGTTCCTGTTTCGGTGGCATGTTGCCTCCATCTTACGTGCCATGACCGAAGAGGATGTTCGAATGATCAAAGAAGGGTTCCTCGTAAAACTCCTTCGCGCGAGCGAGCACTTCAAAACGCTCGAAGACGAGATCACCGCCTTCCTCAAACGTGAGCCGTATCTGTTCGTCCGTGAGACAGAACCGAAACGCACCCAGTACCGCGTGAAGGTCGTCGAGGAATTCCCGCCCCACATCGCGGTTGTCGTCGGAGACGTGCTCCAAAACGCGCGCTCCTCGCTGGACCACCTCGCGTGGCGGCTTGCCGGAGACAACGCAGTCCGTGCGACCTCCTTCCCGATCTACGACAAGCGGGATGACTACTTCGCACAGGACCGGCGCGGCAAGCCCACGACGAACAGCGGCCTGTTCAAGGTCGCGGCGCTGCCTAAGAAGGCTCAGACAATCATTGAGACGATGCAGCCGTACCACGGAACAGACCTCGGGCGGACTCTCGGCCTCCTGCATGACTTCGCGCGCATCGACCGTCACCGACTGCTGCACCTCGTTGGCGGCGCGAGCGACGATTTCGTAATGCGCGCCGGTCGTCGGAACGAGAGCGGTGAACTCGTCATGACCAAGGAGGGCAGTACCGGTGAGTTGAAGGTCCGACTCGGAGCGTTCGAGCACGACACAGTAATCGCGACGATTACGCACGCCCCAGATGTGGAGGTGGAGTGCGAGTTTCCCGTCCACATAGCGATGCGCGAAAGTGAACCGGGAAGCCATTTCTACCCGGTCTTGCTTGCGCTGGCGGGCGCGCTCCGCGCCGTGCGTGATGTGGCCGTCACGCTTGGGCCGCAGGTACTGCGTCAAAGCAAACGCTCGTGGGCGGACGGTCCGGTAACCCAGGTCGATGTGGGCGACGCGCTCATGCAGAAGACTGCCGCGCCGGGGACGCCCTACGTGGCGCTACCGCCGTCGAAGGGATAGTTGCCTAGATTTAGGGGCCGGCCGTCCCATATCTTGTGCTTGTGCGCTGCCCCGCCTGCGGCAATCCCGACACACGCGTCATCGACTCCCGTGAAGCGGAGGATGGCACGTCCATCCGTCGCCGGCGGGTCTGCGATCGCTGCGAGGAGCGTTTCACGACCTTCGAGCGCAGCGAGTCCGCGCGTATCCAGGTGCAGAAGCGCGACGGAACGAAACAGGAATTCGATCGCCGCAAGCTCGCGAGCGCGATCGAAAAGGCTGCGTCGAAGGGCCTCGTCGCAGACGACGTCAGTCGACTGATCGACGACCTCGAGTCATCGCTGCGGCAGAGCGGCGTGTCCGAGGTCCCCTCCCAGCGGATCGGCGAAATGGTGCTCGAGCGGCTCGCGGAGCGCGACCCGCTCAGCTACCTGCGGTTCAAGATCGTGTACTCGCGCCTCGAGGACATCGACGCGTTGTACGACGAGCTCGCGTCGCTCGTCCGTCGCCGCCAGGAGGCGCGTGACCGTCGCGTCGCCGAGCAGATCGTCCTTCCGATCGGCGAGACCGTTGCCGTCGTCCCGCGCCGTCGTCGCCGCTAGACCGGCCATACTCGGCTCCCGTGGTCCTGTCCGATCGTGACATCCGCGCCGCGATCTCCGCGGGCCGCATCGGAATCGATCCATTCGATCCCAAATGCGTCCAACCTGCCTCGGTCGACATCCGTTTGGATCACCGCTTTCGTGTGTTCCGCTCGAGCCGCCATGCCTTCATCGACCTGGCCCGTCCGCTCGACGACGTGACCGAGCTCGTCGAGGTGCCGGAGCGCACCCCGTTCATCCTTCATCCCGGCGAGTTCGTCCTCGGCTCGACGCGGGAGCGGCTCCGGCTTCCCAACGACCTCGTGTCGCGCGTCGAAGGCAAAAGCTCCCTCGGCCGGCTCGGTCTTTTGATCCACAGCACCGCCGGATTCATCGACCCGGCCTGGGATGGCCACATCACGCTGGAGCTCTCGAACGTCAACACGATCCCGATCACGCTGTATGGAGGTATGCGCATCGGCCAGCTCTCGTTCTTCGAGCTATCGAGCCCGGCGGAGCGTCCGTACGGATCCCCTGAGCTCGGATCCTCCTATCAGGGTCAGACCGGACCGACGCCGTCGCGCTACCGCCTCGACCTGCCCTGACGCATGTGCACGGCCTGCCTCCTGATCGTCTTCGTCGAGGCCTTTATCAACGTACTTGCCGGTGCGCTGACGGTCGCGATCTTCGTCCGGGTGATCCTCTCCTGGGTCCCAAATCTGAAGTTGCCGTTCGGCCTCGGCGACTTCGTCTGGAACGTGAGCGAGCCGATCCTCGGGCCGATCCGCCGAGCCATTCCGTTCTTCGGCGGCATCGACTTCTCGCCGTTCATCGCGTTCGTTTTGATCCAGATCGCGACGAGCCTCCTCCTGAGGCTGCTGCCGCTGCCGGTGTAAAGGCGATGGTGGATCGACTGCGGGTCCCGATCCGCGTCGTCCCACGCGCCAGAGAAGACCGTCTTGACGGCATGCGCGCCGGCCGCCTCGTCGTCCGCGTCTCTGCGGCGCCGGAGCGCGGAGGGGCGAACCGCGCGGTCCAGGCGGCGATCGCCACGGCGCTCGGGATGCGCGCGAGCGAGGTGCGCATCGAGCAGGGCGAGACCTCTCGGGATAAGGTGGTGAGCCTCCCGGCGTCGGCCGCTCCACGACTCGACCGGCTGATGAAATAGGAGCGCACCCGCCGGCGTACTGGAGAGGAATGGCCGCGAGTGTCGCCCTGGCTGCTTTCGTTCCCGCGATCGCCACGCCTCGCCAGGTGACGTTCTCCGACGCCGTCCGCGAGCACCAGGACGAGGTCTACGGAGTCGCGCTTCGCATCACCGGCGACCGGGATTCGGCGCTCGACGTCACGAGCTCCACCTTTCTCAAGGCCTATCGGGCGTTCGACCGGTACGACCCCTCGCGCCCGGTCAGATTCTGGCTGCTGCGTATCGCGACCAACGAGGCCATCTCGCATGCGCGGCGGCGCGGGCGGGAGATGCGTCGCAGAGCCGATGAGGACGCGGCAGGTATGTTGCCCGACCCCGCACTCGCGCCGGATGCCCTATCGATCGCGCGCGAGGACCAGGCGCGCATCCGTGCCGCGGTCGCCGCGCTTCCGGAGCTCTATCGCGTGGTCGTCGTGCTTCGCTACTTCAACGAGCTCGGTGTCGACGAGATCGCGCAGGTGACCGGCAGGCCGGCCTCGACCGTGGGCGTGCAACTGCTCCGCGGACGCGCACTCCTGCGCCGCGCACTCGAGGCGACGGGATGAGCCGGATGCATCTGGACGACGACCTGTTCGACGAGGCGTCGTTGCGCCGCGCGCTGCGCCTCGAGGCGAGCGAACTCCCGCCTCCGCTCGACGTCGCGGCGATCGTGGCTCGTGCCGAGGACAGGCCACTCGGGCTCGCGTCGTTCGCCTCGTCGCTGTTCGCCGGTCTGGCGACCGCAGCTCTGCTCGCCGTCGGCGCGATGACGATCTGGTCTCTCGCGCCGGCCGTCGCGGCCGATACCTTCGCTGCCGCGATCTCACTGGTCGCGTTGGTTGCGGTCTCCCTCGACCCCGCGGTCCGAACGCTGCAGCAGCCGACCATTCCGATCGCGGCCCTCGCCGCGGTCGCGTTCGCAGTCGCGTACGAGTACCGCACCCGGAAGGAGCGAGCCAATGCCTAGCGCACGACTCGAGCGCAGTGCCACGAACCGGATGGTCGCAGGCGTGTGCGGCGGGATCGCCGAATACCTCGCCGTCGATGCCACCGTCGTCCGCGTGCTCTTCTTCCTCATGATCCTCGTCACCGGAGGCCTCGGGCTGATCCTCTACGTCGCGCTCGTCTTTCTCATGCCGCTCCCGGGCCGCCCGGCGACGAGCTTCGCCACCTCGGCCGGTGCCACGGTGGAGGAGGTCGCCGACCAGCTGCGCAAGACTGCCGACGACATCAGCAAATCGTTCCGCGATCGGCCCCAGGGGGATGGGGCTCCGCCGGGCGAAGGTGCCGCCGCAACGACCATCACCCCGGTCGTCGCGGACCCGCAGTCGCACGCCCGCGAGACTGAACGCCGGCGGATGGCGTTCGGGTACCTCTTGATCGCGCTCGGCGTGATCTTCCTGCTCGGCAACGCCGGACTCTTTCGGGTGGTCCAGTGGCAGCTGGTGTGGCCCGTCGTGCTCATAGCGGTGGGCGCGCTGTTCCTGGTGCAGAGGGTGCGCTCATGACGGCCCGCCGCGGTGTTTTCTGGCCGCTTCTTCTGATCGCGCTCGGTCTCGTCTTCCTCCTCGCGAATTTCGGCTTCATCGCGGGCGTCTCGTGGCGCGCGCTCCTCAGCCTCTGGCCGCTGCTCCTGATCCTCGTCGGGCTCGACATCGCCTTCGCGCGACGCTGGCCGGCGCCGACCCTCGTGGCCGAGGTCCTCGTCATCGCGGCTGGTCTCGCGCTTGTCGCCGCGAACCCAGGGCTCGGCGGTGGGATCTTCGTCTTCGGCGGCGGGGGCAGAGGCGATGCCGACGTGTCCGCCCCGCGCGGCAGCGCGAGCACCCTTGCGCTTTCGATCAACGGCGGGGCGGGCCGCTATCACGTCGGCGGTGGCGCGACCGACCTCGTCACCGCGCATAGCCAGAGCCCCGACCTCCGCCTGCGGGCGTCGGAGCGCAGCGGTCGCGCCGACGTGCGGATCGATCAAATCGGTCCGGAGGGGATCTTCAGGGGCGGCAGCGGCATCGACGTGGAGGTCCAGATCGCCAGCGACGTGCCGACCGCGTTCGACATGAACGCCGGGGCGGGCGAGTTCGACGTCGATCTCTCCGACGTCCGCGTCACCGACGTGCGGGTGAATACGGGTGCCTCCACGACGCGGCTGGTCCTCCCCAAGCCGACCGCCGACATCCCGGTGCGGATAAGCGCGGGTGCGTCGACGATCGTCATCACCGTGCCCGACGGGGTCGAGGCGCGCGTCAGCACGAGCGGTGGCTTGCTCAGCCTGCGCAGTGACAACAGCCGGCTGGGCGAGGGCGGCGGGACGGGCGGGTGCGTGGCGTGCGGCAGCTCCGTGCAGACGAGCGGCTACGCGGCAGCCAAGGATCGCGTGACCGTGTCGATCAACGCCGGAGCGAGCTCGATCGTCGTGCGATAACCGGATGCGGCCGAGGAAGTCAGCACCGACGCGTTCCCTAGACTCGCGGCGTGCTCCACCGCGCGATCGCGAGGATCCTCGATGCCCAGGGTGCATGGGCCGATCCACTGGGCAAGCTCTTCGTCGCTATCTTCGGCGCGCTCTATAAGCCGGTCCCGATCCTCAAGGACTTCCTGAACGGCGTGTGGCTTGGCCATCCGCTGCATCCGGCGATCACCGACGTTCCGATCGGAGCCTTCGTCGTCGCGCTCGTGCTCGACATCATGGGCGCGCGACCGGCGGCGACGGCCGCGATCGGTGTGGGTGTTCTCTTCATGATCGTCGCCGCGCTCGTCGGCTACGCCGACTACATCGACCTCGAGGGCAAGCCACGGCGCTTCGGCACCGTGCACTCCTCATTGATGCTTCTCGCCGCGGTGCTCTATCTCGTCTCATTCGGTCTGCGCATCGGGTGTTGCGGCTCGGGCGGATCGGACGCGGAGGTGTGGATCTCCGTCGTCGGCTTCGTGATCGTGATCGGCAGCGCGTACGTCGGCGGCGAGCTCGTCTACAACATGGGCAGCCAGGTCGATCGTCATGCCTGGCGCGGTGGTGGGACGAAGTGGGCGGCGGTCGAAGTCGGCGAGCTCCCCGAGAACAAGCCCGTGAAGGCGAAAGCCGGTGCTCAGACCTTGGTGCTCGTGCGGCAGGGCAAGGACATCCACGCGCTTCACGACATCTGCGCGCACCAGGGCTGCAACCTCTCGGACGGCGGGAAGGTCGTCGGCGACACGATCGAGTGCCCGTGCCACGGGTCCCGCTACCGCCTGCGCGATGGCCTGGTCGTGCGCGGGCCGGCGGTGTTCGACCAGCCCCACTACGACGTACGTGGGACGGCCGGCAAGATGGAAGTGAGGCGCACGGACACCCTTTCGACCGCCTAGCGCTCCCTTCTTCGGCGATACTCAGGCGGTGAGCGAGGCGATCGCGGCGGTCCCGCTCGAGGCCACCGGCACGGCCGACGTCCCGGCGAGCACTGAGCTCGACGCGCGGCGTGCCCTGAACGCGCAGTACCTCCGGCACCATCCGGACGAGGTCGCGTTCTTCCTTGACGGACGCTCCGCTGAGGACACCGCGCTTCTGGTGCACGACGCCGGACCTGAAGCCGCGGTCCACCTCCTCCAGCGCCTGAACCCGCGCGTCGCGGCAGACGTTCTCCGCAACATGCCGGCCCAGGCGGCGAAGATCGCGCTGACGCAGATGCATCCCGCGCGCGCGGCGCCCATCGTCGCGAGCTTCGAGCCAAACGAGCGCGAGGGTGTTCTCGCGCGCCTGCCGCGGGGGTTCGCGTCGGAAGTCCGCGAGCTTCTCACGTATCCCTTTGACACAGCCGGCGCGCTGATGGACCCGCGCATCACCGCGTTCCAGCCGGACACGACCGTCGACGACGCTCTGCGCAAGATGCGCACGTTCAAGGAAAAGGAGCTCGGCGCGATCTACCTCACCGACGGGCTCGGCCGGCTCGTCGGTACCGTACCGCTCGGCGAGATCGCGACAGCGACACCCGAGACGAAGCTCAAGGATCTCGTGCGGGGTACGCCGGTTGCCGTGTCGGCCACCGCGACGCGCGAGGAGATCGTCGCGTACCTCACCGAGCAGCGTGTCGCGACGCTGCCGGTCGTCGACTCGGACCACCGCCTGGTGGGCGTGATCCGCTACCGCGCGCTGGTGGATGCCGCCGAGGCCGAGGCGACGATGAGCATGCAGACGATGGTCGGCGTGAGCAAGGACGAGCGCGCACTCTCGCGGGTGTCGTTCGCCGTGCGCCAGCGGCTCCCGTGGCTCGAGATCAACCTGGCGACCGCGTTCCTCGCGGCGTTCGTGGTCGGCCTATTCGAGGGAACGATCGCGAAGTACACAGCCCTTGCCGTGCTGATGCCGGTCGTGGCCGGGCAGTCTGGCAACAGCGGCATGCAGGCGCTCGCGGTCACCATGCGGGGGCTCGCGCTTCGCGAGGTCCGTCTCCAGCACTGGCCGCGGCTCATCGTCAAAGAGGCCGGCGTCGGGATCCTCAACGGTCTCGCAATCGCCGGGACGACGATGATCGGCGTATTCATTTGGAGCCAATCGCCCGGTCTCACCTTCGTGATCGGAAGCGCGATGGTCATGGCCATGCTCATCGCGGGGCTCGCCGGCGCGTCGATCCCGCTCATCATGAAGGCGCTCGGCCAGGACCCCGCGCAGTCGTCTTCCATCGTGCTCACGACGGTCACCGACGTCACCGGCTTCCTCTCGTTCCTCGGGCTCGCGACGATCTTCTCGTCATTCCTGTAGGAATATCCACGGTGCAACGATTCCTCCTGGCGGCCGGCCTTGTCGGCGGGTTCGTCCTGGGATTGGCGAGCGCTGCGCCGGCGTCGGCCGACGAGGGTTGGACGATCCAGCGCTTCGCGGCGGACATCTCGATACAGCCCGATGCGTCCCTTCGCGTCGTGGAGGCGATCGACGTCGACTTCGGCGCGCAGCAAAAACACGGCATCTTCCGGAAGATCCCGGTGCGCTACACCTTTGACTCCACGCACGTTCGCGTCTACCGGCTCACCGTCCGGTCCGTCAGCGACGCGCAGGGACGGCCGATCCAATACGAGGCGAGCAACGACGGGCCGTACGCGGTGATCAAGATCGGCGACCCGAATGTGCTCGTGAGCGGCACGCGAAGCTACCGCATCGCCTACGACGTGGCGGGCGCGATGAACCCGTTCCCCGATCACGACGAGCTCTTCTGGAACGTGAACGGCGGCGGTTGGGACGTCCGAACGCAGAGCGTGACGGCGGCGGTCCACACGCCCGGCGGCGTGCAGCGGGTGACTTGCTTCGAGGGCGTCACCGGGTCGCAGGAGCCTTGTCGCAGTGCTAGCACCGCGACGCAAGCGGACTTCGCGACGACCCGCGTGCTCGCGGTGGGCGAGCAGCTCACGATCGTGACCGCGCTCGCCAAGGGGACCGTGAGCGCACCCGCGCCGATCATCGAGCGCAATACCGAGGACGTCGCCACATACTTCGACACGCAACCGGCGTTCCTCGCGCTCGCGATCTTCGTCCTCGTCGCCGGCTTGGCCTTCGTGTTCTACCTCTGGTACCGCCGCGGCCGGGACCTGCGGGAGCGCGAGACAATCGTGCCCGAGTACGAACCGCCCGACGCGCTCCGTCCCGCCCAGCTCGGCCTCCTTCTCGACGAGAGCGCGGACACGAAGGATGTGACCGCGACGATCGTCGATCTCGCGGTCCGGGGGTTGCTCACGATCACCGAGGAGCCGACGACCGGGATCTTCGCGAAAAAGGACTGGGTCCTGCGCGCGACGGGCACGCCGGCGACGGGCTTGCTCCCGTACGAGCGGGTCGTCTACGAGGGTCTGTTCGACGGCCGGACCGAGGTGAAGCTCTCCGAGCTTCGCACGCATTTTGTGAGCTCGCTGCGGACCGCGGAGGGCGACCTCTACAAGGACTCGGTGGACCGCCAGTGGTTCGCGGGTCGTCCCGATCGCGTCCGCCTCGCCTACACCGGCATCGCCATCCTCGCCATCGTCGCGGGCGCGGCGCTCGTGTGGATCCTCGGGGTGTCGGTCGGTGCGGGCCTGGTGGGCGTTGCGGTGATCGTCGTCGGTGCCGTCGCGATACCGATCGCCCGATTCATGCCGGCCAAGACCGCCGCGGGCGCGGAGCTCCTTCGCCGGACGCTCGGTTTCCGTCAGTACATGGAGATTGCCGAGACCGAGCGGCAGCGCTTCGCCGAGCGCGAGAACATCTTCTCGGCGTACCTGCCGTACGCCATCGTCTTCGGATGCGTGGAGCGCTGGGCGAACGCGTTCAAAGACATCGATACGTCCGCGCAGACCTCGTCGTGGTACGTCGGTAACGCCCCGTTCAACGCGATCGTCCTGTCGTCGTCGCTCCAAGGCTTCTCGTCGAACCTCGGCTCGGCGATCGCGGCGACCCCCGGGTCGAGCGGCGGCAGCGGATTTTCGGGCGGGGGAGCGGGTGGCGGTGGCGGAGGCGGTGGCGGTGGAAGCTGGTGAACAGACCCTGCGCGTTATCCTTGAACGCGCGCGGGCTGTTGGCTCAGCTGGTTAGAGCGCTGCGTTCACATCGCAGAGGTCGCTGGTTCGAATCCAGCACAGCCCACCGGAGCTGACCCACCGCTCCTAGCTGCTCGGCGCTACTCGGCGCGACGTCTCCGGGAGGATGCCGGAGATTCTCCACATCCCGACGCCCGATCCGGCCGTGCCGGATCAGCGCTCGAAGAAGTTGAGGACCACGCCGCTCGCTACGAGAAGGGCGAGCGCGATGACGATGACGATCGCGATGCGCCGGAAGTCCTTGACGACGTAACCGCGTTCCCACGACGCCGCGCGCTCGAGCGCGGCGGACGGCGCGCCGACGGCGCGCGATGTTCCGCTGCGCGAGCCGTAACGCTGCGGTCGCGCGACCGCCGTTCGCGCCGGTTCGCGCTCATATGTCGTGACGCGTGGCGCGGACGCGCGCCGCGCCGCTTCGACGGCCCGGCGCGAGCGCGCGCGTACGCGATGCTTCTTTGCCACGGAAAGACGAGGATAGCGGACCTCGTATGCTCCGCCGCGATGCCGCTCGAGCAGACGACGCTGTCCATGCTCGCCGTCGCGCTGGCGATCGCGCTCGTGATCCTCGCGATCTGGGTCGCCTGGCTCCAGCGCTCACACGCGCTCTTGCGGCGGCGCCTGACCCGTCTGGTCGGCGACAGCGAGGGCGCCGGTCTCGACGAGGTCCTCGATCGCCAATTCCGCCGTCTGGATTCCGTCGCCGAACGCGTCGAGGCGCTGAACAAGCTCCACCACGAGCTCGAAGCGCTGTCGCAGCGCAGCATCCAGAAGGTCGGGGTCATCCGTTTCAACCCATTCGCCGACACGGGCGGCGATCAATCCTTCGCGATGGCGCTGCTCGACGCGGAGGGCAACGGCGTCGTCGTCTCGAGCCTTCACAGCCGGACCGACACGCGCATCTTCGCCAAGCAGGTGCAGGGCGGACGTTCGCGGCATGCGCTCTCCAATGAGGAGCAGGACGCCATTCGCAAGGCGCTCGCGCCCTCTGGGGCGTGACGACCGCGACCTCGCTCAGCGACGAGCGTGCCCTCGCCATCGTGAACCCGGTCGCGGGGAACGGCGCGGGCGAGCGCGTGGCGCGTCGGATCGCCGCCGACTTCCGCAAGCACGGTGTCCGTCTCGACGTCGTGCGCACGCCCGCGCCTGACGAGGCCGCACGGCTCGCGCGCGAGGCCGCCGCGGACGGATACCGGGTGATCGTTGCCGCCGGTGGCGACGGGACGGCGAACGAGGTCGCGAATGGCATCGTCGGTAGCGCCGCAGCCCTCGCTCTCTATCCCATCGGCTCGGGGAACGACTTTGCCCGCGCGCTCGGATATCCCAAGCGGACCCGCGACGTGCCGCGCTTCATCCGCGAATCGCGTCGGCGCACCATCGACGTCGGGGATCTGAATGGACGCGTCTTCGTGAACGCGGCAGGGGTCGGGATCGATGGCCACGTCGCCGAGCGTGTGTCCGCGATCTCGCGCGTCGTTGGACAGACGCTGGGCTACTTCGTGGGAGCGCTCGTCGGGATCACCACGTATCGCCCGCGCCCGATGCGCGTGCTCGTCGACGGAGAGCTCCAGAGCGGAGCGTTCCTTGCGGTCGTCGCCGCGAATGGAACGCACTTCGGGTCGGGGATGCATGTCGCTCCAGAGGCATCGCTCGACGATGGCCAGCTCGACGTCCTCCTCGCCGGTGACCTCTCGCGCTGGGCGTCGCTTGTCGCACTCGGCAAGCTCTACCGCGGGACGCACGTGAATGGCCGGACGATCGTCATGAAGCGAGCGCGCGCCGTGGAGATCGAGCTCGAGCGCCCGCTTGCCGCCGAGCTCGACGGTGAGGTAATGCGGCTCGCGAAACTCTCGATCCGCGTGCGGCCGGGCGCCCTCGACGTGCTCGCTCGATGACGCGGACCGACCCCCGCCGCGCTCTCCCTTCCGTCGATGCCGTGCTCCGCGCGGGCCGGCCGAGCGACGCCGAGCGCGATCGCTTCACGCGCGCGGCACGAGAGGTCCTGACGCGCGCGCGCGGCCTTCGTACGACGGGCGGCGCGGAAGCCTTCGCGGCAGAGGCCCGCGCGCTCCTCGCCGACCGCGAGCGGCGCACGCTGCGCCGGGTCCTGAACGCGACCGGCGTCATCCTGCAGACCAACCTCGGTCGTGCGCCGCTTTCACCGCGCGTGCTCGCGGCAATGGCCGATGCGGCGGGAGCGGTCAGCGTCGAATACGACCTCGCTGCCGGCAAGCGTGGCGAGCGTCACGGCCACGCCGCTCGGATTCTCGCGGATCTCGCGCGTGCCGAGGACGCGGTGGTCGTGAACAACAACGCGGCTGCCGTCCTGCTCGCGCTCGCCGCCCTCGCCACGCGGAAGGAGGTGATCGTCGCGCGCGGTGAGCTCGTCGAGATCGGGGGCGGGTTCCGTATCCCGGATGTCCTGCGGCGTTCCGGCTCGAAGCTCGTCGAAGTCGGGACGACGAACCGGACCTACGCGCGCGACTACGCGGGAGCGATCACGGAGCGGACCGGCGCGATCCTTCGTGTGCACGCCAGCAACTTCAAGATCAGCGGTTTTGTGGCGCGCGCCGAAGGTCGCGACCTCGCCGCGCTCGCGCGGGAGCACAACCTCGCGTTCATCCACGATCTCGGCAGCGGGACGCTTCTGGACACGTCGCGCTACGGGCTCGGAAGAGAGGTCACCGTGCCCGAGGCCGTCCGCGAGGGCGCCGACGTGGTGACGTTCAGCGGCGACAAGCTGCTGGGCGGTCCGCAGGCCGGGATGGCGGTCGGGCGCCAGACGCGCATCGACGCCCTTCGGATACATCCACTGATGCGTGCGCTCCGCCCCGACAAGATCACCATCGCCGGTCTGATCGCCACGCTCGAGACATATCGGGACGGTCGCGCCGAGGAGGAGCTTCCGGTCTGGCGGATGATCGCCGCGAGCCCGAGCGAGATACGCGGTCGCGCGGAGAAGGTGGCACGCACGCTCGGCGCGAGCGGTATCAGCGCTCTGGTGACGGAGACGCGTTCCACCGTCGGTGGCGGTTCGTTACCTGAAGAGACCCAGGGCTCGTTCGCTGTAACGTTGGGTGGGGCTCCGGCGATGAGCCTGGCGCAAGCGCTGCGCGCCGCGGACCCGCCGGTCGTCGCGCGGATCGCCCTGGAGCGCGTGGCGCTCGACCTGCGAAGTGTTCTGCCGGAGGATGATGAGGGTCTCGTGCGTGCCGTCGTCGGCGCGCTCGCGAAAGGGGGAGGAGATGGAACTTCGCGTCACCAAGAGCGATCGCGCGCCCGCGCCCGTCGGCCCGTATAGCCAGGCCATCGTCGCCGGAGATCTCATTTTCTGCGCGGGGCAGCTCGCCCTCGATCCAACAAGTGGTGAGCTGGTGGGCGCGAACGACGTGCGCGAGCAGACCAGACGTGTCCTCGACAACCTCGCCGCGGTCCTGTCCGCGTCGGACTCGTCGCTCGACCGCGTGACCAAGACCACCGTGTTCCTCACCGACCTCAAGGAGTTCACCGCGATGAACGAGGTCTATGCGGAGCGGTTCGGGAGCCACCGGCCCGCGCGCTCGACCGTTGAGGTCGCCGCGCTGGCCCGAGGCGCGAAGGTCGAGATCGAATGCATCGCGGTCCGCAGATAGCCGAGAGCACGGGGGCCGGGGGGCCGAGCCTCCCGACTCGGGAGAGCCCCCCGATTCGTGTCATCGCGACCGCCGGCC
>Ga0209157_1003049_pt1 | contig 13069 bp, 13 predicted proteins | sample GraSoiAngelo_135_FD_185892 | JGI IMG/M metagenome (GOLD analysis project Ga0209157, IMG submission 185892) | Grasslands soil microbial communities from the Angelo Coastal Reserve, California, USA - 14_0929_05_40cm (SPAdes) (version 2) | ecosystem: Environmental > Terrestrial > Soil > Grasslands ... | reverse complement strand
AAGGCCCAACGGCTGTCATGTTTCTGGCCATCAAACCGTATGAGATCTCGAGGCCGTCGCTTTAACCGCTCAGCCATCCCGGCACGAACTTAGATGAAATAACCGAGGCTCTTATACCGCTTTTTACACTCCGCCAGAAAGAAGGCATAGAGGCTTTGACAGAAGCAAGCGATTTCATCATAGATAGAATCCAGGCACGGGAAGTACTCGATTCTAGAGGTAACCCGACCGTCCAAGCGGACGTCTACACGAAGCGCGGATTCGGACGATTTTCCGTCCCTTCCGGTGCGTCCAAGGGCCGATTCGAAGCCCATGAACTCAGGGATACGAGGGATAAACGGTATGGAGGCTTGGGGGTACGCACCGCGGTTGGAAACGTGACTAAAATCATCGGACCCTCCGTAATAGGATTGGACGCTCGGAACCAGTCGGGGATTGATCGGACTCTGTTGTCTCTGGACGGGACAGAGAGGAAGGATCGGTTGGGAGCCAACGCATTATTGGCTGTCTCAATCGCAGTCGCAAAGGCGGCGGCAGATACTAACAAGAAGCCCTTCTACAATTATCTCCTGACAATTGGGAGGAGTCCACTGCTCCCGATGCCGATGATGAACATACTCAACGGAGGAAAACACGCGGGAAACGAAATTTCCTTTCAGGAATTCATGATACTCCCGAGCGGCTTCAAGAATTTTCGAGGAGCCGTGCAAGCCGGTTCTGAAATCTACCACATGTTGGGGAAGATGCTCGTTGAGAAGTATGGTAAGAGCGCGGTGAATGTGGGCGATGAGGGTGGCTACGCACCATCACTGAAAAATATCCGGGTCGCCATAGACTCAGTAGATGCTGCCGTCCGAGAATCCGGTTACGCTAGCGGGAAAGAAGTTCTTCTTGGGATCGACGCTGCTTCGGGAAGCTTCTACGATGAGAAGAGTCGGGCCTACATGGTCGACGGAGGAAAGATCAGTACGGAGAAGCTCTTTGAGTTGTACGAGGATCTAGTCAAGTCATACGGATTAAGATCGATCGAGGATCCATTCCAAGACGATGATTTCGAAAACTTTGCAAGAATAACAGAAAAGTTGGCGGGGAAAGCGCAGATAGTTGGAGACGACCTGTTTGTTACTAACGCGAGTCGGCTGCGAAAAGGGATTGATGCGGGAGCGGCGAATGCCTTGTTGGTGAAGGTGAACCAGGCCGGGACACTGACCGAGACCCTAGAGGCGATTGACCTGGCGCGGAAGGCGAATTATGGATTGGTAATGAGTCATCGATCAGGGGAAACGGAGGATACCTCGATCGCGGATCTTGCAGTTGGACTAGCAACAGGTCAGATCAAGACCGGGGCCCCAGCAAGAGGAGAAAGGACCGCCAAGTACAACAGATTACTGCAAATTGAAGAGGAACTAGGTGAAAAGGCGACGTACTACGGTCCTAATTTCCTCCAAAGTTAAATCCAGACGAATGTCCCTTGATGCCTCAGTAGGAGTAGTTTCGAGTTGAGATTCGCAACAAAAGCCATTCATGCGGGTCAGGAACCGGACAAGGCAACAGGCTCTGTGACAATCCCGATCTATCAGACCTCCACTTATGCTCAGCCAGAGCCTGGGCGGGAAGGCCCCTACGTGTATTCTCGCACAGCAAATCCAACGCGTACGGCTTTGGAAGAGAACTTGGCTGCTCTTGAGAATGGACGTTACGGCTTGGCCTTCAGTTCTGGCATGGCGGCGACAACCACGATTCTGATGCTTCTGAGTAAGGGGGATCACGTCATAGCTGCTGATGATGTCTATGGCGGGACGTACCGCTTGTTCCAGCAAGTTCTCAGCAACTACGGATTATCCTTCAGTTACGTTGACGCAAGGAACCCGGCGAAGGTTGAATCTGCTGTTCGCAAGAATACACGTTTGATCTGGATAGAGACGCCGACGAACCCTCTGATGAAAATTATCGACATTAAGAAAACAGCAAGAGTAGCAGCACGTGTCAAGGCGATGCTAGTTGTTGACAACACTTTCATGAGCCCCTACTTACAAAATCCATTAGATCACGCAGCGGATATTGTGGTCCACAGTACGACGAAATATCTTGGTGGGCACAGCGATCTCATCGGAGGAGCAACAGTGACTTCTGATCGGAAAATCCAGGAGAGGCTGAAATTCTTACAAAACGCTGTCGGTCCCGTTCCTGGGCCTATGGATTGTTGGCTCATATTGCGAGGAGTAAAAACGCTCGCTGTGCGCATGGAAAGACATGACGCCAACGCCGCTAGAATAGTCAGCTTCCTACAAGAGGAGTCTAGAGTAGAACGCGTATACTATCCCGGGCTTGGTAATGATGAAGAGAGGAACATAATCAAGCGCCAGATGAGAGGACACGGGGGAATGATCAGCTTCGATTTGAAGGGTGGCTTTGACGCCTGCAAGAGATTTCTCAAGAGACTCAGAGTGTTTACCGTCGCCGAGAGTCTAGGAGGAGTTGAGTCACTGATCGAGCACCCCGCCAGCATGACACACGCATCAGTTCCAAGAAACGTGAGACTTGAACGTGGAATCGGTGACGGACTGGTTAGGGTGTCCGTCGGAATAGAAGATGTCGATGACCTCTTGGCTGATCTAAAGAGCGGGTTCCAAGCGCTCTAGACTTCTACCAGTAGGTCTTCTTCAGTCCAAGAAGGTAGGCACCATAGTTAGTTCCCAAGTGTATCGGTGGAGTCACAAAAACAACCAAGAGGACAGATCCCCAAGACAGAGGGAATACTAGCGAGCTGAAGACCAGCGCACCGAAGACGAAGTCCAGCTGGTCGATTATCAGCAGTGGGCCACCAGGCTTGATGCCTAGCCTTCTCTTGAGAAACGCGCCCAGCAAGTCTCCGAGTACCGCCCCGACTCCCATGAGGAATCCCGCTATCGGCATCTGAGTACCAAAGGGATACTCGGCAATCCCGAAGATTGTCCCGGCGAAGATTCCCGCAAAGAGACCCCTGAACGTTTTGTGGGAGCCGAGAATTGGTCGTCCATCAGCAAAGTTACGTCCCCCATCGATCGGAGTTCCCCTTCCGAATATTAGAGGAGCCGCGTTCGCCACATATGATGGACCGATGAAAAGTAATGCGGCTGTAACCCAATCGTATGATTGAATGGTGCTAATCCCTCCGCGGAAACGCTCCGTGCTGCGATGACGGAAAAACGATGGTGGCGTTAGCCTAGTTAAAAGGCTAGGCCTGTGCGTCCCTTATGCCGGTCTCATCGATACCGAAGAAAGCGCGTGGTCCGTCTTCCATGTCCCGTCCATGGATTTTCTCAAGCTTAGCCTCTCGAACATCCCTTTCCTTAGTCTGTCGGAGCCTCAAGATTAGCTTGGCCCAGTGTTGAAGCGTCCGGTCCGCAACAGGCTCCGTGGTCCAGAAACCTCCCTCAGGATGACTATGCACCTGTCCGGTGAGAAGTACAGTAACATCGTATCTTGCAGCTAGATCTGCAAGATAGGCTAGTTGACGATTCAACTCTCTGTTGTGGATCAACGCTTCTCGAGGGCCCACGGAATCGACCCGGTACAGTGTTGTCACGGAATCGATCACGATCAGAGAGTGCTGGTCGCCAAGAAGATTCTCCATGTTCTCGACTATCCTTGCTTGCTCCCTGAGAACCTCCGGTTGGAACAAAAAGATGCGTTCCAGTAAATCATGTTCAACCGGAAGTCTTTGAGTCGAGAAAGATCTATCAGCGTCGATGTAGAAGACTCGTCCACCCTTCTTCGCCGCCTGGATCGCAGTGCTCATTGCCACTATCGTCTTCCCAGCGTTTGCTTTGCCGTAGATGAAACTAAGTTGCTTGGAGGGGAAACCACCCTGAAGCAGATGATCGAGGCTCTCAGCGCCTGTGCTCAGGGTGTCGAAACGGGGCATGTTCTGCGTCATTGGCTTCGCCTCCTGTATACTAGGCCTCTCGTCCGGTATTGACAATCACTTTAATGACACTAGGGATCAACGCAAAAAATGTTGCCCGCTTTCAAGCTACCACCAGGCAGGACACTAATCATCGATGGTCCAGCAGCAATCCGTCTGATTGATGGTGAAGCAAGTTGCTTTGGTGGATTGCTCGTTAGAAATCGCTGGGTGCTTGTCAAGGGTGAACGAAGAGTTCCAGTCGAATCCCTCACAGGCGCATCCTTGGAGGTAAAGACAGGCGAAGGCTCGGTGACTAAAGAGATTCAGGGTTCAACGATACCTGGGTCATGGATTGAAGCGGGTCAGATTGTCCGCCAAGCGCAAGGTACCATAGTTGTCCTCGGAGATGTGGACTCTGGTAAGTCAAGCCTTTCAACTTATCTTGCGAACGTTTGCCATTCCAATAATATGACTGTGACGGTGATCGATGCTGACATCGGCCAGGCTGACATTGGACCACCGACGACCGTCAGCGGGGCTTCTCTGACAGACATTGTCTACAGCCTTCAAGACCTTACACCGGAAGCGTGCTTCTTTATCGGGGACACGAGTCCAGGAGTTGTTCCGGAAAAGGTCTCTCGGGGATCTATCATGGTCAGGTCGCACCTGCCAGAGTCAGAGGTTCTCATTGTCAATACTGATGGATGGATAGATGGATCAGAGGGTTTCAGCTACAAACTCCAGCTCTTGGAGAAACTTAGGCCGGACATAGTCTTAGGCCTTGGAAACGATGCGAAACTGGATCCGATCCTCGACGCTCAAAACCATACAGTCCTCAAACTCGGACCATCTGAGTGTGCGCGAGCACGGAGTCGTGAGGAGAGAAAAAGAGCTAGGGAGGCAGGCTACAAGAAATTCCTCGATGGATCACGACGAAGAGAGTTGAGACTGGACGAATTGTCAGTTAGACCCTTCAACCATCCGGGACCAGTGGATATTTCGACTGTTCGACCATTGAGAGGAATCCTCACCGGGCTGATTGGATCGGATGAAATGCTGCTGGGGGTTTCTCGCTTGCTCAGCGTGAGAGGCAGAAAGATGAGTCTGGAGACGAAGGTTCAGGATATTCCCTCAGTTGTTGAACTGGGGGCTGTTCGGTTGTCACCGGATTATGAAGAATCCGGCTACGTTCACATGTAGGATTCTGGGACAGAATAGACGTAGATCGTGTGCTCGTTATAGTTCTCTTTACGAGCGGGTTTCCATCCGTTTATCATGAAATCGTGGCTCACGATCCTTGTTTTGGGATGTGCCTCGGCTCTAAGCTTCGGCTTCAATCGTTCATTTGCGTAAGTAGTAAGGTAGAGGGTAACGACCGTTGCCTCTTTCAAGTCGGCCTGAAAGAGGTCCCGGTTGAAGATCTTAACTCTCGCATCAAGGCTCTGACGCGTTATCTCGGACGATGCAGTCTTGAACAGATCTTCGCGTATTTCATAACCGAATGCTGCCTTCGCCCCAAAATCCTTTACGGCAGTTGTGAGAATTCGGCCGTCCCCAGATCCGAGGTCGACAAGCACATCATCTTTTCCAACTTTTCCCACTTCCAGCATTTTCCGTACTACGTCATGTGGAGAAGCGACGAATGGGGCACAACTCAATGTTCTATACTCCAACTTTGTGAGGGGAGGGAATAATCGGACAAGGCTATTAAAACTCTCTGGAAAATAGATCGATCCAAACGACTTGATCGACGACTTAGAAACCGCATGGGCCGAAGAAATTGTAACTGATGTCGATTACGAGCCTAGTGTCAATAATCAAACTATTTAAAGAGCCACGGCCGAGATTCTCCAGAATACATTCTCTTACGACTCGGAGTTTTATGCGATAATGGCTGGAGACACAAAGATTCAGGAGCTTGCCAAAGTCGATCTTCACGATCCTGTTCTGATACAGGGACTCCCAGGGCTTGGATATGTCGGCAAGGTAGCTGTGGACTATTTCATCGAAAAACTCCATCCCAAGAAATACGCAGAACTCTACTCTGGATACCTACTCTTTCCCGATGGGAATCTCGGGATAAACATCTTCGAAGACGGGACGTACTCACTGCCAAGATACGAGTTCTACGCGTTCTCTGAGAAATCGCCTAACCTGGTCTTCTTGACCGGAGACGCACAACCAAGCGTGACTGGGCAGTATGAAGTAGCGACAACAGTTCTAGACTACGTCCTGAAGCAGAACTGCAAGACTGTTTTCACAATGGGTGGATACGGGACGAGGTCTCAAGGGGACGTTGGAAGCGTCTACTGTGTCGTCGGGAGTGGCTTCCTTGGAGACCAGTTGACGAAACATGGCGCGAAGCTCGCCAAAGGAGGAGCGGTGACGGGAGCCGCGGGAGTAATTCTCGGCATAGGAAGACAAAGAGGACTCGACTGTGCAGGACTTCTTGGTGCAACGACCGGGGTCTACCCGGACCTAGAAGCAGCCAGAGCCGTAATACACTTGTTAGTTGATCTCCTCCGTATGCCGCTCGATCTCAAGGACTTAGATAGAGAGGTTGAAGACATGCGGAAGAAAGTCGAAAAGATCAAGCGTGCAGAGGTCGAGGAATTGAAGGAAGAACTAGGCGGGGAAGGAGAGGGGAAGGACCGCTACATCACGTAGCATCTTTCCAAGTATTCTGGCATGAGCCATCCACGATATCTTGAGTTACTCCTCTAGGCCGGCTTATTAGAAGCTGAAGATTCTTGCCTCGCCAGGCGTTAGTGGATGCTTGAGGCGAGTATCGAACGTGGAGATGTGAGGCATAAGGCCAGCATGCTTCTAATGGATAATGCTGTGCTAGTATTGTTCTACGAGGAGCCGATGAGGATTGGCACACTTGCATTTTCAATTCCTGGACTCAGAGAAGGAGGAGCAACCACTTCTAGCGTGCTTCTTGGAGGCAAGTATCTGATTGCTGCACGTGCCCTTGCGGAACGTGCCGCAGCCTTGTTCAATAGAATGAGTCTAGTGTCATTGAACACGAGATTGTCCGAGGGAGAAGCGTTGAGACTGTATTCTCAGCTCTTGGATAAAGTTAGAGAGGAGGGTAAGAGTGTTGATTTATCGAGAGAAAAATTAGAGGTTAAGGATGAATCCCGCCATGACGGCCAGGATCGTGGCCGACAGGGCTAGTAGCGCCATTGCATTGTCAATTGTTTCGGCGCTCACCTGATCCTCACCGTTTGCAGAACGGTATAGAATATCGTCGCGACTCTTGTAGACATAGGTAACCTTTGAGCTATCATATTTTGACACTGAATAGAAAGAATGCCAATGTCTGCGGATTATTCGCGGCGTAACAGGCCGGGGCTATGCTAGAATTCCGAGACTCTTTAATAGGTAAGAATCAGTTTGACGCGTTGTTTCTGGTGTGGACGTTCGCTCCTAGTACAGGTGCGAGACTTTGATGGGTTTTCTTGATTCTAACGCCAATTGTTCAATCTTGTCGACGGATCTTTCGTGAGATCGTTACTTCCATTTCCATGACCATTGATCCATTCCGGCACGATCACTGCACGGATCAACTCTTGAATTGTGATGCCTCGCTTCTTGGCTATCTTCTCTAGTTCCTTGTAGATGAAATCGTCCAATGTCTGCATGAACTTTGGCGTTATCTAATACCAGCCCAACACCGATTTCTTAGGATATAGGATTCTTTTCCTAGGATGCAATAAATTGCTGGTGTAACTTCTTGGGATTAACGCATAGTACAGGTTTCCCAAGGATGCTTAATTGTCGCAGGGTATTCCTATACGGATATTTTTGCAGAAACTGGTGTCTCTCCCAGAATCTGCTTCGACACCTGCTCAACACGATCGCGATGCTTCTCCTTAGTGTAAACACGGATTATGTTCATGAAGGCTTGGAGAACGAAGCCGATCCTTGACACTTCTGCCAATTGGGCCTTCCTTTTCCTTCCTTGGGAAAGGCGTAGGAAGACGGGAATGTCGAGAGGCTGCATCTCAACTGTGCGGTGATACGGAACGGACGGCTGAGTTGGCACGTCTATTATCACGTCTTCCTCAGGAACCTTCGCCTTCCGAGCTATCTCCTTCTGAATGTCATCCCTAACAACCTGTTTCGTTATCACGTTAGAAACGAGTTCCTCGGTCGCATACAGGGTTCTCTCATACGTGCACTTCAGTAAACGTCGCAACTCAAGGTCGACCATTATTCCCCGTGACTTCTTGCACTCCTTGAGTCCAGTCCATACACTGTAATCGTCAAGTCGCAGAAAGTCCTCAGGATCGTCGAACTTTACGAGCGCCAATTCGTCTTTGGCTGCTTCCAATGCCTTGACCAGCATGATTTGGACTGCCCTAGAAGCACGATGGAAGTAAATGGTTCGGAACGATTCTATCCTAGCGAGTAGGAAGCTCTCTAGAGCCGCGATAGCGGTCCCGTCGACCGCCAAGTTTCCATCTAGGATGTCCATCGAGTACAGTAGTCGATAGACATCTATTGATCCGTAACCTGCTCCAGTGTGGAAAGAATCTCGGACTAGAAAGTCCATCTTGTCAACATCAATACTGCTGCTTATGACCTGGTCAAGGTACGGACGCCTACGATCTCCAACGTGGCCGACTGCCAATCGACCCATTCTCTTCGAGTCGAAACCTCGCTTCTCTAAAACATCGGCTAACTCCGTTTTAGAAACAAGCCAGGGAACAAAGTCCTCATGCGTCTTCCGAAGATACTTCACCATTAATGGCTCGAAGACGTGCGAGAACGGGCCGTGTCCAATGTCATGTATCAATGCTGCAATTCTGAGCTCATGCCTTTCCTGTAACGGCAAATCCGTGGGCAGTGTCTCTGCCAAAACCCCCGCAAGATACATCGCACCGAGTACGTGCTCGAATCGGGTGTGGTTCGCTGCCGGATAGACGTACTCCGAACCGGCCAATTGCCTAATTCGACGGAGACGTTGCAACGGCCGCGTGTCGATAATAGCTTTCTCAGTCTGACTTATCCGAACGTAACCATGAATGGGATCCTTGATGAAACCGTAATAGTCCTGTGCAGATTTCCTGCGCGCGGAAACAGACAAGAAACTCGATTCCGTCCGTTCACCTTGTTCTTATACAAAGGTTGCAAAGCGCACTAGCAAACGCTAGTGCTATGCCTCTCTTCCAGAGTTATCGACTGGTAGGCGTTGCGACTGCCAGAACTCGAAACGTACCGAAAGACGCATCCTTTGGCTCATCCTTCTTTGACTTCCCTATATCGCCGTCGTAGAATGCAAGAGCTTTGAGTTTGTTTCGCTCAAGAAGCTCCTGAATGTGTGAAATCGCATAGGTCTTTGTCTTATGAGTTTCTGAGAAATTGTCGACCGGCTTCTTTCCCCTTGTGTCGAGAATGTAGAAGTCAAACTGCACATTGAGAATGTTACTCTGCGCGTTGTATTTGCTAGTATGCAACCGGATTATCAATCTATCATCATCCTCACTCCTATCCCAGCTCGTGTGTCCCGAGGGACGCGAAGCAGCAGGGAATATTGCAGAGTTTTGCCAGAAGTCGAAGATCAATAATGCGCGTGGCTCAAGTCGTTTTTCCACGCCCGCAAGGAAATTCTCGACTTCTTCATGTTCAAGTAAGTAACCGAATCCGCCGAAGAGAACGGTTGCAACATCATATTTTTCTTGAAGCTCGATTTTTCGCATATCCATCCGGACAAATCGCGGATTGGTCTTTTTGGCAGCCTTCTCGGTCGCAATTTGGATCATTTCATTGGAGATGTCGATCCCAGTCGCCTTCCATCCTCGTTCTGCAAAAATGAAAGTATAGTTTCCCGTGCCACAAGCAACATCCAAAATTGAACCTGGTCTTTTCTGATCCTTGTGTTTTGCAATTATCCTTTCTAGATAATCGGCCTGAGAACTGTAGTCGAGAATTTTTGAGTAGATTGTGTCGTAGTACCGGGCCATTCTCGTGTAGTGTATGAACGATGAATCGTCTCGCGGGTAAGTCGTTGCCATTCTCCTACTTCACATGGGTCTGGTAGTTAAGAAGTCCTGACTCCGCATAGACCGCTAATACACCGCTAATACATTAGCGTGAGATTTGTGTTGATTTCTGGCATAGGAAGATATTCTCGATACTTCCTGTCTTGAGCAGAGCCTTGCTTAGCGTGAGAGTGTCATCTCGTTCGTGGAGAATCCTCATACTTTCGACACTACTCTTGTCTTCCATATTCGCAAGCCTACCTTGGTCTAGGAATCAAGCGATTCCAAAAGTTGCAGCCCAGACGACGATATCTTACGTTTTGAGCGGCTCCCGAACGACGGGCTGGAATGGAACAATACCCGGGCCTAATCTGACTGCGAGCATAGGAGATACGGTCGCGTTGTCCTTGTCAAGTGCAGATAGTGCTCCTCATCGATTCTTCGTCGATGTAAACAATAATGGCGCCCTGGATTGCATGTCAGGCCCGGATAAGTGTCAGCCTGCTAGTTTCACTTCGACTGCGTCCTACTCTTTCCCAGTCGACTCCGCGACCTTCACCGCCGGCTCTTCTTACCACTACTACTGCGCCATTCATCTTAACATGTTTGGAACGTTCAAGGTCAACTCGGCAGCCCCTGCTCCACCAGACTTTACCGTCTCAGCGAATCCAACGTCTATCTCTCCCTCCCAGGGTGGTTCGGCGACATCGTCGATATCAATCGCCAGCCCAACCGGAGTCACGCTGACCTCCGGTGCTACTGTTACTTCCGTCTTAACGGTCAACGCGTCGTCGACAGCACCTACGGGAGCCTATCAACCAGGAGGAGGATACCTAGTAGCAGCGCAGTCAGGAACATACCAAGCAGTAGTGAGTGCAACGAACGGGACGCTGATGCATAGTACCACTGTAACAGTCAACGTGACGTCACCAGGTGCTAATGCTCTGGGCTATTTGACCGAAATAGGAGCTGCTGCAATTATTACCGCAATTGCGGTTGTAGGAATATTATGGTACAGAGCATCGCGGGCTAAAACCAGAAAAGTCTCTTAGAACGCCCAGAAGAAGTCGACTACATTGCAATCCGGACGCGATACTCTCCATAGACATTCCTCAAAACATCACTAATCTCACCGAGTGTGCAATCTGCTCGAACAGCACTCAGGATATCCGGGATCAGATTATTCTTCTCTGACTTTGCTGATTTCTCAATTTGGGAGAGCATAGTTTTCACTTTCATACTGTCTCGTTCTTCTCTGAATCTTCTCAATCGATCAATCTGTGCTTGCTCAAGCTTGGGGTCTATTCTTTGAATCTCTGGAGGTTTCTCCCCGCCCTCGGTAAACTTGTTGACGCCGACAATAACTGTATGGCCCTCGTCCACGCTTTTCTGGAAGGCGTATGCGCTGTTCTGGATCTCTCGATGGACAAAGCCTGATTCTATTGCTTTCTTAGCTCCACCTAATGCTTCCACTCTCTCAAGCAGATCAGTTGCCTCGTCTTCGATCGTCTTGGTTAGATGTTCCAGATAGTAGCTTCCTCCAAGTGGATCGACAGTCTTCGTCACTCCTGATTCGTATGCAATAATCTGCTGGGTCCTCAATGCGATTCGGACTGAGTCTTCAGTTGGTAGCGAGAGGGCCTCATCTCGCGAATTAGTATGCAGCGATTGTGCGCCACCGAGAATTGCTGCCAATGCTTGCAATGCAACTCTGGCGACGTTATTGTCGGGTTGTTGAGCAGTCAAGGTTTCGCCGCTTGTCTGAGCATGGAATCTAAGCTTGGAAGATTCCGGATTCCTTGCCTTGAACCGATCTCTCATAATTCGAGACCATAATCGTCTGGCGGCACGGAATTTTGCTACTTCCTCCAGGAAATCGTTTCTGCATGCGAAGAAGAATGATAATTGCGGAGCGAACTGGTCAACCTTCAACCCTCTCTGTAGCGCGTGTTCGACATATTCGATCGCGTTTGCGAAAGTGAAGCCCAGTTCTTGAACGGCATTTGCTCCGGATTCTCGAAGATGATAGCCACTGATGCTGATTGGATGCCAGTGAGGCGCATTACGAGCAGCGTACTCGATGAGATCAACGGAAAGCTTGAGCGATTGTTCAGGAGGATAGACGTACGTGTTGCGTGCAATGTATTCTTTCAAGATATCATTCTGCGTGGTCCCTCTCAAGAATTCAAGGGAGACACCTTGCTCAACGCCGACCGCGGCGTATAGTGAGAATAGTATCGGTGCCGTGGAATTGATTGTCATGCTCGTACTGACCTTGTCGAGACTGATCCCGTCGAAGAGGCGTCGCATATCCGCCAAGCTGCTGATTGCTACGCCTACACGGCCTACCTCTCCGGCTGATCTGGGATTGTCAGAATCAAGACCGAGTTGTGTAGGAAGGTCGAACGCGGTGCTGAGTCCGGTCTCGCCGTGAGATATCAGATACCTGAAACGATTGTTCGTCTCCTGCGCGGATCCGAAGCCCGTGTACTGACGCATCGTCCAGAGTTTAGCGCGGTACATTTCATCATAGATTCCACGAGTAAACGGATACTTCCCAGGTTCACCCAATAACTTGTCGAGTTGACGTGGCAAGTCGCGTGAAGTGTAGAGGCGCTTTACAGGTAGTCCAGAGTCTGTGGTTTGACTTTGGTTCTTTCTTTTTGCGGCCTGTTTCTTGTTTTTCTGGATGATGGGTTCACCCGTTCAGTTTTCGGATTGTCTTAGCAAGCTGGGATGCTGCGGTTTCAGGATCTACATGATGCTTCAGGACCCGATCTACTAGAAGGTCCCAGTCCTTCTGTCCCTTTAACCGATCCACTGTATCACGGTAGAAATCAGAGTATGCCGTCTCGACTAATTCTGCCTCGATCTTGACCCGTGCCATTTTTTCACGGGATCCGTGCTCGTCGATGTGCTTCCTGTACTTCTCTAAGGCATCAACTAAGCCTGCAATTCCAGTGCCTTTCAAAGCGGACGTCTTGAGCACTGGCGGTCTCCAACCGTCCTCCCGTTGCTTGAGACCGCTAGCAATGTTGTACATAGTCTTGGACGGGTTGACCAAGTCGGACTTGTTTACCACAAAGAGATCTCCTATCTCTGTGAACCCTGCTTTGAAGGCTTGGACCTCATCGCCCAACTGTGACATGAGCACTACGACTGTTGCGTCGACGGTTGTAGCAACCTGGAC
>Ga0209157_1003047_pt1 | contig 13075 bp, 11 predicted proteins | sample GraSoiAngelo_135_FD_185892 | JGI IMG/M metagenome (GOLD analysis project Ga0209157, IMG submission 185892) | Grasslands soil microbial communities from the Angelo Coastal Reserve, California, USA - 14_0929_05_40cm (SPAdes) (version 2) | ecosystem: Environmental > Terrestrial > Soil > Grasslands ... | reverse complement strand
CCTTTCGATGAGCTACTACGCCGATCTCGACGTCTCGGTCATCGACGAGCTTCCGCCGGGAAGAAGGCCGGTGGTCACGAAACTCGTCGCCGATTCGCGCCGCCCGGAGGTGGTGCGCCGCATCCGTGAGGCCTGCGGCGCCGGCGGCCAGGCTTACTGGGTGTGCCCCCTGATCGAGGAGTCCGAACAGCTGCAGCTGCAGACGGCGCTCGATACGCACGCGACGCTCAGCCGGGAATTTCCGGAACTCAGGGTCGGGTTGATACACGGGCGCTTGAGGCCCGATGAAAAGGCGCAGACGATGGCCGCTTTCCTGGCGGGCACAATTCAGCTGCTGGTGGGGACGACCGTGATCGAGGTGGGCGTGGATGTCCCCAACGCTTCGCTGATGGTGATCGAGCACGCGGAGCGCTTCGGACTTGCGCAGTTACATCAGTTGCGCGGACGCGTCGGACGCGGCGCGACGCAATCCGTGTGTGTCCTGCTCTATCAGAATCCCCTGGGGGAGGCCGCCCGCAAGCGGCTGCGGGTGATTTTCGAGAATGCCGACGGATTCGTCATCGCACGCGAAGATCTCCGGATGCGCGGTCCTGGCGAATATCTCGGCGCCCGCCAGAGCGGAGCACCGCTCTTGCGCTTTGCAGATCTCACCGAGGACGCTGACTTGATCGAATCGGCGCGCACGGAGGCCGAGGTGCTCCTCGCCGGCCATCCCGGCCCTGCTGAAAGGCATCTCGAGCGCTGGCTCGGCGGGCGCGCGGATTTTCTCAATGCCTGAGGCCTGAGGGCTACTGCGTCTGAGGGCTACAATGCTCTCGCTATGAATCTCGCCGCTCTTGCCGCCCGGCTGACGTTGTACGAGCGCCTGATGCGGCTCGACAAGCCGATCGGCACGCTACTGCTGCTGTGGCCCACGCTGTGGGCGCTGTGGCTCGCGAGCAACGGCAGGCCGGAGGCGCGGATCGTGTGGATCTTCGCGTTGGGGACGCTGCTCATGCGCTCGGCCGGCTGCGTGATGAACGACCTCGCCGACTGGCGCTATGACGCTCACGTCGAGCGCACGCGGAACCGACCGCTCGCCGCGGGGTTGGTGAGCCGACGCGAAGCGTGGATTCTCGCTTCAGTGCTGACACTCGCCTCCTTCGGGCTGGTGCTGTCGCTCAATCGGCTTACGGTGGTTCTTTCATTTGTCGCGCTGGGTCTTGCGGCGACTTATCCCTTGACCAAACGATTTCTTGCGATTCCGCAGGCCTATCTCGGAATCGCGTTCGGCTTCGGCATTCCGATGGGGTACGCCGCAATGCTCGGGACCATCCCGGCCGAAGGCTGGTGCCTGCTCCTTGCCAACATCTTCTGGGCGATCGCCTACGATACCGAATACGCAATGGTGGATCGCGACGACGATCTGCGCATCGGCATCAAGACAGCCGCGATCACCCTCGGACGATACGATGTGCCTGCGGTCATGGTTTGCTACGGCGTGATGCTTGCGCTGCTTGCAGGCATCGGCCTGCACCGCGGGCTGGGTCTGGTCTACTATCTGGGTCTCGCCGCTGCGGCCGCGATCATGACGCATCACTTTCGCCTTATCCGCGGCCGCGACCGGGTAGCTTGCTTCAAGGCTTTTAATCAGAACAACTGGGTCGGCGCGGTCATTTTTGGCGGAATTTTTGCCGACTTCGCGATAAGGCTGGGAATCCCGTGGATCTGAATCTCGCTGGACGGCGCCGCCACAGCTACGATCGTCTAGAGAGATGAGGTACCGGGACCTGCGCGATTTTCTGTCACAGCTCGAGCGCGCAGGCGAGCTGAAGCGGGTGCGCGCCGAGGTCGATCCGAAACTCGAAATGACCGAAGTCTGCAGCCGCGTGCTCAAGGCGGGCGGCCCGGCTTTGCTGTTCGAGAAGCCCAAGGGCCACGTGATCCCGGTGCTCGGCAACCTGTTTGGCACGACGCGCCGCGTCGCCCTCGCCATGGGCGCGGAGCCAGGCGCGGAACCACGCGAAACGCTGCGCGATGTCGGAAAGCTGCTGGCGTTCCTTAGGGAACCCGAGCCGCCCAAGGGATTTCGCGACGTGCTCGAGCGCTGGATTCCGATCGGAAGACAAGTGATGCACATGGCCCCGAAGGAAATTTCGGGCGCTCCGTGCCAGCAGGTGGTGTGGGAGGGAAAGGACGTCGACCTTGCGCGTCTTCCGATCCAGACGTGCTGGCCCGACGACGCAGGACCGCTCATCACGTGGGGATTGACGGTAACGCGCGGGCCGCGCAAGGCGCGTCAGAACCTCGGCATCTACCGCCAGCAGCTGATCGCTCCGGACAAGCTCATCATGAGGTGGCTCCCCCATCGCGGTGGCGCGATCGACTTTCGCGAGCATTCCGAGGCGCGGCCGGGTGAGCCTTTTCCTGTGGCGGTGGCCCTCGGCGCCGATCCCGCGACGATTCTCGGCGCGGTGACGCCAGTGCCCGACACTCTCTCCGAATATCAGTTTGCCGGGCTGCTGCGCGGCTCGCGCACCGAGCTCACACGCTGTCTCGGCTCGGATCTGCAGGTACCGGCGTCAAGCGAGATCGTGCTCGAAGGGGCGATTCGACCCGGGGAGACGGCGGCCGAAGGTCCGTTTGGAGATCACACTGGCTATTACAACGAGAAGGAAACCTTTCCGGTGTTTACGGTGGAGCGCGTCACCATGCGACGCGAGCCGGTCTACCACTCGACCTACACGGGCAAGCCCCCGGACGAGCCGGCGGTGCTCGGCGCAGCGTTGAACGAAGTGTTCGTGCCGGTCCTTCAGAAGCAGTTTCCCGAGATCGAGGATTTTTATCTCCCGCCGGAGGGGTGCTCCTACCGGCTTGCCGTGGTGAGCATGAAAAAGCAGTACCCCGGACATGCCAAGCGGGTGATGTTCGGGATCTGGAGCACTTTGCGGCAGTTCATGTATACCAAGTTCATCATCGTGACGGACCATGACGTCGATATCCGCGAGTGGAAGGAGGTCGTGTGGGCGCTGACCACGCGCGTGGACGCGAACCGCGACGTGCTCATCGTCGAGAACACCCCGATCGACTATCTCGATTTTGCGAGCCCGGTCGCGGGGCTCGGATCGAAGATGGGAATCGACGCCACCAACAAATGGACCGCAGAGACTTCACGCATCTGGGGCCGGCCGATCGCGATGCACTCCGACGTTAAAAATCGAGTCGACCGGCTCTGGAAGGACCTGGGGCTATAGCGGTTCGGATAAGCAGCCGGGTGAGTCCCGGCTTTTTTTTACTGAATCGCGCTCAGAATTTGAAAATAGCGCTGGCCGAGATCATCTTCGCGTTGGCGCGGCCGGTGCAGGTTCCGGCCGGGATGTTCAGGCTGCACTCACTGCCGACCCTGCCGAAGTTCTCGTACTCGATGCGTACGCCGCTCTCGCCATCGAAAAAATATTGTGCCCCGAAGCCGCTGAGGAAGCCGGTTTCGCTGAACTGGCGGCCCCCGCTGCTGGAACCCAGGTTGAAATTGTTGTTGTAAAAAGTCAATCTTGTCTGGGAAAAGAACATCCCCAATCGGCCGTAAACGGAGAGGTTCCTGGTGAAAGGAATCGTCGGGACCGCCGAAAACCCCACGCCCGTCACTTTGTAGACGGCGTCCTGGACGACCGACCCATTGTCCTTCTTGTAATGAAACTTACCGAGAGTGGTGTAGCTCATCTCGGCCGCCCAGGTCCTGTTTATTTGGTAGCCGATGAACCCCTTGAAACCGGCATCGGCCTCATTTTTGGAATCCGTGGTGGGGACTGGGCTAGGACTGAAATCTGCGGGATAGAATTGAACGCGGGAGTAGCCCACCCCAAGGCCCGTGTACCAATAGGAGTCCGCGGCATACGTAGAACACACGCCCGACAGCAGCAATGCCGCGACCGTGCAGCGCACAGCAGGGTGTTTCATCGAGCAGGCCCCTTTCTCCCTCTTGAATGCCCGGAACCGGTTTGAAAATCGAGTCTTAGCGACACCGCCGCACTGTAATCCAAGGGGGAAACTTGTGTCAAGCCAAGACTTTGGCAAACCTATGTAATCCAACTTCTCCACATTACAGGTTTATTCTCGGAATTTAGTTACTTATCGCCAACGGGCCCAGCGAGGCGCCGGAAAATATTCGATGGCGCGACCCATGTCGGGAGCGCCGCAGCAGAACGTCAAGCTGCCGGTGAATGCCGCCGGAGAAAAGTATATCCAGCGGGCAGGTCGCCGGGGCTTGAAATTTACCGGCCTCACCCGTATTATTAGCACTCGATGGAGATGAGTGCTAACAACGTAGTTTCCCCTATTTATTCATGGCCACATCAGTTAGTGGTCGCTAACTTGTTCAATAAGGAGGACATCCAATGATGACCAAGATTCGACCCTTGCACGACCGCGTCGTAGTGAAGCGCCTCGATGCGGAAAATAAATCTGCAGGCGGGATCGTGATTCCCGACACCGCCGGGGAGAAACCCGATCAAGGCGAGGTCGTTGCGGTCGGCAAAGGCAAGATCCTCGAGGACGGCAAAGTGCGTCCCCTCGACGTCAAAGTCGGTGATCGGATCCTGTTCGGAAAGTACTCCGGCCAGGCGGTGAAAGTCGAAGGCACCGAGTATCTAGTGATGCGCGAAGACGACATCATGGGCGTCGTCGCGAAGTAAATTCAACGATTCCAATTTAGGAGTGAACAATGCCTGCTAAAGACGTGCGTTTCCACGAGCCCGCGCGGCACAAGCTGCTCGCCGGGGTCAATATCCTCGCCGACGCGGTCAAGGTGACCCTCGGCCCCAAGGGCCGCAATGTGGTGCTGGAGCGCTCCTTCGGTGCGCCCACCGTGACCAAGGACGGCGTGTCGGTCGCCAAGGAAATCGAGCTGAAGGACAAGTTCGAGAACATGGGCGCTCAGATGGTGAAGGAAGTCGCCTCGAAAACCTCGGATGTTGCGGGGGACGGCACGACCACCGCGACCGTGCTCGCCCAATCGATCGTGAAAGAAGGCATGAAGTTCGTCGCCTCCGGAATGAACCCGATGGACCTGAAACGCGGGATCGACAAGGCGGTCGTCGCCGTCGTCGAGGAGCTGAAGAAGCTATCCAAGCCCTGCACCACGAGCAAGGAAATCGCGCAAGTCGGCGCCATATCGGCGAACGCGGACGAGGCGATCGGCAAGATCATCTCCGATGCGATGGACAAAGTCGGCAAGGAAGGCGTGATCACCGTCGAGGACGGCAAGGGTCTGCAGAACGAGCTCGAGGTGGTCGAAGGAATGCAGTTCGACCGGGGGTATCTCTCGCCGTATTTCATCAACAACGCGGAAAAGCAGATTTCGGTGCTGGAGGAGCCCTACATTCTTCTGCACGACAAGAAGATCTCGAACATTCGTGAGCTGTTGCCGATTCTGGAGCAGGTGGCCAAGTCCGGCAAACCGCTTCTCATCGTCGCCGAGGAAGTCGAAGGCGAGGCGCTCGCGACGCTGGTGGTAAACAACCTGCGCGGCATTCTCAAGACCTCCGCCGTGAAGGCTCCGGGGTTCGGCGACCGCCGCAAGGCCATGCTCGAAGACATCGCCATCCTTACCGGCGGCCAGGTGATTGCCGAGGAAGTGGGCCTGACCCTCGAGAAAGCTGCCCTCAAGGATCTCGGGCGCGCGAAGCGCGTCGAGGTCGCGAAAGAGGAGACCACCCTCATCGACGGCGCGGGCGACCCCAAGGCAATCGAGGCGCGGGTCAAGAACATCCGCACCCAGATCGACGAAGCGACCAGCGACTACGACAAAGAGAAGCTGCAAGAGCGTGTAGCCAAGCTCGCGGGTGGCGTGGCGGTCATCAAGGTCGGTGCGGCGACCGAAGTCGAGATGAAGGAAAAGAAGGCGCGCGTCGAAGACGCCTTGCACGCCACGCGCGCGGCGGTCGAGGAAGGCATCGTCGCCGGCGGCGGCGTGGCCTATATCCGCGCCCGGGTCGCGCTCGACGAGCTCAAGGGCGAAAACCCCGATCAGGACGCGGGCATCAGGATCGTGATGCGCGCGCTCGAGGAGCCTCTGCGCCAGATCGTGGCCAACTCCGGTGCCGAGCCTTCGGTCGTGATGAACAAGATTGCGGAAGGGAAAGGCAACTTCGGCTTCAATGCTCAGACCGAGCAGTTCGGCGATCTGGTCGAGATGGGCGTGCTCGATCCGACCAAAGTGAGCCGCACCGCGCTGCAGAACGCGGCTTCGGTCGCCGGGCTCCTGCTCACCACCGAGGCGATGGTGGCCGAGCTGGTCGAGGAGAAGAAGAATGCCGGGGGCCATGCCCACGGGATGGGTGGAATGGGCGGGATGGAAGGAATGGACATGTAACTCGCGTAGCGAGTTACCCCTTCCTCGGAAGAGCAAAGCCCCGCTTCGGCGGGGCTTTTTGTTTCCGGCGCGGGGGTCGGCGCGGCGGGTGAGCGCAATCGCACCGTGCCTTTGCTACACTGATCTCCAACGCGGCCCGTGCGGCCGGGCCGCTTCAAAGGAGCCGACTCCGGGGAGGGTTGATGATCCGGCCAAGCATCAAGGGGCAGCGGCTGGCCGCCCTGTTTCTGCTGGGTTTCCTGCTGTTCAACTACCCGCTTCTCAATTTGTTCGCCGGCCCCGGCCAGGTGCTGGGCATCCCGGTGCTCTATGTCTACGTGTTCACGGTGTGGGCCCTGCTGATCGGGCTGATGGCGTGGGTAGTCGAAAAGCGCAATGACTGAGAGTCAAAGGAGGCGCCCGCGGCCCGCCCCGCCTTGACCCATGCTCACCGCCCCTGTCATCGTCATCGCCTCCTTCGCCTACGTAGGGCTGCTGTTCGCGATCGCCTATTACGGGGACAAGCGCGCCGACGCGGGGCGCAGCATCATCGCCAACCCCTACATCTACGCGCTGTCGCTCGCGGTCTACTGCACGTCCTGGACTTTTTACGGCAGCGTAGGGCGTGCGGCAACGAGCGGCATCGGCTTCCTGCCGATCTACCTCGGGCCCACGCTGATGGCGGCGCTGTGGTGGTACGTGATGCTGAAGATCATCCGTATCAGCAAGCAAAACCGCATTACCTCCATCGCCGACTTCGTCGCGTCGCGCTATGGCAAGAGCCAGATGCTGGGCGGCCTGGTGACGATCATTGCCGTGGTCGGGATCATTCCCTACATCGCGCTGCAGTTGAAAGCGATATCCAGTACTTTCCTGATCGTCCTCCAGTATCCCGCGTTCACGACGCCCGAAAACCAAGGCGCGCCCCTGTTCCTAGGCGACAACACTTTCTACATCGCGATGCTGCTCGCCGCGTTCACCATCCTGTTCGGCACCCGCCACCTCGACGCCACCGAACGCCATGAAGGCCTGGTCGCCGCCATCGCGTTCGAGTCGCTGGTGAAGCTTCTCGCCTTCATCGCGGTGGGGCTGTTTGTCACGTTCTGGCTCTACGACGGTTTCGGCGACATCTTCGGCCGCGCCGGCCAGACGCCCCAGTTGAGCGCCCTGTTGACGCTCGGAAGCGAGAGCGGCAGCTATGCCACGTGGGCCTCGCTCACCTTTCTCTCGATGGCCGCCATCATGTTCCTGCCGCGCCAGTTCCAGGTAACGGTCGTGGAGAACGTCGACGAGCGTCACCTGACCAAGGCGATCTGGCTGTTTCCGCTCTACCTTCTTGCGATCAATATCTTCGTGCTGCCGATCACTTTCGGCGGGTTGCTGCATTTTCCGGACGGCACAGTGGACGCTGATACCTTCGTGCTGACCCTCCCGATCGCGGAACGGCAGCCGTGGCTGGCTCTCTTCGCCTTCATCGGCGGGCTTTCGGCTGCGACCGGGATGGTAATCGTCGAAACCATCGCGCTCTCCACCATGGTGTGCAACGACCTGGTGATGCCGGTGCTGCTGCGCCTGAGGGCGCTTCGGCTGACCGAGCGGCGCGATCTCTCCGGGCTGCTGCTCGGCATCCGTCGCGGGGCGATCGTGCTGATCCTGGTGCTGGGCTATCTCTACTTCTACCTAGCGGGGGAGGCTTATGCACTGGTTTCCATTGGGCTGATATCGTTCTCGGCGGTGGCGCAATTTGCGCCAGCTATCATCGGCGGCATCTTCTGGAAGGGCGGTACGCGCACCGCCGCGTTCTGTGGCCTGGCAGCGGGGTTCCTGGTGTGGACTTATACGTTGCTGCTTCCCTCTTTCGCCAAGTCTGGCTGGCTGCCGATCACCTTCCTCTCTCATGGGCTGTTCGGCACCGACCTGCTCAAGCCGCAGCAGCTCCTCGGGCTCCAAGGGCTGGACGACATCACTCACTGCCTGTTCTGGAGCATGCTCTTCAACATCGGTTGCTACGTCGGCGTATCGCTGATCAAAGGGCCCAATGCCGCCGAGCACGGGCAAGCCACTGTATTCGTCGATGCGCTCAAGCACCCGCTAGCGGGCCCCGGCTCGCGTTTCTGGCGCGGCAGCGCCTCGGTCAACGACTTGCTGCTGCTGGTGGGCCGTTTTCTCGGTCCGGAGCACGCGCACGAGGCATTTGGCGCTTACGCCCGCAGCCGCGGCGCGCGATCGGTCGAAGCGCTCTCGGCCGACGCCGACCTGGTGCACCGCGCAGAATCGCTCCTCGCCGGCGCCATCGGCAGCGCTTCGGCCCGCGTCATGGTCGCCTCGGTCGTCGAGGAGGAGCCCCTGGGCATCGACGAGGTGATCAACATCATCGACGAGGCCTCGCAGGTCCTCGCCTACAGCCGGCAGCTGGAGCAGAAATCGCGGGAGCTCGAGGCGGCGACCAACGAGCTGCGCGGCGCGAACCAGCGGCTGCAGGAGCTCGACCGCCTGAAGGACGACTTCATCTCCACGGTGACGCACGAGCTACGCACGCCGCTCACTTCGATCCGCGCGTTCTCGGAAATCCTCAATGACAATCCCCGCCTGGAAGAGAGCGAGCGCACGAAGTTTCTCGGGATCATCGTCAAGGAGTCCGAGCGGCTCACCCGACTCATCAACCAAGTGCTGGATCTCGCCAAGATCGAGTCCGGCGCCGCGGAATGGCATTCAAGCGAGATCGACATGCGCGAGGTGCTCGAGGACTCGGTCACCGCGGTGAGCCAGCTGTTCAAGGAGCGGAAAATCGATCTGACGGTAGAGTTACAGCAGAAGGTACCGGGTATCGTCGCCGACCGCGACCGCCTGATGCAGGTGATGCTCAATCTGCTGTCGAACGCCGCCAAGTTTTCCGAGCGGGTACCGGGGAAGGTCACCGTGTCCCTCGCGCAGCAGAGCGGCTTTCTGCGCGTGGAGGTGAGCGATAACGGCATCGGCATCAGCGCCGCCGACCAAGAAGTCATTTTCGAGAAATTCCGCCAGGTAGGCGATACGCTTACCGGCAAGCCGCAGGGCAGCGGGCTGGGGCTGCACATCAGCCGCCGGATCATCGAGCACTTCGGCGGCCGCATGTGGGTCACGAGCCGCTCTGGCGAAGGTGCCTGCTTCTCGTTCACCCTGCCGCTCGCGCGCGGGCTTGCACTCGTCAAGGCTGCGTGAGGCGCTCCGGGAACCCATGGTTCGCCGCATTCTCATCGTCGACGACGAGCCGAACATCGTCACCCTGCTCGAGTTCCTGATGCGCGGAAGCGACTACGAGGTGCGGGTCGCGCGCAACGGCGAGGAAGCCCTGCGGCGCGCGGAAAGTTTCCGGCCGGATTTGGTCCTGCTTGACGTAATGATGCCGCAGAGGAGCGGGTTCGAGGTGTGTCAGAAGATCCGCGAAAACCCCGCCCTCCGGGACGTGAAGATCGTCATCCTCACCGCCAAGGGCCGCGACCTGGAGAAAGACAGAGGGCTCAACCTCGGGGCGAACGCGTACGTCACGAAGCCGTTCTCCACGAAGGAACTCATGAACACGGTGCGCGGTTTGCTTCCCGCCAGCGAGTGAGTGTTCCACCGATGAACGACATGTATTCCGATCAGGCGCCCACGGCATATATCGTCGACGACGACGAGTCAATCCGCACCCTCTGGCGGTGGCTCATGGAATCGAACGGGATCGCCGTGAAGGCCTTCGCCACGGCGGCGGAGTTCATCGAGTCCTATCGGAAGGGGAGTGCCGGGTGCCTCGTGCTGGATCTGAAGCTGCCTGGCATGAGCGGCCTGGAGCTGCAGGAGTATCTGAACGGCAGGAACATCGAGATTCCGATCGTCTTCGTTACGGGGCACGGCGATGTGCCGGCTGCGGTGAGCGCGCTCAAGGGTGGCGCGGTAGATTTCATCCAGAAGCCGTTCAGTCATCGCGAGGTCATCTCTGTAATCAAGAAGGCCTTGCAGCACGACGCCGAAATTCGCAGGACACGAGTGCGGCGGCTGGAGGTGTCGGGCCGCCTGGCGGCACTCACCGAACGCGAGCGCGACGTGTTGCGCCGCGTCATCGAAGGCAAACCGAATAAGATCATCGCGGGCGAGTTGGACATCAGCATGAAGACTGTCGAGTTCCACCGCTCGAAGGTAATGGAAAAGATGGGCGTGGACTCGGTGGCCGCGCTGGTCCAGCTTACCCTAGGGTTTTCCCTAATGGAGACCTCCAGACCGGACGGGTAGCATCGGGCGGGTTGTCCGGGAGCTTGCCGAGAGGTATTTCGGCTTAAGAGGAGGAGAACAACCATGGCTGCTGCAGTCCCGAAGGATTTCCGGCGCGTGATCGTCGCCGCGGCGGTGGGAAACGTCATCGAATGGTATGACTTCTACATCTTCGGAAGCTTGGCTGCGATCTTGGCGGTCAAGTTCTTCGACAAGACCCATCCGGTTGCGGCGCTGCTGAGCACGATTGCGCTGTTCACCGCCGGATTCTTGATCCGCCCTCTGGGGGCGTTCCTCTTCGGATGGCTGGGCGACCGGGTCGGCCGCAAGTACACGTTCCTCATCACCCTGACCGGAATGGGGCTGGGCACGGGGGTGATCGGGTTGATCCCCAGCTACCAGTCGATCGGTCTCTCCGCCGCGATCCTTCTCTTCGCCCTGCGAATGATCCAGGGCCTGTGCTTGGGCGGCGAATATGGAGGCGCCATCACCTACGTCGCCGAGCACGTGTCGGACGAACGCCGCGGCTACTACACGGGTTGGCTGCAAACCTCGCCGACTCTCGGGATCGTGGTGTCGATGGCCGTGATCGTCGGTACGCGCCAGTACGTCGGCACCGAGGCGTTCAACGACTGGGGGTGGCGCATCCCGTTCCTGGCTTCTTTCCTACTGGTGGCAATTGCGATCTACATCCGCCTGCAACTGCAGGAGACGCCGATCTTCCAGGAGCTCAAAGCCAAAGGCCAGATGACCAAGAACCCCTGGAAGGAAGCCTTCCTCAGCTCGAATATCAAGTTCGTGCTGATCGCCAGCCTCGTGGTGATCGGGCAGGGATGCGTCTGGTACAGCGGGCAATTCTGGGCGCTGTACTACCTGCAGCAAGTATCGAAGGTGGACGTAGTGACCTCGAGCCTCATCGTGGGTATCGCGCTGCTCATCGCAACGCCGACCTTGATCCTGTTTGGCTGGGTGTCAGATCTGATCGGCCGCAAACCAGTGATCTTGGGAGGCATGTTGCTCGCGGCGGTAACCTACTATCCCCTGTATTCATGGCTCGGAACGGTCACTCAGCCGGGCAATATCAACTATCCCGTCGCGATTTTCATCATCTGCATCCTCGTGTCCTACGTGGGGATGACCTATGGACCGATCGGGGCGTTCCTCGCCGAATACTTTCCCGGCAGGATCCGCTACACCTCCGTGTCCGTCCCGTATCACATCGGCAACGGCTGGGGTGGCGGGTTGGTGCCGTTCATCACTTCGGCTGCCTTTCAGGCCACGGGTAGCCTTGGCTACGCGCTGATCTATCCGATTACGGTGCCCGCAGTGTGCTTCGTGCTTGCTCTCTTCCTCATGCCAGAAACCCGCCGAATCAGCATCTGGAATCCAGCTCCAGAGAAAGCCAAAGCGTAGCTCTCGAAAACTCTATAGGCACAATGAGCCCGCCCTTGAGGCGGGCTTTTTTTTGTCGCAGGGGATCTAGAGTCGTAATCCCACGGGGAGATGACCTTGCATAAGAATGCTCTATGGCGCACCAGCTTCTTGGCGGCGGCAGGACTTTCCTCGTATAATCCGCGCTCCTTTTCCACGCGCTCCGGATTCCGGACGCACCGGCCCGGCCAAGTAGCTCAGTTGGTAGAGCAGCGGACTGAAAATCCGTGTGTCGCTGGTTCGATTCCGGCCTTGGCCACCACCCACCCGACGACGTCTATCTGCTCAGCTGTTGGGTTTTGGTTTCTTCCGCGGCAATGAGGGAGTCGAAAAAACTCACGCGGCTCGTAGCGACCGATCGCCGGAACTCTTCGTACCCGGCCTTGTGCTGCTGCTGAAGCGCCTCGATTTCGCGCCTGAAATCTTCGGTTCGTCCCAGGGAGGCAACTTTTTCGACCACCTCGCTTGCGGCGCCGTACGGCCGCAAGGAATCGCGGTCGTAACGCTTGAGCAGTAGGTCGAACACGGTTTCGATGCCCGCGGCGCGGTCGCAGAGGTCAAAGGAAAGGTGCAGGGAATAGTCGCCGACCGTCTCGACTTGGTGCGGCGTGCCGCTGCGCAGGAACAACACGTCTCCGGCGTGCATGACAAGCTCGGCCTCGAGCGGCCCCATTTCCGATTCCCCCAGCTCGACGAGGTGGGTCCGCCGAGGCGATTGGCGTCGGTGCAGTCGCCATTTTTTTGCCCCCGCAAGATGAATCGCGAGCACGTCATCCGTATCGAGATGGCCCCGGTACGCTTCGGTGCCGCGCTGGGAAAAGAACACCACCGCGTTGCTGAACGTGCATGAATGCGCCCGGTCGAGGGCGGTCGCCAGCTGGTTGACTTGCGGTGGAAAATCGTCTGGTGATGAGCTCCGGCTGGTGAAGGTAGGTGCGCTCCGGTGATAGGGCCAGGGCCTGCTTGAAGAAAAAGTCCCGGACCTGTCGCAGCTGAGGAGGAAGCTCGGTCATATTCACTGCTCCCAACGCAAATGTTTGGGCGGAACACCTTGGCCGCAGTCACTCCTGCGGGCCTCCGAACTTG
>Ga0209157_1003043_pt1 | contig 13084 bp, 10 predicted proteins | sample GraSoiAngelo_135_FD_185892 | JGI IMG/M metagenome (GOLD analysis project Ga0209157, IMG submission 185892) | Grasslands soil microbial communities from the Angelo Coastal Reserve, California, USA - 14_0929_05_40cm (SPAdes) (version 2) | ecosystem: Environmental > Terrestrial > Soil > Grasslands ... | reverse complement strand
GCGAGCTCGCCGCGGTTCATGGCACGCACCCCATGCGCTTGCTTGAGGAGGGCGTGACCGCGGGCGTGGCCGGTCCGCTCGATGACCGCGTCGATGCGCTCCTCGAACGGTTCGTCGTCGATCCGCCAGCGTGCCGCCGCGAGGACCGCGAGCGGACCGAAGAGGGCCAGGTCCACCAGACCCTTCGGATAACCGGCGCTCCGGATGGCGTGGTAGCTCGACTCGCTCTCGCGCATCCCGTACACGGCGCTGACGAAGTCGCACGCCGCGAGATCGAGCGGGGTCGCCTCCGCCTCGACGAGCTGTTCGCGGAAGGTCTTCTCGTCCGGTGAGCCCATCGCCGCGGCGGCCGCGGCGGCCAGGGACAGCGTCGCGTGGACTTTGCCAGTCGGCAGGAAGAGCTCGCGACGCGCCGCGGCCGCGATCGCGCCCGCGAAGTCACCTGACAGGAGGCGCGCGAGCGTCTCGGTCTGGAGCGAGACCGCTCCAAGGCGTGGCTTCTCAGTTTCGAGCGCGATGTCGCGCGCGATCGCCGCGTGCTCGATCACCTCCCCGAAGTCGCCCAGCACGAGCGCGGACATCGCGATCATGTTGTGCGCGTCGATGAGCTCGTCGCTGTCCTGCAGCGACTTGGCGATCGGCAGCCGGCGCTGGTTATGCGCGTACGACTCGCGGAAGTTCCCGAGCTCGCCATATGCGTACCCCACGGCGTCCAAGCAGAGTGACACCTCACGGAGTAGCCCAAGCTCTTCCGCGATCGCGAGCGCTTCCTTCGCGGTCGCGAGGGACTCTTGCCAGTCGGCGTCGGCTGGCTTGGGGCGCTTGCGCGACATGAACGACTTCGCAGCGAGGAGCAGGACCTTCTCACGATTGCGTTGGCCGTCGACGATGGCGAGGCCGCGCGCAATGAGTCCATCGAGATCGGGATGCTTCGCGTCCCAGCGGGTGCAGAGCTCGGCCATGTGCGCGATCACCGTCCCCACCTCGGGACTCTTTGGGTCGCGCGCCTCGAGCGTCGCGAGCGCGCGCTCGTACGCGGACAGCGCGGCGTCGTTCTCGCCGCGGAACCGCCGTACGCGCGCAATCAGGTAGAGCGCCTTGATCGCTTCGGGGAAGCGATCGAGCTTCTCGTAGAGCTCGAGGGCCTGCTCCGCGAGCCGAAGCGCCTCGACGTGCGCGTGAATCGCCGTCGCGCGCTCGGCCGCCTTCCACGAGTAGTCCGCGGCCTTGTCCGGCACCTCGCCGAGGAGGTAGTGGTGCGCGAGCGCGGGCAGAAAGTCTTTGATCCCTTCACCCAGGACCTTCTCGTACGCGACGGCGACGCGGCGGTGCATCTCGATCCGACGCCGTAGGAGCAGCGTGTTGTACGCGACCTCCTGCACCACCGCGTGCTTGAAGCGGTAGCGGCCTTCACGCCGCTCCCCGGGCGCCGCCTCGAGAACGAGGTCGGCCGCGATCAGCTCGTCCACCGCGTCCGCGAGCCGTGGGCCGCCGGCCTCCCGCAGGACGCGGTCACCGAAGCGCTGGCCGATGACCGACGCGAACTGGATGCACTCCTTCGCAGTCGGCGGGAGCCGATCGACTCGCGCCGCGACGACCGCATGAAGCGTCGCGGGGACCTCCAGCGCGGCCGGCCGCTCGCGCAGCTCCCACTCCCCCTTGTCGTCCTTCGCGACGGCGCCCGAATCGACCAGCGCGCGGATCGACTCCTCGATGAAGAAGGGATTGCCGCCGGCGCGCGCCACGATCTTGTCGCGCAGCTCGTCGGGGATCCAGTCGAAGGTCGCGTCGATGATGCGCGCGGCCTCCTCGTCGGAGAGCGGCTCGAGCACGAGCTGAGTGAAATTCGTCCGGACCGGCCGCGGTTCGGGTGATCCCGGCCCGGCGCGCTGCGCCAGAAGGAGAAGGATCGGAACCCGCGAGGCCCGGGAGGCCACGAACCACAGGAGTTCGAGCGACGCGGAGTCGGCGAAATGCAGATCCTCGAGCACGTAGAGCAGCGGTCGCTCGCGCGCCAGCGACGCGATGACGTCGTAGACAGCAAGGAACATCGAGCGCTTCCATTCCTCGCTCTCGCTCGGCGGCTCCGTCGCGCCGGCGAGATGGAAGAACTGCGCGAGGGTCGGCGCGATCATCTCCGGATTCGCGAAACCGAGCTCGCGGAGCTTTGCCGGAAGCTTCGCTGCGGACTCGGCGTCGTTCGGTTCGATCCGCATCTCCACGAGGAGCGTCTCGATGAATCCGGCGTAGCTCCGCTGGTTCACCCGTGAGAAAGTCCAGCGGAGGACACGCGGCGCGTCACCGGTGCGTACCCCGTCCTCGGCCGAGGTCGCGAGTCCGATGAACTCGGTGAGGAGGCGGCTCTTGCCGATCCCCGGCTCGCCGGCGATCAGCACGACCTCGGTTCGGCCGACCCGGGACGATTGATAAGAGAGGTCGAGCCGCGAGAGCTCCATCCAACGTCCGACGAGTGGTGCCTGGATGTCGATCGTCGTTCGCGGCGTTGCGCGCTCGCCGGTCAACGCGTAGGCGAGCACGGGTCGGTCCTTCCCCTTCATCTCGATGGGTCCGACCTCGCGGAAGCTGAACTCGCGGTTGGTCATGCGGAAAGTCGCCTGCGTCACGTAGATCTCGCCAGGCGCGGCGGCTTGCTGGAGGCGAGACGCCGTGTTCACGGTGTCGCCCATCACGCCGTACTCCGCGATGCTGCGTACGGCCCCGGCGACGACCATTCCGGAATGGATGCCGATGCGCAGGCCGAGCTCGATCCCGAGCTGGGCCTTCACGCGCGCCGCGTGCTCGTTGAAGATCCGCTGCATCCCCAGGGCGCAGCGCAGCGCGCGCTGCGGGTCGTCCTCGTGCGCGATCGGCGCCCCGAAGATCACGAAGATGGCGTCGCCGATGAATTTCTCGATCGTCCCGTCGTACCGGAGGGCCTCCTCGGCGAGGTCCTCGAAGATCCCCGAGACGAGCATCTGCAGCTCTTCGGGATCGAGATCGTCGGCGAGCGCGGTGAATCCGACGAAGTCGGCGAACAGGACGGTAACGAGACGGCGCTCCTGCTCCTGCATACCTCGAAGTATCGAGGGACGTGTAGTTGGGCGCGCGCGAAGGTCACAAAAGCCACAAAAGAAGAGGGAGCCCATTGGGCTCCCTCTTTTGTGTCAGCGCGTGTGCGCTTTGTCCGTCGTTATCGGAAGGAGAGTCCCTTCGAGCGGCGGAGGAGCGCGCCACCGATCGCCATGAGGGTGACGCCCAGTAGTGCGAGCGGTGTTGCGTCGTTCGAGGTGTTCGTGGACGGGAGATTCTGGACGCCGGCGCCCGCGGCAGACGATGCGGTCCGGGACCCACCCTGAGTTGTGGTCTGGGTAGCCGCGCCGGTCTGCGGCGGTGTCTGTACGGAGGTGTTTCCGGTCGTCGTCTCGACCGTCTCTCGCTCGGCCCGCTCGGTCGAGCCGGTCGTGGTCGTGGTCGTAGGTGTCGCCGCCGGGGTCCCTCCGCTTAGGGAGATCGCCGCGGCGAGCTCGGCGTTTGCGTTCACGGCCCCGGTGATAGCGGCGTTGAGGTTTGCAAGTGGCAGCTGCGCCGCTGCCACCTTCGCCGCGATCTCAACGAGGTTGCCCAAGCTGATCGCGGTGTTCAGTTGACTCAGTGCGTTCTGCGCAGGGATGAGGTTATTCGTGAGCGCGGTGGCGGCTGGGGTCGCGGAATTGATCGCGTTCGTGAGGGCCGCCACTTGGCTTTGCGTGAGCCCGCCCGCGAGGAGAAGCGCCGCCGCCATGGCGGTGTTCGTCGCAAGGAGGCTGCTCAGGTTCTGAGCGCTGCCGATCGCGGCGCTGAGCTCTGCGCGTGTCTGCTCTGCGGCGGAGGAGTTCGCCGCGATCGTCGCACCGAGCTGCACGTTTGCGTTCGCAGCCGCGTTGGCGGCCGCCTTCAGGTTCTCCATCGCTTGTTCCGCGGTGGTGACTGCCGCTGCGATCTGCTCGGCGGTGCCCGAAGCGATGGCGTTGTTGAGCGCCTCGAGAGCGCTCTGCGCAGCGGTGAGGTTGATCGTGAGCGTATTCGCCGCGGTGATCGCGGCCTCTCGCGCGTTCGTGATGTTCGCGAGCTCAGTGCTGTTGAGCGTGCCAGAGAGGATGAGCTGCTGGGCGATGCTGATCGTCGTCGCGAGCCGAGCGCTCACGTTCTGGGCGCTCTTGATCGCGGACATCAGGTGCTCTCGTACTTTCGCGGCTTCCTTGTTGGAGCCCGCGGTGCCGCACTGCACCCAGAAGACCTTGTGCTTGCCGTCGCCCATCCCGGTGTTCACGGTCAGCTTGTAGTGGCCGCTCGGGAATGGTTGCGTCACTGGTCGTGCGTCGAACTTGCCGTCGCTGCCGGCCGCCCAGGCCCCGTGGCTCTGCGTGGCCGTTAGCGGACCGCCTCCGGGAGAGTGAACGGCGATGTCCCAAGTGCCCGACTGGTTCGCGTCGAAGTTGAACCCGAAAATGTGGAAGAGACAAACGTGGGAGTCCTCGTCCTGGTCATCCGTCGCGTCGCCCTGATCGTTGACGATCTTGACGGTGCCGTTGTTCCCCTTGTTGCTGTGGCTGCTGTTTCCGGTGTTCCCGTTGCTCCCGGTGTTCCCGTTGCTCCCGTTCTGTTCCGAACCGCCAGAGGTGTTTGTTCCTTTCTTGTCGGAGACCTTCGTGTCCGACTTTGTCACGCTCTTGGCTTCGACCTTGACTTCGTCTTTCGCCTTCACCTCGGTGCGGGCCTTCACGTCGGCCTTCACCTCGGTATCGACCTTCGTCTTCTCGCTGTTCTTCGAGTCCGTCTTTACGTCGGACCTCGAATTAACTTGCTCCTTGTTCTTCTCTTTGCCCTTGTCGCCTTTCTCCTTGCCGCCGTCATTCGCGATCTGACTCGTGTCGGACGGCTGGAAGTACGCGTTCGCCATCTCGACACGCCCGAGACTGATCGCGATCGTCAGCGCCGAGACAGCTATGAGCTTGAATCCGTTGGAGAGAGCTCCAGGCATTCTTCGTCCGCCTTTCTCTGTAATCGATCACCCGGTCGTCCGGGTACCTGCAGAGAGGGCGAAGCACGGCGTACTCCATCGACGTATCGCGGTGTAACGCCTCAATGTCCGCGCGGGCGATCTTCGGTAACGCGTCGGCGGCGACTCGGCTCTCGGACCCTTACCGACCGGTAGGTAAAATGTTGTCCTGACCAAGCAGGCGCGCGTGTCCACGACTCGGGGACGGGTCCTTCAGGCCGCCAATCGGCTCTGGAGCGAACGTGGGGTCCGCGGGGCGTCGCTTGACGACATCGCCCGAGAGGCTGCGGTCACCAAGCCGACCGTCTACTACTACTTCCCCGACAGGAGCGCCCTTTTGACTGCTGTCATCTGCGGCGTCCTCGAAGAGCACGGCACCGGGCTCCGGACGGCGTCTCGGCGCGGCGCTCGCGCGCGCGATCGGCTCGCCTCGGTGCTCGCGTACCTGGTGACCACCCGCTGTTCAGGACCGCGGCTGTTGCGCGACGGGGCCGCGGGGCTGACCGTGGATCAGACCAGCCAGGCGCGAAGCGCCTTCTTCCGCCACTTCTTCTCGCCCGTCCAGCAGGTCCTCGACGAAGGCGTGCGGACCGGCGAGCTCCGTCAGATGGACACGGCGTTCGCGACCCAGGTGCTGTTCAACCTCGTCGATCCCTGGACCGGCCGGGAGGCCGCGCCGGGCGGACGCGACGCTCAGCAGGTCGCAGCCGAGGTCGTCGGCGTGGTGGTCGACGGAATCGGTGTTTAGACGGTTACCGACCGGTAGGTAAAGGCGCAAGGCGCGAGGCCCAGTCCGCGATGCGTGAGACGGCTTTCTCGAGATTGGGAAGCGAGTTCGCGTACGAGAGCCGCAGGTAGCCTTCGCCCTCGCTCCCGAAACACGTTCCCGCGAGCGTCGCGACGCCGGCCTCGTCAAGGATCCGATCCGCGGCGTCGGCGCTGTTGCGCAAGCCGAGCGCGGTGATATTCGGGAAGACGTAGAAGGCTCCGTGCGGCGATCGGCACGAAACACCCGGAACGGCGCCCAGTCCCTTCACGATCGCGTCCCGGCGCGTCCGGAACTCCGCGACCATTCGATCCACCTCGGGCGGACGTGTCGACAGCGCGGCCGTGCCCGCGCGCTGTACGAAGGTCGCGGTGCAGGAGACCGAGTTCGTCACGAGCTTCGTCACCGGACCGACGAGCGGCTTTGGAAAGACTCCGTAGCCGAGACGCCATCCGGTCATCGCGAAGGTCTTGCTGAAGCCATCGAGAAGGATCGTCCGCTCGGACATGCCCTCCTCGCGTGCGATCGAACGATGCTCGCCGTCGTAGACCAGCTCGCCATAGATCTCGTCGGTGAGCACCCAGAGGTCGCGCTCGCGCGCGATCCGTGCGATCTCGCGGATCGCGTCGAGTGAGAGCACAGCCCCGGTCGGGTTGTTCGGACTGTTCAGGACGAGCACCTTCGTCCGGTCCGTCACGAGCCGCCGGAGCTCGTCGAGATCAGGTTGGAAGTCGTTTCGCTCTCGGAGCGGCAACGGCACCCCCCGGGCGCCGGAGAAATGGATCATCGACGAATAGATCGGAAAGCCGGGGTCCGGATAGATCGCCTCGTCGCCATTGTCGAGAAGCGCGAGCAGCGCGTAGAACATGACCGGCTTGGCGCCGGGCGTGACGATCACCTGAGCGGGATCGACGCTCACACCGCGGCGCGCGCGCAGGTACGCGGCGATCGCCTCGCGAAGCTCGATCACCCCAGCGGACGGCGTGTAGTGCGTCTCCCCGCGCTCGAGTGCGGCCACGCCGGCGGCAACGATCGAGGGAGGCGTGTCGAAATCGGGCTCGCCGATCTCGAGGTGAACGATGTCGCGACCCTTCGCCTCGAGCGCGCGCGCTTTGGCGAGGACCTCGAACGCGGTCTCCGTCCCGAGGCGCGACATCCGTGGGGCCAGCGGTCGCATGGAAGCCGAGTGAGTCTATTGGCTCGTCGGGGGCCGGGGGGCAGCGCCCCCCATCTTTCCTTCTACGCAGGCGCAGCCCTCGGGGCCGACGACCGCCGAGTGACGCGTGCGCGGCGGTAGGACGAGGCGGTCGCCCGGCCGCAATGCGATGCGGCGCCCGTCGCTCAGGACGAAGTCGATCGAGCCTCGCGTGCAGTAGAGCAGCTTCGTGTAGGAATGCTCATGTTCGCCGTAGCGGTCATCCGGCGCGTTTGACCACCCATAGACCTCGCGTGCTTCGCGTCGTACCGACTGCTCGATGGTCGCCGGGTTCGGTGAAGGTCCGGTGTGTGGACGGTGCTCGACCTGCATCGATGCCATGATGCGACCATGCGCGTTGGCGTGGTCTATCCCCATCAGGAGATCGGCGACGATCCCGCGCGCATCGTGGCGTTCGGCCAAGCTGCCGAGGATCTGGGGTACGTCCATCTTGTCGCGTATGACCACGTCGTCGGCGCCGAGCCGAGGGGGCGGCCGGCCGGGTGGAAGGGTGCCTACACGCATCGCGACGCGTTCCACGAGCCCTTCGTGCTCTTCGGCTATCTCGCAGCGGTCACGAAAAAGCTGGAGCTCGCGTTCGGCATCGTCATCCTCCCACAGCGCCAGACCGTTCTCGTGGCGAAACAGGCGGCGACCCTCGACGTTCTCTCGCGCGGTCGCGTTCGTCTTGGGGTCGCGATCGGATGGAACCACGTCGAGTACGAGGCGCTCGGCATGAATTGGCGCGATCGAGCCAAGCGCATCGAGGAGCAGATGGAGGTGCTGCGGCTGCTCTGGACGCAGGAGCTCGTGGATTACACCGGCCGTTGGCACCGCATCGATCGGGCAGGCATCAAACCCCTCCCCGTGCAGCGGCCGATCCCGCTATGGATGGGTGCCGACGAAGAGGTCGCGGTGAAGCGCGTGGCGCGTCTCGCCGACGGCTGGTTCTCGCATCTGGAGCCGACCGAGGAGGGGCGCGCGGCGCTGGAGCGTTTTCGCGAGTACGTACGCGACGCCGGCCGCGATCCGGCGCGGGTCGGTGTCGAGGGCCGCGTCGGCGCGACCGGCGCGCCGGAGGAGTGGGCGCGGAAGGCCCAGATCTTCCGCGACATGGGAATGACACACCTCGAGTTCCGGACGGGCGGCTCAAAGCTCCCCGATCTCGACGCCCACATCGACGCCATGCGCCGCTTCCGGGAGATCGCGCCCGTGTTCGACTAGGCAAGCCCGCGGCGCACCCACGCATCGGCGCCGATGATGCCGTCGAGGAGCACGACGAAGCTTCCTTCCGTGGGCGTGAGCCCGCGCGTGAGGTCGATACGCACGATGCGAGGGCCTCCGAGTCCGACGGCACCGCGACCGTCAGCGGTCACGACAACGCGCCGGAAGAGGCTGCTCGGAGCGAGGACCGTCAGACGAGTAGTGCCGAACCACTGCGACGCGTCGCCCTTGATGTGCATGAGGTAGCGCCCGTCGGGCCACCGCCCGTCCAACCGGAGATTACCCGCGACCTCGATCCTGGTCTCGCGACGTGCATCCTTCCCGTCGAAACCGACGCTCCAGACGCTCGGGTTGACGACGAAGATCCCGGTCTGATCGCCACTGGCGATCGCGCCCTGCAGAAAGACGATCCGGCTGCCGTCGATGATCGGTGACGCCGCCGTCTGATCGACGAGCTTTCGAAGCGAGCCCGGCGCCCGAAGCGCGCCGAGCACTCCGCTGTCCGACTCGACGAGCACCTCGTCGTCGCTCAGCCAATCGGCCACGAACGCGTTCCCGAGGTCTCCGCTGCGCGTCAGGTCGCGACGCTCGAGCGATCCCAGATGCACCTCACTCCTCCCATCCGTCGAGCGATAGAGCGTCGCCGCGACCCTCGTCCCCGACGGCGACCAGCGCTGATCGATCACGCGGAAGCCGGCGTTCCGGGTCGCCGCCGGTAACGTGATATCGACCCGCGATCCATCGAGGCGGATCACGCCGATCCCGAGGTCCGTGACATACGCGACGGCGCCTCCATCTCCGGTCCAGCGCGTGCCGAAGGGTCGCGAGGTGTTCGCGCTGAGCGTGGTCAGAGGACGCGCCGAAGACCCATCGAGGTTCGCGGCCCAGAGCACGAACGCACCGGCGGGGTTTTGACGCCAGTACGCGAGGCGCCCGGTCGACGAAAGCTGCGGTGCCGCTCGTGTCGTGTCGCTTGACGTGCTGCCCACAAGATCCACGGTGTCTACGGTCTTGAGGACGAGCGCCGTCGAGCCCGCGGCGATCACCGCCGCGGCCGCGAGGTACGGCAGGAGCGCTCTGGCGTGCCGCACGTCCTCAATAATCTCCCGAGTGGCAGACCCCCTCTCCGCCGCGAAGACGTTCATGGCCGCGCTCGAGGCGAACGACGCCGACAAAGCGGTGGCCGTCTGCGCGGAGGACGTGGCCATCGAGCTCCCCGGCGGTGAGAACGAACTTGAGGGGAAGGAGAGTGCCCGCCGTCTCATCCGCATGGCGCCGCCCTTCGTCCGTCTCGTCCGCGAGGAGAAGGTCGAAGGAAACGTCGTGATCCTGCGCGGCCTCACCCGCTCTCCGGGACATTTCGCGAACTACACGACGTGGACGTTCGAGACCGACGGCGACCTCATCACCCACGTCACTTTTACCTGGCGGCCCGCGAACTAGACCGGGTTCCTTAGGGCTCCACGTATCTGAAGGAGCGGGGGATCCGCGCCAGGCCAAACTCCGCGATCGGGCGGGGCCTGCGGTAGCGGCGCGGCCGGCTGACCGGGAGCGCCCAACCTTTGGCGGTGTGGCGCTCGGCAGCACCGAGCAGGCATTCGCCGACGACCGAGCCGGTGCCGACGACCGCAAGATAGGCGCGCGCGGGTAGCTTCTTCGGCGGCATCCGTCGATGGTCCCGGTCACGTTCGCCTGAAAGGAGCGATTCGGCATTCTCCGCGGTGACCGCGAGGACGAGCGCAGAGGCCACAGCCTTCCTCCGAAATAAGGATGTCGCTCCTCTCTATCGGACCTCCCTTGCGCGGTATCTCTTCTCGACGGCCGGAAAGTCGCCTGGCTTGATGCCCTGAAAGAACGCGAAGGTCTCCTGCAAGAAGGTCGTTTCGGAATTCGCGCGCGCCAGGTCGTCGTCGGTCTGCTCGGCCGCCACGGCCTGCACTTGCCAGGCGAACCCCAGCACGTTGCGGAAGACGACGAGCGCGCGCTCGAGGTGGAACGGCGAGGTGACTAGGTACAGCGGACGAGGCTCCATCTTGGCGAGGTAGCGCGTCGCGACCTCGACCCCGTTCCCGATGGTGTCTCGCGAGCGCTCCTCGAGGAAGATGCGTTCGCGGGGCACGCCCGCGCCGGCCATCAGGTCCGCGATCACCGAGGCTTCGCTCTTTGCCGGCGCGGGCCCTTCGCCGTGGCTGCCCGATGCGATCACCGCGAGGCTGGGCCGATGATGCGCGAGCTGGGCGGCCGCGTGGGCACGAGCCGTGGTGGATGGAGAAGGTGCGCCGGACGGAGACATGCCGCCGCCAAGCACGACGGCGACCTCGGGAAATTCCGCGAGGTCGCCGTCGTCGTTCGTCAAGCCAGGATCAGATCTTGTGAAGCGTGCCGTCCAGGATCAGCATGACCGCGAAGTTGTCCGCCGCACCCTGCGTGTAGATCTTGTCGCCATCGGCGGGCCACCCCGAAACGCGGGCCTTGTCGTTGACCGGGTTGTTGTTGAGACGCTCGTAGATCGGGATGCACGGCAGCAGCTCGTTGAAGGCGACAGCGAGCTTGGTGACCGGATCCTTCTGCTTGGCGATGTCGAAGCCGGCGATGGCGTCGTCAAGGACCGTGTCGAAGTTGATCGTCCCGCCGGAGTACTGCTGCGTGAGCGGGTACTTCATACCCCCCGCCGACAAGTCCTTGTTGAACTCGCGGAACGGCCGCACCAGCGACGGCTGCGGGTGCGAGTTCCCGATGCCCCAGGGGTTCATCGCGATCTGGAACTTGCCGTTGTTCGTGTCCGGAAGCTGCGTCGAGCGGATCGCACCGCGCGGGGTCAGCTTAAGTCCCCACTTGTTGAGCGCGTCGTTGGCGTAGGTGGCGGCCGCCGCCCAGTCCTGGAAGTCGCTTGGGAAGTAGAACTCGAACTCGAGCTTCTTCCCGTCCTTCGCCCAGACACCGTCGACCTTCGCGTAGCCGGCGTCCTTCATGAGGGCGTCGGCCTTCGCGGTGTCGAAGGCGTACGAGTTGAGCTTGGACTGGTCGCCGGAGTTCACCCAGTTCGCCACGAGACCGTCGGAGAAGCCGGCCATATACTTCGGCGCCCTGGCCGAGGATCCGTAGAAGATCTTGCCGGCCTCCTCACGGTTGAAGGCCATTGCCACAGCCTGCCGCAGGCGCTTGTCCTGGAACTGCGGTGCGTTCTCCCAGTGGAAGTACAGCGCGGGGCCGGTGAAGATCGGCCCGCGGATGATCCGGTAGCCCTTGTCCTGGAACGCCTTGTCCGCCGCGAGCGGGAAGCCGTGGGTCGCATAGTCGACGTCCCCGTTGAGCACGATCGGGGTGATCTCGGCGGTCTCGCCTTGGTAGATGACCACCTTGTCGAAGTTCACCTTGTCGGCGAAGAGCCCACCGGGGTTGCGAACGAGGCTCATCTGAGCCGCGGTCAGCGACGCGACGTCGATCTTGTAGGGGCCGACGGATGGCGGACCGCTTGGACGGAAGTCGTTCATCTCCTTGATCAGGGCCTTGCCGGCATCGGTGGAATTCGTCCCGCCGCCGCCGTAGAAGTCCTGCGCCTTCTTGGCGAGGGGCCCGTAGACGGAGTCCGGCTTGATCTGGTTTCTAAGGATCAGCCGCTCGCCAAGGCTGGTCGGCTTGCTGTAGTGGAAGCGCACGGTGAGATCGTCCGGCGTCTCGATCTTGTCGATGAAGTTCCAGATCGCGTAGCTGGCGAGACGGCCGACCCAGAAGGTCGTCGCGACGTCCTTGGACGTGAACGCTTTCCCGTCATCCCACTTGAGGCCCGACCGGAGCTTCAGCTCATAGGTGTCGCCGCTCAGCGAGGCCGATTGCGCGAGCCAGTAGTCCCACTTGTTATCGGCCCAGCGGAACACGCCGAGCGCCGGGATGAAGAGATCCCGGTAGATGGCGTCGCCGAGCATCGAGTTCGTGGCGAAATAGTTGTAGTGGAATTCGGGCGGCAGCTTGTACGGCCAACCGCCATGGAATTCGCCGCCCTTCGCTCCCGTGCCGCCGCCACCGCCGGGTGTGCCGGGGGTGGGCGCGCAGGCCGCGGCGATGAGGCCGAGGCTCGTGAGCGTCGCGTCTCGGAGAAAGCGACGTCGTGAAACGGAATACCTGAGCGCAGCGTCGGTCATCGAACCCCTCCTGAATGCGAATCCAATTCGTTGGAGGTGGTCGTGCCCCGCTCCGCGGTGCCCGACCCTCCTGCTTTTTCGCTTTTCGCTACGTAGTAGCCCTTCGTGGTCGCTTTGTCGACTGATTTGCGCGCTGACGAGCGTGGCGGAGGCGGCAGTGTCGATCGCGCGAGGACCGTGACGACCCCGACGAAGAGCAAGCCGACGATGACGGCGAGCACCGCGGCGACGAACTCGGGCGACGAGCGGTCCTCAAAAGGAAGTACCAGCAGGGCGAGGAACAGGATCACAAAGCCGACGCGGAAGGCGCCCCGAAGGAGGAGCGGATCCACTCAGGCTGTCGCGGCCGCTCGCTCGCTCGTGCGTTCGCGAACGGCGACGTGGCACGCGACCTCGCGTGACCCGGGTATGACCAGCAGCTCCGGGATCTTCACGTCACACAGTCCCGCCTCGGAGAGCGGACAGCGCGGATGGAACGCGCAGCCTGGGGGAAGAGAGAGCAGGCTCGGGATCTCCGCGCTGCGCAGCTCGACGCGTTTCTTGGTGCGCGTGATGTCTGGGTCGGCCTCGGGGATCGCCGCGATGAGCGCCGCCGAATAGGGATGCGCCGGATCGCCGACGAGCGACTCGGTGTCGGCGAGCTCCACCACGCGACCGAGATACATGACACCGATGCGCCCCTCGCGGGCGAAATAGCGCGCCACCGCGAGGTCGTGCGT
>Ga0209157_1003041_pt1 | contig 13089 bp, 10 predicted proteins | sample GraSoiAngelo_135_FD_185892 | JGI IMG/M metagenome (GOLD analysis project Ga0209157, IMG submission 185892) | Grasslands soil microbial communities from the Angelo Coastal Reserve, California, USA - 14_0929_05_40cm (SPAdes) (version 2) | ecosystem: Environmental > Terrestrial > Soil > Grasslands ... | reverse complement strand
TGGGTGGTGTGCGACGCGACCGACGAGTTCGTCGAGGCTGTTCGGGAAACCGGGGCGCCGGTCACTCGAGTGCAGTTCCCAGGGTTGCGGCTTCCGGGGTTGGCGGCCTGGCGCGCAGTCCGCAGTCTGCTAGCAAGCTGCCGGTCGTCGGGGGCCTCGTTGCTCCATGCCAATAGCCCGCGCACAAACCTCTACGCTGCCGCGGCTGGCCGTCTGGCTCGCGTTCCAGTGGTGTGGCATTGCCGGAATCTCTTGGAAGCAGGGATGTGGGACACGGATCGAATCTTCGCCTGGCTTCCGGACCGGATCATCTGCAACTCGGACGCGATCGCGGCGCGCTTCGCTGGCAGCCCGTGGCGGCACCGGGTCAGGACGATCCTGAACGGCGTGGATCTTGGGGAATTCCATCCGGACATCTCCGGCGAGGCGGTCAGGGCGGAACTGGGGTGGGCGCATAATCCCATCATCGCAGCAACGAGTCGGCTGGATCCGGAAAAGGGGCATGAAACCCTACTGGACGCTATGCGCATCGTGGCGCAGTATCGTCCGGACTGCCGCTTGTTGATCGCAGGGGCTGCCTCCGTCAATCAGGCAGGCCGGCACGCCGCGTTGCAGCATCGTATCAGTGCACTGCAGCTCGACGGAGCGGTTCGTCTCCTCGGATTCCGTCGTGACATGCCAGCGCTCCTGGCTGCTGCGGACATCTGCGTACTCCCGGCCCATGCTGAAGCTTGCGGGCGGGTTCTTTTCGAAGCCATGGCGATGGCCAAACCCGTTGTGGCAACGATGTCCGGAGGGACTCCGGAGATCGTTGTGAATGGGGTCACCGGCCTCCTGGTTGCACCGAGGAATCCTGGCGCCCTGGCAGAGGCCCTGTTGGCTTTGCTCAAGGATCTGACTAGGTGCCCAGCCCTCGGTGCCGCCGGTCGTGAGAGGGCTGTGAAACAGTTCAGCATCCACGCCCATGTCAGCAAGACAATGGAGATATACTCCGAGGCCTTGGTCATCAGAGGCGAAAGGTGAGTGTAGTCGTACAGATATCGCCGGCTGACCAAGGCCCGTCGAACTTTGAGACGGAACCGATCCGGTTGCTCCTCGCTCTCGTGGTGCTGTTCAGCGCGGTACGCTACCTCCACGACATGGTCAAGTTCCTGGTCGAGTCACCCTTCATAGATTTCGCCCACTACTATACCTATGCCACGGTCGTCGCCATGGGCCTGGACCCGTTCGACCCTCAGGCAGTGGCGCGCGTGGATGGGCTGCTCCATATCCGACGAGCAGGAAGCGCGGCGAATTACCCCCCGCTGTTCTACCTGTTCATGCAGCCATGGGCACTGCTTCCATTCGGGCAGGCGGCGGTAGCGTGGTTCCTTGCAGGCCAGGCATGCCTGCTCGGCTCCTTCATGCTATGCATGCGCGCCTCTGCGCCCGGTTCTCAGGTTCGCGCGGCGGCGGCCCTGTTCGTCATGCTGAATTTCCAGCCGTTGTTGGAAAGCGTGGCGCTGGGACAGACCAACCTTCTGCTGCTGTTCCTGGTGACGCTGGCGTGGTGGGGCCTGCGCGCAGGCTATCCCTGGGTCACGGCCGGGGCGGTGGCCGTTGCCTATCATATCAAAGTGCAGTACGCGCTCTTGCTGCTATTGCTCTGGTGGATGGGGCGCCGCGCCGAGAGCCTCCGGGCCGCTGTCCTGGCCGGACTCGGAGTGGGAGTCGGCCTGATCGTGCTCGGCCCGGCGCATCATCAAGAGTATCTGCGCTACGTTGCGGCGATGCCGGATTACCTGCTGATCTGGACAGCCAACCTGTCCCCGCGGGCGACGTTTCACCGCCTTTTCGACGCGTCCAGCCTGGGCCCCATCGTGGCTGACAGCCTCTGGCTTGTCATGGGGGTGGGAATACTCATCTGGTGCATGCGAATCATTCCAAATCCACTGCCGTCCTGCCCATCTGCGGTTGATTGGGCGTGGGGCCTTGGCCTATGTGTCATGCTGCTCCTGTCACCGTTGACGGAAGAGCATCATCTCGTTGTCTTACTCCTTCCCTTGACGCTGCTCGTCTTGGACCGCACCGACCCGCCGCTACGACCACGCGATTGGGCCATGCTCATAGCAAGCATCCTCCTACTGGGGAGTCGGTATTCGTTTGAGCGGTTCCCGTCGTTTCACCGAGGGATTCTTTCTATACTGATGACGGGGAAGCTGCTGGGGGTGATCGTGCTGATCTGGGTGCTGTGGGGTCGCCTGCGGGCGCAGTCGCAGATACCCGCAATGTCACGGTAGCCGCATGAGTTCACGGCAGTCGTCTGTGCTCTGGCCACTCTTGGCTCTGGTCGCACTGATGGTCGCCGCGCTTGCCGCGAATGCGATTGTTGAGTGGGTGCCATGGCCTAGCCCGTTCAAGCGACATCTGGCTGCCACGGCGTTCCAATTTATTGTGTTGACGCTGGCCGGTGGTGTCCTGGCGGCGTGGTGGGTGGGGCGCCGTAACGGACCAACAGCCACGGCGTCGACCGGTGCAATGTGGCTTGCGGTCCTCGTCGGTATCGCAGCCTATGCCAGCGGGCTGTCCTATCTCAGCCTCTTCCGTCATCAGGCGCTGCTGACCGGCATCTGGGACCTGGGCTATTACGCGCAGCTCACCTGGGAGGTGTCCCAATTGCAGGTCCCGCGCAGCTCAATCTGGCCCAATGCGGTATGGGGGAACCATGCCACCTTCATCCTGGCGGCTGCGGCGCCATTTCTGCGCCTCCACCCGGAGCCGGCGACTCTGCTCGTGATGCAGAGTATCGTCTTGGCTCTGGGGGCCGTGCCGGCCTATTGTCTGGGCCGGCGGGTATGGGCGCAGCCGTCGGCCGGCGCTGTGACCGCCGCTGTGTATCTCCTGTACCCTCCTCTTCAGTTTGCCAATCTGTTCGACTTTCACGCGGATACCTTTGCCACGCCCATGTTGCTGGCCGCCTTCGCGTCTATTTTTGCGGGGAGGACCGGCTGGGCGTTGATCTGGGCGGGCTTGCTTATGCTGGTCAAGGAGGACATGGCGCTCGTCGCGTTCACCTTCGGCCTGTACGTTGCGGCGGTACATCGTCGCCCCAGCGGCCTGGGACTAGCGGCGACCGCGGCAGCGGCATTCGCGCTGTTGATCGGTTTCGTCATCCCGAGCTGGATTCAGTCTCCCTATTTTTTTGTGTTCAACCGCTGGCGCCATCTGGGAAACACACCGTGGGAGCTAATTGCGTCTCCGGTGTTACGCCCCGACGTCTTCTTTAGCACAGTCCTGCAACCCGAGCGCCTCGGCTATCTCGTGTTGCTGCTGATCCCGCTGGCAGGGATGCCGCTGCTGGCTCCGGAAGTCATGGCCGTCGGGTTGCCTCCGCTGGTGTCCAATCTCTTGTCCTCAAACGAAATGCAGTACACCATCCGCGGGCAGTATACGGCGACCCTCACGCCGATCCTGATCGCTGCGGCTGTAGTTGGGAGTTGCCGGGCCGCGGTGTGGATCGAAGAGAGAGGCTGGCGTCCTCGCGCCGTGCTGGCCGCCATGGCGGCCACAAGTGTGATCGCGAGTACGACGCTTAGCCCTCTGCCCTGGTCACAGGACCCATTCGCACGAAAACAGTTCTGGGACGCGAACCCGCGTCCTGCCGTGGCCGCGATCGCGGCCCGTATCCCTTCGGGCGCTTCCGTGTCCGCCGCCAATCACATCGGGGCGCACGTGGCCGTACGGAACGCGATCTACCTCTTCCCGGCCGGAGTGGACCGGGCCGACTACGTCATCGTGGATGTCAGCGGGTTCGACTATGTCGGTCCATCTCCCGATCCTGAGGCCTTTCGACTGCTACTTCGGCGTCTGGTGGACACCCGTCCGCTTGTCGCAGTTGAGGACGGGCTGGCGCTCTTCGGCCGTGGAGAGCCCTCGGCGAACACGGTCGCACGATTGGTGAACCTGCGTCAGATATCGGCAGGAGACGCCAATCTGGCTGGTCAGTTCGCCCTGGTGGCCAGTGCGGTCACACCGACACGTGTGGCGCCGCGTGCTAACCTCAGGGCGCGTTATAGCTGGGCGTTACGGGCAGCGAGCCAGGCAATGCCCTGCGTCGCTGAGGCCCTGGTTTCCAGTGGCGGTGATCCAGTGTGGGCTAGCACACGGCCGATGTTTCACGCCCTGCTTCCGGCGGCGCACTGGCCGGCGGGAATGGTTGCAGACGACCAAGCTGTCTTCGTCGTGACCGAGACCGTACCACCTGGAGGGTATGCCTGGGTGGTTTCGACCTGGCTCGATGGAGGGGCAGGCATGTGCCGTGTCAAACCCCAGGGGGCTGCGAGTTTGGCGGTTGCCGAGGTGCACGTCCGAAAATGGTAAGTTCTATGGTATCGTGCCCATGAGGATTTGTATTCAGTGGAATGCCAACAGCGGTAGGGAGCAGTCAGCGAGCCTAACCCGTATCGCAGAATCGGCGGGCGCTCGCGTGGTGGTGCAGAAGGAGCCGGGCTACGGCAGAGCACAGACAAGCGTGAAGGAGGCTATAGCGGATTGACTATCGGAATTGACATCCGGGAGTGGCAGCCGGGCCGGCGCACTGGGATCGGTCGGTTTCTGGAGGGATTTCTCCGTGCTGGTACATCCAGGAGACCGAAGGACCGGTTCCTCTTGATCGGAGATACTGCCTGTGAAGTTCGGGTGCAAGATGCGAATGTCGAGGTCGTCAGGATTCCTGAGCGGTGGACTGTGTGGTGGGACCAGGTCATGCTTCCCTATGCCCTTAAGCGCGGAGGCGCCGACGTTTTCTATTCTCCTTATATCAAAGTGCCGCTGTTCGCCGGCGTCCCTGTCGTCAGTACCATCCATGATTTAACGTTCTTCGTGGAAGACCGGTTCAATGATCGTCCCATCGATCTGTGGCTGAACCCGCCATTTCGGTTGTTCTGCTTCCTGGTCGTACGGCGAGCGGCGGCTGTTTTGGTGGATTCGCACACATCGGCCCGAGATGTGCAACGACTGCTGGGAGTACATCGAGACAAGCTTCGAGTCATCCCGATAGCGTCTTCTCCAGCCTTCTGTCCACACGGCGATCCGATGGCAGACGTCGAGGTCTGGACCCGCTATGGTTTGAAAAAAGGCTACGTCCTCTATGTTGGCGGCTATAAACCTCATAAGAACGTGCCCACCTTGGTCCGAGCCTTTGCCAGGTTGCCGAAAGTGCTTCGCGCACGACACCCGGTTGTCTTGGTCGGTGGTCCGCCGTCCACGTACCTTGAGGAATTTGTTAAGAACTCGGAGGTGCGGGACGATATCAAGGCGGTAGGGATGGTGGCGGACGACGATCTGCCGGCGCTGTATCGTGGGGCCGACCTCTTTGCCTTTCCGTCTCATTATGAAGGGTTCGGGTTGCCGGTCCTCGAAGCGATGGCGTGTGGCACTCCGGTTGTGTGCTCGAGCACGCCAGCCCTTATTGAGCTGGCCGGTGATGCTGCAATCTTTTCCGACCCGGATGATCCAGGGGCATGGGCTGTTGCGCTCCGCGAGTTGCTCGAAGATCCGGCGCGCCTGCAGATGCTGGCTTCGCGTGGGACCAAGCAGGCGCTACAGTACAGCTCGGAACGAATGACGGACGCGATCCTTGCGGTATTGGACGAGGTGGTTCGCGGCCGGAAGGGAGCAGGGTGATGGTATGGGGCTCCTGAATGTCGTTGTCGGAAGCGAAGACCCTGGCAAGGCCTGGGACGCTTTCGTTGCGGCAGCCTCAACCGGACATCTCATGCAATCGCGGGCTTGGGCTTCAGTACGATCCGATACCGGCTGGACTCCAATCTTCCTCCGGCTTGAAGACGGGACAGGGATCCAGGCGGCCGCGCTGCTCCTTCGCCGAAGGCTACCTGGTACGAGTATCGGCTTACTCTATATGCCGCGCGGCCCTGTGCTTGACTGGAGCCAGGCTGAGCAAGTCGAGCAATTTGCTGGGGCTTTGCGGCAGGTGGCCTGTGAGCAGGGCGTCTTCCTTGTCCAGGCCGACCCTGCTGTGCCGGAAGAACGGGTGGATGTGCATGATGCCCTGACGCACATGGGTTTTCAGCGAGTCGAGAAACAGGGACTGTTTCGGATTTTGCAGCCCGTTCACGTGATGCGAATTCCGGTGGACCGGTACGGAGGGCTAGAAGGCCTGCTGGCCGCGTTGCCGCACAAGAGCAGATACAACATCGGGTTGGCAAAGCGGAAGGGGGTTGTGATCGTCCCGCGCACCGATCGCGATGCGTTGCGGATGTTTCATCAGCTGCTTTTGCAAGGTGGACGCAGAAAAGGGTTTCCCGTCCGGAGTCTCCGATTCCATGAAGCCATTTGGCGCCACTGCGTCCAGACCGGTTTGGGTGAGTACCTCTTCGCCGAGCATAGCGGCCGGGTACTGGCGGTCATTCAAGTCCTGAGGTTCGGACCGACAGCCTGGTACATGTACGGGGCCTCGACCGGAGAGGATCAGAACCTCATGGCGTCTTATCTATTACAGTGGACAGGCATCAGCCGATCGTGGGCTGCAGGCTGCCGCTGTTATGACATGCGGGGCGTGGGTTCGGCGTACGGCGTGTATGAGTTCAAGCGTCGGTTCAACGCCGAGTTGGTCAACTTTCTTGGAGAGTACGATCTGGTGATCAGCCCGAGAGCCTACGCGGGTTGGCGGTGGCTCGAACAGGCGGTGCAACGACCTGCGGCGTGGAGCTATCGCCTTTACCAGAAGCTTGGAAGGTTCACGTGAAAAGGTCTGACATTGAAGCATCGGTCCGCTTGAAATATGGGGATCCTGACGAGGTGGCAGCCTTCTCGACCATCGCGGCTGAAGGTCTGGCCCCCTTTGAGGAGGCTCTGGTCCAGCAAGCTTTCGTTCCTGGGCAGCGGATCTTGGACATTGGCTGCGGCGGTGGGCGCGAGGCGAGCGCCATGGTTCAGCATGGGCTACGGGTCGTCGCCATGGACTTGGTGCCCGCGATGGTTCAGGCCGCCCGGTCCTATGGCCGAAAGAAAGGTCTGCTAAGTTCCTATGTTGTGGGGAATGCCGTCTCGCTTCCGTTTTGTGACGCCTGCTTTGATGGTGTGGCCATGCTCGGTGCAATTATTGCCCACGTGCCGGGACGGGATGGGCGGGTTCAGGCGATTCGTGCGGTTTGGCGAACCCTGCGGCCTGGAGGGAAGTTGGCTATGACGACACACAACCGCCGCTGCCGCTGGAAATTACGGATATACTTCGCCTGTGTGAACCGCTTCCGGCGGCTGGGCCGTCGCCTTGGACTAGGAACTAGCTTGGGTGATAACGACCGGTGGAGTACCAGGATCAGTGAGGCCCGGTCGCGTCGTCCCGTTTTCTTCCACATGTATGATCTTGACGAAGCGCTTGCGGATCTGCAGGAAGCTGGCTTTGAAGTCGTGGATGCCAGGGCGAGGGCTGAGTTTGAAGCGGGTCGAGTGGATCAGGCTCTCCGAGAACGGGACTACTTACTTGGATTCATTGCCAAGCGGCCGGAGGCTTGACGGCGTGTCCGGCTCGGATCATCCGGCTCAATCTGGAACTGATGATTCGAGACAACAGCCTGACGTGGCTGTTGTCATTCCTGCTTGGAACGAGCGGGAGAACATCGAACTGCTCCTTCCCGCGCTCAAGGAATTGATTGCCGACCTGGGTCTCACGGCGGAGATTATCGTCGCCGATGGGGGATCACGGGACGGAACAGCAGAAGCAGCGGTACGGCGGGGCGCCCGCGTCGTCGTGCAGAAAGAGCCAGGCTACGGCAGCGCGCTCTTGGCTGGCTTTGCGGCCACCGCGGCCCCGTACATCGTCACCATGGACGCCGACTTGTCGCACCGCCCCGTTTTCCTGCAAGAATTCTGGCAGCGGCGCCACGAGGCTGAAGTGTTGATCGCTTCCCGTTACGTCCCCGGCGGGCGGGCCGACATGAGCCGGTTCCGAAGGTTGCTGAGCCATATTCTGAACTTCTCTTACAGCCGGGTCCTGTCGTTTCCGCTCCGCGATCTCTCCAGCGGGTTCCGCATGTACCATCGCGACGTGCTGATGGGACTCACCCTGGTGGCGCGGGACTTCGACATGTTGGAGGAGATCCTGATCCGGGTGCATGCGGAAGGATGGCGCATCCTCGAGATTCCGTTCCATTACATGTCCCGGGGCTCCGGCAGCTCCCATGTGCGACTCTTCAAGTTCGGAAGGGCCTTCGCTAAAACCCTGGTGCGGATGTGGAGACTGCGTAACTCCGTCGCGGCGGCTGATTATGATCATCGGGCCTTCGACAGTCCGATTTGGCTGCAGCGGTACTGGCAGCGAACGCGACATCGGATCGTCCTCGGCTATGTTCAGAGCCCGAAGAGCGTCCTGGACATTGGCTGCGGGTCCAGCCGGATCATTCAGGATCTGTCTGATGCGGTCGGACTGGACGTCCTCCAGCATAAACTGCGGTGGCTGAAGCAGCGCCATCGCTTGTTGGTCCGGGCGAGCTGTGACCGGCTCCCGTTCAGGGCAAATAGCTTTGACACGGTGATCAACTCCGAAGTGATCGAGCACGTCCACGACTCACCGGAAATATGGTCAGAAATGTGGCGGGTCCTTCGTCCGGGTGGTGTCCTGGTGCTGGGCACACCGGATTATGGCCGTTGGCTCTGGTGGGTGCTTGAGTGGATCTACGGAAAAGTCCTGGTCGGCGCGTACGCTCATGAACATATCACGCACTTTAATCGAGAAGAGGTAGCCAGACGTCTTCGAGCCGACGGGTATGAGATCCTGGACTGCCAGTATGTGGGGTTCTGTGAGATGATCTTCAAGGCGAAGAAACCAATTACGAATCAAAAGACATGACCCGTGAGCAAATCATGAAGGCAAAATCGTGACGCAGGCTATAAGCGCGTCGGTGGCGCACGACGCAGTCCTAGAATATCTGCAGAACCGCAGGCGTGGCTTGCTTGTGCAACTGGCCGGTATCGGTGACCTGGTCATGGCACTCCCGGCAATTGAAAGCCTACGTCTTGGACTACCGCACATCCGCTGGACGCTGGCGACACGGCCTGAAAATATTGATGTGCTTCAAAGTCAAGTGGACGCGATTCAAACCATCCCCTGGCCGCCCACGATCTGGAATATCGGCGCGATCATCAGGGGGGTGATTCGGCTTAGACGGACGCGGTTCGATGTCGCGATCCATTTGTATAGCATTAGCAGCGTACATGGCGCTCTCGCCATGAAGGTCCTGTTCTTGGCCATCCACCCGTGTCTGTCCATCGGACGGTGCCGATTTCAAGGCCTTCGGATCTTCGACGTTACCTGGAATGATCGCCGTACGTCGTCCTCGCATGAAATGGACTTGAATCTCGATCTGATCTGCAGTCTCGGCTTGCCACGAGCAGGGCAGGTCCCTGTCCTCATACCTCGGCAAGAGGCCCTGCGACGGATGACCGCGCAGGTCCACGAGCGATTCGGGACAGCGCAACCCTTTGTCGTCATTTTCCCGGGAGGCAGAGTGAAGGCTCAGCAGTGGCCGGTCGCGTATTATTCGCAGATAGCCGAATGGCTGAGCGCACACGGATTCGGGGTGTGTGTGATAGGTTGCAAGGACGATGTTGATGGTGCTCAAACGATAGCCGACTCGGCCGGTCGTGCTGGGTGGAACCTTGCAGGTCGCCTGACTCTCCAAGAGGTAATCGCCCTGTTGCCGCATGCTTCTGCTTACATTGGCAATGACTCCGGACCTACGCACATCGCTGCAGCGCTGGCCGTACCCTGTGTCGCGTTATTCAGACCTAGCGAAATGGCACGGTATGCGCCGCGTGGTCTCGGGCGCATCCGGATCCTTCATTCAGAATCTCGCTGCCCTGCCTGTGAGCGGATCAACGGAGCGTGCCATACCTGTCTTGAATCTCTCGCGCCGGAGACGGTCTGGGACACTATTAGAGATATGGTCCCGGCTCTTCGGTAGGCTCGTCTGATGGAAGAACGCGGCCACGTAGATGCCCGTCGTACCGTCTTCCATATCATCACACGACTCGATCATGGCGGGTCGGCGCGGGAGACTCTCCAGACGGTGCTCGGGCATGATCGGGGCCGGTTCCGCGTCAGTATCGCGTTTGGACGACCGGAGACAACGACCGCTGACGATGCCGCGCTGCTGAAAGTCGATCTGCAACAGCTCGGCCAGGCCGGCGTGTCGGTGTTCCAAGTCCCACCGTTGGTGCGGGAGATCAATCCAGTGCTGGATGCGTGGGCCACCGTTACCCTGTGGCGGCTGTTGCGCCGCGTGCGACCGGAAGTGGTGCATACCCATACCTCAAAAGCGGGAGCGGTGGGGCGCCTCGCCGCGCGGCTGGCCGGCATCCCTGTGGTGATCCATACGCCGCATGGGCATATTTTTTATGGCTACTACGGAGCGGTTGCCAGTGCGATCATTCGCCTGCTTGAAAGGCTGCTGGCCAAAATAACCGACCGGATTGTGACGCTGACGGATCGTGGAGCGCAGGAGCATGTGCAGTACAAGATTGCCAGTCCGCAGAAGTTTGTGACGATTCACGGCGGGAACTCCCTTGCGCAGTTCCGATCGTTGCGGGTGAACGCCACTGTCAAGCGCAAGGAATTGGGGCTCCCGCCGGAAGGACCGATCATTGGTACAGTGGGCAGGCTGGTTCCCATCAAAGGTCACACCTGGCTTGTCCGCGCCGTCCCGCGAGTGCTGGCCGAATTCCCACAAGCATGTTTCGTCATATTAGGCGAGGGGCCGTTACTCGGCGAGCTCAAGGAGTTGACGGCTGAGTTGGGAATCAGCCCGCACGTTGTGTTTCTGGGCACACGGCATGACGTACCGGAATGCCTGGCGGCCCTGGATCTCTTTGTCCTCCCTTCGCTTAACGAAGGCATGGGGCGAGCCTTGGTTGAAGCGATGGCAGTGGGCTGCCCCGTCGTCGCCACGCGTGTTGGTGGCATCCCGGACGTCGTCGCGGACGGGACGACCGGCTTGTTGGTCCCGCCTCGGGACGATCGGGCGCTGGCCGAAGCTATTCTTACCTTTCTGCGGGATCGGTCGCGCCGGGCCGCCTACGGTGAAGCGGCGAGACGACACGTCGATGGACGATTTGACGTCGAGACGATGGTGCACAACATTGAACGGCTTTACGATGAAGTCTGGCAAGAAAAGCATCCCGCGACGTAAATTGCTTCTTCTTGGCGGCTGTGCCGCGCTGGCCGGGTTGCTGTGGATCGCGGTGGCGGAGGCTGGCGAGCCCGGACAAGCCTGGCGGCCGGTCACGACGGTGTTTCACGTCCACAGCGACATGAGCACCGGCAGTGACTCGCTCGAGTCACTTGTCGCGCAGGCACGATCATATGGGATCGAGGCTATTATTCTGACCGACAACCTCCTCCTCCGCTATGAGTACGGGCTCTTCCCCTTGCGCGGGTTGATCCGCCGGACTGTCGCGCTGCCATCAATCATGAATTCCGGAGTTGATCGGTACTTTGAGGCGATCCGCGAGGTCAACCGCCGCCATCCTGACGTGCTGGTAGTCCCTGGCGTGGAAGTGGTGCCCCACTATTACTGGACCGGTTCGCTCATTGGGAAGGACCTCACGATGCACGACTCGCAGAAGAATATTCTGGTCGCGGGCCTGCCGGCTGAGGCCGACTACAAACTGCTTCCGGTGGCCGGTAACTACGCGGCGTACGAATTTGGGTGGCCGACCGTGCTCTGGTTGTCACCGGCCTTGTTGGTTGCTCCGGCGATGTGGCTGCTCAACCGCCGGGTTGAACGGAAGGTGAGGGTCGGGTGGACATTCATGATCGTGCGAACCAGGCTGGTCGTCCCGGGTGTGGTCTTGCTGATCGTGGCCGGCCTCCTGTTGTTCAATAATTACCCGTTCGGTCGGCCACCCTTTGACGTGTATCAGGACGGGAATGGGCTGCAGCCCCATCAGCGCCTGATCCAGTATGTCCGCGAGCATGGCGGGCTGGCCGTGTGGTCCATGCCTGAAGTGAGGGATTTCAACCGTTACGGCTTCGGAAGGCTGGGGATCGTCACAGTAAAGACTGATCCGTACCCCGACGCGCTGCTGCGAACAACTGACTACACGGCGTTTGGGGCGCTCTACGAGGATACGATCACGATGACGGATGTTGGCGGCGTGTGGGATGCCGTGCTAGGGGAGTATCTACGCGGCCGTCGGTCGTCCCCTATCTGGGGCATCGGCGAGGCTGCTTATCATAAGAGCGGCCAAGCTGGTAAGCAATTATTTGATATAGAAACGATCCTGTGGGTAAAGGAACGGACACCGGCGGCGTTTCTAGACGCTATTGCCAAAGGTCGGATGTATACCTTGCAGAGGTCCAAGGAGTACGGATTACTTTTGAACGAGTTTACGCTCATCTCAGAGGCGACCGGTGGACCGGCTCTATCTGGGCAGACTCTACGGGCCACTGCATCGTCACCTATCCTGGTTCGACTTGCCGTCTCCAGCAGCGATGGCCGTTCACGCCAGACCCCTGTCCTGGTCATACGGTCCGGCCGGCTCATGAACACGGGCACGGAAACGGTGCCCTTCACTGTGACGCTCCAAGACACGGCGCCGGCGGCTGGCGAGATGTCCTGCTATCGGCTGATGATCGGTACGGGTGATCATAGGATCGTCAGCAATCCGATCTTCATCCGCGGTGAGTGACCTTTTGGTGTGAAGGGCTAACCGGTGCGTATCGCGATCCATCAGCCCCAGTATTTGCCCTGGTTGGGCTATCTTGATAAACTGGATCGTACAGACGTCTTTGTGCTCCTGGACAACGTTCAGTTTAAGAAGAACGAATGGCAGAATCGCAATCGCATCAGGACGGCGCAGGGCTGGCAGTATCTGACCGTGCCGGTCCTCCACGAGTTTCCCCAGCGCCTGGACCAGGTCCGGATCAACAACCAGGCCGACTGGCGTCGCAAGCACCAGACCGCATTGGAGACCCATTACCGAAAGGCGCCGCATTATGATCAGTTTGTGCCAGCGTTTCGTGATCTCTACAGCCGGGCCTGGGAGCGCCTGGCGCCGCTCAATATCGAGGTGATTCGTGTGTTGACCGAG
>Ga0209157_1003038_pt1 | contig 13093 bp, 10 predicted proteins | sample GraSoiAngelo_135_FD_185892 | JGI IMG/M metagenome (GOLD analysis project Ga0209157, IMG submission 185892) | Grasslands soil microbial communities from the Angelo Coastal Reserve, California, USA - 14_0929_05_40cm (SPAdes) (version 2) | ecosystem: Environmental > Terrestrial > Soil > Grasslands ... | reverse complement strand
GGACGGAGCGAACTCATCCATATTCGCTATAATGCCACCTTCCGGGGGGAGAGTCGATGCAGCCTGAAGTCGAAATCTTCGGCGTTCTGATGACCGGCGAGACCGAGAGATTCAAGCAGCTCCTGCACGAGCGCCCCGATCTGGTGAACGCGCGCAACGAGAACGGCGACTCGCTCCTCATATCGGCGGCCTACATGGGCCGCCATGACCTGTTCGACCTTTTGCTCGAGAAGGGAGCCGGCGTGAGCCTCTACGAGGCTTCAGCGGTGGGCCTGGCCGATCGGGCGCAGGAGCATGTCGAGAAAGATCCGTCGCTCGTGAACACTTACAGCCACGACGGCTGGACGCCTCTCCACCTGGCCTCGTTCTTCGGCCACATGGAGATCGCGCGGCTCCTCCTGGCCCGGGGCGCCGACGTGAACGCGCGCTCGAAGAGCACCCGCTTCGCGAAGGAGAACACCCCGCTGCACGCCGCGGCCGCCAACCGGCAGGTGGGTGTCGCCGAGATCCTCATCGCCCACGGCGCCGACGTCAACGCGAAGGACGGCAGCGGCTACACACCCCTGGCGCTCGCCGCCGACAGCAAGAACGACCTTCTGGTCGTGATCCTCCTGGAGAAGGGCGCGCAGGTGGTCTGAGGGCGCCCTCCCCTCACAGCACCTCTCTCTGCCGGCCCGCGCAGCACTCGCCGCGCGGGATCGGCTTGCCGTGGGGACAGGCCGGCGGGTGGTTCAGGAAACCACAGATCGAGTCGGTCATCACGGGGGAGAGGATGTGCTCGAAGAAGCAGGCCTCCTCCTCGACGGCCGACTCGTGCATCTGGAACGTCTCGGAGAACAGGGTCTCCGCGAGGCGGTGTCTGCGGATCAGATGCTCGGCGCGGCGGCGGCCCTCCTCGGTGAAGGCGAGATTCTCCGGATCCAGGATGCCGCGGACCCGCATCCTGTCGAGAAGCTGCGGCGTCGCCAGGCGCGCGCCGATCGCGCAGATCTCGTGCGCCGCGGGTTCTCCCTCTCCCTTCAGCCACAGATATTCCAGGACCTCGTCGATCGCCTCTTCGTCCTGCTGGTGGGTCAGAAACTCGCCGGCGACCCGGCCGTGCTCGAGCTGGATCTGTCGCGACGCGCGCCGCCCGATCACCAGGTCGTGCGTCACCATGACGATCGTCTGGCCGCCCTCGTGCATCTGCGCGAACAGGTCCATGACCGCGCGCTCGTTCTCGGCGTCGAGCGATCCGGTGGGTTCGTCGGCCAGGATCAGCTTCGGCCGGTTGATGAGCGCCCGCGCGATGCAGACACGCTGCTTCTCGCCGCCCGAGAGCTGGGACGGCAGGTGCCGCAGGCGGTCCCCGAGGCCGATCCTCTCGAGCGCCCGGATCGCCTCGCCCTGGTCCGCCATGCTGTGCAGGTATTGCGCCAGCATGACGTTCTCGAGAGCGTTTAGGTACGGGATGAGGTGGAACTGCTGGAACACCAGCCCGACGCGCTCGCGGCGGTAGCGGATCAGCTCCGGCCTCGGGATGCGCGCCAGGTCGAGTCCGTCGACGATCACCCGCCCCTCGTCCGCCCGGTCGAGCCCGCCCAGGAGATTCAGGAGCGTCGTCTTGCCCGAGCCCGAGGGGCCCATGACGGCGAGCCACTCGCCTCGCTTGATCTCGAGGCTGACGCGGTCGAGCGCGACCACTCCCTTCGGGTAGCGGCGGGTGGCGTTGTCGATCGTGATGAAGGACATCGAAGATCTCCTGCGATTACTCTCCGCGGAGCGCCGCGGCCGGCTGGATCGAAAGCGCGCGCCGCAGCGGGATGAGCACGGCCATCAGGCAGATCAAGATCGATGCGCCCATGACGACCGGCACGACCGACAGGCTCGCCCCGATCGGGGCGCCGAACAGACGGCTGCCGATGAGGCGGGCCAGCCCCGCCCCGAGCGCGATCCCGGCGAGAGCCCCCAGGAGCCCGAGGAGTCCGACCTCGCCGAGGAACATCTTGAAGATCTCGCCGTCACCGGCGCCGATCGCCCGGGCCAGGCCGATCTCTGACTCGCGTTCGGCCACCATCGACATGAGTGTCGTCACCAGGCACAGACCCGAGAGCACGAGGATGACGAAGGTCAGGAGGAGCATCATCCGATCGAGCCTTTTGAGAATCGCCCCTTCGGCCAGGGTGATCGCCCTCAGCGGGCGGGCCGTGACACCCGGCAGGGCGGCCGCGAGCCCCGCCGCGGCGCTCTCCACCGTTTTCGGCCCTCCTTCGATCGAAACCGCCGCGTACGACACGCGTCCCTGAAGGCCGGCCAACTCCTGGAGCGTATGCAGCGACAGGAACGCCTGCTCATCTTCGGCCTCGCCGGTCGAAACGACGCCCGTAACCCGCAGAACGACGCTCGAGCGGACGCTGATCTCCGCGCGATCGCCCGGCTTCAGACCGGCCCGCTCCGCGAGCGATGTCCCGATGACGAGGCCGCCGGCGGCGAAGTCCTCGAGCCGCCCGGGCGGGAGCGCGGTCACGCTCCACCCCGGGTAGATCCGGCGCAGCAACTCGAAGTCGACCCCGACGAGCGTCGCCGCCTGGTCCCCCGCCACACCGGAGGCGATCAGGACCGGCGCCATTTTCGCTCCGGCTCCGAGCAGCGCGGGGACGCGCTCGACGTCGGTCTCCTGGAGCGTCGGCGCCTGCCTGGCCGCTTCCGGGCGGCCGACGGACGGCGGCGATGACCCCGCCGCCGGCAGGACGAGAAGGTTCGGGCCATAGGCGCGGAGCTCGCGCGACATCTTCCGGTTGAGCCCGGCCTTCAGGTTCGTCACGGTGGCGGTGACCGTCGCCCCGACCGTCACGGCGAGCAGGGCCAGAAGGAACGCCGGGCCGCGCAGATTCAGCGAGCGCAGGAGAAATCGGGCCGATGTCACCCACCGCCCGGGCTCGTCGTGCAGCCCCCCGCGCGGCCGGCCGGCCTGCCGATCAGAGTCCACGCAGAACCTCCGCCGGCCGCAGACTCAGGACGCGGCGGACCGGCACGATCGACCCCGCGATCGTGATCACGAGGGCCACGCCGATCGCCAGGGGGACGGCGAACGGCCGGATCGTCACGGGCGCGCCGAACACCGAGGAGGAGATGAAGCGCGCCATCAGCGCCCCGCCCAAAGCGCCGAGCAGCCCGCCGGTCACCCCCAGAAGCGCGGCCTCCGCCAGGAACATCCCGACGACGCGCCGGTTGCCCGCTCCCATCGCCTTGAGGAGTCCGATCTCGGATCGCCTCTCCAGCACGCTCGTCGACAGGGCGCTGGTCAGCGCCAGGGCCGAGGCGATGGCCGCCATGATGGCGATGACCGCCATCAGACCCGAGATCCGCTCCAGGATCGCTCCGTCCGAGTCGGCGACGCGGCGGATGACGCGCGCCTCGGAGCGCGGCACGGCGCGCTCGAGCTCGAAGGCGATCGACGAGGGGAACGGCGTGCAGCTCCAGCGCTCGAACTGCTCCGGCGGCATCTCCCTCGGGTTCGTCCCGAGCCTCTCGTAGACCGCCGACTCCGGGGTGGTCAGGGCGCGGACGAAGACGCGCGACACCCGTCCTTCCAGTCCCGACAGCCTCCACGCCGCTTCGATCGGCACGAGGATGGCGTCGTTTTCGTCGCCGCCCGCCGTCAGAATGCCCGTGATCGCCAGGGTGGCGGGGCGGCCGGCGACCTCGATCGAAAGGTCGTCTCCCGGGCCCAGACCCAGGGACGAGGCGAGCCCGGTCCCGGCGAGCGCCTCGAGAGAACCCGCCTCCGCGAGACCATCGCGCGGCCAGTCACCGGAGACGCGCCAGTACGGGTTGAGGCCGCGCGCCCCGGTCCTGAGCCCCGGCTCCCCGCCCTCGATCTCCCTGTCGAACCAGGTGCCGCGCAGGAGCACGGTCCTGCCGGGGGATCCGCCCGCGGCCGGCCGGAGGAGCCGCGCCGGCACGTCCAGGACCGGTGCTGTGGCCAGGATGTTGTTCTTCCAGAAATTCTCGCGGACGGCCGGCAGATCCGCGGCGTCGAGGTAGGACGGCGCGCGCAGCGCCGAAACATCCTCGCCACCGACCACGACCGGTGCCGCGCCGCCTCTCGGCAGGACGACCAGGTTCGCGCCGAACGAATTCAGCTCGCGGCTCATCTTGTCGCCGACGTCCAGCGCGATGTCGCCCAGTCCCGCGGCGGCCGAGGTCCCGAGAGCCACGGCCGCCAGGATGACGGTCCTGCGCCGCATGCGGCGCAGGAAGGAGAGGCTGACCAGACGCAGGAACACGCGACCTCTCAGTTAGAAGGAGCGCTCGCCCGGGCGTCCGTCGCCTTCCGGAACGCCGGAGCCTCGTGCCGCAGATCACTGACCGCGATGATCAGGCTCCCGTCTTCGTCCCGGTGCGGCAACGGGATCGGATTGCATCCGCCACCCGTACCGAGCGTCGCCGGGTTGATGTCGGCGGCGCAGGCCAGGCACACCAGACGACCCTTCACGTCGGCGTATCCGTACGCTCCGCAGACCTGGCAGGCATCGAACGACGGCACGAGCTTCGAGCCGGATTTTTTCACGAAGAACCGCACCACGACGCCGTCCACCGTCACTCCGAAGCGGTGCAGGTGGCCGTCCTGCAGGCCGGTCTTCTCGACCCGCACCAGGCCCTCTCCGTCCGGCTGGAGCATCAGCGGCGGGTCGATCGTCTTCGGCAGCCGCGCGAAGGCGAACGACACGGTCAGAGAGGCGATCACGGCGATCCCGGCGACCGCGAAGGTCCGCTTCCAGAGTCTCTCCCGCCTGAGGCCCGCCAGCGCCAGTCGCCTCGCTGGGCCTTCGAGCGCCTGCGCCTCCTGCGCGCGCTTGCGGTCGGCGCGCCCGGGCACCAGGAGCACGACGAGCGGCAGCGCCAGGAGCGAGACCAGGAGGATGACATTGTTCCGCACGATCGGCCCGATGAGGCGCATCTCCCGGGCGCCTATCGGGATGGTGCCGCGCTCGCCGAACTCGTGCAGGCCGCCGATGAGGAGCTGGACCGACAGGACGAACAGCACGACCGCGGTGACCTTGAAGAAGCGCGGCAGGTCGACGCGCGCCGTGCCGCGCACGAACGACACGCCGAACAGGACCGCCAGGGCGATGCCGACGAGTCCCGCGAAGAACGCCAGAAGCGCGTCGGTCGTCAGGTCGACCGCGGCCAGGAAGAGGACGGTCTCGACCCCCTCGCGCAGGACCAGGACGAACGTCAGGCCGAAGAGACCGGACGCCACGGCCAAGGAGCCGCCTCTGTCCTGACCGGAGGCGGCCTCCCGTGAGGCGATCGCCTCGACGCGCGCCTCGATCTGCTGCTTCAGCCTCTTGCTGCTCCGCAGCATCCAGATCACCATGCTCGTGACCAGGACCGCGGAGGCGATCATCAGCCAGCCCTCGTAGGCCTCCTCCTGGACGCCCAGGGCGGCGACGATGGCCGCGCAGGCGAGGCTTCCGAGGATTCCCGCGGCCAGGCCCCAGTACACGGGGCGGCTGAGCGCCTCGCGTCCCGTCTTGCGCAGGTAGATGAGGATGATCCCGACGACCAGGGCCGCCTCGATCCCCTCGCGCAGCGTGACCACCAGGGCTTCGAACATCAGCGCCTCCTCCCCGCGGACCCGGGAGAGCTGCCGACGCTGGCGCACGACTCGCAGTAGCCGCGGATCTGGTGCGAATGCCCGGTCATGACGAACTTCTTCCTGCGGCAGACCACTTCCTGGATGCGCTCCACCTCGGGGCTCTCGAACTCGAGGATGGTCCCGCAGCCCAGGCAGATCATGTGGTCGTGGTGGTGCCGGCCGAGCATCAGCTCGTAGCGCGCCTGCCCGCGGGCCATCTCGACCTTGTGGATGAGCCCGGAGTCGACCAGGCGCGGCAGGTTGCGGTACAGCGTGGCGCGCGACACGCCGTGCCCCGCCTTGCGCAGGCGCCCCAGGAGGTCGTCGACGTCGAAGTGTCCGCGCACCGACAGCACGTGATCGATGAGGGCGCGTCTCTCGCGCGTCATCTTGAGGCCATGTTTCGACAGGTACTGCGCGAACCGTTCGATCGCCTGCACGCCCCGTCCCCCCGCGGACCCGACCCGGCCTTAGGAATCGCCCGCGTCCGCTAGTTGCAACAGAGTCTCAATTATGATTCGCCCGGGTCGTCCTGTCAAACCGCCCGCGACGGCCGCGGAACGACGCCGCTCAGTGTTCCTCGGGCGGGCGCGTCCTGCGGAAGGCGGCGAACAGGAGGACGTCGTAGGCGATCTTCATGACCGAGCCGACGAGAAGAGGCGTCATGAGGGACCCGGCCATGAACCAGCCGGCGAACGAGGGGGCGACGGCCCAGGCGCCCACGCGCACGAGATGGGTGACGCCCGAGGCCAGGGTGCGTTCCTCCGGCCTGACGACCGCCATGACGTACGACTGGCGCGTCGGCACGTCCATCTCCACCAGCCCCTCCCGCAGGAGAAAGAGGACGGCCGCGGTGGCGAAATCGTGGGCATAGGCGACCGTGACGAGCAGGAGGCTCGACGGAATGTGGGTGAAGACCATCGTGTTCACGAGCCCGATGCGGCGCGCCAGCCAGGCGGCGCCGAGGTGGGACGCGGCGTTGAGGAGGCGCGCGCCGAAGAACAGGGGTCCGAGGACGCCTTCGCCCACGCCGAAGCGCTCGTAGAAGAACAGGGTCAAAAGCGCCGTCGTCAGGAACCCGCCGGCCAGGCTGTCGAGCGCGAACAACGACGAGATGCGCCAGAGCACGCGGCGCGTCTCCGGGGAGACGCGCGCCTTCGGCTCGCCGTCCGCGGACTCGACGCGGCCGGAGAGGCCCAGATAGAGCGCGGCCGTCACGAGCATCAGGAACGCGTAGACACCGATGCTCGCCCGGAACGAGGCGATGTCTCCGGTCCCCATCCTCCGCAGGACGGCCGGCAGGCCCGCCAGGAGTCCCCCGGCGGCGTGGCCGATGTCCTGCAGGACGTTGTACCAGGCGAACGCCTGCGTGCGCCTTCGATCGTCCACCGTGGCCGGCAGGATGACCTGGTCCAGGATCAGGGACGCCCCGCGGTCGCGTCCCATTCCGTTCACCATCCCCAGGAAGGCGGCGGCGCCGGCGGCGAATGGATGCGCCGTGAGGGCGAAGCCGATCCCCCCGCAGGCGCCGAGGAGCGAAAGAAGAAGAAGCGAGCGCCGGCGGCCGACGCGATCACCCACCAGCGTGACCAGGAGCGCGGCCGCGGCGCAGCCGGACAGCCCGGCCCCGACCACGTAGCCGATGCGGGACGGGTCGAAGTCCAGGTGCGCCAGGAACACGCCCATGAGGACGCCGATCATCCCGGTCGCCAGGGCCCTCACGAACGCGGCCGCGTACAGAATCCGGCGATCGGTCATCCTGGGCGGCCGGGGGACGCGACGAGGGGCATGGGCGCATCCTAGCATCCCATTCCGCGAGGTTCTCTCCGACTTTTTCGCGAAGGGCGGCCGCCCTCGGCGGCATTGACAGACCGCGCCCCCAGACCTACGTTGTGCCGGGTGATGACGGGCCCCGTGCGGGTGGGCCACGTTCCTGGCGAGCGGGGAGGGACGCGACATGCGACATGTTTTCGTGACGGCGATTCTTCTTATCGTGGCGGCTACGTCGGTGCCCGTCGCGGCGGGCGAGCTGGAACGAACGCTCGAGTCCCGCTGGCGCGGGGCGTGGGTCCTGACCGCCGTCGACACCTTCTCCGACTGCGCCGGAACGCACACGAACAACCGGGTCAACGGGACGCTCGTGAGCAGCAGGGGGCGCATCCGCTTCCGTCCCGGCGAGCTGGCGCAGGTCGGGAAGGTCGACCTGAAGCGCTCGAGGCTCGACATCCTGGTGGGCGTTCCCGAGCCGATCCTGGTCTCCTTCCGGGACGGGCCGTTCACGCTCTACAACGAGACCCGCTGTCTCATCGAGCTGGACGTGGAGCTGCCGCGCTCGCTCGTCTCGAACGACGACGCCAATGGCATCGACGCCGCCATCGCGCCCGTCCTGAAGCGCTTCACGAGCCAGGACGAGGCCCTGCAGGCCAAGTCCTTCAACCACAGGAAGCGCGATCCGTATCCTGCCGACTATGACCGGACGCTCGCCGAGCACGCCGTCTGGAAAGCGCAGCAGGCGAACGCCGCGATCCAGGCGAGGATCGACAAGGCGCTCGAAGAGACCGCGCGCCTGACCGACCGGGTCACGAGCGATCCCGATTACCTCAAGGGGTTCGCGGCGGGTGTGGAGGCGATGCGGGCCGTGGATCTCGGGCAGTGCGGCGAGCTCATGAGCCGAGACTTCACGAACGTCGCCCCCGCTCCCAAGCAGATCGCCGTGGCCTCCTTTGCCGGCGAGGCGGCCGGCCGCTACACCCGCGGCTTTCAGGACGGCCAGCGCCTGGTGTACGGGCTCGAGTGTCTGCGTCGTCTGCCGCAGTGCATGGTGCCGGTGCCGCCGGCTCCGGGTAACCCCGGAGCGCGCGGATACTAGCGGTCCCTCTTGGCCTCGGGAGCGGCGCCGGCCGTCCCGGCGCCGGGTCCGGTCGTCTCGATCAGGTCGGCCATCCACTCCTCCCACTTCACGCTGCCGCTGAACCCGAGTATTTTCGCGCGCACAATGCCGTCCGCATCCACGATCCAGGTGGAGTCGCAACGAAAATGCCGAAATGACAATGACACATCAGCAGGCGCCCCCGCGATGTTTTCCTCGGCCTCCTGCCTTTTGGATCCGACCTTAGGCTCAGGACGCCATTGCGTCGAGCGGGCACCAGGTGGTAAAAGGGATACGCCATAGTTCGCCGCAAAATCCAGGGCAGTCGGTCGTTGCCGCCCTCGCAGCGGGCTCATGGAGGAGCTTCTCGACCGGACCCCGGCGGCCGGCGTCGCGATGCGGACCGTCCGTCGATGCGCAGGGCCGCCACGTCCGGACAGCGTGGGGATACGATGGCCAGCAGGTTGAAGCGTCGGTCGCGTGGTTCTCCCGCCAAGCCGCGTCCGCCCAAGGCCCCGAACCCGGTCGCCGTCACGCTGGTCGAATCTCCCGAGCCGCGGTCGGACGCGTTTGCCGTGGTGGGGATCGGCGCCTCCGCCGGGGGGCTCGAGGCGTTCACGCGGCTTCTGAAGGCCCTGCCCGGCGACACGGGGATGGCCTTCGTTCTCATCCAGCACCTCGATCCGAAGCACCCCAGTCTTCTGAGCGAGATTCTGTCCAGGGCGAGCGCGTTGCCGGTCACCTCGGCCGCGGACGACATGGCCGTGGAGCCTAATCACGTCTACGTCATGCCTGAGAACGCGGACATGGAAATCGACCAGGGCATTCTGCGCCTCGCGCGCCGGGAAGGCGACAAGGGGCACCACCTGCCCATCGACGGGTTCCTGAAGTCTCTCGCCCGGGATCAGCGAGGTCGGGCTATCGGAGTCATCCTTTCGGGGACCGCATCCGACGGCGTGGTCGGACTGCGGGCCATCAAGGCCGAGGGCGGCATCACCTTCGCCCAGGCGGAGCAGTCGGCCAAGTTCGGAAGCATGCCGCACAGCGCCATCGCGGCCGGCGTCGTGGACCTGGTCCTGCCTCCCGAGGAGATCGCGACGGAGTTGGGTCGGATTGCCCGGCATCCCTACGTGCGCTCCCACGACGCGATTCCGGAGGCGCCGGTGGACCAGCACGGCGATGCGCTGGCTGCCATTTTCAAGGCGCTGCACGCCTCGACGGGTGTGGATTTCGCGGAGTACAAGCAGAGCACCATCCAGCGTCGCATCAGGCGGCGCATGGTCGTGCACCGCATGGACCGACTCGAGGACTATGCAGACTACTTGAAGCTCAAACCCGGCGAAGTGCAGGTCCTCTACGACGACATCCTGATCAACGTGACCGGCTTCTTCCGCGACCCCGGGGCGTTTGAGGCGCTACGGTCCAGCGTCTTCCCGGTGTTCCTCAAGCAGGACTCGGCCCGAGGCTCTCTTCGGATCTGGGTGCCGGGATGCGCCACCGGGGAGGAAGCGTACTCCATCGCCATCGCCCTTCTGGAGTTCCTGGGCGACCGAGCGGTCGGCGTCCCTATCCAGATCTTCGCCACCGACATCGATGAGACGGCGATCGAGACGGCCCGCTCCGGCGTCTACCGCGACAGCATCGCCGCCGATCTGACGCCCGACCGGCTGAGGCGCTTCTTCATCAAGGTCGAACGCGGATATCAGGTGACCAAATCCGTGCGCGACATGTGCGTGTTCGCCAAGCAGAACGTGACCAGGGACCCGCCGTTCTCCCGGCTCGACCTGATCAGCTGTCGCAACGTCCTCATCTATCTGGGCCCCGTCCTCCAGCGACTGGTCATGCCGATCTTTCATTACGCCCTCAAGTCGACGGGCTTCCTGCTGTTGGGCACAGCGGAGACCGTGGGTGCGTTTTCGGACCTGTTCGAGGCCGTGGATCGGAAGCACCGGATCTACGCGAGGAAACTGACTGCCGGCCGTCTGGGCGTGGAGTTCGCGCCGAGCGAGTCGACGCGCGCCAGCATCGAAGTCGCCGGCGGCCGCGCCGAGGCGGCGCCCGGAATGCAGGACGTCCACCGCGAGGCCGACCGGATCGCGCTGACCCGGTACGCTCCCCCGGGCGTGCTCGTGAACGACGAGATGGAGATCCTGCAGTTCCGGGGTCAGACGGGAAAGTACCTGGAGCCGGCCCCCGGACAGGCCAGCCTGAACCTCATGAAGATGGCGAAGGAAGGACTGGCGCTGGAGTTGCGCGCCGCCCTCCACAGGGTCAAGAAGGGGGGCGTGTCCGTCCGCGTGGATCGGCTCCAGGTGCGCCGCGACGGCCGACGCGAAACCGTGAGCCTGGAGGTGGCCCCGCTCCGTCTGCGAAACGGCACGCAGCGCTTCTACCTGGTCACGTTCGAGGAGTCGGCCCGCGTCGCACCCGCCGGCGCGCGGCACAGCGGGGCTCGCCAGCAGGGAGAAGGCGCGGCCACGGAGGAGAGCGAGAGGATTGAGATCAAGAACGAACTCGCCTCCACCAAGGAGTACCTGCAATCCATCATCGAGGAGCAGGAAGCCACCAACGAGGAGCTCCGGTCCGCCAACGAGGAAATCCTCTCGAGCAACGAGGAGCTGCAGAGCACCAACGAGGAGCTGGAGACTTCGAAGGAGGAGCTCCAGTCGACCAACGAAGAGCTCACCACGGTCAACGAGGAGCTGCACAACCGCAACGTCGAGCTGAGCCAGATCACGAACGACCTTTTGAACGTGCTCGGCAGCGTGAACATCTCCATGGTCATGTTGGGGCCGGACCTCAGAATCCGGAGGCTCACGGCCGGGGCGGAAAAGACCCTGGGCCTGATCCCCGGCGACATCGGACGGCGCATCACCGACGTCAGGACACTCCTGCCCGCTCCCGACCTGGAGCAGCTCGTCCTGGATTCCATCGAGTCCATGAGCGCCCGGGAGCGCACGGTCCAGGATCGCGACGGGCGCTGGTTCGCCATGCGGGTCTGCCCGTACCGCACCGCGGACAACCGCGTCGACGGCGCCGTCCTGGTCCTGCTCGACATCGACGACCTCAAGCGCAGCTCGCAGGAGCTCCAGGACTCCCGCGACTTTGCCGCTGCGATCGTGGACACGATGAGGGGGGCCCTCCTGGTCCTCGACGCCGACCTCAGAATCAAGAAGGCCAACCGGTCGTTCTACGAGACGTTCCGCGTCTCGCCCGCCGAAACCGAGGAGCGGCTCGTGTCCGAAATAGGAGGCGGCCAGTGGAATCTCACGCGGCTCCTCAGCCCGCTGCGAAACGTCGTGCAGCAGGGCACGCGGCTCGAGGACCTCGAGCTGGCGATCGACATCCCGGAGATCGGGCCGAATCTCGTGCTGATCAACGCGCGGCGGCTCGAACGGGAGAGCGGCTCTCCGCCCATGGTCCTGCTGTCCCTCTGGGACATCAGCAGACGCGAGCGGGCCGAGACGGCCGTGGCCGAGCTGTCGGGTCGCCTGCTCCGGCTGCGGGACGAGGAGCAGCGGAGGATTGCGCGCGAGCTGCACGATAGCACGGCCCAGAATCTCTCCGCTTTGTTGATGAGTCTGGCCCTGGTGGATCGGGTCGCCGGGAGCCTTACAAGCGAGGCCCGGAAGGCGCTGTCGGACAGCATCGTCCTCGCGGAGCAGTGCTCCTCCGAGATCCGCGACATCGCCTCCCTGCTGCACCCGCCTCTCTTGGACGAGGTCGGCCTGGCCTCCGCGTTGCAGTGGTACGCCGAGTTCTTCACCCGGCGCACGGGGATCCGCGTGGACCTGGAGATCTCGCCCGAGCTGGGGCGGCTGGCTCCGGAAGCCGAGACGATGATGTTCCGCATCGTCCAGGAGTGCCTCACCAACGTCCAACGCCACTCCGGCAGCCCGACGGCCACCGTGCGCATCTCCAGGGATCCGACCGCAGCGATGCTGGAGATCGCCGACCAGGGTCGGGGCATGCCGTCGCAGGGGGATGGTTCCCCGGGCGAGAAGGCCTCGCGTGGGGTCGGCATCGCCGGCATGACCGAGCGCGCGCGGCAGTTCGGTGGAACGCTCGAGGTGGTCTCGAGCGACGCCGGGACGCTCGTGCGCGCCGTCCTTCCCGTCGCAGAGCACGAGTCGTGAAGACGGTTCGCATCCTGGTGGCCGACGACCATGAGGTGGTCCGGCGCGGGGTCCGGGGACTCGTGGAAAGCCGGCCCGACTGGATCGTCTGCGGCGAAGCGACCAACGGCCGGGAGGCGGTCGAGCAGGCTGGACGCCTGGCGCCCGACGTGGTCATCCTCGACATCGCGATGCCGGAGCTGAACGGGCTTGAAGCCGCGCGCCGCATCCATAAAGCGGCGCCCAGGACCGAGGTGCTCATCCTCACCATGCACCGTTCGGAAGAGCTTGTGCGCCAGGTGTTGGCCGCCGGCGCCAGGGGATACCTTTTGAAGTCCGACGCGGGGCGTGACCTGCTGGCGGCGGTCGACGCCGTGGCGGGACACCGTCCTTTCTTTACGCCCAGGGTCGGCGAACAGGTGGTGCGCGGCTACCTGGCCGATGCCGCCGCCCCGGTTCGCGGGCATTCGGATCGCGAGCTCACCG
>Ga0209157_1003037_pt1 | contig 13094 bp, 15 predicted proteins | sample GraSoiAngelo_135_FD_185892 | JGI IMG/M metagenome (GOLD analysis project Ga0209157, IMG submission 185892) | Grasslands soil microbial communities from the Angelo Coastal Reserve, California, USA - 14_0929_05_40cm (SPAdes) (version 2) | ecosystem: Environmental > Terrestrial > Soil > Grasslands ... | reverse complement strand
TCCGCCGACCGCGCGGCCGGCATCATCGTGCGTGCGGTCGCTCGTCGCCGCCGCGAGGCGGTCATCACGGCTCACGGCAAGCTCACGGTGTGCCTTCAGCGCCTCGCCCCTGGCCTCCTGGCCTGGGGCATGCGCCGCGCTGGCGTCCGAGGCCGCCCGGAACCTGGCCGCGTCTAAAACCTGGGCGGGTCGGGTGTGCCGTGGGCACTCCGCCGCCGATAACTCTGGCGTGAACGCCGAAGAGACTCAGACAGAGGTCTTTGTCGCACGCCAGCCGATCTTCGATCGCCACCGCCACGTCTACGCCTACGAGCTCCTCTTCCGCTCAGGCCTCAAGAACGCCTTCGGTGGAATGGATCCCGACCGCGCGTCGATCAAGGTCATCGCCGACGGCTTCATCCGCTTCGGCCTCCAGCGCCTGACCGGCGGCAAGCGCGCGTTCATCAACTTCACGCGCGACACGCTGGTGAAGGGCTACGCCACGCTCCTGCCCAAGGACAGCATCGTGGTCGAGATCCTCGAGGACGTCGAGCAGGACCACGAGGTCTTCGACGCCTGCCGTGCGCTGAAACAGCGCGGCTACATGATCGCGCTCGACGACGTGGTCTGCGACGACTGGGACAACCCGCTGGTCGGCTTCGCCGACATCATCAAGGTGGACTTCCGCGCCTCGAATGACCGCACCAAGGCGGCGCTCCCCGGCCTCATGGCGGCGCGCAAGATCAAGGCGCTCGTCTCGACGAAGGTGAGACCGCGCGGATCTATCTCGAGGCCGTCGAGTGGGCGACCTCGAGCTACGCCGGGGCCAACGGGTCCCGCTGACAGGCCCCCTCGCCGCCCCGGCGCCCCGGGGGTAGGATAGATCCCAGGAGGTTGACCGCCATGAGCTACCTGGCTCGCCGTTTCTCGCTGATCACTCTCGCGCTCGCCGTCCTGTCCATGATCCCGGCCGCCGGCTGGAGCGACAACAAGCCGCTGGAGCCGCACCAGCCAGGCTGGGAGCGCTGGTTCAAGCTCGACTGGGAGGCTGGGGACTGGAAGGGCCACGCCGTCGTGCAGGGCTACCTCTATAACACGTCACCCAAGACGATCGGCGAGGTCCAGCTTCTCGTTGATGCGCTCGACACCAGCGGCAGCATCCTCGCGCAGAAGGTCAACTGGGTGCCCGGCAGCCAGATGGAGCCCTTCAGTCGGCGCTACTTCGTCGCCGACGTTCCGCTGGTGCAGATCGCGCCGCAGCAGGCCGCCCAGTATCGCGTGCGCGTGTATTCCTACACGGAGCTGCAGGCGCCCGGGCAGAAGCGCTAGGCCGCGGGATCGATCAGGGCGAGCCCGCTTTCCGGGTCGGTCCGACGGCGCAGTCGCTGGGGCACGTCGCTGAGGATGAGCTCCAGCGTCGGCCACACGCGGCCTTCGAGCAGATGGCCGCCATGGGCTGCGCCGTCGGCCCGGCCAACGACTACGTGGGCGTGGACCTTCGGTGCGCCACCATCGGGCGCGATGTCACCGATGAGTGACAGGACCTCGACCTGTTCGCGTAGTGGGATCTTCGTGTAGTCCTTCCGGTTGCGGTCGAAGTAGCCGAGCACCACATTGCTGAAGGCACCGATGGCCGTGAAGTGCGCGGCCTGGATCGCGTGCGTCTTGGCGAAGCCGGTCAGCGTGGCGATGACCTCGTCGTCCTTGTCGAAGACGAGGAGCCACGTCTTCTCTCCACGATCGTTCAGCTCTCGCGATTTCATCGACGCTCCCTCACGGCCAGAGGCCGGAAGACGACTTTCGTTCCCCGATCCGGTAACGTTTCAATCAGGATATCGGCGGCTGGCTGGGCCATGACTGCACCGTCACTCTCGAGCAAGGCAGTGCATCGCACGTGCCGTCGAATGTCGCTGGAGGAGGTAGAAACGATGGCACACGTGGTGGCGCTCGTGCTCACTCTCGCCGTGGTCGCGCCGGCGGCCGCGGACATGAAGATCCTGGAGCCGCACGACCCGACGTGGGAACGGATCTTCAAGATCAGCTGGCAGATGGACGAAAAGAAAGGCCGGCCTGTCGTCGAGGGCTACATCGTCAACGCTTCGCCCTACACGATCGGCCAGGTGCAGCTCCTCGTCGACGCGCTCGACGAACATGGCAACATCATCGCGCACAAAGTGAGCTGGGTGCCCGCGCCGGCACCGGCCGCTCGGTACCAGGTGCGAGTCTATTCGTTCGACCGGATCGAAGGCCCGCCGGGACGCCGATTCCCCTGAGCCGTCAGGCGTGCAGCCAGGCCCGATCCGCGTCGCGGAGCTGCTGACGCGCCACCGTGCGTACCGCCCGCGCACGCTCGCACAGGCGCACGGAATGCGCGCGGAGAGCCTGCGAGCGCTGCATGACGTCGCCGATCTGGTGAGTCCGCTGGAGACTCCGCCGGCTTCGGTGCGCCTCGATGTCGATCACCTTCGCCGGCGGCCGCCTGGTGAGGGGAACGGGCATCGTCTGCTCCATCTCGCTGATCTCATCCCACCGGAGCTCGAGAAAGTCCATGATCAGGCGCTCCAGCGCTTCCCCGGCCGTCAGGTGATCAAGTTGGGCAATGGTTTGCAACGCGCGCATGGCGGCATCAGACAGGTCCACCTTGCGCCGATCGAAGCGTCGGACGTTCATGGGCCGCCTCCCGAGCGATAAGGCAAAGCGTATGGCCGCTTGCCCTCATCGTCAAGCAAGCGTGGTACCGTCGCGGCGTGCCCCGGCGGTTGGCCTCACGGGTGATCCTGATTGGCCTGGCGGCCTTGACATTGGGCGCCTGCGTCAGCGCGAGGGAGAACGGTAAAGGGTTCGACGCCGGCGCCCGCCGGCGACTCGCCGTCAACTGGACGACACGGCGTGAGGTCGAGGCAATGTTGGGCCGGCCGAAGACGACCATGCCCGGCGCCGACGGTCAGGAAACCTGGGTCTACGAGCACACCACCGTGTGGGCCGTGGACTATCCGATCCCCTTCTGGCGTCCGATGGCGATCGGCCAGACGCCGCGTGACCTCTTGACGCCGCGCTTCACGTACGGCGTCCTGACCGGGTGCTCGTTCGCGCGCGAGCGCTACACGACGCGCGACGGCCGCCTCGTCGCGACCGACTCGGCCGCCGAGGAGTGCGCGAAGTAGCCCGGCGCGCAGGCTCAGCGGGCAGGGATGATCGGCAGCAGCAGGTGCGAGGGCCGTGACGGCCCGCAATGGAGCGTGACGGTCTTACCGAACACATCGGGCGGCCGGTCACGCGGATCATTGTGCTGGAACGGTCCCACGCCGGTGAACACGGCGCCCAGCGTGCCGAGTCCCACGCTCGGTCCCCCGGGATATTCGTAGTCGCGACCGCGCACGGTAAGTCCGAGGCGGTATCCGGCCGGTGCCACGATCGAGGTCGGCCAGATCTCGACGTCGAGCTCGTACACCTGCCCGGGCGTGAGCGGCTGCTTCTCGTCGTGGGTGTGATACGGCCGGTAGGGCTGCGTGAGCTTGGGGTCGAGCTTGCGATGCGAGGCCCGCAGCCATCCCTGGGCGATCGGCGTGTGAGGATCGAGCGCGCCCTGAAACGTCACCTCGCTCATGTTCGGCGTGAAGAGCCTCACGACGAGGAACAGGTCGGCGTCGACGGCCTCGGACGACACGTAGAGCTTGGCGGCAAGCGGTCCCGTGATCTCGGTCTCGCGCTCGAGTGGCGGCGTGAGGAACGTCAAGCCGTCCCCGAGGCCGGCGTAGCTCGCCTGGCCGTCGCGGGTCGGCGCCTCGCGGACGAGGCTCTGCTCGCCGGGATTCAGATAGAGCCGCGTCCACTGGGTGCGCGCCAGCGGCCATTCGCTCTCGGCGCGCTCGACGAAGCGCTCGCCCGGATGACGAACCTGGAGCAGCACCCTGGGCTGCTTCGTCCACCCGGTGTCCTCGCCCTTCAAGAAGTGCCCGAAGAATTTCTTCTGGAGGGCCACGCCGTAATCCGTGTAGAAGTGCGTCCAGTGCTCGATGCCGTGCACCTCGAGCCACTTCTGATCCGATTCCGAGCGGACGAACCCCTCGAAGTTGCCGCGCGGGTGCAGCCCCTGCCCGCCCCAGTTCGCCGCTGAGAACAGCGGCACCTTCACCTTCGACCAGTCGGGCATCCGCGAGCGCCAGTAGCCGTCGCTGGCCAGCGGGTTCTTCCAGCAGTCCTCGTAGAAGTCGTTGCGATTCGCCCCCAGCTCTTCCTCGCTGAGCGTCGGCGGCCCCGACACCCAGTCGCCGTTCATCCGCGAGCGATAGCCGCGGGTGCCGCGGCCGTGCTGGACGCGCACCACCTGCGACGGGAACCAGGCGCGGCCGAACGTGCAGAGGATCCCGCCGTGATGCGAGAGATCGCGGTAGTAGTCGGCGGCGCCTTCCCAGATGCAGATGGCGGCGAGGTGCGGTGGCTGCAGCACCGCCACCTGCCACTGGTTCATCGCGTAGTACGAGATGCCGTTGGCGCCGACCTTCCCGTTGCTCCACGGCTGGCGGGCCGCCCACTCGATGCACTCGGAGAAGTCGCGCGCCTCCTGCGCCGACCACAGATCGACGCGGCCCGGCGACCGGCCGCAGCCGCGCGAGTCCACGCGCACGCACGCGTAGCCGTCGGGCACCCACTTCTCGGGATCGACGACCTCCCAGTTCTGATACTTGTTCGTCGAGCCGGCCACGACGTCGGGGTGCTGCTCGGCCATGCGCCGCCACTGATCGGTATAGAGGTCCTCGAAGTGGAGCCACTTGCCGTACGGACCGTACGAGATGATGACCGGATACTTGGCGGGGTCGACCGGGCGGAAGACGTCGGCCCGGAGCACGAGGCCATCGGCGAGAGTGATCGGGACGTCCCAGTCGATCTTCATCATGCGCCCTCCTTTAACACCGGCCGCGCGCGTTGACAACCGCGCCGTTTCCCCCGATAACTAGAGCCCCCGAGGACGAGTCCCTATGACTGTGCGAGTCGCGGCAATCGGCACCGGACGGTGGGGTGGCACGCTGGCCGATGCGGCCGGTCGCGGCACGGGTCTCAGCATCGTCGCGTGCACCAGCCGCTCCGCCGAGAACCGCGCCGCGTTCGCGAAGACCTACAGGTGCCGCGATCTGCCGACCCTCGACGCCGTGCTCGCGGATCGCGAGGTCGAAGGCGTGCTGATCACGACGCCCCACACGGCGCATGCCGAGCACATCGTGGCCGCGGCCTCCGCGGGCAAGCACGTCTTCGTCGACAAACCGTTCACGCTCACGGTCGCCGATGCTCGCCGCGCCACCGAGGCGTGCCGCCGGGCCGGTGTCGTGCTGGCCGTCGGCCACCAGCGTCGCAAGCAGGCGGCCAGCCGCGCCCTGAAGCGTCTGATCGACGAGGGCGCGTTCGGCCGCGTGGCCCAGATCGAGGGGAATTTCTCCGCCGACTACGGCTTCTCGAGCACGTTGACGACGCGGGTGTGGCGGGGCGATCGCGCCGAAGCGCCGGGCGGCGCCATGACCAACCTCGGCATTCATCACGTGGACACGTATCAGTACCTCCTCGGGCCGATCGCTCGCGTCATGGCCTTCGTGCGTCGCGTCGCTCTCACGAACGTCCCGATCGACGACGTGACGTCGATCCTCTTCGAGTTCGCGTCCGGCAGCGTCGGCTATCTCGGCACGTCGTGGGTGCACGCCAACCGCACCGAGACGATCACGGTGCACGGGACCGAGGCCCAGGCCTGGCACGAAGCGAGCGGCGCGCGGCTGTTCCTGGCCCGGCGTGGTCAGGCGGAGCGCAAGGAGCTGCCGTTGACGCCGGCCGACGCCGTCGTCGAGGAATTGACCGAGTTCGCGCGGTGCGTGCGCGATCGGGTGCGACCGGAGGTCAGCGGCGAGGAGGGCACCGCCACCGTCGCGGTGCTCGAGGCGATCGTGCAGTCCGCCGAGTCCGGACGCGCGATCGACATCCAGAGGAGCCCGTCATGAAGCGAATCGCCATCGGCGTCACGCTCATCGTGTCGATCCTGGGCCTGGCGAGCGCCGACGCTCAGGCGCCCGGCAAGTGGGTCAAGCTCGCTCCGTTCCCCGAGCCCTCGGAAGAGCTCTACGGCGCGGCCGCCGGCGGCAAGTTCTACGTCTTCGGCGGGCTGGCGCCGGGCTGGAAGCCCAAGGCGCTCGCCTACGAGTTCGATCCGGCCGCCAACGCGTGGATGAAGAAAAAGCCGATGGCGCTCGCTTCGCATCACGTCGCCTTCACCGAGCTCGGCGGCAAGCTCTACGCGTTCGGCGGCTTCGTGCCGCCGGCCGCGGGGCCGCCGGCCTGGGTGCCGGTCGACAACGCGTGGGAGTATGATCCGGCGGCCGACACCTGGAAGGCGCTGGCGCCGATGCCCACCCGGCGCGGCTCGCCGGTGGCGGCGACCGTCAACGGCAAGATCTACGTGATCGGCGGCGCCACGACGCATCCCGGCTCGACCGAGCCGGCCGTCCTGCCGACGCGACCGCATCGCTCGGTCGGCACCGTCGAGGAGTACGACCCCGCGACCAACACGTGGCGCGCGCGCTCACCGATGCCGACGGCGCGCAACCACGCGGCCATCGGCGTCGTGAACAACAAGATCTACGTCATCGGCGGCCGCGTCGGCGCGGCCTTCATCGGCGTGGCCAGCAACACCGACGTCGTCGAAGAATACGACCCGGCGACCGATCAGTGGGGCGCCGTGCGGGCGCGCATGCCCACGGCTCGCAGCGCCGGGGCGTGGGGCACCTACGGCAACCGGATCTACGTGGCCGGTGGCGAATTCCAAAATGGTCAGCTCATGGCGGCGTTCCGAGCGCTCGAGGCCTACGATCCGGCGACCAATAGCTGGATGACGTTGCCGTCGATGCCGGTCCCGCGTCACGGCCTGGCCGGTGCTGTCGTCGGCAATCGTCTGCACCTGGCCAGCGGTGACGTGCAGTCCGCCGGCATCCAGGGCATGCACCTCGACTCCGAATCGCACGACGCGTTCGAGTTTGCCCAATAGCTCGCGTAGCGAATCGCTCGCGCAGTGGGAGGACATGATATGGCCCAGAACACCAAGACGGAAGGCGCCATCAAGGCCGGTGACGGTCACTTCACCTTCGATCTGGCCAAGCTGCAGGCGATCGACGCCGGCACCGGCTACTCGACCTCGCACGGGCCCGTCGTCGAGGGCGAGCGCATCCAGGTCGGTCTCATGCGGATGCCCCGAGGGACCGGCAGCCGCCCGCACAGTCATCCCAACGAGCAGTGGATCTACGTCATGCAGGGCACGCTCGACACCGAGGTGGCGGGCGTGAAGTCGCGCGCGACCAAGGGCTCGCTCGTGTACATCCCGTCCAACGCCGTTCACTCGGCGGTGGCGACGCCGGACGAGGACGTCCTGTTCTTCACCTGCAAGGACACCTCGCACGGCATCGTGGGCAAGGCCGTCGATACCTCGATCTCCGCGCCCGCCTACGTTCCCGGGTTCGAGCCCAAGAAGAAGTAGGCCATGGAGATCCTCGACCTCAAGGCCTCCAAGGAGTTTTCGCCGACGCACCACGTCTACAAGACGCTGGCCGAGACGCCCCACTCGTCGATCAGCGTCGTCGGCTGGGAGCCGGGACAGACGTCGCCGATTCATTCCCATCCCGACGCCGACGAGATCTATCACGTGCTCGAAGGCGAAGGCCTGTTCAACGATGGAACGAAGGAAGTTCGTCTGGGCCCGGGCGCGACCGTGGTCTTCCCCGCCGGCGAGGTGCATCGCGTGACCAGCGTCACGCGCATGGTGCTGTACCGGGTCCAGGCCGGCCGCGATCGCCATCCCGAGATGGTGCCGACCTGGCCCGCGAGGTGACGTCATGAGACAGCTCACCGCCAACGTGTTCATCGAGACCGGGCAGCGCGGCTCCAACCATGGCCTCGTCACGACGTCGGACGGCCTGGTCCTGATCGACGGCCCGTTCAAGCCGAGCGACGCCCTGCGCCTGAAGGCGGAGATCGAGCGCCGCGGCCGACTGCGTTACATCATCAACACCGAGCCGCACGGCGATCACTGGACGGCCAACGCGTTCTTCGACGTGCCCGCCATCGCCCACGAGGGCGTGCGAACCCGCATCCTCGGCACGGATCTGGCCGAGCACGTGGCGCGCGTCGGCACATTCGGTCCCAACGAGCCGAAGCTGCTGGAGGGCTATCAGCCCAACGCGCCCATCATCACGTTCCAGAAGGAGATGACGCTCCACGTCGGCAACCACACGTTCCGCATGGTCCACATGCCGGGGCACACGCCGTATCAAGCGGCGGTGATCGTCGAGGAAGAAGGCGTCGTCTTCACCAGCGACAACATCTTCTGCAAGGTCCAGACGTGGCTGCAGGAGGCCGATCCGGCGCGGTGGCTGGAGGCCCTCGATCACCTGCGCCGCGTGCGCGCGGAGACGCTCGTGCCCGGCCATGGCCCGGTGTGCGACAAGGTCTACCTCAAGGAGCAAGAGGCGTTCATTCGCGAGTGGGTCGACTACGTGCGCAGCGGCGTCGGTCGCGGGTTGACGAAGGACCAGTGCGTCGAAAGCCTCACCGCGATGACGGACCGTTATCCGATGGACGTCGAGCAGGAGGGCTACGCGCCGCGCGTGATGAAGATGAACGTCGCCAACCTCTTCGACTACGTGACGGGCGCCGGCATCCACGCGGCGGGCCAGGGCACGTATCGATGACGAACCGCCCCGCCGTCACCCCGGCGCTGCTCGAGGAGTACTGCAAGCGGTTCCGCAACTGGGATCGGTGGGGCAAGGACGACGAGATCGGCACGCTGAACTTCATCACGCCCGCCGTGGTCAAGCGCGCGGCCGGCCTCGTGCGCCAGGGCAAGATCATCTCCTGCGCGCTCAACTTCGACACGAGCGGCCCGCAGACGGGCGCGTTCGGCCGGGTCAATCCACTCCACAGCATGGTGGCGACGGGCACCGATCACGTCGCCGGCCGTCAGAAGCTGGCCGGCTTCGACACGCTGCCCTACGGCTGGGGCTTCGCCGACGATCAGATCACCATGTTCCTGCAGTGCGGCACGCAGTGGGACGGCCTCGGCCACATCTTCCACAACGGCAAGATGTACGGGGGCCGCGACGCCGCGCTGGTCAGCTCGAACGGTGCGGCCAAGAACGGCATCGAGCACTACAAAGACCGGATCGCGAGCCGCGGCGTGCTGCTCGACATGGCGCGCTTCAAGGGCGTGGACGCGATGCGGCCGGGCGAGGCGATCTACGTCGAGGATCTCGAGGCGTGCGCGGCAAAGCAACGGGTGACGGTCGAGTCCGGCGACATCGTCCTGATCCGGACGGGCGACGTCGGCCGGCGGGTGCGCGAGAAGAGCTGGGGCACGTTTTCGGCGGGCGATGCGCCGGGGCTGTCGTTCCACACCGCGCCGTGGCTCTACGGGAAATCGATCGCCGGCATCGCGACCGACACGTGGGGCGCCGAGGTGAGGCCCAACGAGCTGCCGAACTCCTTCCAGCCGCTCCACCTGGTGATGGTGGTCAACATGGGCCTGCTGGTCGGCGAGATCTTCGACCTCGAGGCGCTCGGCGCCGACTGCGCGGCCGACGGCGTCTACGAGTTCATGTTCGTGGCCCCGCCGCTGCCGATCACGCGCGCCGTGGGCTCGCCGATCAACCCCCAGGCCATCAAGTAAGCGTCGGCGATGAAGTTCGGGATCGATTATTTCCCCGACGTCCATCCCGATCGGGTGTCGGGTCAACAGTACTTCGCCGACGTGCTCGACCTCGCCGAGGAGGCGGACCGGCTCGGCTACGACAGCGTCAAGATCGTCGAGCACTACTTCACCTCGTACGGCGGCTACAGCCCCGACCCCTGCCTCTTCCTGGCCGCCTGCAGCCAGCGCACGCGGCGGCTGCGCATGGTCACCGGCGCCGTGTTGCCTGTCTTCAATCACCCGCTGAAGCTGGCCGGCCAGCTCACGATGCTCGACGCCATCAGCGGCGGCCGCCTCGACGCCGGCTTCGCTCGCGCGTTCATGCCCTACGAGTTCGACGCGTTCGGCATCTCGATGGACGAGAGCCGGGCGCGCTTCGAGGAGGGTATCGAGGCCATCACGCGGCTGTGGACCGAGGAGACCGTCACCTTCGAGGGCAAGTTCCACCGCTTCAAGAACGTGACGTCGCTCCCGCGCCCGACCCAGCAGCCGCATCCGCCCATCTGGGTGGCGGCGGTGGTGACGCCGGAGTCGTTCGTGTGGACGGGCGCGCGTGGCTACAACCTGATGGTCGTGCCCTACCTCGGCGAGCACCACGAGCTGGCCGAGAAGCTCCAGCTCTACCGTCAGGCGTATCGCGATCACGGTCACGAAGCGCGCAAGGGACCGGGCGAGGTCATGATGGTCCTCCACCTCTTCGTCGCCCCGACCCGGAAGGAAGCGCGCGAGGAGTGCCAGCCTTACATGGAGCAGTACCTCCGCAACTTCCGCCGGTCGGCGAAGGCGTGGACCGGGCGGCAGTCGGGCCAGTACAAGCCGTACTCGGCGCTGGAGCAGATGCTCAACGAGATCACCTACGAGCGCGTGCTCGACGAGACGCGCGCGATCATCGGCGACCCCGACGACGCCGCGCGCCAGCTCACCTACATCCGCGAGACCTTCGGCGACGTCTACCCGACCTTCCAGATCAACTTCGGCATGATGGAAAAGCCGAAGGCGCGCCGGAGCATGGAGCTGTTCGCCCGCCACGTCATGCCGCACTTCCGCTGAGCCACCGCCACCTCCGCTGGCGTCGCGGTGTCCCCGGGATCATCGGTCGCACGGCGGCTGCGGGGCATCGTTGGACAGACGCTGGCCGGGCGGCAGCACCGAGGTGACGAGCAAGACGACCGGCTCGGTTCCGAGATTGCGGCCGATGTGGACGTGGTTCCGTCCCGCGGGCTCGACGAACGATCCGCCCGGCAACGTCTGCTCGGTCGAGCAGTCGTGCAGCGTGCGGGTCAGCGTGCCAGACTTCACGACCGCGATCAGCGCGCCCTCGTGGTAATGCCAGCCGGTGGAGCCGCCGGGGGCGATGGTGATCTCGCGTACGGCCACGTCGGTGATCCCGCGGCTGCCGACCACGATGCCGTTCGGCGACGTCCCCTTCGCCAGGATGGTGTCGCTGACCCCTGTCCCCGGTGTCGCTGACCCTGTCGCCGTCACTCCGGCGAGGAGAAGGAGCTCCGACGCAGCCACGACGAGCGTTCTCCTGAACCTGGTCATCGGTGCGACTCCTGCTCTCCCGCGCTGCCGGCCACTCGTTCCCGAGGCGGCTGAACGCCGAAGGGCTCGGGTGCCAGCCTGAGGCCGTTCGCGAAGAACGAGACCGTGTGATAGAAGCCGACGAGCGCGATCAGCTCGAGGATCTGATCGATACTGAACGTCGCCGCGAGCGCGTTCCACAGCTCTTCGGAGACGCTCGCAGAATCGTGCAGCTCGTCGACCAACCGGATCAGCAGCCGCTCCTCGGCATTCCAGGCCGGATCATCGGCGTTCCCGTGCACCGTCGCCCGCACCTGCTCCGGCGTCAGGGCCGCGCGCTGCTGGAAGAATGCGACGTGGACGCCCCACTCGTACGCGCAGACACATCGCGCGCACGTTCGGTCGATGACGATCTCGCGATGCCGGAGCGAGACCGGACCGCGGTCGAGAAGGCTGCCGGCTCGGAAGCGTTCCCAGATGCGCGGCACACGAGCGAGCGTGGTGAACAACGCCAGTGGAGGCACGCCCGGCGGCATGATGCTGTCGAAGACCTTCTGGAGCTCGGGCGGATAGGGCGGCGCAACAGGCTCCACTCGGGGTGCGGCCGTCATTGAACCCTCCTGTCAGCATTTGATTGCGCCCTGTTCGCGCGCTGAAGGACGGATTCGCGTGCCAGAACGCCCTTCCTTATATATAGGCGCGCGTCTCCGGCGACCGCAACCACCCTTGCTCGTGGGCCGCGGGGCGCTTACTCTTCCGTCGACCAGAAGGAGGTCCGACGATGTGCCTCGACCCGATCTCGCGACGGCGCTTTCTGCAATTCACCGCGGCCGGCGTGGCGGGGTCCGCGTCGGTTGCAGAGGCGCAGACGCCGGCCCCCGCGCGTCCCCAGGACCAGATGACCGCGGGGATGATCGACTTCCACGTGCACACGTATCCCGACAATTTCGACCGCACCGTCGGCGCCGTCGAGGCGGCGCAGGGTGCGCGCGAGCGCGGCTTGAAGGCCATCGTGCTCAAGGGCGGAGCGTTCGAGACGGTGACGCGCGCGGCCCAGGCGAGCGCCGCCGTCCCGGGGATCAAGGTCTACGGCGGCGTCGTCATGAACTGGCCGACGGGCGGCATCAATCCCGCCGCGGTGGAAGCGATGGCCGTCTTCCGTGGCGGTGGAGCGGACAAGCTCGGGAAGGTCGTCTGGCTGCCCAGCTTGAACTCGCGCAACCACCACCAGCGCTTCAAGAACCCGACACCGCCCGTGGAAGCCTTCGATGGAACGAAGCTGGTGCCGGCGATGCAGGAGGTCTTGAAGCTCTGCGCCAAGCACGATCTCGTGCTGGAGACCTGTCACCTGGCGCCGCAGGAAGCGATCGCGCTGATCAAGGAAGCGCGGGCGGCCGGCGTGCAGAAGATCGTCTGCACGCACGCTGACTACGACCCGATCAACATGTCGATCGACGAGCAGCGCGAAGCGGCCAGGCTGGGCGCGTTCATCGAGCACGCCTACATCGGCGTCTATCTCGGCCCACAGTCGAGCGTCCCGCGCTTTCAGTCGTGGCGAGGCGCCAGCGTCGAGCAGATGGCGGCCGCCATCAAGGCGGTCGGCGCCGATCACTCGATCCTGGCCAGCGACATGGGGGCGGCGCCGCTCGACCTGCCGATCAACGGCTTCGTGGCGTTCATCAAGCGGCTCGGCGAGCTGGGCGTGAGCGATGCTCAGCTCGACGAGATGACGCGTAAGAATCCTTCGGCGCTCCTCGGCATATAAAAGGATGCGCATGCGAAGAGGATTGATCGCACCCGTCGTCGCCGTCGCCGTGCTGGCCAGCGCAGGCGTCGACTTCGCGCGCGCCCAGTCCTTCTACGAGGGCAAGACCGT
>Ga0209157_1003035_pt1 | contig 13098 bp, 13 predicted proteins | sample GraSoiAngelo_135_FD_185892 | JGI IMG/M metagenome (GOLD analysis project Ga0209157, IMG submission 185892) | Grasslands soil microbial communities from the Angelo Coastal Reserve, California, USA - 14_0929_05_40cm (SPAdes) (version 2) | ecosystem: Environmental > Terrestrial > Soil > Grasslands ... | reverse complement strand
GTCGCGGCCATGGGCGTAAATGTAGCGACGACCATCCCAGCCGGTCGAGAAGCGGCGGGCTCAGACCTCGGTCGGCGGCGGCGCCTGCGGCGGGGGCCCCGGCCAGGCCGTGTGTGTTTCCGTCGCCGGCGGTGCAGCGGACGGCTGGTCGACCGGAACCGACTGCGCTGCCACGGCGCCGGCGGGTTGTCGGTGAGGCAGCCGGCCGCGCCAGGCCAGGAACATCCCGAGCAGGAACCCGACCGCGATGGCGATGAACCCGACGGCGATCAAGAGACGCGCGTCCTGCAGCGGCGAGACGTTGCCCGCGAGCGCGGCGTCGGCGCCGGTGGTCGCGGTCAGTGTCTCGGCTTTCGTCCAGCGCAGCTTCCAGATCGCGGTCTTGCGGTCCAACGTGAACAGAGCGCCGGGCGCAGAGGTGATCACGTGCGGCAGCGTGACCGCGAAGGTGATGGTGAAGATCGCCTGCACCTCGTCGTCGGTCAGGCCCTGCTGCGAGCCGGCCGAGCTCGGCTGCGTCGTGGCGGCCGCCGTCTTGAATGTGTAGGTGTCGCCACCGCCCGAAGACGTGTGGGTCGCGGACGTGAACATCCCGCCGGTGTTGCCCAGGTTCAGGCCGAGGCTGGAGCCGGGCGACTGCGCCGCGGGCGGCTTGAGCGCGGAGGGCTTGGTGAGAAACGCGAACGCGTCCTTCTCGTTCTTGAAGGGGATCGTGATCAGCGCCCCGGACTCGTCGCCCTCGCTGACCGCCGTGACCTTGCTCCCCGGGTACTGCTTCTGCAGCTGGGCGTTGGCGGAGGCGATGTCCGAAGGAGTGAACCCGCTGACGGACGTCCCGTTCGACCCGTTCATCAGCGACCTGGGGAACAGGAACTTGAGGCCGACGGCCACCGAGCCGTCGGGGTTGAACGTCGCGCTCGCGTCGTAGCCGCAGGCGGCAGTCGACAGGACGATGGCGACGGCGACGAGCGCGCGGGCGGCTGTTTTCAGCACGGCCGATATGTTGCGGGAACGGCAGCGATTTCTAGCCTTGTTACGCAGCTAGGCTTGACGGCGATGGGGGAGCTTCCAGAGCCGGCATTCGCCGACGTTCTCGACGCGGCGAGGCAGATCCGCCCCTACCTCTCGCCCACGCCACTGCGCCGCTATCCGGCGCTCGACCGCCTGGTCGGCGCCGAGGTCCACGTCAAGCACGAAAACCACAACCCGACCGGCGCGTTCAAGGTGCGGGGCGGAGTCAACCTGGTCAGCAGGCTGAGCGAGGACGAGCGCCGGCGCGGGGTGATCGCCGCCTCGACCGGCAACCACGGCCAGTCGGTCGCGTACGCAGCGCGGCTGTTCGGCGTCAGCGCGATCATCTGCGCGCCCGCGGCCGCCAACCCCGTCAAGGTCGAGGCGATGCAGGACCTTGGCGCGGAGGTGATCCTCGAAGGCGAGCGCTACGACGACTCGAAGCACAACGCCGAGCGCCTGGCGCGCGAGCACGGTTACCGCTACATCCATTCGGGCGACGAGCCGCTACTCATTGCGGGCGTGGGCACGCACACGCTGGAGGCTTTGCAGGAGCAGCCGCGCATCGACACCGTCGTCGTCCCCATCGGCGGCGGTTCGGGCGCGGCGGGAGCGTGCATCGCGGCGAAGGCGATCAACCCCTCGATCGAGGTCATCGGCGCGCAGTCGGACGCGGCGCAGTCCGCCTACCTGAGCTGGAAGAGCGGCAAGCTCCAGGAGTCGCCGAACCGGACGCGCGTCGAAGGGTTGTCGACGGCGACGCCGTTCGAGCTGCCGCAGCGGGTCCTGCGCCGGCTGCTCGACGACTTCGTCCTCGTGTCCGACGACGAGATCGACGCCGCCACGGCGGTGATGATCGAGAAGACGCGGACGCTGGTCGAAGCGGCGGGTGCGGCCGCGCTGGCGGCGGCGCTGAGGCTGCGCCACCGGCTGAAGGGCCGCCGCGTGGCTTTGATCTGCAGCGGTGGCAACATCAGCCCGGCGCAGCTGAAGGCGCTGATGAACCGGTGATCGCATCCTCCCAGAGGACACTGAGTCCGGCGGGCTGTGGATCCACGCTCAGCGCGAGCAGCGAGGGGATGACAAGTCGGGCGTCGGTCAGCTCCGCGGGGTCGTGGGTGTTGGTGACGCCGACCGCGAACATGCCCGCGACGATGGCGGCGCGCAGGCCTGCCGGGCTGTCCTCGATCGCCAGGCACCTGTCCGGCGACACGCCCAGACGCTCCGCGGCCAGGCGGTAGCCGGCCGGATCGGGTTTGCCACGCGGGGTGAGCTCGGCGGTGACAAGCACGTGCGGGACCGGAAGGCCCGCCATCGCAAGGTGGCGAATGGCGGGCTCGAGGCGGGCTGAGGTGACGATCGCCCAGCGTTCGGCCGGCAGCTTTTCCAGCAGCTCGAGCGCGCCGTCGAAGCGCGCCAGCGCGGTCTCGGTGCGGGCCTGGCCAGCCGAGATCCGACGCACCTCGGCGTGCGGGTCGACGTCAGGCGCGAAGCGCCTCACGAGCTCGAGGCCCGTCATGTGGATCGACGCGAGCACTTCGGCCGGCAGCAGCCCGCGCTCGGTGGCCCAGCGCGTCCAGGTCGCGCGGATCGACGGCATCGTGTCGACGAGCACGCCGTCGAGGTCGAAGACGATCGCGGCCGCATGAAAGGCACCCATCTGCGGGGAGTGATTTTCGACCTCGACGGGGTCCTGGTGTTCTCGGAGCCGCTTCTCGCCGAGGCCGCGATCGCGCTGTTCGCTGAGAAAGGCGTGGCGATGACGGCCGACGACTTCAAGCCCTTCATCGGCATGGGCGAGGACCGCTACCTGGGCGGGGCGGCAGAGCGCAAAGGCGTCCCGCTCGACCTCGGGCCTGACAAGACGCGGCTGTATGAGATCTACGAGGGGGTGATCCGGGGGCGGTTGAGGCCTCTGCCGGGCGCGGTCGAGCTGGTCCACGAGTGCCGGCGGCGGCGATTGGCGATCGCGGTCGCCTCCGGCGCCGACCGCGTCAAGGTCGTGGCGAACCTGCACGAGATCGGCCTGCCGGAAGCCCTGTTCGGAACGGTGGTGGACGGCAACGCGGTCGAGCTCAAAAAGCCGGCGCCGGATATCTTCCGGGAGGCGGCGCGCCGACTGGGGCTCCCGCCGGACGCCTGCCTGGTGATCGAGGACGCGGTCAGCGGGGTGGCCGCGGCCCGCGCCGCGGGCATGCGCTGCCTGGCGATCACGAGCTCGTTCAGCGCCGCCGAGCTGGCCGGTGCGGACTGGTTCGCGGCCGACCTCGCTCACGTGCCAGACGCCGCGCTCGGCTGGTGATAACTTGAGCGCCGCGATGGCCGTCGCCACCAAGAAGGACAAGAACAGAAAGAAGAAGGACGGCGAGTGGACGGCTGAGAAGCCGCGCAAGGCCACCGCCCTGACCAAGAAGGAGTACGAGAAGCAGCTTCGGGAGCTGCAGGTCAAGCTCGTCCAGCTCGAGGACTGGGTCCGCTATCGCGGCCTGAGGGTGGTGGCGATCTTCGAAGGCCGCGACACCGCCGGCAAGGGCGGCGTCATCAAGCGCATCACGGCCATGCTGAACCCTCGCTTCGCCCGCGTCGTCGCCCTGCCCGCGCCCACCGACCGAGAGAAGACGCAGTGGTACTTCCAGCGCTACGTCGCCCACCTGCCTTCGGCGGGCGAGATCGTGTTCTTCGACCGCAGCTGGTACAACCGCGCAGGCGTCGAGCGCGTGATGGGCTTCTGCACCGACGAGGAGTACGACGAGTACATGCGCACATGCCCGCAGTTCGAGCGCATGCTCGTGCGCTCGGGAATCATCCTGGTCAAGTACTGGCTGTCGGTGAGCGATGAGGAGCAGGAGCGGCGCTTCCTCGGCCGCATCAACGACCCGAGCAAGCGCTGGAAGCTCAGCCCGATGGATCTTCAGGCGCGGGCGCGCTGGGTCGACTACTCCGAGGCCAAGGACCAGATGTTCTCGTACACGGACATCCCCGAGGCGCCGTGGTACGTGGTCGAGAGCGACAACAAGCGCTCGGCGCACCTGAACCTGATCAGCCACTTCCTATCCCTCATCCCGTACGAAGTGGTGCCCCACGACGACATCAAGCTGCCTCCGCGCCAGAAGCGCAGCTACGTGCGCCCGCCGAAGAGCTCCCAGCGCATGGTGCCCACCAAGTTCCACGTCGAGTGATCGACGAGCGCCGCCAGGCGACTGTCCGTGAGCACATGGAGGCCGAGAACGCCCACGATTTCGAGCGCTGCATCGCCGCGTTCGGACACCCGCGCTACGAGATCATGGCCACGGGCGAGGTCTGGGACGGCCACTCGGGAGTCAATGCCCTGCTGGAGGAGAACATGCGGGGCTTCCCCGACTTTCAATTTCACCCGTCGACGTTTCATCACGCGGCCGACGCAGTGATCGTCGAGGGACGCTTCGCGGGCACCCACGAAGGCGTGTGGCGGGGCCTGCCACCGACCGGGCGCAAGGTCGATTTTCCGCTCATCATCGTGTTCCAGTTCGACGGTGACGAGATGGTCTGCGAGCGGACGTACTTCGACATCGGCACGGCTCTGCGGCAGCTGGGGGTCGCGCGCGATCCGAACTCGACCGGAGGCAAGATCGCGACGGCGATGAACCATCCGGTGGTCGTCGGCCGCGCGTTCGTCCGCTCCCTTCTTCGGCGCTAGCGAGGCCGCGATGCTGCCCATCGGCACGGAGCTCGAAAGCCCGCAAACTGGCGAGCGGCTGATCATCCGCTCAACCGCCCGCTCCTCGGGGGGAAAGCTCTTCCAGGCGGAGCTGATCGCGCAGCCTGGCTCTTACGTCGTTCGCTCGCACCTGCATCCCAGCCAGGAGGAGCGTTTCGTCATCCTCGAGGGCGAGTACGGATACCGGGTCGGCGCCCGTTCCGGTGTCGCGCACGCCGGGGAGACTGTCGTCTGCCCGGTCGGCGTTGCGCACAGCCAGTGGAACGCCGGATCGGGGCTTATGCGGCTCTACTACGAGCACAGGCCCGCGCTGGAGTCGGCGGAGCTGTTCTTCGAGACCTACTTCGGCTTGAGCCGCGACCGCAAGCTCTTGCCGTCGGGGGACATGCGGATTCTCCAGGCCGCGGTCCTGCTCACGCAGGTGTCCGACTTCGTCCGGATCACAAGCCCCCCTCTGTGGGTGCAGGACATGGTGTTTCCCGCGCTGGCGAGAATTGGGAGGATGCGTGGCCTGCGAGCCCGCTACCCGGCCTACGCGGCCTCCGTGCCCGGGTCCGGATGATCGACGATCCAGTCCTGGTCGAGGACTGGCATCCGGTCGCGCGGATCGAAGACCTGGCGTCCGGCGGACCGGTCGGCGCGCGGCTGCTGGGCGAGGACATCGTCGTCTGGCGGTCCGGGGACGTGGTCCACGCGTGGCGTGACCTGTGCGTGCACCGCGGGACGCGACTGTCGCTGGGCCACGTGGTCGGTGGCGACCGGCTCGAGTGCCCGTACCACGGCTGGACGTATGGCGAAGATGGGCGGTGCGTGCTCATGCCGGCGCACCCCGATCAGAAGCCGCCGGCGAAGGCGTGCGTGACCGTCTACCACGCACGGGCCGAGTACGGCGTGATCTGGGTGACGCTGGGCTCCGGCGCCAACGACCTACCGCGCTTTGAGCTCCTCGATGACCCCGCGCACAACGTGCTGATGTCGGGCCCTTATCGCGTCCATGCCAGCGGCCCTCGCGTGGTCGAAAACTTCCTCGACGTCGGCCATTTCCCGTTCGTGCACGAGGGCATCCTGGGCGACCGGGCGCGGCCGGAGATCGCCGACTACGAAGCCACCGTCACCGACGACGGGGTGCTGGCCACTGGCGTCAAGGTCTACCAGCCCGACCCTTACGCCACCGGCGAAGGCGCCACCGTCACATACACGTACCGCGTCCACCGGCCTCTCTCCGCCTCCTTCGTCAAGCACGGCGAGCACTCGTTCGGCATGCTGCTGTCAGTCACGCCCCACGACGCGATCGACAGCACCGCCTGGATGTGGATGGCCATGAACTACGAGCCGGCGACGGGGATGATCGAGTTCCAGGACCGGATCTTCGCCCAGGACCGGCCCATCCTCGAGTCGCAGCGGCCCGAGCTGCTGCCCCTCGACCTGCAGGCCGAGCTGCACCTCCGGAGCGACCGGACGGCCATCGCTTACCGCCGCTGGCTGCGCCAGCTTGGGGTGCGCACCGGGGCGTACTGACATGACGGAGGTTCAACGAGTCGGCAAGATGAAGGCGGCTGTCTACCGGAGATACGGCACGGCCGAGGTCCTGAGGATCGAAGAGGTCGACAAGCCCGAGGTCGGCGACTCCGACGTGCTCGTCCGGGTCCGCGCCACCTCCATCAACCAGGCGGACTGGCACACCATGACCGGCACCCCGCTGGTCGCGCGCATCGCCTTCGGGCTTCGCGGGCCCAAAGACGAGATGCTCGGCGGCGACTTCGCCGGCACGGTCGAGGCCGTCGGCTCGGCCGTCAGCCGGTTCAAGTCCGGCGACCCGGTGTTCGGCCTGACCCGCTCCGGGGCGTTCGCCGAGTACGTGTCCGTGCCCGAGGACCGCGGCGCCGTCGCCAAGCCCGACAACGTGAGCTTCGAGGAGGCGGGGACCGTGGGCGTCGCCGGCATCACGGCCGTGCAGGCGCTCCGCACTCACGGCCGCCTCCGGTCAGGCGAGAGGGTGCTCATCAACGGTGCCTCCGGAGGCGTCGGTACGTTTGCGGTCCAGGTCGCGAAGGCGATGGGCGCCGAGGTCGCCGCCGTGTGCAGCGCGCGCAACGTGGAGATGGCGCGCTCGCTCGGCGCCGAGAGGGTGTTCGACTACGCGAAGGAGGACTTCACGCGCTCCGGCGAGCGGTACGACCTCCTGATCGACATCGCCGGCAGCAGGTCATGGGGCGAGTGCAAGAGGGTGTTGAAGCCGGAGGCGAGGCTGGTCGTGGTCGGTGGGCCGTCGCGCAACGTCCTGCTGGGACCGGTGAGTCACCTTGTGGGCATGCGCCTGGCGGCGATCGGCGACAGGCGGAAGATCGCCGTCTTCATCGCCACCGTCCGGGACGAGGACCTGGAGTTTCTGCGCGAGCTGCTGCAGAAAGGACAGGTGAAGCCGGTGATCGAGAAGCGCTACGACTTCGCCGACATCGGGCAGGCCATGGCCTACCTCGGCGAGGGGCACGCGCGGGCCAAGCTCGCGGTCACGATCTAACCGCATGCCCGCCCAATACGGATAGTCGCGACTATTCGTGCATCTCGTGCCCCAAAACCCTGGTTAGTCGCGACTATCCGTGCATCTCGTGCCCCAAAACCCTGGTTAGTCGCGACTATCCGTGCGCGCCGTTGCGGATGTACGTCGCGTAGGCGAAGCCGCTGTCCTTGATCGTCCGCGCCTGCGTGTCGTAGTCGACGTGGACGATCCCGAACCGCTTCTGAAATCCCCACGCCCACTCGAAGTTGTCGAGCAGAGACCAGAGGAAGTAGCCGCGCACGTCAGCTCCGTCGGCGATCGCACCCGCGACGGCGTCGAGGTGACGGAGGATGTACGCGGTGCGCTCGGGGTCGCGCACGCGGCCGTCCTCGCCCACCACGTCTCCGCCGTACGCGCCGCCGTTCTCGGTCACGAACAGCGGCGGCAGGTTCGGGTACTCGCGGCCCAGGCGCACGAGAAGGGTGCGCAGGCCGTCGGGGTTGACCTCCCAGTCCATGGCCGTCCGCGGCAGGTCGCGCGACGGGAAGGTCACGTACTCCGAGCCCACGAACGGGGACGCCTTCGACCGCACCGTGGGCGTCATGTTGCGGTGCGCATCGGCGGGAAGCGGGTGCCCGGACACGCTGTCGTCGTGGTAATAGTTCACGCCCAGGAAGTCGATCGGCGCGCCGATCAGCTCCAGGTCGCCGTCCCGGACCAGCGCGGCCAGGCCGAACTCGCGCACGTCCTCGAGCAGGTCGCCGGGGTAGCGCCCGAGCAGCACCGGTTCCAGGTACATACGGTTGAACAAGGCGTCGACGCGGCGGGCTGCCTCGACGTCGACCGGGTCATGCGGACTGTTGGGGATGGCGTTGGTCAGGTTGAGCGTGATCCCGACCTTGTGAGCGGCGCCCTCGCGCAGCGCCCGCAACGTCAAGCCGTGGGCGAGGTGCTGGTGGTGGACGGCCGCGAGCGCGGCGCGCGGGTCGCGCAGGCCCGGGGCGTGCTCGCCGCTGGCGTAGGCGATGAGCGACGAGCACAGCGGCTCGTTGAACGTCGTCCAGTGCATGACCCGGTCGCCCAGCCGGGCGAAGACCGCGCCAGCGTACTCGCGGAAGCGATACGCCGTGTCGCGGCCGGCCCATCCTCCTCTGTCCTGCACCGCCTGCGGCATGTCCCAGTGGTAGAGGGTCAGCCACGGTGTGATCCCGGCCTCGAGCAGCTCGTCGACGAGCCGGTCGTAGAAGTCGAGGCCTCTGGCATTGACCTCCCGGTCGCCAGGCTTGACGCGCGCCCAGCTCACGGAGAAGCGATAGGCGCTCAGGCCTAGGCGCTTCATCAGCGCCACGTCCTCAGGCATGCGGTGGTAGTGGTCGGAGGCGACCTCGGGCGTATCGCCGTGCGCGATGGCGTCGGGCACGCGAGCGAAGGCGTCCCAGATGGAATCCTCCTTGCCGTCCTCGTGGGCCCCGCCCTCGATCTGCGCGGCCGCGGTCGCCGTGCCCCACAGAAAACCGGCCGGAAAAGGCACTGCCCTCAGCCCTTGATCGCGCCGCGCATGATCCCCTCGACGAGCTGGCGGCCGGCGAAGACGAAGAGGACCAGCAAGGGCACGGTGGCGAGGAGCACACCGGCGAGAACGATCGAGTAGTCGACGAAATAGTTGGCCTGCAGCGTGGCGAGGGCGACGGGCAGGGTCGGGTTGGACTGGTTCAGGACGATGAACGGCCAGAAGAAGTTGGTCCACGACATGATGAAGGTGAAGAGGGCGAGCATCGCGGCGGCTGGGCGCGCCGCGGGCACGGCGATGTGCAAGAAGGTCTGGAACAGGCTCGCGCCGTCGATCCGCGCGGCCTCGACCAGCTCGTCCGGCAGCGACTGCGCGATGTACTGGGTCATCCAGAACACGCCGAAGGCGGTGACGAGGCCCGGCACGATGACCGCGCCGAGCGTGCCGGTCCAGCCGAACGTGGACATGGCGATGAACAGCGGCACGACGCTCAGCTGCGTCGGCACGCACATGGTGCCGATGATGAAGACCAGCAGACCGTGCTGGCCGCGGAAGCGGAGCTTGGCGAACGCGAACCCCGCGAGGGTGGAGAAGAAGACCACCGAGATGGAGATGACGCTCGACACGACCACGCTGTTGCCGAGCGCGCGCCAGAAGTTGACGCTCTCGTTGTCCATCACCGAGCGCGCGTTGGCAAGGAAGTTGCCTCCCGGGATCCACGACATCCCCGTATCGCTCAGCGTGCCCGCGTCGCCGCTGCCGATCAGGAAGGACCAGTAGAACGGGAATAGCGAGGCGGCGAGGATCACGGCCAGGAACGCGTAGACCGCCGCGCCGGGACGCTGTTCGATGCGCGCCTGCGCCCGTCGCTGGTTCAAGGTCGCCAGCACGCTCACGTCGCACGCTCCTCGCTGGTGGCGATTCGGCGCGTGATCGCCAGGTTGACGAGCCCGATCGCGACGACGACGAGGAACAGCAGCCATGCCACGGCGGCGGCGCGGCCAAAGTTGAGCTGCGTCCAGCCGAGCTTGTACAGGTAGATGGTCATCGTCATCCACTGCTGGTCTTCGCCGCCAAGGCCGTTCTGGTCGTACAGCCGCGGCTCGTCGAAGATCTGGAGCCCGCCGATGGTGGCGGTGATGATGACGAAGATGAGCGTCGGTCGCAGCTGCGGGACCGTGATGCGGAAGAACCTCCGCAGCCAGGTCGCGCCGTCGATCGTCGCCGCCTCGTAGAGATCGCGCGGGATGGCCTGCATGCCCGCCAGCAGGATCAACGCGTTGTAGCCGGTCCAGCGGAAGTTGACCATGGTCGCGATCGCGATGTGGCTCGCGAGCGGGTCGGTGTGCCAGCGGATGGGGCCCAACCCGATGTCGGCCAGCGTCCTGTTCACCAGGCCGTAGCGCTCGCCGAACATGCTGCCGAAGATCAGGGTCACCGCCACCGGCATGACGACGAAAGGCAGGAGCACGCTCATGCGCCAGAAGGTCTTGTTGCGCAGGTTGGTGTCGAGCGCGGCCGCGATCGCCGTCGCGACCAGAAGCTGGGGCACCGCCGAGAGCAGAAAGATGCTGAGGGTGTTGCGCAGCGCGACCCAGAACTGGCGCTGCCCGAGCACGAAGGCGAAGTTGCCCGATCCCGCCCAGCCCTGCTCGCCGCCGAGCAAGTCCCACGCGTGCACCGAGACCCAGCCGGTGTAGAGGAGCGGGAACAGCCCGACGAGAGCGAAGACGACGAAGAAGGGCGAGATGAACAGGTAGGGCGAGAGCTTGACGTCCCAACGGCCGAGGCTTTCCCGGAGGACGAAGCCCCGGCGCGCCGCTTCCGTGGCCACGAGGGTCGAGGTTGTCACAACAGGCTCCTCGGTGGGGTGGCAATGTGGACTGGGCCGGAAGGTCCGGCCCAGTCCCTCGGGCTCAGCTCAGAGCCTTGATGTCGGACAGCACCTGCGCCCACGAGGCGTCGATGGTCTGCTTCTTGCTCTCGACGCGGGTCAGGCCGTCCTGCACCGCCTGCATGATGGCCGCGTACTTCACGCCCTTGTACGGCGTGACGCTGACGGCCTTGGCGCGGTCGGCGAAGATCTGGCCGATCGGCGCGTTGCCGAAGTACGGGTTGGTGGCCCCGGTCAGCGCGGGGTTGCTGTAGGCGCCGACCTGGCTCGGATAGTTGCCAGTGGTGACGAAGGCGGCGATCTGCTGCTCCGGCGCGGTCAGCCAGAGGGCGAGCTCCTTGGCCGCGGCCGTGTGCTTGCCCTGCGTGGGCACGGTCAGGTAGGAGCCGCCCCAGTTGCCGCCGCCGTTCGGAAAGACGTTCGCGATCTTCCAGTCCTTGATCTTGGGGCCGTTGCCCGAGATCACGCCGAGCATCCACGACGGGCAGAGCATCGTCGCCCACGCGCCGTTGGCGAGGCCGGCGTTCCAGTCGGTGCCCCACTCCTGGAGGTGGGCCGAGCTCGTCGAGCTCGCGTTGAGCACCGAGACGAAGGCATTCTTGACGTCCGGGTTGGTTGTCGCGACCACGGTGCCGTCGCTCGCCTCGAAGAAGTTGTGGTACTGGTTGGCGAGGCCCTGGTAGGTGGCGCCGGCGGAGTCGAACCACGCCACGCCGGTGTGCGCGGCGGAGAATCGCTGTCCGACGGAGTAGTAGTTGTTCCAGTCGCCGGTCAGCAGCTGGGCGACGCCGGCGGGATCGCTCGGCAGGCCGGCCTTGGCGAAGGCGTCGGACCGGTAGCAGATCGCCTCCGGGCCGATATCGGTGCCGGCGCCGATGAGCCTTCCGTTGACGGTCGCCGCCTGGGTCTTCCAGTCCAGCCAGCGTGTCTTGGTCTCGGGCGTCGTCAGGTCGACGAAGAGGTTGGCGTACTGCTTGAGCTTGGGCATCCAGTCGACCTCGACGGCTTCGACGTCGCCGAGGCCCGAGCCGGCGGCCAGCTTGGTGAACATGTTGTCCTGCGCTGCCTGCGAAGTCGCCGCGATGTTCTGGACCACCGTGACGTTGGGGTGGAGCTTGTGGTACTGGGCGAGCATCTCGTCGCTGTAGCCGAACTTGTTGAAGGTGGCCAGCGTGAGCGTGATCGGACCGTTGTCGGCGTTGCTCGAGGTGCTTCCCGAAGCGCACGCGGCGAGCGCCAGGGCGGCGACGACCGTCGCCCCGAGGACGCGACCCGCGCTCCTCAAATTCTTCATGGCCTGTAGATGACCTCCTTTGTTGCACCTTGGTGCTGATTCCGCAAGTCCCCCTCCGCGAGCTGCTATCTCCCTTCCTATTCCCTGCCCCCCTTGCCACTCGACGCGCGGACGACGAGCTCGGTCGCCAGGATCACCCGCTTCCCGCCCGACGGTGGGGAGTCGAGGCCGGCGAGGAGCAGGCGCGCCATCTCACGACCCATCTCCTCGATGGGCTGGCGCACGCTGGACAGAGGCGGGACGGTGGAGGTCGCGATCGTCGAGTCGTCGAAGCCGACGACCGCGACGTCCTGGGGCACGCGGCGCCTGTGCCGGCGCAGCGTCTCGAGCGCACCCGCGGCCATCGCGTCGCTGGCGCAGAAGACGGCGTCGAGGTCGGGGCGTCGGTGGAGCAGGGCCTCCATCGCCTTCGCCCCGCGGGGCTGGCCAAAGTCGCCGGACTCCTGGAGCACGGGTTCGATCTGTGCCCCCGCCTGTCGCAGCGCGTCGTGGTAGCCCTGGAGCCGGTCGACCCCGGCGCCCATGTCGAGCGGCCCGGTGACGGTGGCGATCCGGCGCCGCCCGATCTTGATCAGGTGCTCGACCGCCGACCTCGCGCCTCCCACGTTGTCGACGTCGACATAGTTGACCGGGCTGTCGACGTTGGGCTTGCCGCCGAGCACCACCGGCGTACCCCGCCGGTGCACGCGCTCGGGCAGTGGGTCGTTGCCGTGCAGCGAGACCATGAGCACGCCGTCGACGTGGCCGGCAGAGAGGTAGCCCTCGAGCCTGGCCTCGTCTTCTTTGGACTGCGGCATCAGGAGGACGAGCTGTAGCTGGCGCCTGGACAGGACTTCGCCGATGCCACGCACCAGGCGCGGGAAGAACGGGTCGCCGAAGAGGAAGGACGTTGGCTCCGGGATGACCAGACCGACAGAGTCGGTGCGGCCGGTGACGAGAGTGCGGGCCGCGCGGTTGGGGACGTAGCGCAGCTTCTCAGCCGCCCGCTCGACGGCGCGGCGCGCCTTGGGGCTGACCTTCGGGCTGGCGGTGAAGACGCGCGAGGCGGTGGCGCGGGAGACCCCGGCCACGCGCGCGACCTCCTCAAGCGTCGGGTTGCCGTTGCCGGTAGCGCCATTTCGTGGGAGCGCTCTCACGCCGCGTTTGTACATGTTTCCGGGCTGGTTGTCAAGACTCCCTTGAGAGCGCTCCC
>Ga0209157_1003032_pt1 | contig 13105 bp, 12 predicted proteins | sample GraSoiAngelo_135_FD_185892 | JGI IMG/M metagenome (GOLD analysis project Ga0209157, IMG submission 185892) | Grasslands soil microbial communities from the Angelo Coastal Reserve, California, USA - 14_0929_05_40cm (SPAdes) (version 2) | ecosystem: Environmental > Terrestrial > Soil > Grasslands ... | reverse complement strand
TCGGTGCGCATGTAGGTGATCAACCCGAGAGGCCCCTCCTTGCCGATGTCCATGCCCTCGTAGAGCTGCTGGGCCAAGGTCATGGTCTTCTTGGGGCTGAAGCGCAGCTTGCGCGCCGCCTCCTGCTGGAGTCGGCTCGTGATGAAGGGCGCCACCGGATTGCGCTTCTTCTCCTTGCGCTCGATGGCTTGCACGACGAAGGTCTTGTCCCGAACCTCCGCCACGATGCGCTCGGCCTCCTGGGCCGTGCGGATGTTCGCCTCTTGGCCGTTGACGCTATGGAGCTTGGCCTCGAAGGGCGGCGGGTGCTGCCCGGCCAGCGTCGCCGTAATGGTCCAATACTCCTCCGAGCGGAAGGCCTCGCGCTCGCGCTCGCGCTCGCAGACCAGCTTGACGGCCACCGACTGCACGCGGCCCATGCTGAGGCCCCGGCGGACCTTCTTCCACAGCAACTGGCTGCCCTGGTAGCCGACGATGCGATCGAGCACGCGCCGGGCCTGTTGGGCGTTGACCAGGTTCATGTCGATCTGCCCGGGGGACAGCAGCGCGCGCTTGATGGCTGACTCTGTGATCTCGTTGAAGAGGACCCGGAAGACCTTGCGGGCTTTGCCTTTCGCCTTGCCGTCCATCGCCTTCCCATCAATCTCTTGGGCGATGTGCCAGGCGATGGCTTCCCCTTCCCGGTCGGGGTCGGGCGCGAGGTACACCTTGTCGGCCTCCTTTGCCTTCTTTTTGATCTCGGCGAGGACCTGGGCCTTGCCCTTGATGGTCACGTACTGCGGCGTGAAGTTGCGCTGGATGTCCACGCCCAGCTTGTTCTCGGGGAGGTCCTTCACGTGGCCGACGGAGGCCATGACGGCGTAGCCGCGGCCCAGGTACTTGGAGATGGTCCGGGCCTTGGTCGGCGACTCGACGATGATTAGCGACTTGGACATCGGCACTCCGGCACAGCTTTGAATCTTTATCCGTTAATCGTTAAACGTGCAACAGCCAACATCTGCTATCTTATCGCTTCTTGAGACAGTACTGCTGACCTGGCAACTGGTGGACCAGCGCTTTCAATTCCAAACCGAGAAGGATCCGCGCCACTTCGGCAGCCGGCAGGCGGCTCTGCTCTGTGAGGTCGTCTAGGTGGCGGGGCTCGCGGCCCATCACCCTGAGCACGACCTGTTCCTCTGGTGAGAGATCCGGTGGTTTAGGGGCGAACGAGCGTCGCTTGCCAGCGCCTGTAGCCACGGAGTCGGGGCACCCGGTGCTCTTCAAATGCAACGGGTCTATGAGTGACGTTCTCACTGTTTCCAATTGCGGCAGCAACTCCTCCACGATGTCGTCTACCATCTCTACCAGCTTCGCGCCCTGCTTCAGCAGGCCGTGCGGGCCCCGGCTCGTCGGGGCGTCGATGGGGCCCGGCACGGCGAAGACCTCGCGGCCCTGCTCCAGCGCGAGTCGCGCGGTGATCAGCGAGCCACTGTCCTCCGCGGCCTCGACCACGACGACGCCCAGTGCCAGTCCGCTGATGATCCGGTTCCGGCGCGGGAAGTTCGTTGCGAACGGCGCCGTGCCGGGCGCGAACTCCGTGAGCACGGCGCCGCTCCCCGCGATCTCGGTGCGCAGGGAGGCGTGTCCGGACGGGTAGTCCACGTCCAGCCCGCACCCTAATACGGCGACTGTCCGTCCTCCCGACGCCAGGGCCGCACGGTGGGCGGCCGCGTCGATGCCACGCGCGAACCCGCTCACGATCGTGAACCCCAGCCGGCTCAGCTCACGGGCGAGGGCGTCGGTGACGCGGAGCCCGTAGGGTGTCGCGTGACGAGAGCCCACGATTGCCACCGCCTGCCGGTCGCCCGGCTCCATAGAGCCGTCGCAGTAGAGGACTGGCGGCGGATCGGGGATCGCGCGCAGCCACGCCGGATAATGCTCGTCCGCGAGGTCGAGAGTGGCAACGCCTTTCCCTGGCAGAACTGTTGGTCCGCTCGGTTTCATACGTCGAGTCTGTGTCCTGGGTTGCTACCGGAATGCGAGGGTGCCGCGCAGGACTACATCTTCAAAATATCCAAGGCTCCGGTGTTCCGTCAAGTGCGGCGGTCAGATCATCACAATATCGTACTGCTCGATGTGCAGGGTCGGGTCGGGCTTGACGACGACCTTGACGCGCCGTTCGCGCTCGATCTCCGCGAGAGAGTCGGCCTCTTCGTCCGCCAGCAGCGAGGCGACGTTGGGGTGAGCGCCGATGACGACGGTCCGCTCGTCGGGCGTGGGCGACAGCCGCCGGATGTCGCGGAACAGCTCGTAGCAGATCGTGGTCGGGTCCTTGGTGTAGCCGCGCCCCTCGCAGTAGTGACAGGGCTCCGAGAGCGCGCGGTAGAGGTCCTCCCGCACGCGCTCCCGCGACATCTCCACGAGCCCCAGTTCCGAGATGCGCAGGATGCGCGTCCGGGCCTTGTCATGCGCGAGCGCGTCGTTGAGCGCCTGGAACACCTTCTCCCGGTTGCGCTCGCGCTCCATGTCGATGAAGTCGATGATGATGATGCCGCCGATGCTCCGCAGCTTGAGCTGGTAGGCGATCTCCTTCACCGCCTCCAGGTTGGTCTTCGTGATCGTCTCCTCGAGGTCTCGCTTGCCGACGAAGCGCCCGGTGTTGACGTCGATGACGGTCATCGCTTCCGTGTGGTCGATCACGATGTGCCCGCCCGACTTGAGCCACACCTTGCGCGCGGTGGCCTTGGCGATCTCCGATTCCAGGTCGAAATGGTCGAAGATCGGCTCATCCTTGGTGTAGAGGTGGATGCGCGGCAGCAATTCAGGCAGGTAGCGGCCCACGAATTCCCGGATGGCGTCGTAGTCGGGCTTCGAGTCCACCCACAGGTGCTGGACCTCCTTCGTGAAGTGGTCGCGGACGGTCCGGAAGACCAGGTCCAGGTCGTTGTGCAGCAGGGCCGGTGCCTTCAGGCGGGTCTTCTTCTCCTGGATCTCCTCCCACGTGGCCTGGAGGAATTCGACGTCCGAGCGGAGCTCATCGTCCGTCACCCCCTCGCTGACCGTCCGGACGATGTAGCCGGACCCTGGCTTGCGGAGCTTCAGCATGAGTTGCTTCAGGCGGGCGCGCTCTTCGTCGTTCTCGATCCGGCGCGAGATGCCGATGTGGTCGACGTGCGGCAGGAAGACCAGGTAGCGGCCGGGCAGCGAGATGTACGAGGTCACCCGCGAGCCCTTGGTGCCGATCGGTCCCTTGATGACTTGGACCACGAGTTCCTGGCCTTCTTCCAGGAGCTCCTCGATGGGTTTCGACGTATGACGCTTGGGCTTCGGGACCTCGGCGGCCTTGTCGTCCAGCTCTAGGAGCGTCTCGTCCGCGCCGATCCCGCCGGTGAGCTCGGAGACGTGCATGAACGCCGCCTTGTCCTGGCCGATGTCAATGAAGGCGGCCTGCAGACCGGGCAGGACTTTGACGACCTTGCCCTTATAGACGTTGCCGACGTAGTCCCGGTGCTTGACCCGATCGATGTAGAGGTCCGTCAGGACCTTTCGGTCGAGGACTGCCACGCGGGTGTCCTCCCGCGCGACATTGATGATGATCTCTAACCCCATACCCACTCCTTGGCCGGCGGGCATACCAGCCACGCAGGGCGCTCGTGCCGAGCACTGCGCACCGCAATCCGTTAGACCCGCCAGCCGTCATAAAGTTTAACCCACGTAGGTGTGGGAGGGGCGCCTGCGGGGCCCCTCCCACGTAAATTTAATCAATAGAACAGTGTCAACCGACGTCGTTTCACATTCAGCAAGAGCCCCAGGGCCGCCATGGAGGTCACGGTGGTGGTCCCGCCGTAGCTCATCAGCGGGAGCGGGATGCCGACGATCGGGAAGATCCCCATCGTCATGCCCACGTTGACCATCAGGCAGAAGCCCACCATCGACAGGATACCGGTCGCCAAGAGCAGCCCCAGCGGGTCCTTGGCCTTGAAGGCGATCTCCGAGGCCAGGAAGATCAGGGTCGCGAAGAGCACGAAGAGCACGAGGACTCCGATGAAGCCCCACTGCTCGGCGAACACCGCGAAGACGAAGTCCGTATGGCCTTCGGGCAGGAACTTGAGCCGGCTCTGCGTGGCCTCGTCGAGGCCCTTGCCGAGCAGGCCACCCGACCCGATCGCGATCCGGGACTGCAGGGCGTGATACCCCCTGCCGCCTGGGTCCGTTGTGGGATCCCAGAAGGTCATGATCCGCTCGCGCTGGTAGTCGTGCAGCGACGTCCAGATGAGCTCCCAGGCGAAGGGAAACAGCATGGATGTGAAGAGCACGCCGAGGCCGAGCGCTTTCGCATGCAGCCCGCCGACCAGGACCATCGTGACGAAGATGAAGGTGAAGCTCATCGCGGTGCCCAGGTCCGGCTGCTTCAGGATCAAGAGGAGCCCAGGGAGGGTGATCAGGCCAGGCACGATCACCCGCTGGATCCAGCCGAAGCGCTGCACGTCGGCGAAGTACTTCGAGAGCACGAGGACCAGCACCAGCTTGGCCACTTCCGACGGCTGGAAGACGACGGGCCCCACGGCGAACCAGCGCTGGGCACCGCGGCTGACGCGGCCTGTGACCAGGACGAGCGCTAGGAGGACTAGGGTGAGCCCGTAGAGGATGTAAGCGTGACGGGCGAGCTTGTGGTAGTCGATGGCGACGGCCGCCAGGAACGCCACGAGACCGATCAGGATCCAGGTCAGCTGTTTGGCATAGAGGGGGGTCTGGCCCTTGGGCGTCGTGATTGGGGAGACGCTGTAGATGGAGATCACGCCCAACGCGAGGATCCCCAGCGCCACGAGAACGAACCGCCACTCAAAACTATCCGGCGATCTGGTGTCGATCATCGACGTCCGAGTCCTTCCAGTATTCTTCGATCAGGGCCTTGGCGATCGGCGCGGCGTACGTGCCGCCGTGGCCGGTGTTCTCCACGAGCACGGCGACCGCGATCTTGGGGTCTTCGGCCGGCGCGTACGCCACGAACCAGGCGTGGTCGCGGAGCTGCTTGGGAATGCCCTCCTCGTCGGTGCTCATCTGGCTGGCCCGTGCGCCCACTGTCTGCGCCGTCCCTGTCTTGCCGGCGATCGAGACGAGCTGGGAGCGCGCCCGGCCGCCGGTGCCGTGCAGGACAACCTCCCGCAGCGCATCCTGCAGGAGATGGAGCGTGCTCTCGTGCAGCGGCACTGGCCCGCGTTCCACCGACGGATACTCCTGGAGCCGCCCGGTCGCACGCTCCCGGACGGCCCGGACCAGCCGCGGCCGGTAGAGCATCCCTCCGTTGGAGACGGCCCCGATCGCGACGGCCATCTGGAGCGGTGTGACGGTGATGTAGCCCTGCCCAATGGAGGCGGAGATGGTCTCGCCGGGGTACCACTGCTCCTTCCGCACACGCTGCTTCCATTCGGTGGAGGGTACGACCCCGACGCGCTCAGACGGCAGATCGACGCCGGTGGGTTGCCCCAGGCCGAACAGGCGCGCGGTCTCGGCGATCGTGTCGATGCCGAGGCGATGGCCGACGTTGTAGAAGTAGACGTCGCACGAGTGGACCAGCGCGTGGTACATGTCCAGCACGCCGTGTCCGCCCCTCTTCCAGTCCTTGAACGCGTGGCCCCTGGAGAAGGGGTACACGCCGGTGCAGCGGACCTGAGTGTCGGCGGGCCATTTGTCTGATTCGAGCGCGGCGGAGGCGACCATGATCTTGAACGTGGAGCCGGGCGGATACTGGCCTTGCAAGGCCCGGTTGGTCAGCGGGTGGCGCGTATCCGACGCGATCTGCTCCCACAGCGCGGGCGTGAGCCCACGCGAGAGGACATTGGGGTCGTAGGCCGGGCTGCTGGCCATCACCAGCACATCGCCATTCCGGGGATCCAGCGCGACGACCGCGCCGGCTTCGGCGCCCAGGAGTGATTCGGCGAAGCGCTGGAGGCGCAGGTCCACGCTCAGGTAGAGGTCCTCGCCCGGAGTCTGTTCGACCACCGTCACGGTCTTCCGTTCGTTGCCCCGCGCGTCCACTTCGATGGTCTTCTCGCCGGGCTTTCCGCGGAGCATGCGGTCGTAGGTCTTCTCGACGCCGGCCTTGCCGACGATGCTGCCCTGGACCAGGCCCGCGAAGTCCGGCTCCTCCTGCTGCTCGGGCGACACCTCGCCGACGTAGCCCAGGAGGTGGCTCCCCAGAGGTCCATGGACGTAGTTCCGTTGGGACTCCGCCTGGACCCGCAGCCCTGTGAGCTCCAGCCGATGGCCTTCGAGGAGGGCGGCCTCGCGCAGGGTCAGGCCGGATTTGAGCAGGATCGGGACATATGACTTGGCCTGCTGAATCAGCCGCTTCATGGTCTCGGCGCGGGGAAGCCCGATCAGGTCCTCAAGCTCGGCAGCCAAGCCTTCCCGATCCCGGATGTCCTCGACGGTGAGGTACAGGTTGAAGCTGGGGACGTTGTTGGCCAGCAACTCGCCGTGGCGGTCGAAGATCAGCCCGCGGGCCGGCTTGAGGTCCACCGTGCGGACCCGGTTCTGCTCCGCGAGCTCGTGGTAATAGGTGCCCTGGACGACCTGCAGGTACCAGAGACGTGCTGAGAGCAGCAGCAGGCAGAGCAGCAGGCCGGTGCGCAGGTACAACAGCCGGCGTTGCAGGTTTCTGAAGTCCTCGTGCTGGGTGGTGAACTTACTCATAGCTGAGCGCGCTCTGCGGCCTGCGGGATGCCCGCCCGCGCTGCAGGAGCTTGAACAGGGCGAGGCCCACCAGCGCATCGTAGCCGGCCTGGGGCAGGATGATGTCACGGGCCGCGAGGAAGAAGCTTGCGCCGGGGCCCGAATAGGCCTTTAGCAGGTACATGACCGTGCCGGAGAGGACCGACAGGCACAAGATCAGGCCGAAGGCGAAGTGCCAGGTCAGGTTGACCAGGTTGCGGCTGGCGAGCCCGGCGATCAGGCCGAGGATCGGCTTGAGGCACAGGTTGCTCCACTGTCCGCCGCCGGAGAACAAGTCCTGGGCGAAGCCCATCGCGATTCCGGCCAGCAGCGCGTCCATCTCACCGCGGTACAGGCCGATCAGGCAGACGGCCACGAGCGCCAAGTCGGGGCGGATGTCGAAGAGACTGATCCGGTCGACGAAGACGACCTGGAGCGGGACGAGGAGCAGGATCAGCGCGGCGTAGCCAAGGACCTTCATCGAGGCTCTCCTGCGGGCTTGACCGGGACCGCTGGCTGGAAGGAGAACGGGTTGGCGGGGAGTCGTGCACTCTCCCGCGGGGCGGTGATGACGAGCACCTCCTCGATCTTCGTGAAGTCCGCGTCCGGCGCGATCTCGGCGGAGAGGAACAGCTCCGCCTCGCGCCGCTCGATCTTGGTGATGGTGCCGATCGGCAGACCGCGCGGGAACCCGCCCGCCAGGCCGGACGTGACGACCTGGTCGCCGACCTTCACGGTCGAGAGCAGGGGCAGGTACTTGATCTGTGCGAGCCCCTTCTCCGTGCCTTCCACGATGCCCTCGTCCCGCGTACGCTGCACCAGCCCTGTGACTGCGTTGTTCAGGTCATTGAGGAGCAGCACGATAGCGAAGCGGTCGTAGGATTTCACGATGCGGCCGACCGCGCCCGCCGGCGTCAGCACGCCCATATCGGCGGCTAGGCCCTCCTTGCGGCCCTTGTTGATGACGATGCTGCGGTACCAGTTCGTGGGGTCCCGGCCGATCACCTGGGCGGCGACGGTGGGATAGGGCAGTTGCTCCTGCAGCTCGAGCAGGTCGCGCAGCCGGCTGGCTGCCACGGCTGTCTCCCGTAGGCGCGCGTTCTCTTCCTGCAGGCGTGCGATATGTTGCCGGAGGGCCCGGTTCTCCTCGCGCTTGTGCTGCAGCACCCAGTACCGGTTCACGGTCGTGTCGATCGTCTGGTTGGCCGCCTCCATGACGCGGAGCGGCACGGCGATGACGGCGGCCATGGGCCGGCCGATTACCATGAGGGATTCTTGGCGGGATTCCGGCAGGAGGAGCAGCGCGACCGCCAGAAAGACGAGCAACAGGAGGACAGCCCGCTTCCCTCCCGCGATCGATTGCAACGAGATCATGTCACCGGCAGGGCCACCCGTTACCGCGAACTGCTGTATTGGGACATCACACTCACTTTGCGAAGCAGATCGAGTTCGTCGAGGATCTTCCCGACGCCCAACACCACGGAGGTGAGGGGGTCGTCCACCGTAATGATCGGCAAGCCCGTTTCCTCTCGCAGGCGCGTGTCCATCCCCCAGAGCATGGACCCCCCACCCGTCAACACGATCCCGCAGTCGATGATGTCGCCGGCCAGTTCGGGCGGCGTGTTCTCGAGGGCCACCTTGATGGCGTTCACGATCGTGCTGATCGGCTCGTAGAGGGCCTCCCGGATCTCCGAATCGTCGATGACAAGCGTCCGGGGAATGCCGGAGATCAGGTCGCGCCCTTTCACCATCATGGTTTTCTTCTCCGCAAACGGATAGGCGGACCCGATCTCCACCTTGACCCGCTCGGCCATGTGATCGCCGATGAGGAGGTTGTACTTCTTCTTCACGTAGTTCATGATGGCGTCGTCCATGCGGTCGCCAGCCACCTTCACTGATTCGCTGTAGACGATCCCGCCCAGCGAGAGAACGGCGATGTCGGTGGTGCCGCCGCCGATGTCCACCACCATGTTGCCTGAGGGCTCCGTGATGGGCAGGCCGGCGCCGATGGCCGCGGCGACGGGCTCTTCAATCAGGTAGACCTCCCGAGCGCCGGCCAGCTCCGCCGAATCACGCACCGCTCGCTGCTCCACCTGGGTGATCCGCGAGGGCACGCCGATGATGATCCGCGGCCGCACGAAGGTGCTGCGGTTGTGCGCCTTCGTGATGAAGTGCCGGAGCATCTTTTCGGCCATCTCGAAGTCGGCGATCACGCCCTCTTTCATCGGCCGGATGGCCATGATGTTGCCGGGAGTGCGGCCCAGCATCTTCTTGGCCTCGGCGCCGACGGCCAGCACCTTTTCGGTCTTCTTTTCGATGGCCACCACCGACGGCTCGTTGAGCACGATGCCGCGCCCGCGCACGTACACCAGCGTGGTGGCGGTACCGAGGTCGATGGCCAGGTCATTGGAGAACCACCCGAAGATGTCTGAGGCGAGGCTCACGTTGCTCCTCCTTTACGATAGGGACTCGACATCGAAGATCTGCTCATCCACGACCTGCGTATGGGCCAGCTCGTCGCCGATCCGCAGGCCCCGCTCGTTGCCGATGATCAGGAGGGACTCGATGCCCAAGACCGCGGCGGCCCCAAGCCAGCCCACAAACGGGATCTGGAAGGCCGCATAGCCGACGGCAAGGGGGACGTTCCGGATGATCGAATCCCTGAAACCGGCCGGCGCGTGCAATTCAGGCACCCAGGCCGATAGCCCGATGAGACGTTTCCCGATGCTGCGTCCGGAAAAGCCGTCTGCCACTAGGACGTACCAGAGGGCTACCCAGAACCCGTACGGCGGTGCCAATTCCCCCACTCCCAACACGATCAACAGGTCCAACGACTTCGCGATGAAACGATGCAAAACTGTTGCCTTGGGAAAGACACGGGCTGGTGCGCGGTCCTGTTCCTGTGCGAGAATGCCCCCCGTGTCCGGCACGAATCCTGCTCCCACGGCTAGAGCAGGGATTGTAACAGAAAACGCCAAGGAGAACAAATAGTTGAGGGTCATTGCGCCGGCGACCACGGTTGCGTACAATAAATTTGCCCTGTTCTGGAGAGGGAACCTTGCTGAAAGTCATCCGGGAAAGCGCGATCGAGCGCCCCTGGTTCTATCGGACCCTCATGTTCCTGATCGCGGCTGTCTTCGTGGTCACGATGGGATGGTGGGGGTTTGAGGAGAACAAGGAAGACAGCATCGTCCGTGTGGGGGACGACAAGGTGTCGCGCACCGAGTACCTCCAGGCCTACCAGCGGCTGGCCGAACGGTATCGCTATCTGAAACAGGAAGGGGTGATCTCCACCGACATCCCGGAGGACCAGCTCAAGCAGCAGGTGATCAACCAGCTCATCGAAAGCCGTCTGTGGTCGCAGGTCGCGCGCGAGATGGGCGTCGTCGTGACGGTCAACGAGCTGCGGGACTCGATCGTGAAGATTCCCGCGTTCCAGCACAACGGCCAGTTCGACCCGGAGCTCTACAGGCGCGTCCTGGCCCAGAACCGGCTCACGCCGGAGCAGTTCGAAGCCGCCCAGCAGGCCGAGTTGATGCGGGAGAAGGCGCGGATGTTGGTCCGCGAGTCGGTGGCCCCGACCGCGGATGAACTGGCCATGGCGCAGGCGATCCTGGCCAGCCAGCCGACGCCGGCCGTGCCGATGCAGGGCGGCGCGCAGACCGACCGCGCGATCCAGGCCGTGCTGAGCCAAAAACAGCAGCGGGCGCTGATGGCCTATCAGGAAGCCCTCAGGGCGAGGACGCCGATCAGCGTGCGACGCGAGTTGATGTAGGTAGAGGTATGGCTATCGTAACGGGGGGAGGGGGTAGCGGCGGGCGGAGCTTCGCCATGATGGCCAAGGATATCATGGAGGGCTATATCGCGTTGAATCCCCTGGTGCTGAAGAAACTTGATGCGTCCTCGTTCAAGGACCTCCACCTGCACCTTCACAAACTGCAGACGACCATCCGCTCGGCAGGGGTGGACCTCAGCAATCAAGAAGCCCTGCGCGCGCGCAACCAGCGCCTGCAGCGGATACATCAGGCAATGTCCGTCCTGGAGTTTCAGGCAAAACAGCTGAAAATTGTTCTGGTCTGACAGGCCTAGCCCGTCATTCTGAGCGCAGCGAAGAATCTAGGTTTCACCTGCAAGTGAGACCCTTCACTTCGTTCAGGGTGACAATGTAGGCAGGATTTCCGCACCCTGTCAGGCGGTCCCGGTGGGGTTTCCCGGTCCCTCCGGCTCGTCCGCAGACTCGGACTTCCGGAGAGTCCCGAACCCTAAGGTGAGCAGCTCCTTTTCATCGACCAGGGTGAGCGTGTGGCCGCAGCATTCCATGCGTTGCAGCCCCTGGCCTCCGTCCATGACCATCACGCGCAGGCCACATGCGTTGGGATGGCTCTTCTTCTCGTCAATGATGTAGCCGACGCCCTTGGGGCTGAACTTGCGGCCGAACTTGTTCAGACGGGCGGGCACCACGTCCGCTTCCGTCAGCTCGTGGCCGCAGCAGACGATCTTCTGGAAGCCCTCCCCCCCGTGCATCACTTTGACGACGAGCCCGCAACTGTCAGGGTAGCGTTTGAACTCGTCGATGATGTCGCCCTTCTTCAGTGCCATACGAATCCTTACGAGTCGCCCTCGCCCTCAGTGGGGAGAGGGGAATGAGATGTTAATTGCGACTCTTCCACATATCCGGCTGGCGATGAAGGTGCAGCACCGCCTGAGGCTGGACGACTATGCGTCGCGCCATCAGTCAGATCAACGATCACGCAGCTTATGCTCGATGTCCCTGCGGGCTTCTTCCCATTGTCGGCCCGCGGTTGGATTCGCTTTGTAAGCCTCCAGCCGTTCGCGAATGATGCGTCGGTGCCACTCGTGCCGGCGACGATCTCGCTGGGTCGTCGATCACGCCGATGACCCGCATCGGCCCCTTGCTCTAGCGGGTCGCGCGCTGGTACACCATCAATACCTTAATGCGAACGAAAAGGCCCGTTGGTTCCGGCGGGCCTTTTCATTTCATAGGAGTCTGGCACTGACCTACTTTCGCGTGCTGCCTCTCAGTCCAGATGGACTGTGATCTGGCCGCCTTCCAGCGTTCCGGAATTGCTATACCCACCGAAGACGCCGCCAGACAAAGAGAGCGTGAGAACGTCCTCCTTGCTGGGCCCCTGTTGACCGAGATCCTCGATCTGCAACTCAAAAGTGCCGCCAGGCCCTAGGGTTTGCGGTTGAGGCAGGTAATCTCCGGAGTAACGCCCACCGAAAAAACTCTGAAGAAACGCACACGAGAGGGGAGGGGGGCCGAAAATAACGTCGAACAGCGCACCTTTGATGGAGAGCCCCTGTGGTTTTCCATTCTCGGCTGTGACCGTGTACGCTTTGTCGTTGTATTGCAGATTGCCGCGCACCACTGTCGCCCCCTCCTCATCTGTGCAGTGAAAACTGAAACCGAAGTGCGCCTTCCTGTTCGGGTCGCTAGCCGATACAATCCAACCCCCACCGGTAGCATCGAAGCAACTGGGGAGCACCAGCGTCAACATTAAAAGACCTACGCTCAAGGTTCTCTTGGTCATAGAACTCCTCCTCTCTTTTCGAGATTAAACGCGCGTGTCTTGGCTCCGAAATCAACTGGAAAAGGAAATCAATTAGGGTCAGACTCGACTTTTTCATGGCTACGCATCATCTTCGGCTTCGTGACTTTTAGAAATCGAGTCTGACCCTGATTATCCCTGTTTAAGTGTGCCCTTCCCGCCGGATGCTCCGCAGAGCGTCCCGGTCCGAAGAGTCTCGCTCTGCTTGCTCACACCACCTTTGCATGAGTCGCTTCCAGGACGGCGTTGCACGCAAATCCTTGAAGCAAGCCGGAGGCAGATGCCCCTTGAGGTCGTTCAGATCATAAGAGACCAGTTGGTGGCCGAGCGTGTCGCAACCCGGAGCGCAATGGTCCACTGCGGCATAGAGCGGATGGACACCATGGCCGTTCTTCTGTGCCGTTCCTGAACCCGAATCAAAAAGTAACGGTGCCCCCGAAAACACACATCGCCCCTGTTGAGACACGATAAGTTCGAGCCAGTAAGCCAGCGGCTGGCCGTACTTCCGCTTTGCACTCTTTGCCCAGCGGCGATGATCGGCGGTCAGTACAAATTTTCGATCGACTGCCATGTCTCAAAGGATCCCCCTCACCCTGGCCCTCTCCCTCCAGGGGCGAGGGAAAAGAGGGGCTAAACGCTGGCCTGTTCGGCGGCTTCCTTGATGCTGTGGGCGACCTCTCGGTGCGCTTTGGTGCCGACGCGCTCCGCCGCGTGCTTTGGGTCTGCCGGCGTGTACGGCAGCAGGTAGCGCTCCTTGGACTCGAGCACCCGCAGCACGGCGTGTTCGAACCGCAGATCTGGGATGTCGCCGTCTTTCACGGCGCGGTAGACGGCGTCCA
>Ga0209157_1003021_pt1 | contig 13137 bp, 11 predicted proteins | sample GraSoiAngelo_135_FD_185892 | JGI IMG/M metagenome (GOLD analysis project Ga0209157, IMG submission 185892) | Grasslands soil microbial communities from the Angelo Coastal Reserve, California, USA - 14_0929_05_40cm (SPAdes) (version 2) | ecosystem: Environmental > Terrestrial > Soil > Grasslands ... | reverse complement strand
CACGGGCATGATCGGTGTGTTCGTCGCGCTCGATCTCTTCCTCTTCTACATGATGTGGGAAGTGATGCTCATCCCGATGTATTTCATCATCGGGGTCTGGGGCGGCGATAACCGGCTCTATGCAGCCATCAAGTTTTTCATCTATACGTTCTTCGGCTCGTTGCTCATGCTCGTGGCGATTCTCGTTCTCTACCTCCACGCGGGCCGCGAGACGGGCGTGTATTCATTCGGCTACATGCACCTGCTGAGTCATGTCGCCACGCTCGGCAGCATCGCATGGTGGCTGTTCGCGGCGTTCTTCCTCGCCTTCGCCATCAAGGTGCCGCTATTCCCGCTGCACACCTGGCTCCCCGACGCGCACGTCGAGGCGCCGACGGCGGGCTCCGTGATTCTTGCGGGCATCCTGCTGAAGATGGGGACCTACGGGTTCCTGCGATTCGCGCTGCCGTTCTTCCCGGCTGTCGCGCTACACCAGAACGTCCAGCTCATCATCGTCGTGTTGTCGTTGATCGGGATCATTTACGGCGGCCTAGTCGCCATGGTGCAGCCCGATTTCAAGAAACTGATCGCCTACTCCTCGGTGGCGCATCTCGGGTTCGTCATGCTCGGCATCTGGGCGTTGACGTTGCAAAGCGTACAGGGCGCGCTACTCGTGATGATCAATCACGGCATCTCGACGGGCGCGCTGTTCTTCCTGGTCGGCATGATTTACGAGCGCCGGCACAGCCGGCTGATTGAAGCGTACGGCGGTATCGCGCGCGTCGTGCCGCTGTTCGCCGCGATTCTCACGGTCGTCTCGCTCTCCTCGATCGCGCTGCCCGGGACGAACGGCTTCGTGGGGGAATTCCTGGTGCTCCTGGGGGCGTTCCGCACCTATCCCGTCGCCGCTGTCATCGCGACGACCGGTGTGATCGTCGCGGCTGCCTATCTCCTGACTGCGCTGCAGCGCGTGATCTTCAATCCGCTCACCAGTCCTGAGAACGAAAAGCTGACCGATCTCACGCCACGCGAGCTGGCGGTGCTCGTGCCGCTGCTGGTGTGCATCCTCTGGGTCGGCGTCTATCCGAAGCCGTTCTTGCGGCGCATGGAGCCGTCAGCGCGGGCGTTGATCCAGCAAGTCCGCCCGGGCCTCGTTCAGGGCGACGCGCCGTGAAGCTCGATCCCTCGGTCTACGGCGACCTATTGGTCGCCTTGCTCCCCGAGCTCGTGCTAACGGGCTGGGCGCTCGTGTTGTTGCTCTTCGTCGCGTGGCGTCATCGCACTGCCGGCGATCTCCGGATCGCCGGATGGCTCACGCTCGTGGCGCTCGCTTCGACCGCCGCAGTGGTGTGGTGGCTGTGGTGGAACCACACCGAGATCGCTGGACTCGCGTCGATGGTCGCCGCCGATGATTTCCGCTGGGTAGCGGATTGGGTGTTCCTCGGCGCGGCCGGTTTGACTGTGCTCATCTCGTTTACCTACCTCGAGCGCGAGCAGCTGCTCGCGCCCGAATACTACGTGCTGCTCGTCTTCGGCACCCTCGGCATGATGATCATGGCGGCCGGCGCGGACCTAATGGTCATCTTCCTCGGTCTCGAGCTGATGTCCGTCGCCGTGTACGTGCTTGCCGGTTTCGACCGCCGGCGCGCTCGCTCGGCCGAAGCGGCGCTGAAGTACTTCCTGCTCGGCGCTTTCGCGTCCGGATTTTTGCTCTACGGCATCGCTCTCGTGTATGGCGCAACTGGAACGACGAATGTCGGGCTGATCGGCGTGCAGGTCGGCTTGAGTCAACGCAGCGTGATGCTGCTGGCCGGACTGGCATTGCTGATCGTCGGCTTCGGATTCAAGGTCGCGGCGGTTCCGTTCCACATGTGGGCACCGGACGTGTACGACGGCGCACCTACGCCGGTCACGGCGTTCATGGCGACCGGCGTGAAAGCCGCGGCCTTCGCGGCACTGTTCCGCGTGCTGCTGGAAGGATTCGCCGGCGTGGGCGTCTGGCGCGACATCATCTGGTGGCTGGCGGTGATTACGATGATCGGCGGCAATCTGTTCGCTCTGGGCCAGCGCTCGCTCAAGCGAATGCTCGCCTACTCGTCCGTCGCACACGCGGGGTATCTGCTGGTCGCCGTGGCGGCGGGTGGCACCCCAGGAACGAGCGCGTTTCTCGTGTACATCGTCGCGTACACACTGATGTCCGTGGGCGCATTCGCCCTGCTCGCCGCCAAGGGACGCGGGGGCGAGAGCGACGTCCTGATCGATGATCTCGCCGGATTGAGTGCACGACGGCCCTGGCTGGCGTTCGCACTCGCCATCTGCATGCTGTCGCTGCTCGGCTTTCCCGGCACCGCGGGCTTTATCGGCAAGTGGTACATCCTGATCGCCGCGACGAACGCCGGGCAGAATGTTCTCGCGGCCATTCTCGTCCTCACCAGCGTGGTGTCGGCGGGGTACTATCTTCCCGTCATCATGGCGATGTACATGAAACCGGAGCCGAGCGAGTCAGCGCACGTCGACGTGCGGCTCGGCACATGGGGTGGCGTCGCGGTCGCCGTTGTGGTCTCCGCGATTCTGCTGTTCGGTGTCTGGCCGAACCGGCTGTTCGATCTCGCGCGCAGCGCGGGTGACAGCGTGCAACCTCCACCGGCCGCGACCTCGACGCGCTGATGGCGACTGCCGTGAAGCTTCCCGCCACCATCTTCCGCCAGTACGACATCCGCGGGATTGTCGACACCGAGCTCACGCCGGCCGCGGCGCGCGCGGTGGGCCAGGCGTACGCGACATTCGCCTGGGATCGCCTGCGGAACGGCAAGCCACCTCGGGTCGCCGTGGGGCGCGACAATCGTCCGTCAGGCGGTGCGCTCGCCAAAGGCATACGCGAAGGAATCGCCGCGGCGGGCGGCGTGGCGATTGATATCGGCGAGCTGCCGACGCCCGCTCTGTACTTCGCGACCAAGACGCTCGACGTCGACGGCGGCATTCAGGTCACCGGCTCGCACAATCCGCCCGAGTTCAACGGCTTCAAGATGGTGCTGGCCCACGACGCGGTGTTCGGGGACGACATCCAGCGACTGCATGAAATGATCGATGGGGGCAAGCTGGCGTCGAAATCGGGCGGCAGCATGCAAACGCACCCGAACCTGCTCGCGGCCTACCGGGAGGCGATCGTGAAGCGGAACGCTCCGCTCGCGAGGCGCTTCAAGGTCGTTGTCGATTGCGGCAATGGCGTCACCAGTCTCATCGCCATCGAGACGCTGCGGCAGCTGGGCGCTGACGTCGTTCCGCTGTTCGCGGAGTCCGACGGGACGTTTCCGCATCACCATCCCGATCCGACCGTGCTCGAGAACCTTCACGACCTCCAGGCGGCCGTGAAAAGGGAGAAGGCCGAGCTCGGCATCGCCTTCGACGGCGATGGCGACCGCATCGGCGCCGTGGACGAGGGTGGGGAGCCGGTACTCGGCGATCAGCTGCTCGTCTTGTTCGGCCGAGATCTCGTGCGTCGCATGGGGAAGGGGAAGCCCGTCATCTTCGACGTGAAGTGCTCTGAAGTGCTGCCCCAGATGCTCAAGCAGGCCGGGCTCGAACCCGTGATGTGGAAGACCGGTCACTCCTTCATCAAGCAGAAGATGAAGGAGATTGGTGCGCCGCTCGCCGGTGAAATGAGCGGCCATATGTTCTTCGGCGGCGACTGGTACGGATTCGACGACGCGCTCTTCGCCGCTGCGCGGCTGCTCGCCTACGTCGCGCGCGAGGGCGGCCCATTGTCCAAGCTCCTCGCCGATTTGCCGAAGACATACGCCACGCCCGAGTTGCGCGTCGACTGCCCGGACGAGAAGAAGTTCGACGTCGTCAAGCGCGCCGCCGAGTATTTCGCCACGAAGTATCCGGTGTTTACGCTGGACGGCGTGCGCATCACCTTCCCGGAAGGATGGGGGCTGCTACGCGCCTCGAATACGCAGCCGGTGCTCGTCATGCGCTTCGAGGCGACGAGTCAAAACGCGCTTGCCGCCTACCGCGCGGAGGTCGAAGGCTGGCTGACCGCCCACACGGCGTGACTGTGTGAGACGATCGGGGCGTCGCCGGCTGTACCTGATCGGCGCCGTGTTGCTGGTCGTCGCGCTGGTCGGCGGCCGCTGGCTGGCCGTAGAAACGGCAGAGCGCGCCTGGGACCGGACCTTCGCCGGCGGCACCGCGCTCATCGAAGCCCGCATACTCGGCCGCATGCTGCAGGGATTGGTGCTCGTCTGTGCCGTCGCCTGGCTCACCGGAAACTTGCTGATCGTCTACCGCGCCATCGGCTCGGTCCAGATGCCGCGGCGCCTCGGCGATCTCGAAATCGTCGAGGCAGTCCCGCAACGCGTGCTTTTCTGGATCACCGTACTCGTGGGCGTGGCGCTGGGCGTCGTGTTCTCGCTGGGCACGGGCGATTGGTGGCGCTATGCCGTGCTCGCGGCATCCCCTCCGCATTTCGGTGTGATGGATCAGTCGGTGGCGTCCCCCCAGCTGCTCCATGACCCGGGCTACTACATCGGCGTTACTCCGTGGCTGGCTGCCCTGCAGCATCGTGCCCTCGTCCTGGCCGCCGGCGCGGTCGGCATCGTCGCGCTCCTCTACGCCGTCATCGGTTCGCTGCGCATCCGTCGCGGACGTGTGCGGGCCAGCGACTACGCGCGCGCACATTGGGGCGTCTTGCTTGCGGTGCTCGCGCTCGTCATCGGGTGGGGCGCATTGCTCGATCCGTCCGAAGTCGTCGCGGGATTACACGGCGTCGTCGATCAAGCAGCGCTCAGTGTCCGTATTCCGGGCGCCGCCGCGGTTGCGACGATTGCCGTCGTTACGGTGGTGATCTCGTTGGTGTGGGCCTGGCGAGACCGTCCCAATCTGATCGTGGCGGGATGGGCGGCGCTGCTGCTCGCGGTCACAATCGGCTATTTCGTGATTCCCGGCGTGGTGCGTACCTCGGGTGAAGCTGACAGCGTGGCGCTGACGCAGCGGCGCGCGCAGCTCGAGGCTGTGGCGTTCGGACTCACGAAGCTGGATGATCGCCGTCCGCCCGGATTCGCATCGGCTGAGGCCGCCTTGCGCACGCTGCCGGTCTGGGACGGCGCGGATGTCGCACTCGCGGTCGGCGTGCCGCCGACGGCGGTCGCTCTCCACGCGCAGGCCACTTGGCTCGTTGCTCCCACAGCGACACCCGCGACGATCCGCGAGGCGCTCGAGAGCGACACGGGCCTCGTCCTCCACCCATGGCCCGGAGCGACGCCGGACTCGACGCTGCTCTTCGGACCGGCCATGCAAGGGCATCTCATTGCGTCGACGGACAGCGTTCACTCGGTCACGGTGAGTGGCGTCCCCATCACGGGACCGTGGCGCCGCTTCGCGATCGCCTGGACCATCCAGGCGTGGAGTCTGTTGCGCTCGGACTCGAATGAGCGCGTGCTGCTGTGGCGTCGAGATGTGACGGACCGCCTTGAACGGCTCGCACCTTTTGCCCAGTTCGGAGCTCCGACACCCACGATTCGCAATGGCAAGCTGTGGTGGGTGAGCTGGGGGTACGTGACGCACGAAGCATTTCCGTTCGCGCGCCCGATTCCGTGGCGCGACGGCCAAATCCGCTACCTGCGCGCTGGTTTGGTCGGCGCGGTGCGCGCTGGAACCGGCGAGACGCACCTCTGGCTCGCGCCCGGCTACGACTCCCTGACCGCCACGTGGGCGCGGCGATTCGAGCCGCTCCTTGAACCGGCGAACAGACTCCCCGCAGACGTGCGCGAGCAACTCGCGTATCCGATCGAGCAGTTCAACACCGCGGTTGCGCAACTGGTGCGCGCGAGCGAGGACTCGACGGCTGGGACCGTGGGCGCTGAAGCCCGAGATTCAATTGCCGGTTGGTCGCTGCGCCCGCGTGAGCCATTCGAGCTCGTGACTCCCGATGGCGCGCTGTGGACGGGGATCGGCTTCGAATCGGGCACGCTCAAACCCAAGCGGTTCGTGGGATTGTGTGCCGGTTCTGTAACGCAACGCGGCGTCGTGCTGCACCTCTGGCGACCGGCAGCCGACGACCCTGAGCGACTACCCGGCGAACTCGTCGGTTCGTCGCAGCAGCGGCCCGGCGAGCTGCGCATTTGGCCCGCGGACGGATCGATCATCACGGTTCAAGCGCAGATGCTCGATCCGATCGGTGCGCATCCAGCGGCGCCGCCGCGCGTCGCGGAGGTCCACGTGTCGTTCGATGGTCGCATCGGTCGCGGCCTCACAGCGCGGGCGGCCTTACACGGAGGCGAGCAGGTGGTCACCGATACAAGCCTGGCAGCGCGGTGGGAGCGCGTGCGTCGCCTGGCGGTGCAGGCCGATTCCGCACTGACTGCGGGAGATCTCGAGCTGTTTGGCCGGCTGTGGCGGGCACTCATGATCGAGCTTGCTCCGATCCAACGGCGCCGCTAGGTTGCGCCGCCCGTGCCCCCCCCGGCCCCCGGAACCATTGTTATCGCTCTCGGAGGGAATGCGGTCGCCCCTCCGGGCGAGCGGCCGACGATCAGCAATCAATTCCGCCACACCCGCGCGAGCCTGGTGCCGATCGTCGATCTCGCCGCGGCCGGCTGGAACATCGTGCTGGTGCACGGCAACGGCCCGCAGGTTGGTGACGAGCTCGCGCGCAACGAGATCGCCGGCGACCAGGTCGAGCCCTTACCGCTCGGCGTGCTCGTCGCGGGAACGGCCGGCTGGATGGGCTACATGATCCAGCAGTCGCTCCAAAACGCACTGGCAGGCGCGGGCGTGCAGCGTTCCGTCGTCACCCTGATCACCCAGACGCTCTGCGACGCCGACGATCCCAATCTCCGGACGCCATCGAAGCCCATCGGCCACGTGCTCGATACCGTGCGCCAGGCGCGCCTCGTCGCCAGGGGAATTGCCGTGAAAGACGGACGCCGGCTCGCACCGAGCCCAAAGCCTATTGGGATCGTTGAACGGGAGATGGTGCGCGACCTGGCGCGGACCGGCCATATCGTGATCGCGGGCGGAGGCGGCGGGCCCCCTGTGTATCGCGATCCGAAGTTGGGACTCGAGGGCATCGATGCCGTGGCCGACAAAGACCGCGTAGCAGCGATTCTCGGACGCGAAATCGAGGCCCAGGTGCTCTTGATTCTGACGAATGTAGACGCCGTGTACCGTGGCTTCGGTACGCCGCGGCAGGAAGCAATCCGGCGCCTGACACTCGCGCAGGCCGATCACCTCCTTGCCGGCAAAGAGCTGGGCACCGGCAGCATGCGGCCGAAAGTCGAAGCGGCGGCGGATTTCGTCCGGACCGGAGGCGAGCGCGCGATCATTGCCGAGCTCGCGCAGGGTCTCGCCGCCCTTCAGGGTGAGGCCGGGACGACGATCACGAAGGAGCACACGTGAACCTGCACGAGTATCAGGCCCGCGACATTTTGCGGCACCACGGCATTCCCGTCCCGCCGGGCGAAGTGGCGACGACGCCGGCAGAGGCCCGTGCCAGCGCCGACCGATTGGGCGGGAAGGTGGTCGTGAAGGCACAGGTCCACGCCGGAGGCCGGGGCAAGGCCGGTGGTGTGAAGCTCGCGAAGACCGCGGCCGAAGCGGAAGCACATGCAAAAGCGATCCTCGGCATGACGATCAAGGGCCTCACGGTCCACAAGGTGCTGATCGCCCCCGCCGCTGAGATCGCCAGTGAGAGTTACGTCGGCATCATCGTGGATCGCGCGTCGCAACGACCCGTCTTGATGGTGAGCCCGGCCGGCGGCATCGATATCGAAGAAGTCGCCGCGAAGACGCCGGAAAAGATTCATCGGCTGGCGATTGATCCGAGATATGGGCTGCTCCCGCATCAGGCGCTGACGCTCGGCTTCGCGCTCTATACTGACGTGAAGCAGGCGCGTGCCGCCGCCGACATCATGCAGAAACTGTATGTCGCGGTCTACGCGGTGGGTGCATCACTCGCGGAGATCAATCCCCTCGTCACCACTCCCGACGGCGGTGTGCAGGCGCTCGATGCCAAGATCGCGATCGACGACAACGAGCTGGAACGTCGCCCCGACATCGCGGCGCTGCGCGATCCAACGGCCGAAGCGCCGGAGGAAGTCGCCGCGCGCGAGGCCGGTCTGACGTTCATCAAGCTCGACGGCACCGTCGGCTGCTGCGTCAATGGAGCCGGTCTGGCGATGGCGACCATGGACCTCGTCAAGTATTACGGCGGCGAGCCCGCGAACTTCCTCGACATCGGCGGTAGCTCCAATCCCCAGAAAGTGGTGAGCGCGTTACGGATCATCACGTCCGACCCGAGAGTCAGAGTCATCCTCTTCAACATCTTCGGCGGCATCACGCGGACGGATGACGTCGCCAATGGGATCGTGCAAGCCACGCGGGAATTCTCGCTCAAGGTCCCCATGGTGCTCCGGCTCACCGGCACCAATCAAGAGCTCGCTATCCAGATCTTGACCAAAGCGGGCTTCCCGGCATTGACCGACATGGATGAGGCAGTGAAACAGGCTGTGGCATTGGCGAAGGGAAAAGCCGCGTGAGCATTTTCATCGATCAGTCCACTCGGCTCGTGGTCCAAGGCATCACGGGACGCGATGGATCGTTCCACGCCAAACAGATGATGGCGTACGGCACGAAGGTGGTCGCGGGTGTGACGCCTGGAAAAGGCGGCCAGCGGTTCGAGAATACCGTCCCGGTTTTCAATACGGTTGCCGCAGCGGTGCGCGAGACACGCGCCAATACGGCGGTGATCTACGTTCCGGCCGCGGTCGCCGCGTCGGCGATCTTCGAAGCCGCCGACGCCGGTCTAGAACTGATCGTCTGTATCACCGAAGGCATCCCCGTCCTCGACATGACGCGCGTCCTGCCGTTCGTCTACGAACGCGGGGCCCGGCTCATCGGACCGAACTGTCCCGGCCTCATCTCGCCGGGAAAAAGCAAAGTGGGAATCATTCCCGGCGACATCTGTGAGCCGGGCAAGATCGGCGTCGTATCGCGCAGCGGCACGTTGACGTACGAAATCATCCACCAGCTCTCGACGCACGGGATGGGGCAATCGACGTGCGTCGGCATCGGCGGCGATCCGCTCATCGGCACGAACTTCGTCCACTGCCTGGCGGCATTCGAAGCTGATCCAGAGACGGCGGCCATCGTGATGATCGGTGAGATTGGCGGCACGGATGAGCAACAGGCTGCGGACTTCGTGCAGCGCAATGTGTCGAAGCCGGTCGTCGGGTTCATCGCCGGGCAGACCGCGCCTCCTGGTCGCCGCATGGGACACGCCGGCGCCATCATTTCAGGCGCGTCAGGTACGGCCGCGGAAAAGATGCAAGCGCTCGAACAGGCCGGCATCGGTGTGATGAAGCGACCCGCCGACGTGGTTCCACTCCTCAAGTCAGCCAGGATCTGAGGAACAATGCACACCTTGGCCATCATCAAGCCGGACGCCGTCGCCGCCCGCCATGTCGGCAAGATCATCGCCCATCTCGAGACTGAAGGCTTCCACATCGTCGACGCCCAGATGGTGCGGCTGACCCAGGATCGGGCGGAGGCCTTCTACGAGGTCCATCGCGAACGTCCGTTCTTCCGGCCGCTCGTCACGTTCATGACGTCCGGACCGGCGCTGGCGCTCGCGCTCGAACGGGACAACGCCGTCAGCCACCTCCGGGAGGTCATCGGCGCAACGGATCCCGCACAGGCCAAGCCGGGGACGATCCGTCGCTTGTATGCGCAATCGAAGGAGCGCAACGCAATACACGCTTCCGATTCTCCCGAGAACGCGACACGGGAAGTCGCGTTTTTCTTCCCTCTGTATGGACCGCCGTGATGCCGTTGACGCAAGTGCCACAACGGTTTAGGTTCGCTGACCATGTTGCGAGTCGATCTGCGAGAGCTGGCTCAAGGTCCAGTCGAAACGAGCGGCGAGCTGGCGCAGGACGACCCCGCGATCGAGGGGACAGACCTGACGCTGCGCGAACCGGTGCGAGTGGGGGGGCGTTTGCAGGCGATCGGGGATGGGCGTTTCTATTGGCACGGCACGGCTCGGACGGTGGTCAAGGGGGAATGCCGGCGGTGCCTCACTCCCGCGGATGCACCGGTGAATCTTGAGATCGGCGCGCTCTTCACCCAAGACCCCGAAGCCCTCGAGGATCCTGATTCCTATCCCGTGGCGCCGGACGCGACGGAGATCGACGTCACACCCTCTGTCCGTGAAGAGCTACTGCTCGCGGCTCCACGGTACGTCTTATGCCGCGAGGACTGTAAGGGAATGTGCCCGCAGTGTGGTCAGGATCTCAATGCCGGCCCATGCGGATGTGCGCCCGCGACGGATGCGCGCTGGCAGCCGCTCAAATCATTGAAGGACAAGCTCAGCTCTTAACCAAAGGACTGGCGGAATGGCGGTACCCAAGCGCAGGACCTCGAAGCGCAAGAAGCGCGCGCGTCGCACACACTACAAAGCGGTGCGCCCGACGCTCCAGGCGTGCCCGCGTTGTGGCGATATGAAACAACCGCATCGCGTTTGCCCGACGTGCGGCTATTACAACGGCGTGCAGCGGGTGACCGTCGAGGACTGATGATCCGCATCGCCTTGGATGCGATGGGTAGTGACAACGCCCCGCAGGTCGAGGTGGAGGGGACGGCACAGGCGCTCCGGGAGCTTCCGCCCGACTTCCAGGTGCAGCTCGTGGGGCGGACGGCGGACATCGAGGCGGCGTTGGGGAGGGTTTCCGCCGTCGACCGCAGCCGGATTGAGATCGTCGAGGCGCCCGAAGTCGTCGGCATGGGGGACAAGCCGCTCGCGGCGGTCCGCGGCAAGCCGCGATCGTCGATCGCCGTGGGTCTTGGTCTTCAGAAAAAGCGCAAGAGCGACGCGTTCATTTCGGCCGGCAACACCGGCGCCGTGATGGCCGCAAGCACCCTGTTGCTCCGACTCCATCCCGGCGTCCAGCGTCCAGCCATCGGCGCGCTGTTTCCCAGCGCGGGCCAGCCCGTTCTCGTGGTCGACTCGGGCGCGAACGTCGACTGTGATGCGCGCGAGCTAGTGGGCTTTGCCCATCTCGGCTCCGTATACGCGCGCGATGTGTTGGGCCGGCCGAGTCCCGCGGTCGGCCTTTTGAACATCGGAGAGGAAGACGAGAAGGGGAACGCGGTCGTCAAAGAGGCGCATCAGCTTCTCAAACACACAGCGGGAATCCGTTACATCGGCAATATCGAGGGCCGCGACATCCCCGTGGGCGAAGCGCGGGGCAAGCCGCTCGACGTCGTCGCGTGTGACGGATTCGTCGGCAACGTCGTGCTCAAGTTCTATGAATCGGCCGGGCGCGTGTTCATGTCGTTGATCAAGCGCGAGGCACCCGACGTGCTGCAGCGACCCGAGATGGGTAACGTCCTCGGGGTGCTCGATTACGCGACCTACGGCGGCGCACCGCTGCTCGGCGTGCAGGGCGTCGTCATCGTCTGTCACGGTGCGTCGCCCGCGAAGGCCATCAAGAACGCCATTCGCGTGGCGGTCCAATCCGTTCGCAGCCATCTCTCCGACGACATCGCCGCCGAGTTCGCGGAAGGGAAGGTGCCCGCGTGAAACGGCCCTTTGCCGAGTTGTGGGGCACAGGCAGTTACGCGCCCAAGCGCGTCATGACGAACGACGAATTCTCGAAATTCCTGGACACCTCGGATCAATGGATTCAGGAGCGCACCGGGATCCGCGAGCGCCGCATCTCGAGCAAGGAAGAAACCAATGCCTGCATGGGAAAAGCGGCGGCGCTGCAGGTCCTGAACGAAACCGGTCTCACCCCGCTCGACATCGACGCCATCATATACGCGACCGCGTCGCCCGACCGGTTGCTCCCTTCGCAAGCCTGCGATCTCCAGGCCATCCTCGGCGCCAAGAACGCGGCCGCGTTCGACGTCGGTGCCGCCTGCTCGGGCTTCGTCTATGCGCTGAGCACCGCCGAGGGTATGATCGCGGCGGATCAGGCCGAGCACGTGTTGGTGATCGCCGCCGAAAAGCTCACCAGCATCATGGATTGGAGTGATCGCACCACGGCGGTCCTGTTCGGGGACGGCGCCGGGGCCACGATCGTGCGCAAGAGCACGAACGGCCGCGGCATTCTCTCGGGCTATCTGAAGACGGACGGCACGCTCGCCGAGCTTCTCTATCGGCCTGGCGGCGGCGCGACACACCCGCCCAGTGAAGAGCTGCTCAAAGATCACAGCTACTACATCAAGATGGCGGGCCGCGAGGTCTTCAAGGCCGCCGTGCTGTCGATGGCGGACGCCTGCGACCACGCGCTGCAGCGTGCTGGCCTCGATGCCGGCGCCATCGATCTCCTCATTCCGCATCAGGCGAACATCCGCATCATCGAGGCCACCGCAAAGCACGCCGGCGTGCCCATGGACAAGGTCTACGTGAACGTCGATCGCTTCGGCAACACGTCCGCGGCGTCTATCGCGATCGCGCTCGACGAGGCCGTCAAGACCGGCCGGTTGAAACCCGGCATGGTCGTGATGCTGTGCGCGTTTGGTGCCGGCTTCACATGGGGCAGCATGGTCGTGCGGTGGTAAGCACGATCTGGCTCTGCCCGGGGCAAGGCGCGCAAAAAGTCGGCATGGGGAAAGATCTCGCGGAACGGTTTCCAGACGCGCGCGCCGTCTTCGACGCGATCGACACCGCGCTCGGCGTCGGACTGTCCCGGATCATGTTCGACGGCCCCGAAGAAGACCTCATCGCGACGCAGAACGCCCAACCGGCGATTCTCGCACACAGCGCCGCCGTCTTTACGATCGTCCGCACCAAACTCGGTGCCGCCGTGACCGCGGCGGGACATTCGCTCGGTGAATACTCGGCGTACGTGACGGCCGGCGCGCTGGACGCGGCGGCGGCCGCGAAGCTCGTGCGCCGGCGCGGCGAGCTGATGCAGAAGGCGGGCGAGGAGCGGCCCGGCACGATGGCCGCGGTCCTCGGGCTCCCGACGAAAGAGGTCGAAGCGGCATGTGAAGAGGCGTCGCAGCAGGCCAGCCTCGCGGTCGCCGCCAACATCAACGCTCCCGATCAGACGGTGATCTCCGGCGACCCCGATGCGGTGACACGCGCCGGTGAGGCGTGCAAGAAGCGCGGCGCCAAGCGCGTCATTCCACTGAAAGTGAGCGGGGCGTTTCACT
>Ga0209157_1003019_pt1 | contig 13139 bp, 17 predicted proteins | sample GraSoiAngelo_135_FD_185892 | JGI IMG/M metagenome (GOLD analysis project Ga0209157, IMG submission 185892) | Grasslands soil microbial communities from the Angelo Coastal Reserve, California, USA - 14_0929_05_40cm (SPAdes) (version 2) | ecosystem: Environmental > Terrestrial > Soil > Grasslands ... | reverse complement strand
CTCTTGATTCGATCTCATTAACACCGGGCTTCAGACCGGTGTTTTTGAGGCGCAAACTGGTAAGCCGTTTCAACGGCTTATGTTCCGAAGTGTAATAAGGAAGCCGTCAGAAACGGCTCTGATTGTCAGCGCGTTATCCACCTGGCTGAACCAGGTGTTAATCAGAGGCGTTTCTGGCAATGCGGGCAGAACCATGCCGTGCGTCCGCCGATCTTCGCTGATTTCAGCTTCCCTCTACACCGAGGACACTTTCCATCTTTTCCCCGATGCGGCAGAAGCCACGATTTTGGCATTTTGTTCACATCAGCCTTGGACGCGATCGCTTTTTTTAAGATGTAACGCGTGGCGCGGAAGAGTTTTCCGAGGCCTTTGTTTCCGAGGCGCGACATTTCTGTCGCGGGATGCATGCGCGCGCGGAAAAGAATTTCGTCCGCGTAAATATTGCCAATACCCGCGATGAGCCGCTGATTCAGCAAGATCGATTTCACGGCGCCACGGCGTTTCTCTAGTATTTTTTTGAACTCTTCAAGGTCGAGATCAAGCGCGTCGGCTCCCAGCGCGCGCTTTTTCAGAAATTCGTCGACATCTCTTAGCAATCCGATCTGGCCGAACTGACGCTGATCATCGAACGCCAGACGATGGTTGTTGGCGAAAACAAAGAGCACTCGCGCATGCCGCGGTGCTTGTCGGTCGTCTTTGAAATACTCAAGTGACCCGGTCATGCCGAAGTGCAGTCGCAACCAAAGCTTGCCATCGGCGCGCACAAACAGATGCTTGCCATGCCGGCGAGTCGATTCGAAGCGGCGCCCTTTCAATCTGCGCGCAAGCTCTCGCGCCGAGATGTCCTTCAAGATGTATGCGTTCCCCACCTCGACATCATTGATGCGCTGATGCAACGACGTGGAATCGAAGTACCGCTTGAATGTCTCAACGTCAGGCAGCTCTGGCATCGGCGTTTATCCGGATTTCTCGATGTATTCCTTCAGCGCTACGGCGTTATTGTGCTCAATGTCCCTTGCGCCAAAGAGCAACGTGACCGTTCGCTTTCTGGCTTCTTGAGCGAGTTGCTCGATCCGCTCGTGCCGATTCTTTAGTTCTTTGGCGTATCGCTTTTGGAATTCCTTCCAACGCGCTGGATCGTGCCCGAGCCATTTTCGTAACGCAGTGCTGGGGGCGATTTCCTTCAGCCAGTCATCGACTCGGGCTTCTTTTTTTGTTAGCCCGCGCGGCCAAACTCGATCAACAAGCACACGCCGACCGTCGGTCTTGGCCGGCTTGTCGTAGACGCGTTTGATCCCAACAGCCACGCTCAGCTATCGCAGGGTAAGCTCCGCTCGGCCGTGCTCAAGCGGCGACGCGCGAGGCGTGCTCGCTTCGCTCGGAGACTTGTTTTAGCACCTCGGCTGTCTCTTCCGTGGGCGCAGCCTTTGCGATGTCAGCCTGCGAAACAATTCCACAGCAGCGTCCGCTTTGATCGACAACTGGGACGCGCCGAATTTGGTTCTCTTCCAGCAAGCGGCAGCAATCGTCGATGCTCGTCTCGGGTTTGACAGTCACAGGCGGATTCTTGCCCGCGGCAACCACGCGGCAGGTAATGTCGCGGTCAGTAATAACGCCGACGGGCTTCGGGTGGTCTTTGCTTTCGGCCACGGGAATCTCGCCGCAGTCGTGCTTTACCATCATCTGCGCCGCCTCCTCCACGCTATTCTCCGGTGTGCAGCAGGCGGGATTAGTCGTCATGATGTCTTTTGCTTGTTTCATGGGATTTTTTGCTCCTTCGAATTGCAATTACTTCTAATAGGAATTCGCATCTCGCGCGTCTCTGGCGCGTAGTGGAGTGAGGCAGACAATCCTATCTGTTCTCAGTTCTCGCAGGCAGGATTGCCTGCGCCACACGAATACTGAGGTATGGCAGCAAGAAAATTTGTGCTTCAGTTCGACGAGGTTTCCTCCAAAGACGGCGGCCGAGTCGGTGGTAAGAACGCTGCTCTCGGGGAGATGATTCGGGCGCTGAAAAAACAAGGAGTGCGCGTGCCCCAGGGTTTCGCTACCACTGCCGATGCGTTCCGGCTGTTCGTGCGCGAAAATAAGATAGACAAGAAAATCCGCGCGGAAATTCAGCGGTTAAAGCAGGGCTCGAAATCATTGGCCTCTGCCGGCAAGACGCTGCGCACGCTTTTTTTGAAAAGTAAATTTCCAAAACAAGTAGAGGAGCAGATTCGAGAAGCATATCGGGATCTTTGCAAGCGCTATGGGAAACGCGCAGTTGACGTCGCGGTGCGCAGCAGTGCCACTGCCGAGGATTTGCCCGAGGCAAGTTTCGCTGGCCAACAGGAAACCTATCTTAATATCTCCGGCGAGGACGCGGTGATCGATGCGTGCCGTAAATGTTACGCATCCCTTTTCACTGATCGCGCGATTAGTTACCGCGAAGCGAAAGACTTTGACCATCTCAAAGTTGCGCTCTCGGCCGGTGTGCAAAAGATGGTGCACGCCGACAAAGCCAGTGCCGGCGTCATGTTCTCCATCGATACCGAAAGCGGTTTTCCAAATGTGGTGCGCATCAGCGCCGCATGGGGTTTGGGCGAGGTCGTCGTAAAAGGCGCAGCAAACCCGGACGAATTCATGGTGTTCAAGCCATTGCTGGGGAAGAAAAACGCACGGCCGATTCTGGAAAAATCGCTCGGCGACAAGAAACGCAAAGTCGTTTACGCGTCCCGCAGACACAGGAATCGCTCGACGCGCACAATCAGCACAACAAAGAAAGAACGGCAATCGTTCACGCTTGGCGACGACGAAATTTTGCGTCTGGCAAAATGGGCGTGCGCGATCGAGAAGCATTACAAGAAACCCATGGACATCGAGTGGGCGAAAGACGGTGACACAGGCGAAATTCTCATCCTCCAAGCCCGACCCGAGACAGTGCAGGCATTGAAAAAAGCCGGCTCACTTACCACCTATCGCCTCAAAGAAAAGGGCAAGCGCTTGCTATCGGGCCTGAGCGTCGGCGACGCCATTGCGGCGGCGAAGGCATGTCGCATTCAGAGCGCACGTGATCTCGGTAAGTTTAAGGAGGGCAGCATTCTGGTCACCGAGATGACGGATCCGGATTGGGGACCGATTTTCAAAAAGACTAAAGGCATCATCACCGATCTGGGCGGGCGCACATGTCACGCGGCAATCGTGAGTCGTGAGCTTGGCATCCCAGCAGTCGTCGGCACTGGCGAAGCGACAAGAGTTTTGCGTGACGGCCAGGATGTGACGCTCTCATGCGCCGAAGGCGATGAAGGCTTCATTTATGATGGCTTGCTCGATTTCGCCGAGGAAAAAGTGAGCCTTAAAAAACTCCCGGACACGCGAACCCCGATCATGCTCAACATCGCCAGCCCGGGCGGCGCGTTTCGTTGGTGGAAATTGCCGTGTGATGGAATCGGCCTGGCGCGCATCGAGTTCATCATTGCCAACCGCATGCAAATTCACCCCATGGCGTTGGTCCACCTTCATGAATTGGAAAACGTCGATGCGCGGCGGAAGATCGAGGAACTGACGCGAACCTACAAAAACAAGTCCGATTATTTCATCGACAAGCTTGCTGAGGGAATCGCTCGTATCGCCGCCGCCCAATATCCGCGGCCGGTGATCGTGCGCCTCAGCGATTTTAAGACTAACGAATACGCGCAGCTGATTGGTGGCGAACAATTCGAGTCGCACGAACAAAACCCCATGCTGGGTTTGCGCGGCGCATCGCGCTACTACCACGAAAAATTTCGGGACGCGTTTCGCCTCGAATGCGAAGCGATCAAACATGTGCGGAATGAAATGGGATTGAAAAACGTGATCGTGATGGTGCCATTCTGCCGAACGCTCGACGAGGCTGACAAGGTCCTGCACCTGCTTGCCGACAACGGTTTGGTGCGCGGTCGCGGCGGTTTGGAGATTTACATGATGTGTGAGATTCCCTCGAACGTTGTGCTAGCGGAGAGATTCGCAGAGCGTTTTGACGGTTTTTCGATCGGCAGCAACGACCTCACCCAGCTTGTGCTCGGCGTCGACCGCGATTCAGCTGAGCTCTCCGATCTTTTCGACGAAAGAAACGAAGCGGTGAAAATCGTGATTCACGACGTCATTCGCGCCGCGCACAAACAAGACTGCAAAGTGGGCATCTGCGGCGAAGCGCCCAGCAATTATCCCGAGATAGCCGCCTTTCTCGTCAAGTGCGGCATCGATTCCATCTCCATCAATCCCGACCGCTTCATTGAAACGAAGAAAATCGTAGCCAAAGCGGAGCGAAAGTGAACCAGTGGCTACGGATTCAGTCGAAAGATTTATCAGATCACTAAAGAAATCTCCCCGCGGCGCTGTTTTTAATCCGTGGTGGGAATTCGATAAACAAAACGATCTTGACAGCAACGCGCCCGCGATCCGAAGAAGGCATTTGCGTGCCTATCTTCACAGACGCATCGGCAAGGTTAAACTCGTTGTGATTGGTGAGGCGCTCGGTTATCGCGGCGGACATTTCAGCGGAATTCCCATGACCTCCGAGCGAATCCTGCTCGGAAAAAAGCAAGGTAGTGGGATCGAGCTGGAACACGTTTTTTCGAGTATCAAGCCGCGGCGCACGAGCAAACCTAAAAAATGTCCGGATGGCTTTTCCGAGCCGACAGCTACTATTGTCTGGAGCACTCTGCTCAGGCTCGGCCTGAAGCCGCAGCAATTCGTGCTCTGGAATGCGTTCCCCTGGCATTCATTTGATCCGCGTCGCGGCATGTTGAGCAATCGAATGCCTAACAAGTCCGAGCGATCTGCTGGCCTGGCAGTGCTCAAAGCTTTCCTAGATCTTTTTCCGTGCGACGAAATCGTCGCGCTTGGCAACGTCGCTGTCTCGCAACTAAAGGAAATGAATGTTGAATGCCAGGGTGTTCGTCATCCCGCTTCCGGCGGTGCCAAACTTTTCCGCGAGCAAATCGGCAGGATCCTGCAGAAGCTGAGACCTTAGGACTGACGCACGGCTCGGCGATTCGTCCCTACCACTTGTCTCTCGGCCAAGCACAAGAGGATTGTTTTCACGGCGTCGGAAATGGACGTAGTTCTTGAAACTCTGATCAAACCAGGCGCGAGCTCAGATGGTGCCTCGTAAGCAGCGCTCAATTTCTGGAAGTCTTCGAGCCGAGCATCTGATGTTTCGGCGGTCTCTTCATCTCGGGCTCTTAGCCGCCTTTTGATTTCATGGGGATCGGCCTCGAGTTCTACGAACTGAAATGACACGTTCGCTTTCTTGCATTCGTCGCGCAGAAATCTACGGAGCGCGCGTCTGGAGAATGTGGCGTCGAGAATTACGCCGTTGTGAGATTGGCGCGGACGAGGTCGGCGCCCTCGGCTACAGCCGATCGCTGCAAACCCGTCTTCCAGAAGTTTCCTGTATGTTCGTTGGGTCTTTTGCGCCGAATAAATTTTAGCGCGCAAGTCAGGCGGCGTTCGTTGAGCAAGCGGAACGCCAGCAAGTGTCTTGCGAATTTCGTCTGAGGAAAAGACCGGCCAATCCAACTCGCCGGCCAGCCGTTTCGCGATAGTACTCTTGCCCGTGCCGACCCGACCCATCACCACAATAACCAACGGCTCGGAGCTGGCGATTGTATACCGAAGCGCCAGGCGAAAATAACGAGCTGCTTGTTTCTCATGTTCCTGGCGGTTCGTTGTTTCTTTCTCTGTCGCCTGAATGCTTTCCACCTTGCCGCGGACGACAGCGCGATAGCCCTTATAGAAATTCGCAATTCGTAGCATTCCAGCGTCGCCTAACTCGCGTGCGGCATTTCGGAGAAACAGGTTTCCCAGATCCGCGCGGCCTTCGAAATCAAAATTCATCGCCAGAAAGGCGAGATCGTTGGCGATGTCAATGAATCGAAACCGGTCGTTAAACTCAATGCAATCGAAAATCGTAGTCGCTTCCGGCGTGAGATGAACATGATCCAGATGCAAATCGCCGTGGCAATCTAGAATCCGATGCTGCTGAATGCGTTGACGGAACAGGTTTTCATTCAGCTTGTAGAACTGGTTTGTGTAATGCCGAATCGCCTCGAAGGCAGCGGACGAAATTGTCTTGCCAACGAAAGGCTCGACCTGTGTGAAATTTTCGTCGGTGCTGATCTTTAACTTTTCGGGTGTCCCCCACTGCTCGATCTCGGCTGTCGGACTTTCAGCCTGGTAAAATCGATGCAGAGTGGAGATCACGCGGTTGATCTCCTTTTCACCGACCAAATTTTTCTCGAGCAATTCGATCAGGAAGTAGTCATGCGGCAACTCTCTCATTTGGACGGCGTACTCAACGGTTTTCCCCCGTGGTTTGAACGAAAAACTGGAAGCAGCTTCGTAGATGGGAACAGCGTCGAGATAAATTTCCGGACAGAGCCGCCGGTTCAATTCAATTTCGCGCTGGCAAAAGTAGTGGCGTTTTTCCAGCGTGCTGAAATCCAGAAACCCGAGATTCACCGGTTTCTTCACTTTGAAGACAAACGGAGACGCAATGAAGACCCATGAAATGTGCGTTTGAATCACGCGCACCTTTGCAGGGTGGTGCAGATATGACGCGGGCAATTCCAGAAAAGCAACCAGCTGCTCCTGAGTGCGGGGGGTGGGCTGATCTCGCGTTTGCGGCGCGCCCCGCGGTCGCGCCCTACCAGATTTCGATCGAGCAGCTTTTGCCAATTCAGCGTTGCATGTTGGGCGTTTTTTCCTGCTACGACTTAGGCGGTTCGCTCTTCTTGATCAATGACGTCAAGAGATCGATCGGAAGCGGGAAAAAGGTCGTGGTGTTATGTTCGCTGGAAATCTCGCGCATCGTTTGCAGGAAGCGCAGTTGCAGCGCAATCGGCTCCTTGCTCATCATCGCGGCGGCCTGCACCATTTTTTCCGCAGCTTGAAATTCGCCCTCGGCATTGACGATTTTTGCGCGGCGTTCGCGCTCGGCTTCCGCTTGCTTGGCCATCGCGCGCTTCATGGTGTCGGGCAGCGCAACATCCTTGACCTCAACCGCCGTGACTTTGACGCCCCACGGTTCGGTTTGCCGGTCGATGATCTCCTGCAATTTCTGGTTGATCGACTCGCGCTGCGAAAGCAGGTCATCCAAGGGGGCCTGACCGAGTACGCTGCGCAGCGTCGTCTGAGACATCAGCGAAGTGGCTTTGAGAAAGTTCTCTACTTTCACGACAGAGGCCTGTGGATCGACCACCCGGAAATACACAACCGCATCGACCGTCACCGGCACGTTGTCACGCGTCATCACCTCCTGCTTCTCGACACTGATGGTGACCACGCGCAAATCCATTCGCACCATGCGATCGACGATCGGGATGAGGAAAATTAATCCGGGTCCTTTTGCCCCGAGTAGTTTCCCCAAACGAAAAATGACGCCGCGTTCGTATTCGCGCAGGATGCGGATCGCCTGCGGCAAGATGATGATAATGAGAATGATGATGGGCACGGCCCAGCCGATCAACCGCGGCAATGTTTCGATAAGTTCCATGGTTTTATTTTCCTTTGGTTTTCACTTTTACTGTCAATCCTTGCACGGCAGCAATCTCAGCCTGCTCGTCTTTTTCGATAGGCGTATCGCTAATCGCGTTCCAGTATTCGCCTTCCACGAAAATGCGGCCGCTGCGCGAATCGATCGGGGTCAATGCAGTCACCGTTTTCCCAATGAGCGTTTCCTTTCCCACTTTTATCGGCAACAGTTGCGCGCGCAGGCCCTTCCCGATGATAAAAATAAAGAACGCCGCAGTGACCAAGGTGGCCGGAATGATGTAATTGAGCGATAAACGAAAGAGCGGGTCGCCGCGATTGAACAGCATGAGCGAGCCGAGCAGAAACGCGATGATTCCGCCGACCGTTAAGACACCGTGTGTGGTCGCGTAAACATCGAAGATAAAGAGCATCAACGCGAGTGCGATCAAAACAAGGCCGGTCACGTTAACCGGCAAAACGGCCGCCAGATAAAGCGCAAGAACCAGCGCGATCGCTCCAACGACTCCGGGAAGAATCGCTCCCGGCGTGGTCATCTCGCCAATGATTCCATAGATCGCGATCAGCATGAGGATGAACATCACTTCTGGTCGCCAGAGCTTTTGAAACACGTGTTCCGAGGCCGACATCTTAATCTCCGAAACCTCCGCGCCCGCCGTCTTGAGGATCTTCCCATCCACCACGCGACCGTTCAACTTTTGCAGCAGCTCAGAAATATCGGAAGCAATCAGGTCAATGACTTTTAATTGCAGCGCTTTTTCAGCAGTAATTGATGCACTTTCCTTCACCGCAGACTTGGCCCATTCGACGTTACGCTGACGCTTGCCAGCGATTGTCTCGATGTAGCTCACAGAAAAATTCTCCAACTTCTGTTTCATCGTTTCGTCGGTCTTTTCTTCTCCGCCACTGGGAAACCCGCCTATCGAGACCGGATGAGCCGCGCCGATTGTCGTGGCCGGGGACATGGCCGCGACGCTGGCGGCAACAGTGATGAAACAACCGGCGCTGGTTGCGGTTGCGCCGGTGGGAGCGACATAAACGACGACCGGCACAGAAGATCCAAGGAAGCTTTGCACGATCTTCTGCGTCGAATCGAGCAAACCTCCTGGCGTGTTAAGTTGAATGATAAGACACTGAGCATTCTGCGCTCGGGCTTCGTCGATGCTGCGCGAAATATAGCTCGCCGTGGCCGGCCCAATCGCTCCGTCGATATTGATAAAGGAAACCTTCTCCGCCGCGAAAACCGCGGACGTGCAAGCAAGGCAAAGAACCAGCGCAGCGACGCACATGGAGGAGCGAGCTCCACGAGCCCAAGCACACGTTGTAGGTTTTGAATCGCTGGCTAGGCGTCGATGAGCTCCGCCCTCCACTGTCGTCTGTCTTTCACGGTACGCTGCTCGCCAGTGCGTAAATTCACGCTCCTTTCATCGGCTGGAGCTTGACCGCCAGGTCGCTCACTTTTGGCTTCACGATTTTCTCGTAATCACGATAACTGATCTTGATTGCATCGGTGTGGGTGCCTGCTTCGAACACGATGTAATCCTGCTCTGTCAGATCCCGGTCCACATACGTTGTCAGACCATAGAGATTCCCAAAGGGCGGCATCGCTCCAATCGCGCAGTCGGGAAAGAGCGACTTGAATTCCTGTTCCTGATCCAGCGAGACGGAGTGGCCGATCGCGTTCTGGACCTTCTCCAGATCGATTTGGTGATCCGCCGGCAGCACCATCATGAGATGCTGATCACCCGATTTCACCATGACCACTTTGGCATGATGCCGCCCTTTCACGTGCTCCGCCTGGGCGATTCGTTGCGCGGTTACGGCCTCCGGATGATGGAGAACTTCATAAGAGACTTTGTTTTCTTTCAAACACTCGATTAGTTGCTTTGGTATTTCCATGCCGCCTCCGAGTGAAAAAGTATCACTTTCCCGCGTGATCTCTACTCTCTCAAAATAAACGAACACCGCCGCAAAGCAGTCGAGGCGCGAAACAGTTATGTATGGCTACATGCGAAGTTTGTGAAAACGAATATGACAAGGCGTTTGAAGTGGTCGTAGCTGGAAAGCATCACACATTCGATAGCTTCGAGTGCGCGATTCACGCGCTGGCGCCGGTCTGCCCACATTGCAATTGTCGAATCGTTGGGCACGGCGTGGAAGCCGACAGCAAAATCTTCTGCTGCGTTCACTGCGCCCGTACAGCCGGCAAAACGGAATTAAAAGACCGCGCCTAAGTCTTCAGAGTTGCTCGATGCGGCGCGCCGTTGGTTTGGTTTCGAAACCTGGCGGCTGCGCACGCAAGCGAGCCGGAAGGGAGAGTTAGTCGCCGTATTGCTTAGCTTGGCGGAACTTTTTTTGTAAATTACTTCCGATGCCAGGGCTGCGTCACGTTTCGGATCCGCGGTTTACAGGTGTCACTAACCAAAACGAAGGACAAAGTGTTTTGATCCGGCTGGCTGAACTTATAAACGCCGGGACCTTTGCAAGATTTGGGGGCCGCGGTTGACCGGCGAGTCTCCTGAATTGTGACAGTGTCGCCTGCGACCGTACAGGTGCCCCAAATCTCTGTTTTTGGCTTCGTAGCCGTGACGTGAAATGTACCGTCAGCATTGATCGTCCACACAGTTCTGAGCGAGTTCGTCCAGGTGCCCGCGAGCGCTGCCGGGCCGGAAGTCGGCGCAGTTGCGCAAGCGGTCAACAGGGCGATCGGCACTGCAGTGAAAATGATTTGGAGAGATTTTTGTATTTTCATGGTGGCCATCCTGCCTCGCACCGACTGAATCCGTCAAGCTTGATTACAGCAAAAGGCCATCAAGAAGCGCCTTCAAATCCGGAAAGCTTTCGAAGTTGCAAGAAGCTTCGCAACTGAGTTAGAAACGCTCCATGGAGCAAACCCGCCCCAGGTTCACTCGGCGCCAAGGCGGAACTGGTGGTTGCAAAACTGGAAATGGTTCGTGCCGCTCGGCTGCTTCAGCATGTTAATGTTGTTTGTCATTTTTGTCGGCTCAGTTGCCTTGATCGTATTCAGCGCGATGAAATCGACTGACGTTTACAAAGGCGCTTTAACCCGGGCCCAGGCGCACCCTTCTGTAATCGAGGCTCTCGGATCGCCGATCAAAGAGGGATTTCTTCTCTCTGGAAGTACGAACGTGAACGGCGCATCCGGGGAAGCGAACCTGTCGATTCCCATTTCCGGCCAAATGGAAAAGGGACCATTTACGTGGCGGCAAACAAGTCGCTCGGTCGATGGAACTATTCGGGTCTCATCGTAGAGATCACAAAAACGCATCAGCATATCGACCTTCTCCACAGCCCCGTTCCAGCCGGTTCGCCGTGACCACTCCCCTGCAGGCCGCGACAAAAAAACTTCCTGTCAGCGCAATTCTTTTCGGAATTCTGGCGGGAATCATCGGCATCGCGGCGGGACTATTTCTTGGCTTCGCTTTGGGCGCAGCACTGGCAGCTGCGTTTCACATCTCCACGTTTGAAGGCGGGGGATTATTTTGCCGCTGCAATCGCACTCATCGTGACGTGCATCGTCGCGCCGGGCGTGATTCTTCTGACGCTTTATTGGCGCGGCACAAGAGGACTTTGGCTTTTCGTCGGGTTGATAACCGTTTGCATTTCCCTTGGTATCATTGCGGTGTCCGGATTTGGAATTTGGTATGCCGGTCAACCGCATGTTTTGAACATCAATGGACCGCCGCCGCAACTGGAGTTCGAAGTAAAACCGCCATCTGGTCAGTCCGTCGAAAGTCTGGCTGACGTTCAGCCCGAGCTTGATACACCTCGCAATCGGATGCCGATGCCGGGATACTGGCACACCGACGCGCCTAAGGATGCAACTGTGCGCGCGGGTTACGTCGAACTTTATTTCCGGACTTCGCAACGGCTCCTCGTGTTGAGATTTCCCGGCGATTCAGACCGAATTTTCCGGCTCAAGCTGCCGGCCAATCCAATGAGGGCGAAATACCGCGCCTGGTCCGACTGGCAAAACCCAGACTTTGTAGCAAAAGGAGGCGAGCAGCCTTCTCGCCCCTTTGGCGGAAACGAATATCAGATTCGCTACAAGATGGATTACCAGGACCGATAAACTTGATTGCCACTTTGCTTGTTGGGCACGAGCGCGTGGTTTACCTCTAGCGCGGCGCGCGTAAGTTGCTGAGATGTCGGTTTCTGAGGAACAGGTGAAGAACGCATTGAAATCGGTGAGATATCCCGGTTTCACTCGGGACATCATCTCATTCGGGCTGGTGAAATCGGTTCAGATCGACGGCGGCGAAGTCAAAGTGCAGCTCGCGCTGGCGACGAATGATCCGAATGTTCCAGCGACAATCAAGAACGATGCCGAAAAAGCGCTGCGAACCATCGATGGTGTTCAGACCGCAAAAGTTTTGATCGACATTCATGCGCCACCGGCAGGCGCAGGCACGGGGATGGGTGCAACCCGAATCCCCGGAATCAGGCACGTGATCGCGGTGGCAAGCGGCAAAGGCGGCGTGGGCAAATCGACTGTTGCGGCAAATTTGGCGGTGGCACTGGAGCAAACCGGAGCGCGCGTTGGCTTGTGCGATTGCGACATTTATGGGCCGAGCATTTCATTGATGTTCGGTACGCGCGAGCGGCCAATGGCGACGGAAGAAAACAAAATCGTTCCGATTGAACAATACGGATTGCGGCTCATGTCCATGGGATTTTTGCTGGACGACACTTCACCGGCGATTTTGCGCGGGCCGATGGTCACGCGTTACACCCAGCAATTTCTTCGACAAGTGGAATGGGGCGAACTGGATTATCTTGTGCTCGATTTGCCTCCTGGTACTGGCGACATCCAGCTCACGATTGTCCAAACGGTTGCACTTTCTGGAGCGATTGTAGTCACTACGCCCCAGGAAGTTGCGCTCATCGATGCTCGCAAAGCCGCTACGATGTTCGAGAAGGTCAACGTGCCGGTGCTCGGGCTGGTTGAGAACATGAGCTATTTTGTTTCTCCGTCAGACGGCAAACATTACCATATCTTTGGAAGTGGTGGTGGCGAACGCGAAGCGAAGCGGCTACGCGTCCCGTTGCTCGGTCAAATTCCGATCGATATCGCCACGCGTGAGTCGGGCGACTGCGGGATGCCAATCGTCGGAGAAAATCCGGGGTCCGCCGTTGCAGCCGAGTTCAAAAAAGTTGCCCAAAATCTTCGTAAGACCCTGCCCTAAAGAGATGTCCGCAACTCGCCGAGGCAAACGACGGTTAAATAAATACCGTCGTTATCCCGTCGAAATGGCTGTGGCCTTGGCTTCAACCCAAAGATCGGGAGGATGCCGATACCACGTGGACGGGCCGATTGTGTTGACTCGCCACTAATTTTATGAAAGACAATCCTGAGATGCCGTCTTCAGAAGAGGATCACTCTCAATTCGTTAAGAATTCGGTCTTGTATAAGGAGTTTCTCGCGGAGCGTGCCGAGATTCTGAAACATAAGTGGATCGAAAGTGAAAAAGCCGGTAAAGACATCGGCTTTGAAAAGGCCTTGCTCGATTGGATCATGAAACATCGCTCCAACTGGCGAGAGCGACGAAGAAAGGAGGCGCGCACCGAAAAGTCCGCCTCCTAATTTTTTTGTTCCTTTAATG
>Ga0209157_1003017_pt1 | contig 13150 bp, 11 predicted proteins | sample GraSoiAngelo_135_FD_185892 | JGI IMG/M metagenome (GOLD analysis project Ga0209157, IMG submission 185892) | Grasslands soil microbial communities from the Angelo Coastal Reserve, California, USA - 14_0929_05_40cm (SPAdes) (version 2) | ecosystem: Environmental > Terrestrial > Soil > Grasslands ... | reverse complement strand
CCTGTCTCTTTTTGAGGATGCCGGTCACGCGAATCGCCTCTTCCAGTGTGCCGGACCGATTCGGTAGTCGGGATTCCAGGAGCGCCTTGTCGAGGTGAATATGAGGTTCAATCAAACCGGGTATCGTAGCCCTTCCAGCTGCATCGACGACTTGCGCGGCAGGCTCATCGATTCGCGGCGCTAATCTGTAAATCACACCTTCTCTGATCCCGATGTCCAGGGGAGGCTGATCATCCCGCACAAGTGCACTCCGAATCAGAATGTCCATGATTTCCGCCTTTAGCTAAGAAGTTCGAAACGAGAATCAGAGCACAGGGCGAATGTTGTGCACAACCCCACAGCAAGCACCACGGCGTATTTGCAATGGCACTTTTGGTGAGGCGTTGGCCCTTAGGTGCTGGGAGCGCCGGACTGTCACTTTCGGCCGGTTGCTCCGGCACCGTAGAGCCATTGTTCAATGACAAAAGTAAGAACGGCCGTCGAGGCAGTGCGTAATCCGCGCCACAATTGACAATCGCCTGACGGACGGCTGTAGCCGGAGAGTGATCTAATGAACAGGAACAATTCAGAAAAACAGGAAGGTTTCGTCCTCGTTGTCGTTGCCATTGTGCTCGTCGCGCTGATAGGTTTTCTGGCGCTCGCCATCGATGTAGGTGTCCTTTACAGTGCTCGGACTTCAGCTCAGGAGGTCGCTGACGCCGCAGCCATGGCAGGAGCTTTCACCTTCATCAATGACACCCAATCGCCACAACCGCAAACGGCCTCAGACAACGCCCTTCAGGTGGCCCTCCACAATTCCATTCTGGGCCAACCCGTAGCGGCGGGAGACGTGAACGTCAACGTCGATTACACGAATCGGCGTGTCACAGTGGATGTCCAGTCCACTCAGAATACGTACTTTGCCCGGGCTCTTGGGGTTCAAACCGCAAACGTCGGGGTGGAAGCTGTCGCCGAGGCGGCGAAATATTCGACGGGATCAGCATGCACCAAGCCATGGTTTATTCCGAACACGGTCTTTGGTTCCGGCGATGCCTGTCCTTCCTGCGCCTCCAATGAAGTGCTGATTTCGGGAGGAGAAGTTACCGCTCTTGCTCAAAGCAAAATTGGACAGGAGTTCAGGGTGACCTCGCAGGATTCGGGCAGCGGTCTCGCGCCCGGGCAGTATTATGCGATTAACTTCCCCGGTTCTTCTGGGGGTAATGATTACAGGGACAACATCGCCAACTGTGCAATTGCTTACGTCCGGTGCTTCGATTCTTACTCGGTATTGCCCGGCAAAAAGGACGGACCGACCCAGCAGGGCGTGAACGCTCTTCTCGGGAATCCTCCGACCGACACCTGGGTCTCCGTTGGGCAATATCAGACCCCGAACGGACGCTCAGATACCAGCAAGGCTGTTGTTGTCTCTCCTATCTGGGACACCTGTGGAACGTCGGGGTTTTGTCCAGCGGGAAACTTTCCATCGGGTGCAAACGTAAACTTGAAGGTCATCGGTTTTGCCGCCGGCTAATCAACGTCTCCTCGTGCTCCTCCAATGACGAAACGGGCGGAACAGTACTCTCGCTGCCATTACGCCTGGTCCGCACACAGTAACAATGGAGAAGAGCGCTCGGGCCAAAATGGTAAATGAGCATTGATCAATGAATAATGAACATTTAGTCGCCCCTTCGCCGGATCATCGATTCATAGAGCACAGCGGGGTGTCGCTCTTCGAGATGGGACGGGAAGGGGCAGGCTTGCTGTTCCTGTTTGTTGAAAATTTTCGCTTCGGCCATGGGCCGGTTGGGCCGGTAGCCTGGGCCTTTCGCGTCGATTGCGGGCCGAGCCATTAGTTTCTCGATACCCCAAATGGTCTCAAAGCGTTCGTAGACCGACTGATGGTGTTCACGGCTCATGATGATCGCTTCTTCAGGGCACGCGTCGACACAAAAACCGCAGTAGATACAGCGCATCATATCGATGTCGAAGCGGGTCGGAAATTTCTCGATTTCCGGATTCGGGTGCTCGCCCGCTTCGATATAGATGCACTCGGCGGGGCAAATCGTTGCGCACATATAGCAAGCGACGCATTTAAGGCTGCCGTCGTCACGCACCGTCAGAATATGTGTGCCGCGGAATCGCTCGGAATACGGTCGCGATTGTTCGGGATAGTTGATGGTGGGTATGTCCCCTTTAAAAAGGCTTGTAAAGAACCGCCGAAGCGTCACCGCAAACGCGCGAAACGTCGACCAGACGGTGGCGTGCTCCCGCCGCGCACTGTCGCTGACGTTGATCGTGGGAACGTCGACGGCGTAACCGCCGCTCACGGGCGTCATCGCAACACTTCCTCAGGAACCGGGGAAACAGCCGCACCCAACGATCCGATCGTATCGTAGTCCAAGCCGGCATATCCGGGTATTTCACGGGCGATCCATTCGAAGACGGCGCCCGGATCGATCGAAACCTCCACTCCGGCAAGGTTCAGCAGTTCCGCCATCAAGACGTGCAGTGGTTGTGCATCACCGGGCGGCATAACTGCGCGGTTCGTTATCTGTACCCGGCCCGAGTAATTGGTGTATGTGCCTTTCTCCTCCGCCCACGCCGCCATCGGCAGCAAGTGATCGGCGCCGTGCGCCCAGGCAAAATCATGAGTCGTGCTCACGACGCTGTAGTCCAGAGCCTCGATGAGCCGCCTTAAGTCTTCGATGATTTCCTGCGCGTCCTCGCCGACCAGTTGCGGGTGAAACGAGATCCACATCGCGCGGATTTCCTTTTTTTCTGCAAGATCGCGCAACCTGCGAAGTCCTCCCAATTCCCCGGCCAAGCCTAAATGGAGGGCGCCATGCGTATTCGGATGTTTATCGAGGCGGCGCAGCAAGTCATCCTGCTGTTGTTGGTATAGCTCGACCTCTCTGCCCAATCTGAAATCGACATGACCTTTGAAATATTTCTTCATCAGAAATAAAGCTTCGTTGGTGTTGGTTGGGGAGGCGAGCGCGGCCACGGCGCCATCCCCGTATTCCGCGCGAATGGATTCAAAATTGGCGTGCATGGCAGGTAAAAGACTGCTGACCGGTTTTTGCTCGCCCTGAGCGTTCGCATGCCATAGCCGCGGCCATTGCTCCAGCGTGTGGAAGCTGAGGCGGCCTTCATCGCATAGCCAGCTCATATTGACTTCAACGTTACGCCGGCCGACGGTTCGGTAGATCTTTCCGTCGCTGGCCGTGTATCCAGGAATGCCTCCGCCGGCGGCGCGGGCGGAATGATCGATGCGCAGATTGCAGCCGGTACTACAGCCACCGCAGACTGAATCTGTTCCTTTCAAGAACCAAACTCGGGCTTTGAACCGGAAGTCGGCGCTGGTCAGTGCGCCGACGGGACAAACGTCGACGACGTTACCGGAATATGGATTGTTCAACGGGCGGTCCTCGAAGATTCCGATCTCCGAATTGTGTCCACGGCTGAAGACTTGAATTTCGTTCGTCTTCGTTACGTTTCGTGTGAAACGCACACAGCGCGTGCAGAGGATGCATCGTTCCTGGTCCAGCTTAACAAGCGGGCCCAGATTGAAGGCTTTGCGCCGGCGAGTCTTTTGGCCGAGAGGGTAGCGGCTGTCGTGCCCTGCGTGAGCCATGTAATAGTCCTGCAGCCAGCACTCTCCGGATTGATCACAGACAGGACAATCGATCGGGTGATGAAGCAGCAAAAACTCCATCGCATACCGGACGGCTTCGTGAACGCGTTGGGTATCCGTGCGGACCTCCATGTTATCGGCGAGGGGAGTTGTGCAAGCCGGCAACAGCTTCGGAGTACCTTTGACCTCGACCAGACACATCCGGCAACTGCCTTCGATGCCGATGTCGGGATGGTAGCAGTACCGCGGTATCTCCATGCCGACATCATCCGCCGCCTGGATAATTGTTTTCCCTTTCGCCGCCTCGTACACCTGTCCATTGATCGTGATTTTGGGCATCTAAAATTAGATTAGCGAATTTCCGTCAGGGTTGCGATGGATGTTCGATTGGTAAATCTTCACGATTGCCCCACTCGCCCCAGGAGCCAAGATAATTCCGCACCGTAGGGTAACCGAGCAGACGCAGTGCCAGATACGTGTGGGCCGACCGGTACGCCCCCTGGCAATGAGGAATGACTTCTTTGTCCGGCGTGATTTTGCGTTCGGCATAAATTCGAGCCAGCTCAGCGGCGGGTTTGAAGAATCCCTTCGCGTCAAGATTGTTTGTCCATTCCAGATGAACTGCCCCCGGGATCGCACCCCCTCGCTTGGCTCGCACAACTTGACCGGTATATTCTGCATCGCTTCGTGTGTCCACGATGACGGCGGCGGGCCGGTGCAATTTCTGAAGGACATCCTCAACGGTTGCAATCCGCTCACGTCGTGGTTTCATCCTGAAATTGCCGGCCTTGGGAACGATCGCCTGCTGCGTGAGGGGAAAACCCGCGTCGCGCCAGGCATTGAAGCCGCCGTTCAGCATATGGACAGCATCGTGCCCGAAGAATTCCAGAAACCAGAACAGCCGCGCCGATCGCATTCCCGCAATGTCGTCATAGACGACAACGTTGCTGCCGTTGTTCACCCCTTTTCCCTGGATCAGATGTTCGATCATCCATAGAAACGCTTCGAGCGGTTCAGGCCGGGTGTCGATCAGAGAAATTCCAAAAATGTCAAAGCTCCGAGCGCCTGGAATATGGACATTCGAGTAAGCCTCTGGAGGCCTCATGTCCATGAGAACGAGATCGGGATCTTGAAGATGATCCTTCAGTTCGTCTACAGCCCAAAGCAGGTGTGGATTGGCGTAAGTCAGGGATTCTCCTTTCCGCCCTCTTCCAGCAACCTAATCAACTCCGAAATCGAGCGCACTGTATATGTCGGCTTGCATGTGTGTATCGCGAGTTCAGGCGGCGACCAATCCTGACGTTCCGTCTGGATCCATACGACGTCCATGCCGCAATTCAGCGCCCCGTACACGTCGATATACATCTGGTCACCGACGTATAGCGCCTCGGAAGGGCGGATGCCCATCTGTTCAAATGTTCGATCGAATATAATGCGATGAGGTTTGCACCAGCCGACTTCCACGGACACGATAACGGTTTCGAACGCCGATCGAATTCCAAAGCGGTCGAGCGCGTCGTGGAGAGCGGGGGCGTAGGCGAAATTCGAAATCATTGCCGTCCGATATCGTGCCTTCGCCCATTGGAGGACCTCTAAGGTTTCTGGCCGCACTTCAAACGCTTCTTGTAACTGCGCCATGTGAGCCTTCGTAATCGTTTCAATGGCATCGTCCGTGATTTCGTTGGCGGAATGGCCAAGCAGACCGAGCATGACTTTGAAGCGCTCCTGGCTTGGAATCTCTTTCAAATCGGCCCGGCGCTGTGCCGTTACCTGATTGTAGCTTTGAGAAAAAGCCGCGTAAAAAACGTCAAAATTAACTTTGCGGAAAAGCTCGTTATAGGCTCGGTGAATGGCTGGGGCGGTCGTGGGGACGGCTTTTCCGTCGACGCGGTGGAGGGGCAGTTTCGATTCGTTGATATGCACAACGGTGTCGAACGCATCGAAGATGAGCGTGTTATAATGCACGGTTCAACTGCCTAGAATATCCGAATCGGAGGCCGACTGGTTTGATTACGGTTGAAAACCTTACGAAACGCTTCGCTAGAAAAACGGCGATCGAGAGCGTGTCTTTTCAGGTCGAAAAAGGTGAGATTTTGGGATTTCTCGGCCCGAATGGTGCAGGTAAAACCACGACGATGCGCATAATCACCGGGTTTATGCCCGCATCGGATGGCACGGTCCGCGTGGATGGATTTGACGTCTTCGAAAATCCTATAGATGTCCGCCGGCGCATCGGGTACCTGCCTGAAAATCCGCCGCTCTATCTCGAAATGACCGTTGTGGGTTATCTGCGCTTTGTCGCGAAGATCAAGGGCGTGCCAAAGGAAAAGATCGACCTTGAAATCCAACGCGTGATGGAACGCGCGAGCATTACCGACGTCGCTGATCGCATCATTGCGAAATTATCCAAAGGATACAAACAACGGGTCGGGCTGGCGCAGGCGCTTATCGGTGATCCGCCGGTTTTGATACTGGATGAGCCGACGATTGGATTGGATCCCAAACAAATCCATGAAGTGCGCGAGCTGATCAAGAACTTGGCGGGAAACCATACGGTCGTGCTCTCAACGCACATTCTTCCCGAGGTCGAGCAGACCTGCAATCGCGTCGTGATCATCGATCGCGGCAAGATCGTGGCCGTCGATACCCCCCAAAATTTGAGATTCCAGTTGCAGGGCGCCGAACGGGTCTTCATGGAGATTCAAGGGCCGGCGCCGGAAATCACGTCGAAGCTGAAGGCCATGCCGGGCGTCATCGACGTGCACACTGTCGGCAGCAACGACGGCCGCCATCGATTCCAGATCGAAGGCGAACTGAAAAAGGACATCCGCAGCGATCTGGCGCGTGCGGTGGTCCAAAACGGCTGGGGATTGTACGAGCTTCAATCGGTCACGATGAGTCTTGAAGACATCTTCCTGAAACTGACGACAGCGGAGGAGCGAGAATAGCCATGCGGAACATACTCGCCATCATCGAACGCGAATTACGTGCTTATTTCATTTCTCCAGTTGCATACGTCGTTCTGACGATTTTTGTTTTTCTTTCGGGTTTATTCTTTCGATCTATCCTGGCTCAAGTCCTTCAGATGGGCCTGATGTCTCAACTTCAAGCCCAACAGCTCGGACCGCGCGCCATGGACATGCCGGGCATGATCACTCGCGGCTTCTTGAGCACGATGAGCGTCATTCTGTTGTTTGTGATGCCGATGCTCACGATGGGCCTCTTTTCCGAAGAGAAAAGACGCGGAACCATCGAGCTCTTGCTGACCGCTCCCTTGACCGATCTTCAGGTCGTGCTGGGCAAGTTTTTTGCAGGCGTGACCTTTTTCCTCATTCTGCTGCTGACGACCTGGATCCCCACGGGGTTCCTCTACCTGTACAGCAGTCCGGCTTCGGGACCGATCTTGACTGCGTATCTGGGCCTGCTGCTCTACGGCCTGGCGCTGATCGCGATTGGGCTTTTTATTTCGACCCTGACGGAGAATCAAATCATCGCGGCGGTCTTGAGCTTTGGAACGATCATGGTGCTGTGGCTGGTGGATGTGCTGGCGAATAATGCCGACTCGACCACCGGCAAGGCGGTTCTTACGTACCTTTCGATAATCAGTCACTTAGACGATTTCATGAAGGGCGTCTTGTCGACATCGCACATCGTCTTTTATATGTCCCTGATGTTGGTTGCCCTATTTCTAACCTATCGTTCGATCGATTCTTTGCGGTGGAGAGGATAAACATGAAAGAACAATTGAAAAAAGCCGATCTCCTCGGGCTTGCGATTATTGCGGCCGCCGTAATCTCCTATTCCGTTCGATCGATTTGGAGCGTGTATCAAACTGTGGCAGTCGTCCTCGGTGGTTTGTTAGTGGTCGCATCGCTCACGTTAAAAACGGACGAAATTCGAAGAAGCCTCGGCCGGCGCTCAGCGCGATTCGGAATCAATTCGGCAGCCTCGGTTGTGTTCCTGATCGGAATCCTTGCTCTTGTGAATTACCTCGGCGCGCAACACGTCAAACGCGTGGACACGACGAGTGAAAAGATTTACAGCCTCTCGGATCAGTCAACGGGCGTGGTGCAGCAGGTCAAGCAGGACCTTCATGTCAAGGCGTTTTATCCCGGTGGCGATTACGCGCCTGCCCGGGATCTACTCGATCTCTACAAAGGTCGGAACAGCAAAATGTCTTATGAATTCATCGATCCCGACAAACAGCCGCAGGTTGCGCAGCAGTACTCGGTCACGCAATACGGGGATTTTCAAAATCCGTTGAGCGGCGAATCGTATCGGTATGGAACCCTGGTCCTCGAGATGGGGGGGAAGACCGAACGCATCGAAAAGCAATCCGAACCAGTTCGTGAAGAGGACATCACCAATGCCCTGATGAAGATTGTGAAAGGCGAGAAGAAAACCATTTACTTTACGCAAGGACACGGCGAGAAGAATATCGAGGATTCGGAAAGGAACGGTTATAGCAACGCGAAAGGCGGATTGGAAAAGGAGGGTTACGTCGTCAAGGCGGTCAATCTCGTTCAGGAAGCCAAGGTGCTAGATGATACTGCGGTCCTGGTAGTGGCCGGTCCAATGTCCGAACCGTTTCCGAATGAGATGGATCAGATCGACGGATTTCTCAACAAGGGCGGGAGCGTTCTGATCCTTTTGGATCCCCCTCCCGCACCCTCGCTTTCGGAGTTCATGAAAAAATGGTCTATCGACGTTGGCAATAATTTCGTCGTCGATGCCAGCGGTGTTGGACGCCTCTTCGGGGCGGGACCCACGATTCCGCTCGTGACTCGTTACAGCCGTCACAAAATTACGGAGAACTTCAAAGTCATGACGTTCTTCCCATTTGTCCGGTCGGTGACGCCGGTCGATCCGCCGATAAACGGCGTTACTGTCGAGAAGCTGCTGGAATCCAACGAGCGGAGCTGGGGCGAAACCAACCTCAAATCGACCGAGGCGACGTTTGACGAGAAAACAGATCTTAAAGGTCCCGTTTCCCTTGCTGCCGTTGCGACCAAACCCCAAGGCGAAAATAAAAAGAGCCGTCTCGTCGTTTATGGGAATTCCGCTTTCGCTTCCAACGGCGCTTACGGATTGCAGGGGAACGGTAACCTTTTTCTCAATACTGTGTCCTGGCTTGCACAGGACGAAAACTTCATTTCCATAAGACCCAAAAGTCCTGACGATCGGCGCATCACAATGACGGAAGCGCAGGGCCGGTTCGTGAATTACGTGCTGGTTTTGTTGTTGCCCGTGGGCATCATCGGCGCCGGGATCAGGGTGTGGGTCAGACGTAGAAAGTAAGGATGGGGGCGGAAATTCCGGGGACGCACCCCGAATTCTTGCACTTCAGAATTCGGGGTGCGTCCCCGGAATTTCCGTCTATCCCCGAATTAAAAAGCTATGCGATTCAAAGGCACGACAATTCTCTTCATTCTCTTAGTCATCCTTGGCGGTTACGTTTACCTCACGGAAATCCGCGGAAAAGAGGAACGCCAGAAACAGGAAGAGTCCAAGAAAAAAGCTTTCCAGGTTGAACAAAAGGATATATCCGAGATCAGTCTGGTCTATCCGGGCCGGACCATCGCCGCGGTCAAAAAGGGAGAAAAGCAGTGGGAAATCACCTCTCCGGCGGGCGTCCAGGCCGATCCGGATGAATGGGAAAACCTCGCGTCCAACATTCCGCAAATCGACCGCAACGACGCCGTGGCGCAAAACGCCCAGGATCTGAGCTCATTTGGACTAAAGGAACCGCCCGTGAAGGTGAGCGCCAAATTGAAAGACGGCAAGACGCTCGAGATTCTCTTCGGCAGTGAGAATCCCAAAAAGACATACAATTACGCAAAGCTCGCGAATAGCAACGATGTTTTTCTGACCGGAAGTAACTGGTCGAAGACGTTCACCAAAACTACTTCGGACGTTCGCAATAAGAAGCTCCTGGAGTTCGAATCAGACGATATCGACGGCGTGAAGATTGCCGAAAACGCGAAGGAACTCGAAGCTCAAAAGTCGGGAGACAACTGGCAGCTCAAGAAACCCGTCGATACCAAGGCCGACAGCAGCGAAGTGTCTTCGTTTATCAGCTCCATTCGATTCGGCCGCGTGCAGTCGTTTCCGGAACCGGCGGTTGATGCAAAAGCGGCCGGCTTGGATTCACCTGCGCTTAAACTCACTCTGCACGACGGCAAGGCCAAAACCGATCGGGCATTGCTGATCGGAAAATCCCCCGAGAAAGACAAGTACTACGCGCGTGATGCGTCCCGCGACGCGATTTTCATCATGGATAAAGAGATTTCCGAAAAAGCGCGGCGGCCCCTGTTCGATTGGCGCGACAAGACGATCGTCAAGCTGGATCGGGAGAAGCTTGAAAAAGTCGAGATCCAGCGCGGCTCCGAAAATATCAGCTTGTTGAAGTCCGGTTCGGATTGGAAGCTGGCGGACGGCAGGAAAGTTCAATTCGACAAAGTTTCGGGAATGTTCAACACGCTGGATTTCGAGAAGGTGAAAGAAATTGTCGACATGCCGAAGACCCTCGCGGCATATGGGCTCGACAAACCGAAGCTGGAAGTTTCATTCCGCGAGGGCTCGAATGATCCCGTACGCGTTCAATTCGGCTCCGACAGCAAGACACCTGAAGGAATTTATCTGAAAAGCTCCGACGCACCTGTGGTGAAAGTCGTATCCAAAGATGTCTTTGATAAATTCAATGTGAAACCCGAGGACATCGCCGAAGCACCACCGGCGCCGCCGCCGCCGCCATTGCCGCCTGCAGACAAACCGAAGTCCTAGAGAGTTGCCGTGGCTGACGACTTAAACTTGTTCAGCGGCTTCGTAAAATCGGTGGCGCACAGCTCGGCCGAGAGTCTTCGACGCAATAAGCTTCCCGCCTGTCTTTCGGCCGTAGCGCTTGCTTTAACCACTGCGCTTGCGATGACAAGCGACTTCGACGAGCGTCCCCGCTACCGAAGATTCGTCCTGCCGGAAATCGAAAAAGCCGAAAAACAGTTCTTCGATGCAATGGACGAAGCGGCAGAGACCTCGAATGATCTGTGGCGCGTGCGCTACTTCATCGAGGCGCACCGCCGGGCAAAAGCGGCGCTGCGTGCGATCAGGTCCGCTCACGCGATGACGGCTACAGGCAGGAAAGCGCACAACGAGCTGATCCGATATTACGAATCGGTCGATGAAGAACTGGCCATCATCCGGACGGAAATGAGCTTCAACGACTCTTACGACTATATTGCCGAATGGCAACGAAAAAACGCGGAAATGCTTCCGATCCGGCAACGGTGGGCCAGTTGGGTGAACGCTTTATCTCAGTGACGTGTTGTTCGAGGATGCATTCCCCTCCTCGCAGAGGAGGGGAATGCATCAGAATTTCAATTTCGCGCTCAGGAGGATTTGTCTCGAGTCGGTGAGCAGGGTTGCTGTGTTTTGACCAAATGCAGGACTACTCATCACCGCCACAGGATTTTGAAAATTCCTGTGATTCCAGAAGTTCACAAAATCCCCACGGATCTGAAGCTGCCAGTTCTCTTTGAAGCTGATCTTCTTCAACAAGCTAACATTCCAGTTTTGGAAGGATGGCCCCCGGAATGTGTTGCGGCCGAGATTTCCACCGCCGCGCATAGAGTTCGCCAGGATTCCGTTTGGGCCGCTGGGCGCTGTTACGATTCCAGTTCCGTTGACCGGAATCACGAACGTACGGAGATCGCCGGTCGTTGGGTCCTTCATGAACACTCCTCCCGGATTGTAATTTGGCCGGCCCGGGAATGCGGTTGCAAGAGTTCCTACAGTGTCTACTCCCGTACGAATGGTGAACGGCTGGCCCGATTGAGCCTCGGTGAAACCGGAAACCTGCCACCCGCCAAAGATTCTTCCCAGTGCCGCGAGTGCCCCGCTGGAAGAAAACCATGGCACTTCGTACAGATAGTGCAGCGCGAAACGATGGGGACGGTCGAAAGCCGAACGGCTCCACTCATTTCGGTAGTTGAAGAAGTCTTGCGGCACTTGCGGGCTTGAGGAAGCAACGTCGTTGACGCCGAATGCTTCATCGCTGTCGCTGAAATTTGCGCTCCATGCATAGTCCAGGCCAACCAGCAAACCTTTCGTCATCCGTTTATCGAACTTCAAGTAACCGGCGTGATATTCACCTCTTGCGGCTGTTTCCAGCAGTGCTCTGGGTCCCCAATTGGGATTCAACCGAAGGACAGTAACACTATTAGGATTGCCGCTTGCAATCACCGCGGCGGCCTGTTCCCGCGTCAGCACGCCCGGGTTGGCATCCCGCTGGCGAATTTCATGATAAGAGCGGTTGCCCACGTATCCCGCTTCGAGAATGTAGTCCCTGCCGAACTGCCGCTGAACCGACAGGCTCCAGAATGCGGTCGTCGGATTCTGCGCGTCTTCGGGAACATTGATAAAGGTGCTGGTGGGATTCAATGCCTGTATCGTTGCAATTTTGGGCGCCAGCGTGGGAAACAGGTTCGCTACCTCACGACCCGTTTGGGTGAAGTTGACGACGCGCGGGTAATTGTTCGCAGTTTGAATCAGGACGTTATAGAAGATGACGTCGTATCCCATCCCGAAACCGCCGCGTACGGACGTTTGACCATCGCCAAAAACGGTTCCAAGAAAGCCCGACCGTTGTGTCGGGCTGTACGCAAATCCCAGCCGAGGCGCCCAGTTATTCGTGTCGGAGCGGACCGGACCCCGAACGCCGGCGGCTCGGATTGCGGGATTGGTCGCACCAAAGAAGCCGAAGGGAACGGTCGAATATTCATACCGGACGCCAAGGTTCAGTGTCAGCCTGCGCGTGGCTTTGATGTCATCCTGAAAGAAAAACGCGTTGTTCCACTGGTTTGCATTGAACGTCGCTTCATTGACGGCTTGCACAAGGCTCAAAGGTGTACTGTTCAGAAAGTCGGCGAGATTGGCAAACGTCCAGGTTCCCTTGGAATTGCTACCAAAGCGGGCGAACAATTGGTTCCGTCGGACATCCACACCGAACTTCAATGAGTGGCGATTCGCGATAATCGTGGCGACATCCTGAAGCTGATAAAGCTGCTCAATCCGGCCTTGTGGAAAAGCGTTTGATCCGCCAATCGTGAAGAAGTTGGTGATGGTGACGGTTGGGCTCTGCGGGTCGTTTTCCAGAAAACTCAACCGGCTCCGAACATACGCAACCCGGGCTTCGTTGAGGAACCGATTCGTAAAGATCCGCGTATAGCTGATCGCGTGATTCTGCCGCAGAATGGATTGAGCGGCCGCGAAGCGCGCCCCGAACTGGGTGTTGCTCTGGAGGTTCGGTTGATCGCTTTGATCCAAATGGTAGCGGTAACTGATGTTGTCTGTATTCCCCAAGCGGTGATCGATGCGTCCCACGCTGTACCAGAAGTTGGCTGGCCGTGCGAGCGGAATCCCAATTGTACCGGTCTGGACCATGACATTATTGATCGGCCTGTTCTGCAGGTTCTGATAATTGGTCACAAGTCGATGAATGTCGGGAAGGAATTTGAGCGCATTGAGCGCAGCCTCCCGCGC
>Ga0209157_1003016_pt1 | contig 13151 bp, 5 predicted proteins | sample GraSoiAngelo_135_FD_185892 | JGI IMG/M metagenome (GOLD analysis project Ga0209157, IMG submission 185892) | Grasslands soil microbial communities from the Angelo Coastal Reserve, California, USA - 14_0929_05_40cm (SPAdes) (version 2) | ecosystem: Environmental > Terrestrial > Soil > Grasslands ... | reverse complement strand
GCCGGTCCTCGGCGCCACCATCGTCGAGATGGGCGGCAAGGGCGTCGCACAGTCGGGCGCCGATGGGAACTTCACTATCAACGTCGGCACCGGCGACGTCCGCCTGCTGGTGCGCGCGATCGGGTACCAGCGCAAGGAAGTGGCTGTGCCCGCGTCGCAGAACAGCGTCACCGTCGCACTCGACGATGACCCCTTCAAGCTCGAGGCGGTGGTCGTCACCGGACAGGCAACCACGATCGAGCGCCGTAACGCGACCACGGCACCGGTGCAGGTCTCGAGTGACGAGCTGAACCGGGCGCCCGCGGAAGCGCTGGAGCAGGCGCTGCAGGGCAAGGTGCCCGGCGCGATCATCTCGATGAACAGCGGCGCCCCCGGCGGCGGCGGACAAGTCCAGATCCGCGGCATCACGTCGATTCTCGGCGCCGGCCAGCCACTCTTCGTCGTCGACGGCGTGATCATTTCCAACGACGCTGTGTCCGACGGCGCCAACTCCGTGACGGGCGCGGGCGCGCGCACTACTGCGGCGGGCATCGGGAGCAGTCAGGACGCGCTGGTCAACCGGCTCGCCGACCTGAACATGCAGGAGATCGCGTCGGTCGAAGTGCTGAAGTCCGCCGCGGCGACCGCGATGTACGGCTCGCGCGCGACGAACGGCGTGATCGTGATCAGGACGAAGCGTGGCGCCGGCACAGGCGGCGCACCGCAGTTCAACCTGACGAGTCGCGTCGGTCGCAGCGTCGCCTACCGACTCCTCGGCACGCGGCAATTCACCAGTAATCAGCAGGTCTGGTCGTTGCCCTATGGGAACGGCAACTCTCCCGAGGACACCGCCGTTCTGAACACGCTATATCCAAGTGGGGTGATTCCATTCACCCACGATTATCAGAAGGAGCTGTATAGCAATGGCGCGCCGTCCTACGAGATCACCGGCAGCTTCAACGGCGGGTCGGCGGCGACACAGTACTTCGTAAACGTCACCGGAAAGAACGAAGAGGGCACGGCGATGAACACGGGCGCCCGGCTGTATGCGCTCCGGACCAACATCGATCAATCGCTGGTCGATGGCAAAGTCAAGGTCAACGTCGGGCTCAACGTCACGCGCAACAGCAACAATCGCGGGTTGTCGAACAACGACAACACCTGCACGTCGCCCATTTATTGCTTTGCCTATACGCCCGGCGTCATCAATCTCGACTCCGTCGACGCGAACGGGACGTACATCCGGAATCCGTTCAACGGCGGCGGCAATACGGTCTCCAATCCGTTCGAAACCTTCCGTTATCTCAAGCTGAACGAGCTCACGTTCAGACAGATCGGCAACCTGAGCACGACGTGGTCGGCGTTGAACAAGGAGCAGCATCAGGTCTCGGTGACTGCCACGGGCGGATTCGACCGCGCGCAGATCTCGGGTGATCTGTTTTCTCCGCCATTCCTGCAGTATGAAAGTCCGGTTGCGAGCGACGGCTTCTCCGGCCGCGCGGTCCGGACTGAAGGCAACGTCTTCAATTACAACATCGTGCTGAACGGCACGTGGAACTATCAGCCCACGACCGACATCGGGCTCACGACGACGGCCGGATTCGACTACGAAACGCAGGCGGTGCGCGTCACGCGCACACGGGCGCGCGGCATGTTGCCCGGAGTCGAGACGACGGTCAGCGGCGCCGTGCTCGAGGAGTCGGACGTCATCAACAATTTCCGCGACGATGCGTTCTTCGCCGATGAGCAGTTTGTCGCGCTCAACCAGCGGTTGACGCTCCTCGCGGGCATTCGGGCGGACCGTTCTTCCGCCAATGGTGACCGCAACAAGCGCAACGTGTACCCGCACATTTCGGGCTCCTACCGCTTCACCGATCTCGGCGATGCGGTCAACGAGGTCAAAATTCGCGGCGGCTTCGGCAAGACCGGTAACCGGCCGCGGTATGGTGACCGCAACGTCGTCTTCAACGCCGGCACGAATATCGGTGGCTCGCTCACGCTGGTGCAGGCGGGGGTCCTCGGCAATCCCAATATCACGCCCGAGACCTCGAACGAGTGGGAAGCGGGCTCGGACGTGTTCTTCCTCAATCGGCGCCTGGCATTCGAGGGCACGTACTATAACAAGCGGATTACCGACCTGCTGCTGCAGCCGGCCACAATTCCGTCCGGCGGTCTGACAAACATCATCATTAACGGTGGTGAGCTGCGGACGCAGGGCTTCGAGGCATCGTTGAACGCGGCCGCGATGCAGAGTCGCGACATGGACCTGAGCTTCCGGGCCTCGTTCTCGAAGAACAAGCAGACGATCGAGAACCTGCCCGCGAATGTGCCGCGGTTCCCAGCGCCGGGCTCGTTCGGCGCCGCGTTCGGGCGGAACTTCATTAGCCCCGACGGCCGGACCACCTGGATCTGGGGCAACGTCCCGCTCGATGCCAGCGGGAACATCCTCCCCATCGGTTCGGCCGTGACAAATCCCGGCGCCATCGCGACCTTCCGCGATACCGTTGCCGGCGACGCCAATCCCGACTTTATGATGGCGTTCTCGGGTTCGTTCCGGTGGAAGCGGCTGACGGTGGCGGCGAACGTCGATTGGCGGCAGGGTGGCATGGTCGCCGACATGACACGGACCCTGTGGGACGAGGGCGGCACGTCGCGCGATTACGATGACCCGATTACCCGCAAGAACTTCGGGGACGGATGGGACTTGACCAACATCCCAGCAGGCTACACCGCCGGCAACTTCCGCTACGACTCGTGGGCCGGCGGCGGTGACGTCCGTGCCTATCTCGAGTCGGCGACGAACGTGACGCTGCGTGACGTGTCGCTGAGCTACGAGGCTCCGGAAAGCTGGACGCGGTACTTCCGGGCGCGCTCGCTGCGGATCGCGTTTCAAGCGCGGAATCTGATCAAGCTGACGAACTACTGGAGCTTCGATCCGGAGTTCAACAACTTCGGCGCGACGAACTTGAACCGGTTCATCGATCTGGCGCCGTTCCCGTCGAACCGCCAGTTCTATCTATCCGTGGACGTGGGGTGGTAACCATGCGACCCGACACTAACGGATCTCAACCCACGGTCTTCGAGAGGACGACTATGCGACGCATCTTTGCAAGCCTCGCGACGGTGGCCGCCGTCACGCTGGCTGGCTGCAACCTGGACTTGACCAATCCGAACAACCCGACGGTTACCGGAGCGCTTGCCAACCCGCGCGCGGCGACGAGCCGCATGGTGGGTGGCGTGATGTCCAGCTACCGCGACCAGCGGCTCAACCTGGTTCGAGACTTTGGAAGCTTCGGCCGTGAGAATTATTACATGTTCATCACGGACGGCCGATTCATTACCGGTTTCTTCCGCGACTGGCGGCAGAATAACTCCTTCAGCGGAGGGATTCAGTGGGGCGGGCGCTACGGCAATTATCGCAACGCCTTCGCGGCGCTGACGATCGTCGAAGCCACGCCGACGACGACCCTCCCGAATCAACCAGGCGCACTGTTAGCCACGGAGAAGGCGGGCGCGCGGGGCGTTTTGAAGACGTACATCGCCCTCGATATGCTGCACGTCATTGAGGCCCGCGGCCCGATCGGCGCGGTCGTCGATATGACCGATGACGTGAACGCGGTGAACCCAATCGTCAGTCAGGACTCGGTCTACCACTGGATCTCGAGCAAGCTCGACGAAGCCATGACGGATCTGAATGCCGCGGGCTCGTCGTTCTATTTCCCGATCTACAGCGGTTTCGGCGTGAACGTGACGAATGCGAGCGCGCCCGCGGGATTCATCCAGTTTAACCGGGCGCTCAAGGCGCGCGTTGAGGCCAAGCGGGGATCGATCGGCTGTGGTGCGCCCTGCTATACAGCCGCGTTGACCGCGTTGGATGCGACTTGGTTCCCGACGACGGCGACGTTTACCACCGCAAACCGGGACAACGGCATCTACACGGTTTATTCAACCGCGGCAGGCGATCAGTCGAACACGGTAGCCTTCACCGGATCGGCTGGGCGAGATTTGTACGTGCATCCCTTGATCGACTCGATCGCCGGTGCCGCAGCCGATGATCGCTATCGCCGGAAAGTTGGCAGTTGCCCGGCTTCAAGCCCTCGGTCCGAAGTGAATGTCAGCGCGTCGCATCGGCCATGCACATACGCTACTACGTCGACGTCGATTCCGATCATCCGGAACGAGGAATTGATGTTGCTCCGGATCGAAGCCGAGTGGTTTACGAACAATACGGCAGGGGCGACAACGGATCTGGCGACGCTCCGTCTGCAGTCGGGGAGCGCCAACGGCGGAACGTCCGTCGTCGCGTTTGCAGCTCCAGCGAACAATGCGGACTTCACAACCGAGCTACTGCTCCAACGCACGCTGTCCCTCTATCAGGAGGCGCAGCGGTACCCGGATTACCGCCGGTTCGGGAGATTGGCGTCCCTCGGGACGCTGCCACAGGATGTGGCGCAGACTTTCACGGTGGCCACGGCGAGCACGCTGCCCAACCAAGAATGCGACTCACGGGCGCGCGCAGGCAATCCGGGCGGTATTCCCATGAGCTGTCCGGGCGGCGCCGCCATCCCATAACGGGCGGTCGGACGGGCTGACGGCCGGACGGTCTGAACAGAGCGGCGCTCGGGAGCAATCCCGGGCGCCGTTTTTCCCTCTTCTCCTGATGGCCAGTGCCTTCCGTCAGTACCGCCGTACCGCCTCGAACACGTATTGGTGATCCGGCGCCGACACGGTGACCATCGCGCCCGCCGCGACGAGATGTCCGAGTGTCGGGTGGGGGGGCGGGTCGGTCGGCGCGTCCGCACCGCAGCCGGCCGCGAGCAGCACGACGGCCAGCGTCGGGATCGTTCCTAGCCTTTGCATTGTCTCTTCCTCTCGCCTTGACGCCACTACGCATACCCGCGGTGCGGGCCCTGCCGTCACTGCGTCACCAAATGCAACAGCCATCAAATCGGCCGGAACAAGTCTGCGAGCTCCAGTGCAAACGGTTTGCCCGCTTCAGCCGGGTGCCACACCAGGCGAGCCCGCTCTAGGACGGGAGACTCGGCGTCCGGGGTCCACACCTCGACCACGTGCTCGTCTCCATCCACAACCCAGTAGTTCAGGACGCTACGCTCCTGATACAGGCGCCGCTTCGTGAATATGACGATGCGCGTCACGGCCATAGGCGATAATCATTTCGAGCCGAGCAGGAACGAAAAAACACAGCGCCCGGAATCGCTCCCGGGCGCTGTTTGTGTTGCTGGCTGCGATGTCACGGAGTCAGGGCACGGGGCTCCAAACAGCGGGGCATTCGGACGCGTTGGGATTCGCGCTCAACCGCGTCTCGTCCGTTCCGTCCGCGTTGATGATATACAGCTGGAAGTATCCGTTTATGACACGGCAGAAGACGAGCCGGTGGCTGTCGGGCGACCAGCGCGGAGTGTTCTCCTGCTCCGGTGCCGAGGTGATCCGCACGGCGTTCGAGCCATCGGCGTTGCTGACAAAGACGTCCCTAGTGGTCTTCCAACTGGTAAACGCGAGGCGCGTACCGTCCGGAGACCAGGAGGGATATTCGCCGCCGTCGGGGGTTGGCAGTGTCATCATTCCGGTCCCATCCACGTTGATCACCGTGAGCTCACCAAACCTGGAGAAGGCGATCTTGGATCCATCCGGTGACCAATTGGGACCGTAGTCGGAGTAATAGAACTGATTGGGATCGGGCACGTCGGGGCTGAGCTGGCGCACCCCGCTGCCGTCCGCGCTCATTACGAAGATCCGCCCCGCGTCTCCGAAGGGCCCGGGCACGTTGAGGCCGAACGCGATCCGGGAGCCGTCGGGTGACCAAGCCGGCGTCGACGGGAACCGCCCCGAGAAGATTTGTCGAAGGTCGGTTGCATCCGCCTTCATCACGTAGATGGCGCCCAAGCGCGCGAACACGATGTGACGGCCGTCGGGCGAAATCTCCGGGCCGTATCCGCGGCCATCTGTCGTAAGCAGGCGACGACCGGATCCATCGGGGTTCACGACTGCAAGGTCAGTCGGCCCGAATAAGGAGGTCACATACAAGATGACACCGCGTAGGGTCGGAGGCTCCGCGACCGTCACCGACGCCTCTGCCGTCACATTGGCGAACGTGGCCCGCAGCTGGGCGTCACCGGCGGCCACCGCAGTGGCGAGACCCGACTGCGTAACCGTTGCTACCGCTTCATTGGTCGAGGACCATTCCACCGGCGCGTTCTCGATGACCTCTCCGCTCTTGGCGCGCACGGTCGCTGTGAACTGTAGTGTCTGACTGGGCTCGAGCGTCCCGCTGGAGGGTGCAATGGTGATATCGACGCCGTTCTCAGCGCTGGCCGAAATACCGGGAATGCCTGTCACGACGTCCCGGCGGCGCTGAGCACAATAGCACTCGACAGGAGGGTGATCAGACTGGCTGAACGGGGCGTCATGACCAGGCTCGCGAAGAGGGGGGAGAGCCTATGATACCCCGCGTGCTGTCACACGGTTGCCGGGCGCGCGCCAAAAGTCATAATCAAGGGGGCAAGACACGAACGGCGCTGGGGAAGGTCCCAGCGCCGTTCGTCAAAGCCGTCCGGCCCGCCCCGTTACTCCGCTTCCACTTCCTCCGGGAACGGACTCGGCGCCGGCGCAGCACCGGGCAGAGCCGCTTCCAGCGGCGGCGGCGGAGGCGTGAAGCCCTCCGGCGGCTCGATCTCGATGTCGTGATACCGGTAGATGCCGGTACCCGCCGGGATCAGGTGCCCGATGATGATGTTCTCCTTTAACCCTAGCAGATCATCCTTGGCCCCGCGGATCGCCGCATCCGTCAACACCCGCGTCGTCTCCTGGAAGGAGGCGGCGGAGATGAACGACTGCGTCGTCAAACTCGCCTTCGTGATGCCGAGCAGCAGCGGCTCGCGGGTCGAGGGCTTGCCGCCCTTCTTCACCGCGCGCTCATTGATCTCGCTGAAGATGAGCTTGTCCACGTTCTCGCCTTCCAGGAACTCGGTGTCGCCTGGCTCGACGACCTTCACCTTCTGCAGCATCTGGCGCACGATCACGCCGATGTGCTTGTCGTTGATCTTCACGCCCTGCAGGCGGTACACCTCCTGCACTTCGTTCAACAGGTATTCCTGCACGGCGCGCGGGCCCTTGATCCGCAGAATGTCGTGCGGGTTGACCGGACCCTCGGTGAGGCGGTCGCCGGCGCGCACGCGGTCGCCCTCGTGCACGCGCAAGTGCTTCCCGGCGGGCACTTCGTATAGCTGCGCCTCGCCCTCCTCCGGATGCACCCAGATCTCCCGCTTGCCGCGCTTGATCTCGCCGAACCGCACCACGCCGTCCACTTCCGAAATCGTGGCCGGATCTTTCGGCCGGCGCGCCTCGAACAGCTCGGCGACGCGCGGCAGGCCGCCCGTGATGTCGCGCGTCTTGTACGCCTCACGCGACACCTTGGCGAGGACCTGGCCCGCATACACCTCGGAGCCATCTTCCACCGTGAGCTGCGCGCCTTCCGGAATCACGAAGTCGCGGAGCCGCTTCTCTTTGTCGCCCTTCTTCTGGACGACCTCGATGTGCGGGTGGAGTTTCTTCTCCCGGTCTTCGATGATGACGCGCTGGCGCCGGCCGGTGATTTCGTCCAGCTCCTCGCGCACCGTCTCGTCCTCGACGATATCCACGAACCGCACCAGCCCCGCCACATCCGTCATGATCGGGTTCGTGTACGGATCCCACGTAAACAGCACCGAGTCTTTGGCAACCTGCTGGTCGTCGTCCACCATCAAGGTCGCGCCGAGCGGCACCTGGAAGCGCGAGTGCACGGAGAGCTTGCCGGCGGCTGCACTCCCCGTCGTGTGGGCCGCGGCCTTGAGGATCAGCTCACCCTCATAGCTCGTGACGACCTTCTGGCCCTCCGGCGTCGAGACGAACGTCAGCCGGTCGCCATGCTCGATCACGCCTTCGACTTTGGTCTTCCGCACCGTCTGCTCGGCGATGCGTGCCGCCGTGCCGCCGATGTGGAAGGTCCGCAGGGTCAGCTGCGTGCCCGGCTCGCCGATCGACTGCGCGGCCAGAATCCCGACCGCTTCGCCGAGGTCCACCATGTCCATCGTGGCGAGGTTGCGGCCGTAGCACATCCGGCATACGCCACGCTTCGCCTCGCACGTCAGGACCGAGCGAATCTTCACCGACTCGATGCCCGCATCCTCGATGGCCTGCGAGGTCTCCTCGGTGATCAGCTTGCCCGCTTCGACCAGCACTTTCGGCCGGCTGTCTTCGTCGAGCTCGTGTGGATCCAGCACCTCTTCGAGCGCTACGCAGCCGACGACGCGCTCGCGCAACGGCTCGATGATGTCTTCGCCTTCCTTCAAGGCCGACATCTCGAGGCCGAGGATCGTCCCGCAGTCCTCTTCTGTAATCGTGACATCTTGAGCGACGTCGACCAACCGGCGTGTCAAATAACCCGCGTCGGCGGTCTTGAGCGCGGTGTCGGCGAGACCCTTCCGCGCGCCGTGCGTCGAGATGAAGTACTCGAGCACCGACAGTCCTTCGCGGAAGTTCGACTTGATCGGGCTCTCGATGATTTCGCCGATGCCGCCCGTGAGCTTCTTCTGCGGCTTCGCCATCAGCCCGCGCATACCGGCGAGCTGCCGAATCTGATCGCGCGAGCCGCGGCTGCCGGAGTCGAACATCATGAACACCGGGTTGAAGCCGCCCTTGGACTTCCGCATCGTCGCGACCATCGCCTCGGCGATGTCGTTGTTCGCGTGCGTCCAGGCGTCGATCACCTTGTTGTAGCGCTCGCCGAAGGTGATCTGGCCGGTCGAGTACGCGCGCTGGAACCGCTCGACGCGCGCTTCGGCGTCGTGCAACAGCGGCGACTTCTCGCCCGGAATCTCGAGGTCGGCCACGCCGATCGAGACACCGCCGATGGTCGCGTAGCGGAAGCCGAACTCCTTTAGCTGGTCGAGGAACTGCACCGTCGGGGCGAGCCCGGCGCGGCGGTAGCTCTCGAATACCAGCTCGGAGAGATCCTTCTTCCGCATCACCTTGTTCTGGAAGCCCAGCTCGCGCAGCAATCCCACCGGGACGATGCTGTTGAAGATCACGCGTCCCGCCGTCGTGGCGACCCAGCGACCTGGCAGATCCGGGCGCTCGTGCCACATCTGCACCGGTGAGTGGAACTCGAGCCGCTTCACCGCGAGCCCCATCTCCAGCTCCGCCATCGAGCCGATGCGCGGCGCCGTCTTGAGCTGCTCCTCGAAGTCCGCGGGCTCCTTGGTGAGGAAGTGGCAACCCAGCACCATGTCCTGGCTCGGCTCCGCCACCGGCCGGCCGTCGGACGGCTTCAGGATGTTGTTCGACGAAATCATCAGCAGGCGCGCCTCGAGCTGCGCCTCGAATGACAGCGGCACGTGCACCGCCATCTGGTCCCCGTCGAAGTCAGCGTTGAACGCCGCGCAGACGAGCGGGTGAATCCGGATCGCCTTGCCCTCGACGAGCACGGGCTCGAACGCCTGAATGCCCAGCCGGTGCAGCGTGGGCGCGCGGTTCAGCAATACCGGATGGTCCTCGATGATCTCCTCAAGGATCTCGTACACTTCGGGCGATTCCTTCTCCACGATCTTCTTCGCCCGCTTCACCGTCTCGGCGATGCCCTTCTCCACCAGCTTGTGGATGATGAAGGGCTTGAACAATTCCACCGCCATCGCCTTGGGCAGACCGCACTGATGCAGCCGCAGCTCGGGACCGACCACGATGACCGAACGGCCCGAGTAGTCCACGCGCTTGCCGAGCAGGTTCTGACGGAACCGGCCCTGCTTGCCTTTCAGCATGTCGGACAGCGACTTGAGGGGCCGCTTGCCGCGACCGCGAATCGCCTTGGAGCGGCGGCCGTTGTCGAACAGCGCGTCCACCGCTTCCTGCAGCATCCGCTTCTCGTTGCGGAGAATGACCTCCGGCGCGCGGTGCAGGATCAGCTTCTGCAGCCGGTTGTTGCGGTTGATCACCCGCCGGTACAGATCGTTCAAATCGGACGTTGCAAATCGCCCGCCGTCGAGCGGCACGAGCGGCCGCAAATCGGGCGGAATCACCGGCACCACGTCGAGAATCATCCAGCGCGGATCGTTGCGCTGCTCGCCGGCATTGCCGGAGTTGCGCATCGCGTCCACGATCTTGAGCCGCTTGAGCATCTGCTTCTTGCGGTGCTGGCTCGTCTCGTTCGCGACGGTGTCGCGCAATTCGTCGGCGAGTTTATCGACGTTGATGCGCTCGAGTAGCGAGCGGATCGCCGGAGACCCGATGTCCGCCCTGAACGCCGCGTCGCCCTCGGTCTTCGCCTTGTTGCGCAGCTCCAGGAAGCGATCTTCGTCCAGCAGCTCCCGTTCCTGCACTTCCTGCTCGCCCGGCTCGATCACCACGTAGTTCGTGTAGTAGATGACGCGCTCGAGGTCGCGCAGCGTCATGTCGAGCAGGTTGCCCATCGGCGACGGCAGCGTCTTGAAGAACCAGATGTGCGCCACGGGCACCGCGAGCTCGATGTGGCCCATGCGCTCGCGCCGCACCTTGGACAGCGTCACCTCGACGCCGCAGCGGTCGCAGATCACGCCGCGATAGCGGATCCGCTTGTACTTGCCGCAGTGGCACTCCCAGTCCTTGACCGGGCCGAAGATGCGCTCGCAGAAGAGCCCATCCCGTTCCGGCTTGAACGACCGGTAGTTGATCGTTTCGGGCTTCGTGACTTCGCCCCACGACCACCACGTGCGCTGCCCCTGGAGCTCCAGGCGCTCGCGCTCCTTGGAGTCCTTGGGGCCCCGGATCTCCTCGGGAGAGGCGATCCGGATCTGGATATAGTCAAAGCTCGAGCTCTTCGGCTCGTGGCCGCTTCGGAAATCGATCACTTATTCCTCCACGTCTTCAGTAGTGCCGAGCGTCACCTTCAATCCGAGCGCCTGAAGCTCCTTCACCAGCACGTTGAAGGACTCCGGAATCCCGGGCTTCGGCAGGTTCTGCCCCTTCACGATCGCCTCGTACACGCGGCTGCGTCCGTTCACGTCGTCTGACTTGACGGTCAGGATCTCCTGCAGCGTGTGCGCGGCGCCGTACGCTTCCAGCGCCCACACTTCCATTTCTCCGAACCGCTGGCCGCCGAACTGCGCCTTCCCGGCGAGCGGCTGCTGCGTCACCAGCGAGTACGGCCCGATGGAGCGGGCGTGGATCTTGTCGTCCACGAGGTGCGACAGCTTCATCATATAAATCGAGCCGACGGTCACCTCGGACTCGAACAACTCGCCGGTGCGGCCGTCGCGCAACCGGCACTTGCCGACGGGTGACAGCCCGGCCGCCGCGAGCAATTCGTCGGCCGCGGCATCGACGTCGGCCTCGGACTTGACGCCGAACAGCGCCGCGAGGGCGGGACGTCCCGTCGCCTCGAGCACCTCGGCCGGTTTGTCCTTACTCAGGGATTTCTCGATCTCCTTGAGGCCGGCCTTGAACGATGCCTTGTCCTGCTCTGCGGCGATTTCGAGCCGCGCGTTGTGCATCTCCTGCTCGATACGGCGCTGCGCGATCTCCCGCTCCGCCAGCTCTTTCCCGGCGAACTTGAGGAAATCGACGAACTGATGGTACAGCTCTCGAGTTTCGGCCGAGACACTCCGGCCGCCGAGCAACTCTACACCGGCCGACCCGATGTCGGGCCGCCCGCCGTTGGTGGACGGCAGCTTCCGGAGGTCCAAGACGATCTGGAGGACCCGCGCGGAATCCAGCTCCGGCGGGCGCACGTCGAGACGCAGCGCGTCCGCCGCCCAGCGGAGTCCTGCCAGGCGCAGCAGCACGCCGATCTCTGTCTCGTCCGCACCCTGGAAAACAGGCGTCTTGGCATCGAAGCCCAGCAGGTGCGCCGCCCAGCCGAGATGCGTCTCCAGGATCTGCCCGACGTTCATGCGGCTCGGCACGCCGAGCGGGTTGAGGACGATGTCCACCGGCGTTCCGTTGGGGAGGAACGGCATGTCCTCTTCCGGCACGATCCGCGCGATGATGCCCTTGTTCCCGTGACGTCCCGCCATTTTGTCGCCGACCGAGATCTTTCGCTTCTCGGCGACGTAGACCTTGACCAGCTGGATGACGCCGGGTGGCAATTCATCCGGCTGGAGGATCTTGTCGATCTGATCCTCGGACTTCTCCTCGATCTTCGCGCGCTCGGCGCTGGCCGCGTCGAGCACGGCGCGGACCTTCTCGTTCACCGTCTTGTTGGCGACGCGCAACGTCTTCAAGTCCACGTCGGCGAAGTTGATCTCACTGAGCTGCTGCTTCGACAGCTTGGTGCCAGCGGGGAGATACTCCTCGACCGTGCCCGCCTTCAGCATCAGCCCGATTTCCTGATTCGCGAGCAGCTCGCCCAGCTCGGCGAACATCGCCTCGGAGATGCGCGCCTTCTCTTCCCCCTCGAGCCGCCGCACTTCGCCGATCCGCTCGCCGCGGTCCTTCTCGACGACCTGATCCTCGATCCGCGAGAAGATCTTCACATCGATGACGACGCCTTCCATGCCGGGAGGCACCTTCAACGACGAGTCCTTCACGTCCTTCGCCTTCTCGCCGAAGATCGCGGTCAGCAGCTTCTCTTCCGGCGACAGCTCGGTCTCGCCTTTCGGCGTGATCTTGCCGACCAGGATGTCGCCTGCCTTCACGTGGGCACCGATGCGCACGATGCCGCGCTCGTCGAGGTCGACCAGCGACTCCTCGGCGACGTTCGGGATTTCGCGCGTGATCTCCTCACGGCCGCGCTTGGTGTCGCGGACGTGCAGCTCGAGCTCCTGGATGTGGATCGACGAATACACGTCGTCCTTGACGAGGCGCTCGGAGAGCACGATCGCGTCTTCGAAGTTGTGACCGTACCACGGCATGAACGCGACCGTGACGTTCGCGCCGAGCGCGAGATCACCGCGCTCCGTGCCCGCGCCGTCCGCGACCACCTGGCCCGCCTTCACCTTCTGGCCCATGTGCACGAGCGGCCGCTGGTTGATCGCGGTGTCCTGGTTCGTCCGCCAGAACTTCTTCAGGCGGTAGCGGTCGTGCTGCTTGAGCCGCGCCAGGGGATTGTCGCCGTCGCCGGTCCTGCTCTCGTCGTCGCCGGCATCGATGATGATCTCATCGGCCGTGACGCGCGTAACCACGCCGGCGCGGCGGGCGATGACGAC
>Ga0209157_1003014_pt1 | contig 13153 bp, 10 predicted proteins | sample GraSoiAngelo_135_FD_185892 | JGI IMG/M metagenome (GOLD analysis project Ga0209157, IMG submission 185892) | Grasslands soil microbial communities from the Angelo Coastal Reserve, California, USA - 14_0929_05_40cm (SPAdes) (version 2) | ecosystem: Environmental > Terrestrial > Soil > Grasslands ... | reverse complement strand
AATAACAATTTGAGCGGGATGCGCGGGAAAGAGAGATAACGGAGTCGAACAACAGATGGCACATTATCATCGGGGAAGGAACGATGGCAGATGTTCGTGTTCTATCGCGGCAAACTCGTAGCAGTTACCGGGATACGGCTAAACGGTTCGTATCTACCCGAGGCTCTAGCAGATGCGGGCGCCAGAAAGAGGGTGAGGAAGCTTGGTTTCATTCCAAGAATTGCTAGAAAGCGTAATCAACGGTCATGCCGTTCCTGTATCGGGAGAGCTCGCCTGTGTAATATGGTTCTTCTCAAATGTGGTTACCCACCGCCTGTACTTCTCCCTAACCAGGGGTCTCCTGATATCACGCCAGGCCATCAAACGAGAATAGCATTCTACAAATAGAGCTGGCAGAGCCCAGACGACCCTTCGGGGCGCCTCCAAGACAGCCTTGAAGACTGCCAAACCAGCGACTGAAATCTCCATGCTCGGGGCGGTGCTCTTAGGATAGGCACAATGACCCACAATCATCCTCTTCCTCCTCTCCATTATGTGACCTACAGAGCTAGAGGCGTCGAAGAAGACCGATAGGTCATCGGCAAAGACGGTTCGGAGACCCTTGGCGGCCAACCCTTGCCCTATTTCTTCGTCGTCGTTGACCGAACCCGTCACAGAAACTAGGTATTTCGGCTTGAATGCCGTCATCGCTGCACCCAGATGACTCGAACCGTCGCGACTCATCTGGACCCGCTTTCCGCTGGACAGAGTCGCCCAGATGATTTCGTCGATGTGGTACGCAACGTTGGGAGGCCCTACCGGAATCTGTCTCACAGAGACAGCACCTACGCTTGGGTCTGCAAGATAATCAAGGAGTCTCTCGACCGAGCTGGGTTCAGGTATGACATCTGCATCGATCTCTACTATGATCTCGTATCCCGCCTCGAGGGCGTGTTGGATGGCGTCTTGCAGAGAAGCGGCTTTTCCCTGTCTCTCACTATGCGTCAGCGCGGTTGCCTCGTATCTTCTGAAGAGGTCTGCTGTTCCGTCGGTGCTGCCGTCATCAACAACAAGCACGTTGCGGCCCTTAAGGGACTCGAGGAGAGTCGGCAGCGCTTTCGCCTCGTTATAGGCGCATACGACGATAAGCGTCTTCCGTAGAAGCGACTGGGCGATGCCAGCCTCGAGCGGACCCGACGTAGCTCGCTTAACTCTGGGTTTGTATTCGAGAGAGACCTTCAAGTAGCTCGCTTTTAGAAGAATTCCAGACTTTCGATAAAGGACTTATTGAGTGGCAGTCTCGATTTGAAATCTATCGATAGGGAGGAAGCGTGGCGGATACCCGCGGAGTCCGGACTCTCTTGAGCGAGTAACTCTCGCACACGCTTCAAGGGAGGAGGAGAGCGAGACCGCTCTTCATTTTTACTCTATCTGAAAGCTAATGGCCCGTTTCGTTAATGACAGATATCACGACCGAGCTCTGCAGACTGTGGAAAATCATTCATCGTCTAAATGGGTGTCTCAATTGCTACACAGATTTGCAAGCCGGATCCATAGCTCAGACAGGACGGATTATGATCGTTACACTATAGGATAGGTATCGGCTGAAGATTGGCAAAATGGGCTTAACCATCTTGTCCTAAAAAATTCATTGCTCGTCCTCCGATGATATCAAGCATCCTCTCTGTGGCTCATGATAGAGGGAGATGGAAGGATACCTCGAGTCGGCTTTCTCGAACAGTCGCGCCGTGGATAACCCAATACAGTATGGATTCACGCTCCATTATTCATAAATTGTGAGGATTGCGTTTCTCACCGAGAGAAGTAGTTGCATCTCTTTCTTGATTCGGGAGAGACGCCTGACACTGCACTCCAACGCCCACACGAAGTGAGCAACGGGAAGTCGCTGATGTGCAAGGCCCTACGCAAGGCATGACATCAACGAACGACGATCTTGGAGAGATATGAGAGATGGATGACGACATTTGAGAAAGACCCTACTCTCGTTGCTCGCAGTAGCCGCCTCCTCTAGAGCCATCCTATCCATTATTCAGGTCGTGTATGGAACAGTATTCCAAGGAGGGCTTCTGTGGCTACCCACACTCGTGATGTTTAGAGATTTCTACGGGTACTATGGCCTTCAGCTTTCCTTCTTATCACAGGGCCTACTTCCCTACAGGGATTTCGGCTATTCTTATCCTCCGCTGTTCCTTTATTCGTTGTTGCCCTTCTATCTGTTGGGCGGCATATACGCAGCGTCCTTGCCGATATTGGCTGCGGACGCAGCGACGTCTCCACTTGTCTACTTCTTTGTTCTTAAGTTCACGAATGAGAGGCTGGCCTTTCTCGCGGGGCTCGCGTATGCCATCTCGCCCTTCATTCTCTTCTACGAAGGCTACTCCTGGCTGAGCAGTCAGCCGATGTTTTTCTTCCTACTGCTCTCACTTTATCTTCTTCGCGAGGGAAGACCGCTTCCCTCGTCGATCGCACTCGCCATGGCCGTCCTGTTGAAACAGGAGGCCATCTTCGTCATACCTATCTACGGCGTATGGCTAATGAGAAATCACGGAGGAGGCTCATGGAAAGCCATGGTGACTTTCTTGGGAATTGTATTCGTCGCTTCCCTCCCGTTTCTCTTGATTGCGCCAAATCAATACCTAGGATCTACTAGCTACGGATTCTTGCGGACCTCAAGTCCCTCCCTCTCCAGTGCTGCTGTTCCGTTGGGGTCAAGCGCTCTTTCGTCAGCTCAGTGTCCTTCTACACCTCGTACCTCCTCGGCTAATGGGCCGTGCATTTCATCCTCTGTCACCTACCCGAATCCTCTATTGACTCTAGTCATAAATGCGGTCGAGTGGATAAGCTCCATCGTCCAGATACCCCTCTTCATTCTAATCGCGCCCGCCCTATACACTCTGAGGCGAAGGGACAACTTCCTTGAGTTAGCCTGCGCCTACTCTGCCACAGGTTTCTTTCTTCTCTTCTCGATCCTGATTCATCCTGTGTATGGGTACTACATGGTTCCTGTTTACGGGCTATTGCTTGCCTCCTCTAGAAGACTTTCAACTTTGCTGATTTCCTCCATCAGCCCCGTGCTAAGTTTGCTTACATTGGTCGGGTACTACCAGGAGCTACTGCCACTTGTCATCACGCTAGGCGTAATTTCTGTGCAAGGGACCCTCGGAGATCGGTCAGTCGCAGCTGACCCGCCCCTGATACCGGAGGCGGACGTTCCTGTACCAAAAGGGATCGGGTTAAGCCTTCACCCCAAGCGAAAGTGCAATTTAGAGGGCAAAGAGGAACACCTTCCCACTGGGGAATTGGACCTATTCGAAGGCTCTTAAGGGATAGATTGGAGAACTATACGTGAACTCCACAACGGTTAATATTCTTGCCTGACAACTTCATCCCAATGAAGATGCCCAACTTCCATAGCCGCGGCAGGAGAGCCATCTCTCCTATCGTTGCAACAGTACTCATCGTAGCAGTCACGTTGGTGGCATCGGTCGCCATCGCTGGCTTCGTCTTCGGAATCTTCGCATCACAGGGCAACTCGGCTCAGGTTGCCGTCACAGCAACAGCTATGAAGGCAGCAGACTTCCTAGCCGCTGGCACTTCGACTGGCTTCACCTGCGGCGCTGCCACCGGCAGCTACCTGACTCTCACGAACAGTGGGACGGCGCCGGCGAGTGTCACCTCGATGACGATTGTAGTGGCTGGCGTAAGCAATACGTTTGGCCTGACAGCTGGCTCCTGCTCTGTGAATGCGGTCGGAGCAGCGTCGAACAACCCCCAGAGCCTATTGTTCGTATCAGCGTTGTCAAAGGTGACAGTCAACGCAGTTGCTGGCAATGCCTTCACAGGGACCGTGACCTTGAACACTGGTGCGATCCTAATCTTCGCGGGAACGTTCCAGTAAGCGACTACAGATGGCGAAAAGAAGGAATCTGGCGCTACGCCCGGTTCCATTCTCCCTTTTAGATTTTCAGCAAGTGTCTGCTCCCCACGAACACCCGACCCCTAGTCTGAATTTCTACTCCGTAAGCGATATTTAAGATTCGAACTATCTCAAACTAGGATTGAAGCTTAGAGAGAAATTTGGAAGGCCGACTGTCCTAGAGATTCATGGTTCCTCGCTACTATACGATATTGATCACGGACGACACCGACTCCCTCTACTTCTTCTTCGTCTTGAAGCACACGTAGAATAGGGAACTGTCTTGGTAAAGTTCAAGTCCCGAAAAAATACATCCGGGGTGAAGACCAGGGAGAAGGGCCCGAGACTAAGGTTCCCCTTTGTGGGGACGCCAATGCCCGCAACATGCAAGGAGATCGAGAGGTATCCGCTCAACGCCCCCTTCGCATATGCGGTGGTGGCCGAGGACCAGACGACTCGTGCGAGGAAGTACTACGTCGACGAGATCGTCCTGAGTCCGAGAGAGGCGGCGATCTATACCTACCTTCTGGACACACTTGAGAGCGAGTTGACCGTCCCGAGGTCCGAAGTTAACCCGAGGGACTACTTCAGGGATCAGGCGAAGCGGGTTGTGACGAAGTACTCGATGAATGCTTCTCAGCTCTCTTGGCCGAAGATTCTCTACTACTCCGAGAGGGACCTCGTGGGCTTCGGGGTCCTCGATGGCTTCATGAGGGATGCGGGCATAGAAGACATCTCCGCTGATGGCGTCGGCAAGCCGATCTTCATCTACCACAGGAAGTACGAGAACCTAGAGACGAACATAACGTTCGCGAAGGACGAGGAGCTTGACAACATAATCTCACGACTCGCCCACATGGCAGGCAAGCACGTCTCCACAGCCTTCCCTGTCGTGCAGGGAACCCTCCCCGGGAGGCACAGGCTCGCCGCGACGTTCCGGAGGGAAATCTCACCCTACGGGGGCACGCTGACGATCAGGAAGTTCAGGGAAGACCCGTTGACCATAATCGACATGCTAAACCTCAACGTCATCAGCTACGGACTCGCCGCCTACACTTGGCTCCTCCTCGAGAACAGGGCGACGGCGATCGTCGCGGGGGCGACGGGCTCCGGAAAGACCACGCTGTTGAACGCGGTGCTCACCCTCACGAGGATGAGCGCAAAGATAGTCACGATTGAGGAAGTCCAGGAGCTCAACATCGCCCACCTGAACTGGACCGCCCTGGTCGCGAGGCAGAGCTACGGGACGGGTGAGGAATCAGGGACAGAGGTCGGGCTCTTCGACCTCGTGAAGGCTACCCTGAGAATGAGGCCAGACATCCTGGTCGTAGGAGAGGTTAGAGGTGAGGAGGCGTACGTCCTCTTCCAGGCTCTCAGCACGGGTCACGGAGGGCTCTGCACTCTTCACGCCGACGACGTCACATCCGCGATACAGAGGCTGACCTCGAAACCGATGGACGTTCCCGCTTCCTTCATCCCCTTCCTCGACCTTATCTTCACCGTGAGGAGAATCTCGATCCCAACCGCCGGAGGCGGAACGAGGGTCGTGAGAAGGGTCCTATCTGTCGATGAGGTCGTGGGGGTGGGCAACTACGTGAAGATGTTTAAGTGGGATGCTTCTACGGACAAGCACGTAGCCTCTCAGCTGAAGATGAGCGTAAAGCTAGCCAGGCTCGCCAAGGATACGGGACAGTCGATTCCGGACCTGATAGAGGAGATAAACAGGAGGGCTTCTGTCCTCAGGTGGATCGCCCAGAAGGGGATCAGGAACTTCAAGGAAGTCTCCACTATCTTCGAGGAATACCGATTGAGGGGTCCAGAGCTCTCCCAGACAGCCGAGGTCGAGCTAGACAGGATGGGCGTGGCCTCCGATTCAGAGATTGCAGAGAGCGTGACGATCTGATTGAAGAGCGCACCAGCTACTACTACGACCAAAACTGCCCGCCCAACAAAAGTGAGGGGGCCCCCCCTCGGCCGCTTCGACCGGTTCACAGGCTTCGCTTTCAAGGTATTCGGAAAGCAGGGGAAGAGACTCGCCTCATCTCGCCCTAAGCTTGTTGAGGAGATAATGAAGTCGAACATCAGGGTCACTCCGGAGGGTCTCATATCGGTTGTCCTCCTCTGCACGGCGATCTCGACGCTAATCGGGATAGCCCTCTTGGCCGTGGCATTGGCGACGGGTATCCTCTACTTCGCCCTGGGGATGCTCGCGCCACCTTTAGTCTTCTTGGTTGTATGGAAGTCCCCGAAGATCAGTCAAGCCGGAAGGTCGGCGGCGCTGGACAATGAGTATCCGTACATGATCGGTTTTATGGAGGTCCTCGCCGGCGGGGGCGTCTCGCCGATCGCAGCCCTCCGCCGAATGGCCAAGATGGAGAAGATCTTCCCCGCGGCCTCGAAGGAGTCGAAGAGGATCCTTGTCGATATTGACGTCTTCGGGACCGACCCCATCACGGCCTTCGAGAAGGCGGCGAAGTTCAGCCCTCACAAGGCGTTCACAAACTTCCTCTTCGGCTACACGACAGTTCTCAAGACTGGCGGCAACGTCACGGATTACGTCGGCATGAAGATGAAGGAGACCTTCGACCTCAGGGCATCGAAGATCAAGAGGACGACGGACTCAATCGGCACCCTCGCCGAGGCTTACCTGACTGTGACGTCTGTCCTCGGCATCAGTCTCTTCACCCTCTATCAGACACAGGCGATCCTTACAAAGAGCTCTTCGGGGATGTCGAGCCTATTCCTTTTCTCCTTCATTGCGATACCCGTCATCTCATTCCTCTTCATCTGGATCCTCGATGGCCTTCAAGCGAAGCAGCCGTACGTCGACATGAGACCCTACAAGCTCTTCGCCTACTGCCTCCCGCTCGGCGCGCTGATCTACCTGCTCCCCATCCCTGTGAGTTACCCACTCAAGGTCTCGATTGCGCTGATCTCAACCGTCCTCGCACCCACGATAGTGACCAACAGGTACACGCGACAAACGAGAGGGCTGGAGAACGCGCTCCCCGACTTCATACGTGACGTCGCGGAAGGCAGGAAGGTGGGCCTACCCCCGGAGGGGAGCATCGAAGCGCTCGCCACGAAGGACTACGGGAAACTGACGCCGGCGGTGAGGAAGATGGCGTCTCAAATCTCTTGGGGCCTCTCCATCGGGAAGGTTATCTCCACCTTCGTCTCAGAAGTGACAAGCTGGATCACAAAGGTCGCTGGTACGCTGATGGTCGAGGTCGTCGATGTCGGGGGAGGGACCGTGAAGAGCTTCTCCGAGATGGCAGACTTCACTCGCAAAGTGAACGAGACAGAATCGGATCGGCGTGCAGCGCTGAGGCCCTTCGTCTTCGTCGTCTACATGTCGGGGATCTTGCTCGTCTTTTCAACTTTCACGATGGTCTACTTCCTCTCGGAGCCTGCCACTGTTCTGGCAAATACTCCGTACACCGCGAACCTAGGGCTTGTGGCGGTCGACCCGGGTACGGTTTCAATCTTGCTCGTCACCTCAATCTTTGACAGCTGGATCGTAGGGTTCGTGGCCGGGAAGATGGGGAACGGGGCCGTCTCGGATGGTTTCAAGCACGCCCTGTCACTGGTAACGATAAGCATAGTGTCGATCTACGTGGTGGGACTCTTCATCCCGATAAAGTTCTCGTAGGGGCGGGGAGGATTTGGAATCTGTATCTCCGCCTCTACTATAACTAAATATCAAAAGAAGCGTGAGAGTGAACGAACTTGATCAGGGGAGGAGCCCAAAGGCTCACGGCACTCTTTGTTGTCATCATACTCTTTAGCCCGCTGGGTGTCGCCTCAGGGGCGCCGCAATCGTCTGGAAGCCCGTTTTCAATCGCACTTGCAATTCTGCCTCAGAAATTGCCCGCTGACGGAAATGTCTACCCCGCAGTCCTCGTCTCACTCGTCGATTCCATAGGCCAGCCGACTATCGCCTTCAACGACACCACCGTGCTGCTGACCTCCTCGTCCGACGGCGTCGGAAGGGTTCAGAGTTCGGTCATGATAGCCAGCGGGAGAGCCTTCACGGCTGCCAACTTTACCACGACCAGCGCCCCCGGGACAACGACGATAACTGCGACGGCGGCGGGGCTTCGGACTGCCTCGGCCACGGTAACGACAGTCATCGCGGTGGGATACCCGACGCATCTGAGTATTATCGCACTCCCGGATACGGTTCCGGCGCGAGGCGCCGGTAGGTTGGAGATTGAGCTTCAGGACGACCTCGGTCTTCCCGCGAAAGCCATCTCCGACACTACTGTCTCTCTCTTCTCATCGAATACGAAGGTCTTGAATGTAACCCAGTCTACCGTGCTCATTACTTCGGGAGAGTTCGTTCAGTTGGCAGACTACACGACGGGTCTCGTTCCCGGCTCTGCCTCCGTGACAGCTTCTGCCTCGGGTTTCGCCTCCGGAGTAACCACTCTCCCCGGCGTCACCGTCTTGGGGCTGGCCCCCTTGGCCTTGAAGTTGTACGCGCAGCCCGACAAGATGGTTCAGTGTGTCCTCCCGGCAACTTCTTGCACCGGACGTCTCGTCATAGCGCTCACGGACCTCACTGGGAATCCGGCGAGGGCACAGCGAGACATAACCGTCCAGATCCGCTCTGCCAATAACACTGTCATAACCGCTCCGCCCTCCGTCGTCATCAAAGCGGGGAACATATCCGTCGTGAGCTCATATACCGCGTTAGCTACGGCGGCCAGCTCCGGGCAGGCCGTCGTCGCCGTCTCCTCACCTGGCCTCAAATCCGACTTCTCGACGATAAACACTTACAAACCGGTTGGTCTGCCAACTCAGCTGACCCTCTTCGTTGGTCCAAATCCACTCCCCGCTGACCATCGTTCATACAGCTCAGTCGAGGTATCACTCTTGAATAGTGCGGGTCTACCTACGGTGAGTCAATCCGGAGATACGGGCGTGACCATCACCTCATCGATCGTTGGGGTAGGCAACTTCAGCGGTATCACGCTCACCGTTCCCAGCGGGAGCAATTTCCAGGCGACCTCCTTCACTTCGACATTCGTCGTTGGATCGACCACCCTCACAGCGACGGGTCAAAATCTCCAGCCTATCCAGGGTCAACTCTCGACTTTCGGCTCGCTCCCTTCGAAGGTCGTGCTCAAAGCGATTACTCCAACTCTCCCGGCTGACGGTTCCACTCACCCGGCGCTAGTGGTCTTGCTGGAAGATTCTTCGAACACGCCGGCGATTACCCCGACTTCCATTCATGTCAACATTTCGTCCTCACAGAGGGGGGTAGTCAGGGTCGCCTCCGTGACGATAGGGGCGGGTCAAACCTTCTCGATCGTCAACGTCGACACGGGAACTGTCGCGGGTACCACCAGTGTGACTGCGCTGGTGTCTACGCTCACCACAGGGTTAACCGTCTCGACTGTCTCACTACAGACAGTTGTTCCAGCTCCTTCCTCTCTAGCGGCGTTCGCGCTAACGAAGATAGTGCTACCCACCGCGAAGGAGCACCCTGTCTTCGGGGTACAGCTTCAGGACTCGCTCGGGAATCCAGCGAGGGCGAGGGTAACGACGAACGTCACGGTCACATCGTCGAACACTACAGTCATTAGCAAGTCTTTCACAATCTCCTTGAAGGGAGGGCAGGACTACGTCATCAGTCGGCTGAGCATTCTAGCTGCGGGTGCGACCCAGCTCACTGTCTCCTCCGAAGGGCTGGCCGCCGCCGTGATTCCCATCACCGTCATAGCGTATCCTCTTCAGGCAACGCTTTCTGCCTCCCCTCCTACCATCTTCACCAACCAGACATCGACTGTCGTAGCGAATGTCGTTTTGGCGGGGAAGGGTTTCCCTGGCGCGAAGATCGGCTGGCTGGTTCACTCCGGGTCGCTTAGCTCTCCGAACTCGACGACCGACAGAAATGGACAAGCCACGGTGACATTCTCGCCGAAGGCCCCCGGGGTCGGGTCGGTCACCGCTATCATATCGGGCGGCGCGTTCGGCATTCGCAACTATACCACAGCGATAGTCGTGCTTTCGACGTCATCAACATCAAAGTCCTTCACTACGTCTCTGACTCAGCTCCTCTTCTCCTTCCCCTACAATCTCGTCCTGGGTGGGGGAATAGTCGCGATAATTGTGGTCGCAATCCTGCGAATAAGAGGTCGCCACGCGGGTGAGGAGATTGCGACGGATGAAGCAGGCATAGAGTAGCCGAATAGGAAAAGGCCAGAGAAAGGAACCCCACTTCAAGGGGTGGATTGAATTCAGCCCTTGAAGAAGCCCACGACGAGCCCAATGATGAAGGTGAGGGAAGAGTAGGGGAGGTACCCCGCAATCTGCCTAACCTTGTCCGTGTACGTTGACCCCGTCCTGAAGAGCGAAACCACTGGCCCGATGATTTGTTGCGGCGAAATCATTCCGAGGACGATCAGGAGCAACACGAGCACCCCCGCGGCCACAGCCACCTTGAAGATTCCTTTCGCGATTGTTCCCACCAGAAAACCGAGAATCAGCGGAACGAGGAGCGCCGCTAGGAAGGTAGTTGATCCATCTGGTGGGAGGAGCGTAACCATCTGCTGATTCTTCAACCGAGACATCTTAAGAATTTTGTTCCATCGTATCGTAGCATGATAGTCACGGGTGTGATTGCTTTCGTCTCGTCGCGTAACCCTCCCGGTCGCAATATCCTTCACGCCCTCGCGAAGTGTCATGGCAGGAGAAGCCGACGCTAGTCATGCTCTAGTCGGAGATATTACGTCCTTCAAGTGAACTCGGCGCATGGCAAGGGACCCCAGCCCCGGGTAATCGTGCTACTTAGAGGGCCATGTGGGTATACTGCTCGCCGACTTATTCCGGGACGGGCCAGTGGGTCGCTCTCAAGCGTAACGGTCATCTGCGGGTTTTTTTCAAACCAGCAACCACCAAGTGGATCGTGGCATTTATGGCGCTGCGGAAGGCTGGGACCCAACAACCGCCCGCTGAGAATAGCGGCAAAAGTTGAGTTCGTCTGGCCAACTTGGCGCCGGAGGCTGGGCCACCTACTTTCCTCGGTCAGGGGCCGAACGAGAGGGAATCGGAGAGAGGAGCTTTCTGGACGTTCACACTCGTCTTCTGAGGCCGACGGACCGGTTTCCCAACCGGAGGAGGGAGATTGACATCATGAGTGTCCAGAGTATCAGGAGAATGTTCCCTAGGATTACGACGGCGTCTGGAATTCCCAGAGGGATTCCCAATGTGTTGAAAAACTGATAGAGTCCCACGACCAGGGAGGACCAGCCGAGCCAGTGAGCGAAAACCCCAGTCCTCAGGATCACCAACCCAAGGAGAAGAACGTAGCCCCCTTCAATCCAGTATAGGAGGGAGCTGTAGAGGACGTCATAGACTCTGTAGACAACTACCGCCGAGACTTCAAGTGCTATCCGAGTTGAATTGTCTGCCACAACCCCGTGCTGCGCCGTGATACTTACCAGGGTCCACTGCAAGGCGGTCCGGGTCAGCAGGACCGGCACCTCCATGAATGCGACCGCCACGGCAGCGAGCAGAAAGATGCTCATACCAGCGGAGGCAGCCGCGTCCCGAAGCGCTAAGTAGATTCCTAGGATGAACAAGACGAAGAGAATGAAGACTCCGGCGGGCCAGAAGGTGCCCACCAGGGCGGGGTTGCTGTAGGCCGCGAGCAGCGAGCCCAGACTCGAACTTCCAGAAAGCCTTGGACCGGATATTACGTACGGAAAGGCTATCTCGAGAAGTACAACCTGAAGGACGGTTGCGAGACCGCAGATTCCCGCAACTGTGTTGTTCGAGACCAACGTGAAAGGTTGGGAGTCTGAGCTCTTAAATGCTGTTCCGTGATGGCGACACTCAGGGCAGCTGCCTAGTCCACTAAGCAGACGCCCCTATTGCGTGTTCGGAGGGGCCCGAAGATCACATCAGTTCTTCAAACTCAAGGTTCACAAGAATCCCAGGGTCGGAAGAGGGCGAGCAGAGGAGCAGGGAGTCCACTTGAGGGCGAAAGGGGAAGTCGCCGTCCCGTCAGCTTTCCGCTGCCGCCCATGCATCTTACTCATCGTCCTACAGTGAACGGATTCGTAGTAAGGATTCAGTATCAATCTCACTTAACTACCGAAGTTGAGATTACACGTCAAAATGAGGGCAGCAGGCAGCGGGGAGTCGAGTTCAGTTGTGGATTTCGGCCAAAATCGTTATTTTCAGAAAAGGGAGTGAATACCCATTTGATACTTACTCAGAGAGCCAGACGGAGGCGTGCAGTATCGGAATTAACGGGAGTCTTGCTCTCCCTGGGCGTGACCCTCACTGCGGGGGCGGCTGTGTGGGCGTTCGCAAGGAGTCAGGCGGGCGTCCAAGAGCAACAACTGGGGACCGCCTTCAACAGCAACGTGAACGCCCTGAATGAGCAATTTGTTGTAGCGCAGGTCGTCTATGCGGCGAGCTCGATTACAATCTACATCTACAACAGCGGTCAGGCCCCGGTCCAATTCTCGCAAATAGAGGTCTACAACTCCACAAGAACCAAGATCGACCTAACGTTCACTGCCACGAAGGTGACGGACCTAAATCACGTGGGGACGTGCTCTGTGACTCCGCCCGGTGCGCTCGAGTCCACTCTTCTCGGCGGGTCCCCGACAAGCTTCACTGTGAACGGTGGGACGGTCTCAGCCATCACCCTGACCTTTCCGGGTTGCTATACTGGAACATTCAAGTCGGGTTTCACGTACTTCCTGAACGTCTTGGGGCGTTACGGTAACACGGCGACTTATTTCCAGGCGATGTAGCGAATTGAGCCTCAAGGGCGAATCGCGCACGAAGAGGCGCGCGGTATCGGGAGTCGTCTCTGGGCTGATGCTCTTCAGCATGCTATTCACGGTTGGGACTGGTTATTTCATGTTCGTGATCAACGGAGAATCCCAGTACAGTCAAGCGCTGGTCAACAGGACGCAAGGCTTGCAATCACAGCTGGTTGAAAGTTTGAGGATCACCCCAGCATCGGGGGCGAGCGCTCACCTCGTCTTCACCGCGACGAACGTCGGTGGCACGGCCGCGAACATCACAGACGTCTTCGTCTTGGACCCCAGCGGCGTCACGCACACCTACGGCTTGGGGTTTGGTGGCTCGAACACAACGCCCGCCCTGCCCGGAGGCGTTACGCCGCAGAAGACATCCGCGTCGTACGACACGGGCATCACGATCGTGCCGGGAACTTACACGATAAAGGTCATCACCCACAGAGGAAACGCC
>Ga0209157_1003012_pt1 | contig 13167 bp, 8 predicted proteins | sample GraSoiAngelo_135_FD_185892 | JGI IMG/M metagenome (GOLD analysis project Ga0209157, IMG submission 185892) | Grasslands soil microbial communities from the Angelo Coastal Reserve, California, USA - 14_0929_05_40cm (SPAdes) (version 2) | ecosystem: Environmental > Terrestrial > Soil > Grasslands ... | reverse complement strand
CCTGATCGAGGACATGATCGAGAAGGCCGGGGCCGACGGCGTGGTCGAGTTCTGGCAGCGGGTCGGGGACAACCTCGCGAGCCGCATGGGGAAGGAGGCGTACCTCGGGTGGACGTCCTTCAACGTGGCCGTGCGCGAGGCCCGGACGGCCTTCAGCATCGAGGGCGAGGTGACGCCGCTCACGGACATGGCCATCACGGATGTCGACGGCGACGTCGCCGGGTACCTGTACGCGATGCGGCAGTGCTGCTACGTCCCGACGATCTTCCGCACTCGGTTCGCGGTCGGCCGGATGAGCCCGGCGGACCAGGTCGTGACGGACGAGTACAACGAGAACGTGCACAACATCGCGGTCTGCAACTTCTGCGTGTTCCACGAGCGATTCCGGGAGGAAATCGCGAAGAACATCTCGGTGGCGGGGAACTCGCTCGCCTGCTTCCTCCTCGCCACGCGCGGCTGGAGCGGAGAGACGAAGATCTCCTCGAAGAACGTGGCGCAGGTGAACATCAACGAGGACCATATGCGCGCCCTCCTGCGGAACTACGAGTGCGTCTATGCGCTCGTCATGCGCGGCGCGCGGATCAAGGGGGAACGCTGAGATGGCGTCCGAATCCCGGATGCCGGAGAGCAATCCGTTCGTCGAGATCGCGACGCATCTGTTCCTGGAGGATATCGCCACGAAGGTCGGCATCGCGGGGCTCAACAACTACCTCGTGTCCCTGGCGAAAAATCTCGCGGCCGCGATGCCAAAGGAGGAGTACGCGAGCTGGTCGGAGTTCCTGTCCGCCCTGTCGACGGGCCAGTCGATCCTCTCGACCTTCGAGGAAGTCCGTCCGATTACGGAGCACTGCATGTCCACGTTCCGTTCCCCGTTCGAGCGCGGTTGGCGGGAGTACGCGAAGCGCGTCGGGGCGTTCGCACCGGTCCACCGGGAGGTGGCGCGATACTACAACCACAAGGTGCGGCCCACGGCCGTCACGTCGATGCATGTCGTCCTGCACACGTTCCGGGAAGCGGCGGCGGCCCGCGTCCATGTGGGCCACGACGGCGTCCGCTATGAGCCGGTGGCCTCGGCCTGGGTCGACGGCGAGGTCCAGCTCCCGGACGGGCCGAACCTGGAGTCGCTGTTGAAGCGCGCCGGTATCTCCCGCACGAAACTCGGCATGCTGATGCGGAACCACTCGGACGTCTGGCTCCTCGAGCCCGCATGACTATGCGCGTTTCCTCCGACGGAGGGCGATGGTCAGGAGCATGACGGGCACGAACACGCCGATCCCGATCAGGACCGTCCAGGCGGTGCTCAGCGGCGCGGTGCCGCGGTAGAACAGGCTCGTGGCGACCGCCTCTCCTTTCGCGGGGTCGATGATCCCGTTCCCGTCCAGATCCGCCTCGACGCGCACCTGATGGGTCCCCGGTTGGAGTCCCGAGGGTAAGTAGGCGAACGTTTCCGTGACCTGGGCTCCCGGATTGAGTCGAGCGATCTTCCGGGTGCCGGCGAGGGCGCCGTCGACGTAGAACCGCACCGTCACGTTCACCGCGGCGGTGGTCCCGTCGTTCCGGAATGTGGCGCTCAGCACGATCGGCGTGATGATGCTGATCGCTTTCTCTGCGGTCGTATTCTCGTACGTCGAGCCGGCCAGGGACGCGACCTGGACCACGAGGGTCACAGTCCCTTCGGTCGGTGGCGCGGTGACGTTCAGGGTGAACGTGGTCCGGTTGCCGGTCGTGGTCGTCGGACTCGCGGCGGTCGGTAGGCCGCCTCCGTTGAGGTGCCACCGGACGGTGTACGTGACCGCACCGGTCGGCCCGCCATTGATCGTGAGGTTGTACGCGCTCACCTGACTCGGCGCCAAAGCGGGCGGTCCCGTGATCGTCCCGAAGATGGGCCCTTGGGCGGCCTCGGGAGCGAGGACGAGGGCAAAGACCGCGGCGAGGATCGCTAGAGCCATCGGCCCCGACTTCCGCGTCGTTCATCGCCTCCGCCGCGAGAGGAACAGCCCGACCCCGACGGCCGCGATCGCGCCGACGATGACGGCGATGAGCGGCAGGTTCAGCGGCGGCGACGGCGTGATGTCCGGCCCGCTCACCGTCGCGCCGGGAGACGCGAGGACTGGGAGTTGAAGGGTAAACGTCTTCGACGCCGAGACGGCCATCGAGTCCTGCGCGGTCACCGTGAGGGCGACGGACGCCCCGCTCGGGCCGCCGGTGGACTGAGCCCGCAGGCCCACCTTGACCGTGCTCGTCGCCTCCACGGTGAGGTTCGAGAGGGTCGCGCCGACCGGCGACCCTCCGCTCGGGATCAGGGTCACGGACCATCCGAACGCCGCGAGATCGTCGGGATTCGTGATCGCCAACGTGACCGTCTCGCGCGCGTTGCCGGAGTTCGTCACGAGGAGGGTGTAGTTCAGAATTCGCCCGTCGAAGACGGGCGCCGCGGTGTCGAGGCCGAGGCTCAGGCCGCGCACGCGCAGGATGTCCACCTGGACGTCGACGCTCCCCAGGTTCGTGCCGTCCGTCGTCGAGGTCGCGACGATCTTGATCGTGCCGTGGTCCAGGAGTGCGTTCGCCGGGCTCTGGATCGTGACCTGGACGGAGGCGCTGCTCGCTGCGTTGCCGAAGCCCAGGGATACCGAGCCCGGCGCGAACGTGAACTGCCAATCTCCCGGTTGCCCCCCGAAGGCGACATTCTCGGCGACGTTCCCCGTGTTGCGCGCGACGATCGTGTACGACACGGAGTCGCCGGCCACGATCGTCCGGCGCTGGGACGCGTCCCACGTCAGCGTGGCGGACCGGCTGACGACCTTGGTGAGCGCCACGTTCGCAATCGTGTCCGCGCTGACGACGACGGACATCGCCGCGCGGTAGACGACCGGAAGGCCGTTCTCCGTGGCCGACGTCGAAGCGGACATCGTATACACGCCCGCCGGGACGAGCACTTGGAACGCGCCGCTCGCGTCCGAAGTCGTGTCCAGCTCCGCGCCCGACTGGATCGTGACGGGGATCGACACCGGCACACCCGAGGGATTCCGGACGGTGCCGGACAACAGGAATCCCTGCGAGAGGGGCAGGTCGCGCGCGAACGACGTCGCGTGAGGCACCGTGATCCGGGCGAGGACTACGGCGCTTCCGAACGACCGCGTCACATAGACGTCGTACGTTCCCGGTGCCAACGGCACGGTGTACGAACCGCTCGAGTCCGCGGTCGCTTGGGCCGAGATCGCGCCGCCCCCGCGACCGGTGAGCGTGATGACGGCCGACACACCCGAGCCACTGAGGGTCGCGGTGCCCGAGACCGTCGTATTGTCGAAGGTCCGCGTGACCACGAGGTCCAGGCTCAAGGACGTCTGGCCCGGCGTGACCGTCGCGGTGCCGGCGAACGAATATCGATAGAATCGGGACACGCCGCTTTCCGTGGCATTGGTCGTCCCCGTCAGGGTGACGGTGTAGTTCCCGGGGACGAGGAACGCGGTGTAGGCGCCGAAGTCATCGGTCGACACGGACAACGAACCGCCCTCGTTCCGGACGAACGACACGGGCATGGGTCCGGGGACCGGGACGCCATTGAGGAGGGCCCTCCCGGAAACCGTCGTCGCCTTCAGGAGCGGGAAGCTGAGGTTCGTCGCGGACGGTATCGCCGCCATCGACATGAACGCGTACTCATCGGCGCCGATCATCCCGCTTCCGGTGACGGCGTACGACCCGGGGATTAGGTAGACCTCGAATCCGGTCGCCGTCGCGTCCACCGCCCGGCGGTCCGGACCATCGAATGTGAGTGCCGCGGCTCGGGCCGTCCCGTTGAGCGTCACGTTCCCGATGACGAGGTTCCGGGCCACGATGTTGATGTCGTACGACAGCGTGCCTTCGCCGACCGTCGCGACGATCCGGTCCGTGCCTTGGTTCTGATACCGCATGGCCCGGGTCGAGGAGACGTTCTCGTCCACGACGAGCGCGTACGTCCCCGGGACGAGGCCGAAGCCGTATCCGCCGTTCGAATCCGTCTGGGTCACGCTGCCGACCGCGCCGTTCCCGAGGGGAACCGCGGTGACGGTCACCGGGTGGCTGAGGACCGCCGATCCGTTCACGAGGACGCTCCCCTGGACTTGGACGGGGACCGGCGTGAGGGCGATCGGCATCAGGGTGCGGAGCTGAATCGGGGACGAGGATCCGATCGGGCGGTCGGCAAACCCGGCCGCAGTCACGAGTCCGGCGTACGTCCGGTTGGCGAACAGCGGGATCCGGAACTCGCCGGTCCCGTTCGTCGTGAAGACGATGTGTGCGCCGCGGTCGTCCGTCAGGCTGACGGGAGCCCCGGCGATCGCCTCGCCCGGATTCACCGCGCTGTTCCGGTTCACGTCGCGGTAGACGGTCCATCCGACCGTTTCCGACGTGGTGACGAGGGCGATGTTGAGGCGGGTCGTCCCCGTCAGGGTGACGCTCGCGAAAGACGCGCCCGCCTGGTTGAACGCCTCGAGATCGTACGTCCCGACCGGGAGGAATGTGAAATATCCTCCGGCCGGGTCGGTCTGGAGCCAGACCTGGCCGGCCACGTTCGCGAGGGCCACCGTCGCGCCCGGATTCCGGACCGCCGGGTTCGCGTCGCTCACGGTGCCGCTCAGCCGGACGCCTTGCACGAACATCGCGTCGAACGAGGTCGTGCTCCCACGGGCCACGACGACGCGACCCAACGTCGCGTACAACAGGTTCGAGGCGTAGAAGCGTCCGCTGACGAACCACTCCCCTGCCGGGAGTCGGATCGAGTACCGCGCGTTCGCATCGGACGTCGTCTGGCGGATCGTCCGCGGCTCCGACGCGGACTGGAAGCTCAGGGTCGCGAACGGCTGCGCCGTGCCGAACAAGGTGGTGGTGCCGGAGACGGTCCCGACGGGAAGAAGCGTAATGTTCAGCGACTGGTCCGCATTCGCGGCGCGGATGCGCGTCGGGATCGACGCGAGGTCTCCATCCGTCGCCGTGAGGGTGTAGTTCCCCACAAGGAGCGGGCGCACGAGGAACGAGCCGTCCGCCGCCGAGGTGACGGGAATGATCGTGGAGTTCGTCTCATCGAGGAATTCCATCTGAGCCGACGGCTCGACCCCGCCAAGACTCGAGACCGTGAATCCGCGGACCGCCGCATACGGCACGGCGATCCCTTGGGTCGCGTCGGTCTGCGTGATCGTCAGGGTCGCGGCGGTCAACGTGCGTCCGTTCAACCCGATCGACACGCGATACGAGCCTTCGGGCAGACCCGCGACCGTGTAGGTCCCGTCGTTCGCCGACGTAGCAGTGCGGCTGTAAGCGAACAACGCATGCGTGAGCGTGATGGTGGCGCCCGGCGCGGAGATGTCTGTCGCCCCGAACGAGCCGTCCCGGTTCAGGTCGAAGAAGACGGTGCCTTGGGCGGCGTGGGAGGCCACGTGGAAGTCCCGCGTGATCATCCAGTCCGGAATCCCGTCCCCGTTTGCGTCGGCGGGCATGCGCATCGCCTGGTCGATTGTCACGGGGAGCGTCACGGACGCCAAGGAGCGAGATCCGACCAGGGTCGTCCGGGTCAGGTTGCCGATCGACGCGGTGATCGTTACGTTCCCGAAGGGGATGATCGCGCTGTAATGGCCTTGCGCGTCGCTCTGCGTGACGTAGTGCGGCGTGCCGAGTTCGTCCGTCACCGTGACCCAGACGTGGGGGAGCGGCGTCGACCCGGCGTACACGGTCCCGTTCACGACCGCGCCGTCGTAGTATCGGAGGAACACGACCCCGTTCGCGACCGTGGACTGCGTGCTCAGGTCGACGGCTCCTTTGAGGCTCCCGGCCTGGATGGCGGACTGCATCCGCTGCGCCTGGTCGAAGTTCATCGCCTGCCATGCGGTCGTGTGGTTCCCCGGATCGGGGAACGGATTGTAGTACGCGGTCCGGTACACGACCCGCCAGTGGGTGAGGTTCCACGCGGGGACCGGCGGATTGGCCTGAAGGGCCTGGCTGAAACCCGGGATGCCGGTGTCCATCGAGTTGAGGTCCTTCGGTGAATAGCCGATGTAGGCCCGGTAGAACATCGAGTTGTAGAACATCGATTGGTACTGGATCGTCGGGTTGCCTTGGATCTGATCGCCCGGAGCGACGAACTGGATCGGGATGTTCGAGCCGCGGTTCGTGTTCGCGAGGATCTGGAAGAATTCGAATGGCAAGACGCGGCCGTCCGGCAGGTTGATGACGCGGTGGTCCGACAGCTTCGCGGGCGCGTAGAAGATCCCCGTGTTCGAGCCGCTGATTGGGAACAGCCGCGCATCGACCGCGAAGTAGCCGATGTCCCATCCTGTCGCGCCTCGGACGTCGTGGTACAACGAAACGATGCGGTCCTCGCTCATCCGGCGGGTGAAGAGGCTCGTCAAGAAAATGTACTGGGCGTTGAGATATTGGAGATCCGGCGCCCACAATCCGAACGTGACCGGGTCGGCGAGGACGACCGAGATGTAATCTTGGGGCCGCGCGAAGACGCTCCGGATCGTCTCGACCGGAAGGCCCGCGTCTTGGAGGACCGCCTTCACGGCGGGCCGGAAGTCCCCGTGGTGCGTGACGAAGTCCCCCTCCAAGAGTCGAATCGTGAGGATGGCGATCCCAGCCGTCTCGTTCTGCGCCGTGATGAATTGGCCGGCGATCGCGACGCCGTCCTGGAAGTTGTCCGCCACGGTCGGGTGGGCTCCGCGGTCGACGGCCTCGAAGCCATAGTCCCACCACGAGAGGTACGCAGGGCGGAGCTCCGGGGGCGTATTCGAGTCCTGGGTCGCAAACCACTCCCACGCCGCCGGATAGTAGTCGGTCGGTTTCGGGATGCTGTAGCCGAACGCCCCGAAATAGAACGGCGCTCCGCTGCTCGGATTGTAGCCGGGCCGCAGGAACGAGGGCACGAGATTCGCGACCTGCTGATCGTATTGGGTCTTGAGCTCGAAGGGGATCGAGGCGTCGACGGCCCACCAGACGTTGGGCAGGACGACCAGGAATACGATTCCGAGGACGACGAGGACGTGACGCGGCTTGAGCGACTTCCGGACCGCATTCCGCCAGCTGCCGGCCGCGAGCGACCGGTAGGTGCGGCGCATCGTGGTGAAGTCCGCGCGGACGAGGACCTGGTCGATTGCGTACCCCGCGCTGAGCGCGAACGCGGGCGAGGCGTTGAAGATGAACCGCGCGGCCGTGATCGCCATGAAGATCGCGGCGAAGGCCCACACGACGACGAGGCTGTACGCGGGCTCCCGGCGCCGCGGAATCTGCCAGAGCAGATATGCGACCGCGAGGAGGCTCATGCCGAACGTGAACAGGCCGAAGGACAGGATCATCTGCGACATGCCGGGCGACTGGTCCTCCGCGATCGTCGTGACGACCTTCGTCTGGACGAAGTACCCCGCGCCGGTGAAGAACGCGCTCGCCAGCGTCGGGTTGACGAGGACGCCGATCCCGAAGCCGACGGCTCCGGCGATCAGGGTGCTCGGGATCACGAGCGTCCACGGGTAGTCCCGGGTCACCGTGAAGGCGAGGCCGAGGACGAATGCCGCGAAGAACAGGTACGCGGGGACGTCGAACCATACGCGGATCTGCCCGCGGACGAGGTACCACTGGAAGGCGAGGGCGAGAGGCGTCGCGAGGGCGAGCGTGAACAGGATCCATGTCCCCATCGTGTCGTCGTTCCGGAAGCGGGCGAGGAACAGCTCGACCGCGAACCAGACGATCAGGATCACGCTGACGTACGCCCAGCCTTGCCAAGCGAGGGCAATGACCGCGACGCACAGCCCGGCGAGGAGTGCGTACAGCACGCTGTTGCGGTTCTCCCGGAAGAAGCCGCGCAGGCCCGGCGTGATCGAATCCCGTCGAAACCAATTCTCGACCCATCGCTTGCGGTTCATCGTCTTCAACGCGCGGAGGAAGAAATAGAACGTCGAGACGACGAAGAACAGCGTGAACGCATCGTGATCGGCATCGGTCGAGGCGCTCCGCTGGAGATGTCCGACGCTGATCGCGAGCAACAGCGCGGCGACGAGCCCGGCCCGCCGGCCGAACGCCTCTTTCGCCAGCGCGTATGTCGGGAAGACCGTCAGGGCGCCGAAGAGGCCCGTGCTGAACAGGAACGTGAGCATGACCGCTTTCCACGCGTCCCCGAACACCGGCGCGAAGAGCCGGCCCACCAGGAGGGAGAACCACGGGAAGAGCGGCGGACGCGGATTCGGCAGGGTGAACGGATAACTCAGCATCGGATCCCTGCCCAGGTCCCTTCCCGTCTGGAACGAATAACAAAGGGCGCGATGCCAGTAGTACGAGTCCGATCCGCCAGAGAAGGCCGGCGTGGAGATCGTGTCGCAGTTGATATTCGGTTGATTGAAGGCGAGGCCGGCGACGAAGTAGACGCGGAGGAACAGCGCGACGCCGAAGATCAAAACGAGGACCGCAGCGGTCCGCCAGTGCGTGCGGAGCCAGCCTTTCCCATCGTCCAAGACTCGACAAACCTCCGGGAGGTTGCGCCCATGAGGGAACGCCTATATAGGCATTGTCGGGAATTCTCGGAGGGCGCAATCCTCCCGATGGAGCCGGCCGACAAGAGGCTTTTGGAACGGCCCTCGGACGCAACGGCGCGCGATGGCCTTAAGTCGGACGCTCACGTTCCCGCGAGGGATGAAGCGAGACCTCATGGAAATCCTGTGCTGCCCCGTGTGCAAGGGGGATCTGGAGCTCCGGGTCGATGTCGAGAAAGACGAGATCCTCGAAGGCTCGCTCTTCTGCAAGCACTGCAACCATCGGTACGAGATCAAGGATGGAATCCCGGACCTGTTGCCCCCAGACTTCAAGTGACACGGGATGCCCAGCGCACACACTGTCATACCATACCAATCCGGAGTCCGTTGCGACGGGACGTTCGTCGACTCGGCGAGCAACTGCCCGTGCCCGAATGTAACCCTAACCGTAAAATACGGGAGGCGTTCGTGGGAGCGGGCGGTCATCGCATGACCAAATCTAAGGCGATAAAGACAAACCGAGACCGGACGCCGGGCTCGATCTCGATGGGCCATCCGGCTTCTTGGCTCATGTCGAAAAGAGGGAGTCTAGCTGACGGCCCGTTGCTGGAACCGCTCGTTCATGAATCGGACTTGAGCGGGTAGACGAGGATGGCCTCGAGAGGGTGACGAGGGTGACGCGGGTGACGAGGTGAGTGGGTCCCGAGGCGTTCTACGAGCGGCCCTCATCACGGCCCCATTCGCCGCAGCGGATGGCGTGATCCTCTACTTCGGCACGCAGCCCTCTTGGACCTTCGTCCACCGATGGGTCCTGATGGCCGCGGGCATCGGGTCCGGAATCGGCTGGGCGACCCTCATGATGAGCACAGCCAGTTCAAGCAAGCGCACCTCCAGCGGCTTCAAATGAAATCCGCTTGGGCACGGACCACGCCCGCGCTGTCGCCGGCCTGGGCGTACGCATCGAGCGGCTCTTGGTTCAACGCCAAGAACTGTCCACCCCACGTGAACTTCGAAAGGATCGCCCGCGCGTCCTCCGGGCGGCCGAAGATGACGAGCGCCGCGGCCAACGCCTCGACGGACGAGAGGACGAACGGCTTTCCATAGTTCACCGGGTTCGCGGCCAGGAGATAGGGCAAGGCACGGGCCACGGCTTGGGGGACCGTCGGAAACTTCCCCCGCTTCCAAGACACGTCGACGATGGCGAGGCCGCGACGTCCGGCGCGCGGCCCGTCCGCGGGAGAGAGCGCGCGATCCGCCTCGGGTGTCAGGAGGACGGCGCCGTTCGGCAAGGCCGATGGACGGGGGACGAAGGTCATGAGGCCCAACCGTTCGAGTCGGATGGACGTGCATTTCTTCGGGTCGCATTGCCCGGCATGGTACGCGACGAGGCGAATTGTTTGCAATCGAGGCTCTCCTAGGTTTTCGTGAACTCGGCGTAGAGCTGGAGTCCGAGCGGGAGCGGCCGCGTCCCCAGATGCGCCACGGAGCGCGACAAGGCCCGCGGAGTGATGTTCATCACGCGATCCGGGAGCGGGATCCGGTACGTGTAGCCCAGGTCCATCCGAAGGCCCGCGCGCGATCCCAATACCGCGACTTCGCGAAGCGTGAAGCCTTCGCGGCGGTGGCGGTCCGGATGGCCTTCCGACCCTGCGGCCGCTTGGCCGTGCAGGAGGTCCGGGTGCAACGTTGCCTGCGTCATGGAGGCGGCGAGCCGCGACACCGTGGCGTCCGGGAGAAGCCGCAAGAACCGATACGGCAGGGCCTGCGCATTCGGCGTCGTCATGAAGAATCGTCCTCCGGGTCGCAGGACGCGAGCGGCCTCGGAGAGCATGCGCCCCGGTTCGTCGAGGTGCTCCAGGACTTCGGTGGCTGCGACGGCGTCAAACGACTCGTTCCGATATGGCAAGGTTTCGGCGTCGGCGCGGACGATGTGAACGCGCGCCGCCGCGGCCGGATCTCGCGCCGCTTTCTTCGCGCGCACGGAGGAGACCCTTGTCTCGAGGATGTCCATCGCGACGACGTCGAAGCCGGCGCTCTCGGACAAGGTCAGGGAGAGGGCCCCATGGCCGCAGCCGATGTCGAGGACTCGCGTACTCGTCGGCCTACGCGAGGCCACAATGCCGGTCGCGAGGAGTCGCTGCCGCGAGAAATATTCCCATTTGACGTAGTCGGACGGCTGGATGAGATCGATGAGGACGCGGTCGATCCGGTCCTCCGCCGGGGTCCGAAGCTTCACGGATGGCGCGGAAGCGGCGCGTGCGCCATATAGGTGTCGTAACGCGTAGCCAACTCCGGCACTTGGGCACAAAACGTATGACCCGCGTCGGCGTTCCTTCCGATGCCACCGTGATGATTGAACCGACGCTGATCCGTGATGAATGATGGGCGATCTGAGTGGCCTCGATTTGTCAACGCGGAGGGTCGCGTGCACGGATGTTTTAAGTGCGAGGTACGCCGATGGGATTCCGGGATGCGCTCATGGTGAGCGGTTTCGACCTCCTCGGGCATAACCGCACGTTTCAAGTGCACTGGCTGAAGCGAGTCGTGGCGTTCTTCTTGGACCTGATCACGGTCTTCGCCCCGCTCTGGTCGTTCCTCTACCTCGAAGGCTTCCGGGCGCCGTGGGTCTACGGTGTCGCCGGTGGCGTCGTGCTGTACGCCTACTCGACCTTCTCGGAAGCGATCACTCGCACGACCATCGGGAAGTTCATCGTGGGCCTCGAGGTCCGATCCCTTCGCGGGCCGATGAGCTTGTCAAAAGCCGCGGTGCGGAACTTCCCGAAGCTGTTCTGGTTCGCCTTCCCGCTCCTCGACACCCTCGCGGGTCTCGTCGTCGATGGAGATCCGCGACAGCGGTGGTCCGACAAGATCCTCGGGACCACGGTGGCCCAGTCCCATCTGATCCATGTCCGCGTCCACCCGATCGAGGCGAGCGACGCCGGCGGGAGATAGCCGCACCGCACGGTTTTATAGCGTCGGCCCCTGATGCGCCTCCAGTGACGCCATGCTCTTTGTGACGCAGCTCAAGGTCCTCCCCGGTCAGTGGGAGGACGCGACCCGCCTGTTCAAGCACCCGAAGATCCCGAACAACGTCATGGTCCACGAGTTCCTCGGACTGCTCGGCAAGCCCGACGCGCTCGTGATTTTCGAAGCCGCCGATGCCGCGACGGCGGCCGACTTCATGGTCCAGTTCAGCCGCGTGACGGAAGCGACCACCTCGCTCGCACTTCCGATCGAAGAATTCAAGTGGACGTGGTAACCGCGTCCGGGGGCCGGGGCTCAGCTCAGGTGACAAACAGGAAAAGCGCTAGTGTCGCCTTGGAGGGAGAGGGTTGACGACACCAGCGCAACATCGTAACCGGCGAAATGCCGGGTCCGACGTCCCTTCCAAGGGGCGGGGATATTAACGGGTTATTGTACGCTGGTGAAATTGAGCTCGGGGGGTTGTCCCTAGAAAGGGAAGATCGCACGTGCGGTTGTATGCGTGTCGAGTCAATCGTGCTAGAAAAGGATCTGCGCCCGCTAGGCTCGCTGTCTGATCCCTCCGGTGGAGGTGCGGCTTCATCCTGCCATGCTCTCTGAGAATCCGGGATTAGTGTTGACCCGTCATGGGCGGGGGCTTTTCGGTCGGAGCTCACGCTGCGCGAAAAAGAAAATGAAGAAAGGGGAAAGGGGTTCGGTCTCATCGGAACTTTCCGGTGGCAAGGATGGTCGAGCCGTCGGAGAACTGGTACTGCGAGTCTGTTATGTACCAGGTCGTCTTGCAGAGAATTCGGTCGCCGACCTGGATGGAGGTCGCGCTCGAACTCACTTTCGACAGGCTGCATCCCGTTGCGCTGGTCAGCGACGCCAGTGTCGTTGCCGACAGGTTGTTGGATCCGTCGGGCTTAAAGATCGACAACGACGTCGTCGTGTACGGCTTCGACGACGGGGTGCTCGAAATGGTCATGATCCAGTTCGTCCCGTCGCCCGTCGTCACGCTGACGCCCATCGCTACCGGGGTTCCGCCTGGGCCGGTGATCAGGCCGGATACCATCACGTACAGCACCGCGGCCAGCACCACCGTAATCGCGACCATCAGGATGGTCGCAATCACAGGCGAAACGGCTGTCTCATCCTTGCGGATGATGCTCTTCATGGTTCTGTCCTCCTGCGGCACTTGCCGCACATTCTGCACGGGGGCCGAGCCGGTCTTAAACGTGTCGTGGTTAATATTCGAAGTTGAGAACGAGTAGATAAGCACCATCCTGGAGCAGAAAACCGGCCGATTTCATCGCGAGACCGACCCGATCCAGTGTCCCTAGGCTCATGAAGTCAGACCCCTAGTTCGACGGCTTCGTCGGACACGAGCACGAGCATGTTCCGAATCTCCTCCGTCTCGTATTCTTGCATCGAGATGATGACCGAGTAGGCGCCGCGGGCGCGCAGGTTGTTCACGAGGATGTGGAGGAACTCGCTCAGGATCTTCGTGTTGTTATGGATCGCGAGGCTGTTGATCGAGTCCAGCACGACGAGGGCGTTCCGGTCCGGGTTCTTGCGGAGGAGGAATTCGACCTTCAGCATGATGTTCTCGAGCATCGTCGGACTCTCGACGACGATCGAGTGGGGATGGCGCTTCGCCTGGGACATCATGATCTGCGTGATGCAGTCGACGAACCAGATGTGCTCCACCGGG
>Ga0209157_1003008_pt1 | contig 13170 bp, 10 predicted proteins | sample GraSoiAngelo_135_FD_185892 | JGI IMG/M metagenome (GOLD analysis project Ga0209157, IMG submission 185892) | Grasslands soil microbial communities from the Angelo Coastal Reserve, California, USA - 14_0929_05_40cm (SPAdes) (version 2) | ecosystem: Environmental > Terrestrial > Soil > Grasslands ... | reverse complement strand
CTCTTCAATGGATCGGGCGGCGGCGCCGCGGCGATCGTCTCGAGCCTCGAATATCTTCGTTTCGCCAGGGCGGGACTCCCGGTTCCCCCGGTGAGCGGCGTCACGATTCTCCTCGGCGCCCTGATCGGCGCCATCTCCTTCACCGGCAGCATCGTCGCGTTCGGGAAGCTGCAGGGCCTCGTGACCGAGCGCGCGGTGACGTATCCGCTTCAGAAGCCGATCAACTTCATCCTCTTCCTCGCCATCGTTGCCGCCTCGGCATGGCTCGTGGTGACGGGCCAGCCGGACGTGATGGTCTACGCGTGGTTCGCCGCGGCGGCGCTTCTCTTCGGAGTGATGTTCGTGATCCCCATCGGGGGCGGCGACATGCCGGTCGTCATCTCGCTCTTGAACTCCTTCACAGGCCTCGCGACCGCGGCGACAGGCTTCTCGCTCCACAACCACGTGCTCATCATCAGCGGGACGCTCGTCGGCGCTTCGGGAACCCTCCTCACCTACCTCATGTGCAAGGCGATGAACCGCCCGATCACGAACGTGCTCTTCGGCGCGTTCGGCGCGGTGGTGAAAGGGACGGGGGCGGCCGGCGCGGCACGCGCGGGCGCCATGGCAGGAAAGGGAGTCCGCGAGGTGTCGGTGGAGGACACGGCGACGATCCTCGCCTACGCCCGGTCGGTCATCGTGATCCCGGGCTACGGCCTCGCCGTCGCCCAGGCGCAGCACAGCGTCCGCGAGCTTGCGGACGTCCTGAAATCGCGCGGCGTCGACGTGAAATACGCGATCCATCCGGTCGCCGGGCGCATGCCGGGGCATATGAATGTGCTGCTCGCGGAAGCGAACGTACCCTATCAGGAGCTATACGACCTGGACGCGATCAATCCGGAGTTCGAGCGTGCAGACGTGGCGCTGATCATCGGCGCGAACGACGTCGTGAATCCCGCCGCGCGGAACGATCCCTCGAGTCCGATCTACGGGATGCCGATCCTGGACGCGGACAAGGCGAAGCACATCATCATCCTGAAACGGAGCATGAAACCCGGCTTCGCGGGGATCGAGAACGAGCTTTTCTACAACCCCAAGGCGATGATGCTATTCGGAGACGCGAAGGATACGGCCTCGAAGGTCGTCCATGCGGTCAAGACGGTGTAACCACCGGTTTGAAGCTCGTAACGTCGATGCCCTTCATTCCGCCCCGGGTCATGACGGCGCCCGTGACAGCCACGGTTTTCCCGACCATCGTCTTGAGCTTGTTGAATGCGTCGGGGTTGTCGTGATTCATCGTGATGAGGTAGACGGCTCCCTTGGCGGTGAGCAGGCCCATGGGCATCCCGCCGTTGACGCATTTCATCGCGCATTCTGCATGTTGGGCCCCGCGCGCCGCATGGCCGAGGTAACAGCCCGTATCCACGATTTCGCCGGTGAGCACGGCTGGTTTGTGGTTCGCCATCTCGTGGCCTAGAGCGGCAATCGGCAGTACGAGAAGCACCGCGAGCACAAGTGATCCTATCTTGCCTTTCATGTTAGCCCCCGTTTTGTGTATGAGACCCCCAACTCCTTTAGCCATTTCGGTGCCATATCGTGCCGCGCGGGGGTAACCTGCACGAAATCGTGGACGCGTGCGATTCTCACGAGCCGGCGTTGGAGCCGAACCAGGGGGTGCCATGGACGGTAACTCGAGAAAAGCGGGACGCGCGTTCGGACTGACTCTTCTGGCCGTGGCCCTGTTCGTGCCCACGGATGCCCTCCCGGCGGCGCTGCAGCACGCGAAGAACTACGTCCTCCCCGCCGCGGAGACGATTCACGACGATCTCTACGTCGGCGGCAGCGTGGTGGATATCCAAGGCACCGTGGACGGCGACCTGGTCGTGTTCGGTCAGACCATCACGGTGGGTGGAGCCGTGACCGGCGACGTGATCGCGGCGGGGCGGGACATCACGATCTCCGGCAGCGTGGGCGGAACGATTCGTGCCGCTGGGAGCACCGTCACGATCGAGGGCACGGTGGGTCACGACGTCGTGGCCGGATGCGGCACCATGGTGATCGGACCGCACGCCTCGGTGGGTCGCGACGTGCTCGGCGGATCCGGGAACGCGAGCTTTGGGGGACGCATATCGCGTGACGTGCGGGCGGGGGCGGGATCCGCCACCTTCTCCGGATCGGTCGGGGGGAACGTCGAGGTCGCGTCGAAGGAAGTGCGATTGACCGACGGCGCCGTACTGGAGCGCGATCTTATTTACACGAGCCGGCAGGCTCTCGAGAAGTCGCCGGGGGCCACCGTGCGCGGAAGGATCGAGCAGCGCATGCCGCGACATGCTGAGGAACGGCGAGGCCCGTTCGCGCACGTTGGTTTCGTGAGCGGGTGGGTCCGCGGCCTGGTCGGCTTCCTGATCTTGGGACTCCTCTTCTTCCTTCCCTTCACGGGCGCGGGGCGGCGAACCCTTGATACGCTCACGGGAGCGCCATGGTTGAGCCTCGGCCTGGGCACCTTGCTCGCTTGCGGCGTGCCCTTCGCGACGATGTTTCTCTTCCTTGTGGGGCTGGTCTTCGGCGGCTGGTGGCTCGCGCTGGGCGCGCTCGTGCTCTACTTCTTCGCGCTCGCGCTCGGATACGTGGTGACCGCGACCATGACCGGCCGGTGGTTGCTCACCCGTGCCGGCCGGGCGGGGCCGGGCTTCGCCTGGGCCCTCGTGCTCGGGCTCATCGCCCTGGGCCTCGTCACGGTCATTCCCTACCTCGGGAAGCTCGTCGGGCTGTTCGCCGCCCTCTTTGGACTCGGGGCCTTGGCTCTAGCTTGGGGGCGCGCGCGGCGCTCGGACCAGGGAGCGCCTCCAGCCTCGCGTCAGGCGCCGCCGGGCCCGGCGGCCAGCTCGATCATTTAAGGAGCCTTGAGAGCCTGCGGTCCTTGAGCGGCTTTCCGCCCGTCTGACAACCCGGACAGTAGAAGGTCTCGTGATCCACGAAGGAGACGCGCGCGATCGGTCGCCCGCATCGCGGGCACGGCTCCCCGGCGTGGTCGTGGACTAGGTAATGTTCCCTCGGCTCGCGCTGCGGCAGCTCGCCCGCCGCGCTCGCGCGCAGCTTTTCTATCTGCTCCTCGATCACGCGCAGGACCGAGGCGTGGAGCGCCTCGATCTCCACGGGGGAGAGGGCGCCCGTGAGCTTCATCGGCGAAAGCCGGGCCGCGTAAAGGATCTCGTCCGAGAGGCCATTTCCGATCCCCGCGATGGCCCGCTGATCGGTGAGCAATGTCTTGAGCCGCCGGGATCCGGCGCGCAGGGCGCTGGAAAACCTCTCGAGCGAAAGCTCGCCGCGTGAGGGATCGGCGCCGAGGCGCCCCAGCTCCTGCACGTCGGCGAGATCGTCCGCAAGCCAGAGCTTTGCCCTCTTCTCCTTCCCGTGCTCCACGAGCTTGAGCGCCGTTCCGTCATCGAAATCGATCCGCGCGGAAAGCTGCTTGGGCTGCTTGAGGCGGCGCCCTCCGGCGCTCTCGCCGCGGCTCTTCGCGCGGACCGCCGCCGGCGCTTCTTCCATCGCGATCCTCCCCGCACGCATGAGGTGGATCACGATCGCGCGCCGCGACTCGGTCTCGAGCGCGATGTACTTTCCCACCCGCGCGGGCAGGCTCAGGAACTCCCCGCTGAAGCTCTCGGGAGAGGGGGACGCCGTCTGGAGCAATGCCGGTTGGCGGATCCGAATCGACTCGATGCGCCGCCCGGAGACTCGGGCCGCGAGGTTCTCGGCCAGGATCTCGAGGAACGGAAGCTCGGGCACGAGCTATTCGAGGCGGGTAGCGAGAATGAGCTTGGAGAAAAGGGGTGGGCCGAGCGGGCGGATGAACCGGATGCCGAAACCCTCCTGGTTGATCCACCCCGAGATCGTTTCCGCCGGGTAGGCGCGGCCATGATCGAAGAGCACGTACATGAGGAGCGAGAACATCGTGCCTTCGGGGGGCTTTGTTTCGTCCGGCTCATTCATCATTCCGTGGACCAGGAGCGTGCCTCCGGGACGGAGCGCCTCGCGCGATTTCGCGAGGATGGTCCGGCAGACCTCCTCGCTCTCGGTTTGAAACAGATTCGAAAGCAGGACCGCGTCCACCGGGCCGGGGAACGGATCCTGCCGGTAGTCGCCGGTGCGATACGTAACCCGGTCCTCGAGCCCTTCGGCGGTCAGGATCTCGTGCGCGGCCTCGATCGTAGGCGCGAGATCGAGGAGGATCGCCTTCAAATCAGGGATCACGCGCGCGTATTCGGCGGCGAAGATCCCGGAACCGCCCGCGACATCGAGGAGGGTCGAGCCCGGCAGAAGCGGCGCCATCTCGACGAGGCGCCGAGCGGCTTGCCTGCTGTTCGTGTGCACCGCGCGGATGTAGTTCCTGACCCTGGCAGGGTCTCCCGCCAGGAGCGCGTCGCTCGAGAGCCTATGGAGCGGTACGCCTTCCTTTACGCCGCGGGCGAGATCGCCCCATGTGCGATAGAGATCCGCCGTCAGATCGAGCAAGCCGGTTGCGTCCCCGTCGACACCCGGCACGACAAATGGCGCGAGCTCGCGCGGGAGGACGTAGGTCGCTCCGTGCTTGTGGAGCAGGCCGAGCCCGACCAGCGCGTTCAAGAGGCGTTCCATTCCCCGAGGATCGGCTCCGCAGCGGCGGGCGACGTCGCCCGCGACCTGGGGCTTTTGGTGAATCGTCGGGAAGATGCCCAAAGAATGGGCTGCGAGCAGCGCGGCCGACGCCTGGTAGGCGTATAGGGTCCGGCGAAGGCTTACGATCGGCGACTCGTCCGCGGCCGCCATGGGACGCGGCGGGCCTTCTCCAGCGCGTTGCACGCCGACCCGATTCGGTCTGCGGTCTCGGTCGGGCCTAAGACCTGCGCGCGGTCCCGGACGCTCGTGCGGACGGGGCTCGCGATGAAGCGGCGCGCGGGGTCGTCCCCCACGGGGATGTGGGCCACGCTGCTGGTTCTGCACCAGGAATTCGAGCTCTTCGGGCGGGATTCTATTCCCGTACTGCGGATGCTCTTTGATGACAGGCTTGCCGCCGGCCCGCGGGTGCTGCGGTCTCTGGTGCGGCGACCGAGGAGGTCTCGGCGGCCCGCCGCTCCCGCGTCGGGGCCAATCCCGGTCCCCCGGCTTACCCGGGCGATGGGGCCGAGGGCCCCCTGGGCCCTTCCCCCAAGCGGGCTTCGCATGCGACTGCTTCGGTGAGGGCCAGCGCCTGGCGCCCCCCAGGTCCTCTTTTTGCTGGCCCCGCCGGATCGGCGGCGGCCCTTCGGGCCGGTCGGAGCGGAACGGACGCTGCGACGGAACCCGAGCCTGGGGGTCGGAATCCGGCCTCGGAGCCCTGCGGGCGGTGCGCTTGATTGGCTTCATAAGAAGGCCCGAATCATATCACGACGATCGGACTCAGGACAGGGAACCTCTCACGAGATCGCTCAGGAGTTTTCCGTCTCCTCGCCCCTGGGCGCGGGTCTGCACCTCTTTCATCACGCGCCCCATGTCCTTCATAGAGGTGGCTCCAAGCTCGGAGATCACCGAGCGGACCATGTCGCGCGATTCCGCCTCGGACAAGGTCGCCGGCAGATACTCCTCGACGACCTTGAGCTCGCCGGAAATCCTCTCCACGTCCTCCGCTTTTCCGAGCTTCTGATACTCGGCGATCGAATCCTTCAGTTTCTTGGCGTACGACTGGAAGGCCCGTATCGCGTCCGCGTCGGGCAACGTGTTGATGGAGACGTCCCGCTTCTTCTCGATGAGGATTTGGCTGCGAAGCATGCGGAGGGTCGAAAGCCGTGCTTGATCGCCGCCCTTCAAAGCCGCCTTCATGTCCTCGTTTAGACGATCCTCGAGCATCGTCGGGAGTATACCAGAATGTTGACAGGGTGATGAAAAGCCGCCAAACTGCCGCCTTCCAATCCCATCCCGTCGGTCTTCCGGAGGAAAAGAATGATCCGGTCTTGCGTCCGAGCCACGCTCAGCGTCGCCCTCGCGGCCGTTCTCGCCGCGTCCACGGCGCGCGTAGCTCTCGCGGTCGAGGAGCGCGTGTGGCTCTCGCTCGAAGCTGGAGCCGATTTGTACGACGCCGAGGAGGCGCTCCGCGATGCGCCAGCCTTCGGGTTGCGCGCGACGGGGTTTCTCAATCGGTGGGTGGGCGTCGAGGGCCTCTACCATCGAGCTTCGCCGGACCAGGACCCCACGACGCTGGGGAGCGCGACCGTCGCCCACTACGGCGCCGGTCTGATCCTCACACCCCAGCGTTACGCGTGGGCGCTCCCTTATGTCTACGGTGGGATTGGCTCCGTCAAGGTGGACCGTGATGGTTTCGCGGCCAAATCGAACAGCGCGTTCCACGGCGGCTTGGGAGCGGTGTTCCGCGCCGGCGAGAGACTCGGGATCCGATTGGACGCGAGAGACGTGAGCTACAAGCAGGAGAACGGACCCGGCCGCGCGACGCGGGTGAACGAGTTCCAGATCTCGAGCGGGATCACGGGTTTCTGGATTGGGCGGCCACGCGACACCGACGAGGACGGCGTGCCGGACAAGACCGACCGCTGCCCGGGAACTCCGAAGGGCGCCGTCGTGGACGCCGGCGGCTGTCCACTCGATACCGACAAGGACAAAGTCTTCGATGGGCTCGACAAGTGCGCGAGCACGCCGGAGGGAGCGGTGGTCGACGAGAAGGGGTGCCCGCTGGATTCCGACGGCGACGGAGTCTTCGACGGCATCGACAAGTGCCCGGACACCGCCAAGGGAATCCTGGTCGACGCTCAGGGATGTCCGATGGATAGCGACGGCGATCTCGTCTTCGACGGGCCGGACCAGTGCCCGAACACGCCGAAGGGCGCGAAGGTGGACACGAGCGGCTGCCCGTTCGACGCGGATTTGGACGGCGTTCCGGACGGGATCGATACCTGCCCCTTCACGCCGGCGGGCGTGGCTGTGAATGCGGGAGGGTGTCCGGTCGCTCTGTCCCCTTACGAACGTCAGCTTCTGGATGACTGGGTGATTCGCCTCACCGATATCGAGTTCGTCGTGGACTCGCTGCGGCTCACGCCGCAGGGCCAGGCCCGGATCGACGAAGTTGCGTCCGTGTTGGCGCAGTGGCCGATGCTCAAGTTGGAGGTTGGTGTCCATTCGGACAATCTGGGTGAGGACGCGAGACGCCAGTCGCAGAGTCAGCTGAGGGCTCGCGCGATCTTGCAGTACATCTACTCGAAGTACCCGAGCTTGAACGCGAAAAACTATTGGTACGTGGGTTACGGCGACACCCAGCCCATCGGATCGAACAAGACTGCGGAGGGACGCGCGATGAACCGCCGCGTCGAGTTCCGCCTCATGAACATGGATGCGTTGACAAAGGAGCGGGAACGGCGTGAGGCGCTCGGAACGACCCCGGTTCCTCCGGCGCCAGGCCTGCCTCGGAAGGCACAAGAGCAGTCGACGCAGGAGCCGGCGCCGGCTCCACCGCCGGCATCCACGACTCCCGCTCCGCCCGGGCAGACCCCAGCGCCCGCCGCGGCCAAGGAACCAGCTCCGCCGATCCCGCCGGCGCCGACCCCACCGGACTCCACACGGACGGCACCGTCGCCGGATTCCACACGGCCGGCGCCGACCCCGCCGGACTCCATACCGCCGGCACATTCACCACCGGATTCGATGGCGCCTCCGCCGCCGCCCAGCCCGGCTAAATAGAAGCGCGGCGTCTGGCGAAATCCCCTTCGGTTCCGATCATCGCGGTCAACGTGGAGCGAAGGGGAGTCGGCTTGAGGCCGAGCTCCGCGCGCGTCCGCGCGTTCTCGACGGGGGCCAGACGCTTCATGTGAAGCACCAGCTCGCGCGGGAGCACGAGCCTTCGCAGGAAGGAACCCCGCGGCAGCACCGGAGTGAGGAGCCCTAGCTCCTCGAGCAGGAGATCCGGCAGCTTTCGACGCGGTTCGGGCACGCCGGAGATCTCGCTCAGCAGCCCGTAGATCTCCTGGAGGCGGCGACAGTCGCCCGTAAGGAAGTATCGGCGCCCGCCATTCCCCAGGGCGATTGCCGACGCCACGCCGCGGCCCACATCCGCGCCATCGCTCGTCGCGAGCCAGACCTCGTTCAGGACCCGGAACGGAAGCTCGCCACTCACGAACAGCTCGACGAACCCCCCTAAGATTGTCGAAGCCCCGGGCTGCGCGAGCACCCCCGGGCTCACGACCATGGTGGTCATGCCGCCCGATCGGTTCGATTCCAGCACCATCGCTTCGGTCTCGTATTTCAGGCGGACGTTCTCGGATTCGTAGCGTCCTTCAGGGAGTGTCTCCTCGTTCACGGGGCGGCTCGTGTCGTCGCGCTCCTGCACGGTGCCGGTATAGCCGATCAGGACGAAGATCCGCACGCCCGCGCTTTGGGCCTCTCGCAGGAGCGCCTGTGTTCCCTCCACATTGACTCGCCGCTGGGCGTCCCGGGCGAGGCCCGCGAAGCCGGTGCGCGCCGCGGCGTGGACTAGTACGTCACAACCCTCCGCGATCCCACGGATCGACTCGGGCCGCGAGAGGTCACCGCGCGCGACCTCGATCGTGGGGCGCGGTCCGGGATCGTCGAGGCTTGGTGGGCCGGCGAGGGGGACCGCGAGGTCCCGGTGATGAAGGAGAACCCGCATCGGAACGCCGAACCCCGCCAAGGAAGGCAGGATGGCGCTCCCGATCGTGCCGGTTGCGCCGGCGATCAGGATTCGTCGTGGACGATAGGGGGATCGCATATCGGGTCGTCGCGGCAGAGGCGCCGCGAGGGTTGATTTTATCACCTCCTTGACCCGGGCGGCGCGTTGGGGTCTCTTGGTGCCATGGTCGCCGATACCCCGACCCACGAGCGAAAATCCATATTCTTCCTGGCGAGGTTCGAGCGATGGGCCCTTCCCCGCCTCGCCGCGGCGTTACCCCGCTGGGTGGTCCCCGACCACCTGACGCTCCTGGGCGTGCTCGCCGCTACCTGGATCGCGGCTGCCTACGGTCTCTCCAACCGCCATGAAGCGTGGCTTTGGGCGGCGAGCGCCGGGCTCCTGGTCCACTGGTTCGGGGACAGCCTGGACGGAACCCTCGCCCGCGTTCGAAAGATCGAGCGCCCGCGCTACGGGTTCTACCTGGACCACCTCACCGACGCCTACTCCACCACGGCGATCGGGATCGGTCTCGGGCTCTCACCCTACATGCTCCTTTCCGTCGGTCTCGCCATCGTGATCGCGTATCTCGTCCTCTCCATCAACGTCTACCTCGAAACCCACGCGTTCGGCGAGTTCCAGTTCGGATACGCGTGGATGGGACCGACCGAGGCGCGGGTGCTCTTGATCGGCTTGAACACGCTGGCGCTCTTTCGTCCGCCGCTTCCATTCCACGTGGGCGTCGTCGGCGCGACCATCTTCGACGTGATCGGAGTCATCGGGGCCCTGGCGATGGCCGGGCTCTTGGCCGCGCGCGTCACGCGGAACCTGAAACGACTCGCCGCGATGGAACCCGCGAAGAAGTAGTCCGCGGTTTACCGCCCCCGCGGCGGCGCGCTGCGGCGCCGCGCCGCCACCGAATCTGCAACCTTCCCGCGTCGCCCTCCTCGTGGTCTGCAAGAAAGCTCTGGCCCATCGCGGCCAATCCGCCTGAATTCCCCCGCGCTCGCCTGCTCCGTTCCAGCCGCCTTGCGTCCTGCGAGAGGTGCGATCGCGTCATCCCAACCGGATCGGCGCGTGTCCCCGCGCGCCGCGCAACCTGCATGGAATCCTGGCACGCCGTCTGCTTCGCACGGAACAGGGGACTCCATTCCAGCAAGACATCTCGAAGACCGTAGGAGGCCTTATGAAGTCTTCGCTCAAGCTTCTGGCCCTGGGCTTACTGCTGTTCGTACCGTTTGCGACCGCCCATGCCCAGGCGCCCTCGCTGTCCACCATTCCCAACGTCAGCATGAACGCCGGCACCACGAGGACCTTGAACGTGGTCGCGGTTGACGTCGGCGGCCGTCCGATCACACTCACCTCCTCTCTTCCAACCTTCGCGACGCTGAACCCGCCAACGAGCGGAACCGGAACCGTGGTCACCACACTGACCCTGACTCCTTTGAGCGGGGACGTGGCCAACTACACAGGCGCCGTGACCGTGACCCCGACTGCGGGAGGCGTGTCCTCCACCAAGATCTTCGAGATCCTAGTCAACGCGGCAGGCTCGAACCAGGCTCCGGTCGTGAGCGCTCCGGCTCTGCGAGATGTCACGGCTGGGTCGAATCTCAATTTCACGGTCAGCGCCAGCGATGCGGATGGGGACGCCATCGCCTCCTTGGACGTCGCGGGGCTACCCTCGGGGGCCTCCTTCACGCAGAACGTCTCGAACACCTCGGCGATCTTCAACTGGACACCGGGGGATGGGGACGCTGGTGAGTACGACGTCACGTTCACCGCATCCAACTCGCTTTCGGGCTCGGCCGTGACGCATATCCACGTCGAGAGCGCTCCGACGCTCACGATCAATCCGATCGATGACGTCACGGTAGCGGAAGGCGCTTCCATTTCCGTCCCCGTCAACGTGTCCGGCGTTCCGGGGGCCGTGATAACGCTGACCGCCTCGCTCCCAACGTTCGCGAACCTGAATCCACCGGGCGTCGGCACGGGGGCAGTGAACACGACGATTACCGTCTCTCCCCCTACCGGAAGCACGGGCACGCACCATGCCTCGGTCACCGCGACCTCCCTCGGTGTCTCCGTCACCGAGACCTTCGACGTCATCGTCACGGGGGGCACTGGAGAACAGAACCATCCGCCGACACTGACCGCTCCTGCGAATGCGACGGTCGCCGTTGGAGCCACGCTCAACTTCGACGTGACCGCGACCGACCCCGACGGAGACCACGTCGTGCTGTCCGGCACCGGTGTGCCCTCCGGGTCCACTTTTAGCGACCACGGGGACAACACGGGGACATTTTCCTGGAGCCCGACTGCCGGCCAAGCCGGGACGCACATCGCTTCGTTCAGCGGAACGGACGGCCGCGGAGGCTCCGGCTCGGCAAGCACCACGATCATGGTGACTGACGTCGTCAGCGAGAACCACGCGCCGACGCTGAGCGCTCCTGCCACGGTCCAGACAGACGAGGGCGTCAATCTCTCGTTCACGGTGACGGCATCGGATCAGGACGGCGATCATGTCGCCATCTCGGCAAGCTCGCTGCCTTCCAGCGCTACGTTCTCCGATCAGGGGGACAACACCGGCCTCTTCTCGTGGACACCGGGCTCCACCGAGTCCGGGGTTTATAACGTGCTCTTCGTCGGGGACGACGGGCGGGGCGGCACCGCATCGGCCACCACCACAATCACGGTGAATGATGTGGGTGGCGGCGGAGCTGCCGAGGTTCCGGGAAAGGCATGCCTCATCGGGAGCTTCCAGTCTCGAGATGGCGCCACATGTTTCCGGATCAGGCCGGTCCATGGGTCCTTCGACGTTAAGGACGTCGTCTTGTCCAGCATCACGTTCGTATTCCATGGCGGGTCGGTCGCGGCCCTGAATGATGGGACGCGGATCGAGCTCCATTGCCGCGGAGGCGGGGGAGGCGAAGGGGACGATGGCGACGACGACCACGGCGAGCACGACGGCGACCGTCGCTCTGACGATGGTGGAAAAGGTCACAGCCACGACGCCGCTGCGCTGCGTCTTGGGGGCGACCATCCGCACGGCGACGATGCTGATGACGACGGTGACGATGAAGACCGTGATTGCGGGGGCATAGTCTGCGGTGAGCATGGCGGGCGGGATCACGATGGTGACTCGGGAGACCACCCGTCCGGGAACGGCGGCGCCTGCGATACGCTCGGGATCCGCGCGTGCTTCTCGACGCAGGCCCTTCTCGACGTGCTCGCTGGAGCGAAGATGCCGTGCGACCTTATCCACGCCGAGATCCACGCCACCCTGACGAACGGCGCCACGGTCGTGGCCACGTTCGGGAAAAACAACCACGAGGACGAAGGCGAAGGAGATAAAGACAAAGATAAGGATAAGGACAGAGACAAGGGCAAGGATAAGGACGAGGGTAAGGATCACGGAACCCTGGCCGGAAACGACACGAGGGGCCTGAACCCGAAGGCCAGGCCGAACCCGCTCAACCCGAAGACGGAGCTCTCCTTCACGATGTCCCGCGAGGGCAGAGTCCGTGTGACGGTCTACGACATGCAGGGCCGGCTCGTGAAGACGCTTCTCGACGACATTCGCGCCACCGGCGAGCAGAGGCTGTCGTGGGATGGGTCCAACGCGCGGAGCGAGAAAGTGGCTTCCGGCGTGTACTTCTTCCGGATTCAGGCGCCGGAGGGAGAGGTCATCCACAGAGTCGCTGTCGTGAAGTAGCTCTTCCCCGACAGCGCGTTTCGAATGGGCGGGCGGGTCGCTTCTCCGACCCGCCCGTTCCCTTTGCTTAAAGTTCTAGGTCACCAACGCGATGGTGAACCCGTCGTACCCCTTGGTCCCAACCGTCTGGATCGCCGTGGCGCTCACGCGCGGCTCCGCCGCGAGCAGCTCGTGGAGTTTGCGCACGCCATGCACGCTGGCGTCCTCGCTCCCGGCGTCGATCACCGCTCCCTCACGGACGACGTTGTCGACGATGATCAGGCTCCCCTTGCGCGAGAGCTTGAGCGCCCACGCGAAGTATTCGGGGATGCTCGGCTTGTCTGCGTCGATGAAGATGAGGTCGAAGGGACCTGGCTTCTCCGCGGCAAGCTGGGGCAGGGTGTCGAGCGCCCGCCCGAGGCGTACTTCCACGATGCCGCCAAGGCCGGCGCGCGCGATGCTGGCTCGGGCAACCTCGGCGTGCTTGGGCTCGGCCTCCAGTGTGACGAGGCGGCCGTCCTTGGGGAGGGCTCGACCTAGCCAGATCGTGCTGTAGCCGCCGAGGGTTCCGATCTCGAGGATCGACCGCGCTCCCTGTAGTCGCGCCAGCAGGTGTAACAGCTTGCCCTGGTTCGCCGAAACCTGGATCTCGGGCAACCCGGCCGCCACGCTGGCCTTGAGCGCTGCATCGAGCGCCGCATCCGGGGGCGACAGAAGATCCGTGAAATAGCGGTCGACGGCGGTCCAAAGCTCCTGTCCATCGACTCGTTCCGTCGAATTTGCCATGGCCTACATCTTAAACCACAAGAGGATTGCGCCACCACATCCGCGGAAACGGCGTTGAACGTGCGGC